>ENA-ORXI01000511-ORXI01000511.1-sediment-metagenome-genome-assembly--contig:-NODE-511-length-32011-cov-29.040208_pt1 | contig 32011 bp, 36 predicted proteins | sample MGYA00237861_ERZ511468 | MGnify/ENA primary metagenome ERZ511468 (study PRJEB26299, sample SAMN06266213) | sediment metagenome | isolation source: Hudson Canyon methane seep mesocosm | place... | reverse complement strand
TTTATTCTCCTCACCCCAACCCTCTCCAGCAGGAGAGGGAGCTACCTGACTAGCAGCTTGAGAATATAAACTAGGGGGCTCTGAATACTTACTAAGAACAAGCTTAAATATGAGGGGACTCTCTATTCCCATTCAATAGTCGCAGGTGGTTTTCCTGAAATATCATAGGTCACACGAGAAATACCATCGACTTCATTAATGATCCGTGTAGAAATTAGCCCTAGGAATTCATAAGGTAAATGCGCCCAACGTGCAGTCATAAAATCAATGGTTTCAACGGCACGAATAGCAATCACATAATCATAACGACGACCATCACCCATGACACCTACCGATTTAATGGGTAGAAATACTGCAAATGCTTGGCTAACCGTTTCATATAAATTGTGCTTATAAAGCTCTTCAATAAAGATCGCATCGGCTTTACGCAATAAATCTGCATATTCTTTTTTGACTTCACCTAAAATACGCACACCTAAACCAGGTCCAGGGAACGGATGACGGTGAATCATATTCGCGGGTAAACCTAACTCTAGGCCTAGTTTACGTACTTCATCTTTGAACAGTTCACGTAATGGCTCTAGCAATTTAAGCTTCATATTTTCTGGTAAACCACCCACATTATGATGCGACTTGATTAAATGTGCTTTACCATTGGCCGCACCTGCTGATTCAATTACATCAGGGTAAATCGTACCTTGGGCTAACCATTTTGCATCAGTGAATTTTTCCGATTCTTCATCAAAAATTTCGATAAATAAATTACCGATAATTTTACGTTTTTTCTCTGGGTCATTTTGTCCAGCCAATGCATCTAAATAACGCTGCTCGGCATTGACACGAATCACATTCACGCCCATGTTTTCAGCAAACATAGCCATCACCTGATCGCCTTCATTTAAACGCAACAGGCCAGTATCAACAAAAACACAGGTAAGCTGCTTACCTATCGCCTTGTGCAATAAAGCCGCAACCACTGAAGAATCAACACCGCCAGACAAGCCTAAAATAACATTGTCAGTGCCTACCTTTTCTTTAATAACTTGTAAATTCTCTTGGATAATGTGTGCCGAATCCCATAAAGCATCACAGCTACAAATATCTAAAACAAAGCGACTTAGCATACGCCCGCCCTGTTTGGTATGCGTCACTTCTGGATGAAACTGCACACCATAATAATCTTTTTCTTCATTTGCGATGCCTGCAATGGGCGCGCCATCAGAGCTGGCGATTAATTTAAAGCCTTCTGGCAAATCAACCACGCGATCACCATGACTCATCCACACATCTAATAAGCCAAAGCCTTCTGACGTTACTTCATCTTCTATGTCTTTTAGTAATTTAGAGTGGCCGCGCGCACGTACTTGCGCATAACCAAATTCACGGTGATTAGATGCTTCAACTTTACCTCCTAGCTGCTCAGTCATGGTTTGCATACCATAGCAAATACCTAAAACAGGTACGCCTGCATCAAAAACTGCTTGGGGTGCGCGTGGCGTATTGCCTAAAGTAACTGACTCAGGGCCACCTGACAAAATAATGCCTTTCGCACCAAAATTAATAACGGCTTCTTCGCTACAATCACAAGCGTAAATTTCACAATACACCCCAATTTCGCGAATGCGACGAGCAATCAATTGTGTATATTGTGAGCCAAAATCTAAAATTAAAATTTTGTGTGCGTGGATGTCAGTGTTCTGTTGATTCACAGTAATCTCTTGGGTTGTAGGACTAAATATAATTTTTTATGGAGTTTGCATGCCAAAAATAATAGCAACAATGATACTCAGAATAATGAGTAAAGTTTGTAAAATAAAACGCCGTGTTTCTTGCTTATCTTTACGAAGGGCGCCACTTCTTTTTTTCTCTATTAGCGGGCTTGCTACACTTAGGGTATCAAACACCTTTCTTAAAGATAAATAATGCGGCTCACATTCTGCATAATAGGCACCTCTATCGTCTCGGTTATTTTCTTTTATTCGGCTAATAAATTTTGCAGCATTTTGTGCAAGTCGTAAGCTATCGGTGTATTCAGGAATTACTTCTATCACAAAATCAGGAAAATCTATGTAACGTTCTTTAAATGCTTTGATTTGCTCAAGCATATAAATAATACCAATTTCGTGTGCATCATAAATAGCTCGCTGACAATGTTGTTGCGCTTTTTTTATTTGTTCATCAATTTTTTCTGGTTGCTCTTCACAAAAAAGTCGAGCTAAATGATAACCAACGTAACGTAGTTCATTGATGGAAGGAATAGAGATTTCACGGTCAAGTTGCTCGACTTCTTTTACTTTATCTTCGGCTTTATCAAAAAGAGTGACTAACGCTTTGATTGCTAATCTTTGCTCTACTTGCATCTAGTCAATAAAATGGTAGTTACAAACCTGTTCCCTGCGTTTTTCTATTGTTATTTTTGTAGAAAAACGCCCTAACTGTAAATTCACATTGCCTGATGAGAACCGTGACACTAAATGACGAACAAAAAGCGAGTGCTCTTGGAACTCTTTCGGTTCCTGCTCAGGAAAAATCGTTTTAAATACGTTTTTTAAAGGTTCAATATTCATAGAAAGTTCTGTTAATTTATCTCACCCCAAAATAAAAATTTAGGAGTGAGAAATTCAAATAGCAGTCGTTACACTCGATAATTCGGCGCTTCTTTTGTAATGGTCACATCATGCACATGGCTTTCACTCATTCCAGCACTAGTGACACGTACAAATTGCGCATTATCATGTAATTCAGAAATCGTGGCACATCCTGTATAGCCCATACTGGCACGAATACCACCTATTGCTTGATGAATGACCGCGACTAGTGTGCCTTTATAAGGAACACGCCCTTCAATTCCTTCGGGTACTAATTTATCGGATGAATCAGCATCTTCTTGAAAATAACGATCACTTGAGCCTTGTTGTTGCGCCATTGCACCAATCGAACCCATACCACGGTATGATTTATAAGAGCGGCCTTGGAATAATTCAACTTCACCTGGCGCTTCTTCTGTCCCTGCGAATAGACCACCTAACATGATTGAGTATGCGCCTGCCGATAAGGCTTTAGCCATATCACCTGAATAACGCACACCGCCATCAGCGATTAAGGGAACACCGGTTCCTTTTAAAGCTTGAGCCACATTATCTACGGCTGAAATTTGCGGAACACCCACACCTGCAACAATACGTGTCGTACAAATTGACCCTGGGCCAATACCTACTTTAACACCATCAGCACCCGCTTCAACTAAGGCTAATGCCGCTTCACCTGTAGCTATATTGCCACCAATGACTTGTAAGTCTGGGTAATTTTCTTTAGCCCAACGTACGCGCTCTAATACACCTTGAGAATGCCCATGTGCCGTATCAACCACAACCACATCGACACCTGCTTCAACTAAAGCCGCAATACGCTCTTCTGTGCCTTCACCAACACCAACCGCCGCACCGACACGTAAACGCTCTAAACTATCTTTACAGGCATTAGGGTAATCTTTTGCTTTTTGAATATCTTTAACCGTGATCATGCCACGCAAATGATAATCATCATTGATAATTAAGACTTTTTCAATGCGGTGCTCATGCAAAAGTTTTAATGCCTCAGCTTGAGTAAAGCCTTCTTTGACAGTGACTAAGCGCGCTTTAGGCGTCATGACATTAGCAATCGACTCATCAAGACGTGTTTCGAAACGTAAATCACGACTGGTTACAATCCCGACTAATTGATCACCATCAACAACAGGCACACCTGATATATTATTTTCCTGTGTTAATGCCATCACATCACGTACAGTTGCTGTGGAAGCGACTGTAATCGGCTCTCTAATAACGCCGCTTTCATATTTTTTAACACTACGAACTTCTTGTGCTTGCTCTGCAACGGTCATATTCTTATGAATAATTCCCATGCCACCTTCTTGGGCAATTGCAATCGCTAACCTTGCTTCAGTAACCGTATCCATTGCCGCAGAAACAAGAGGAATATTTAAAGTAATATTACGTGTTAGTTTAGTTTTCATTGAAACTTCACGCGGCATCACTGTAGAGTGAGCCGGCACTAATAACACGTCATCAAAAGTTAAAGCTTCCTGTATAATTTGCATAGCACTATCCGTTCAATCAATAAAAAGTAACCGGATATAATAGCATAGATAAAACATTTATTAATAGCAGTTTTTTTTACAAGCTATTGTAGCCGCCAAAAAACAAATGGCGGCATACGCTGATGGTGTAACTCACATCAAACCACTAACTCAAAAAAACTTTTTGGCGCACCACAAATCGGACAGGCCCAATCATCAGGAATATCTGCCCATAAAGTTCCAGGTGCAAGTCCGCTATCAGGATCACCCTTCTCCTCATCATAAACAGCTTCACATTCTAAACATCTGTATTTTTTAAATTCGGTCATCGCATTACCTCATTAATAGTTATTAGCTAAAAATAATTAGCCTAGCAAAACAAACTCCTAACACGCTTGCTAGTCTCAAACTTATAAGCTTTATTAATCATATATTCAACGACAAATACTTTTGGGTAATTGTCGCTATATAACACTCTCTAACCCGTAATAGATTAAATAACCATTATAAGCAGCGACTATCGCCAGAATAAGAAAAATACAGCCACTCACCTTATGCAAAAGGGTAAGCGGAATTTTTTGCAACACGGTACGCCCAGCAATAACCCCAAGCGCTGATGTTAATATCAGCGCTCCCGTCGCTCCAATCCATACTGCAATGGGTAGCGCAGCACTACTTAAAGCCACCACAGCAAGCTGTGTTTTATCTCCAAACTCAGCAACGGTTATCAATAAAAACGTCGTAAAGAAAAGTCCTCGCCCACTTTTTTCAACGACCTCCTCTTCATCATCCTCTTCGTCAACGCACAAAGAATGAACCCCAAAAGCAGAAAACAACAAGCTAACGGCTATTGAAACAATATAATCAGGAAACCAACCAGCAATTGCTGCACCAAAGATAACCGCCAAACTGTTTAAAAAAGCAAACGAAGCAATCGCGCCAAAAAGAACGGGCGCTGCTCGATGCCGCGCAGCTAACGCCATACATACTAACTGACTTTTATCACCTATTTCAGCAGCAACAATCAGCAAAAAGCTGGTGCTGGCCGTTGCTGAAAGGTCATTCAAATTTAATGAAGAAAAATAAGTCAAACTATCTTGTAAAGATTGTAAAAAAAGTTCCATTGAATTTTTATAGCGTAATAGTTAAATACATTAGTAAGTATTCAGAGCCCCCTAGTTTATATTCTCAAGCTATTAGTCAGGTCGCTCCCTCTCCTGCTGGAGAGGGCTGGGGAGAGGAGAATAAAATCAAGACTTTTCTTATTTCCCCCTCATCCAAGCTTCTCCCTCTGAAGAAGGCTTTCGCCGAGAGATAAAGTGAGGGTCTCTGAATACTTACATACATTACCGTGCATTGACGAGCAGACTAAACAGCGCGTACAAAAGCCTTTTCCTTACTTGGCCTAACTCATAAACGGCCACAGCAACTTCCCCGCGACAGCAAATAGTAAAATTGAAAAATATTGTTTTAATTTTTTTGTAGGTAAGCGGTTTGCCCACGTAGCTCCTATAGGTGCAGTGAATACACTACTCATTATAATACCCAAAAAAGCAGGTAGATAAACATATCCGAAGCTTCCTATCGGTAAATCTGTTTTATTCCACCCCAACCACACATAGCTAACACTACCCATTACCGCAATCAGCAAACCACAAGCACTCGAGACTGCGACTGCATTACGCATAGGCACTTGATATTTCGCCAGTAAAGGCACCGTTAAAGTCCCCCCTCCTATGCCCAATACGGCAGAGACAAAACCTATCATAATTCCTGCTAAATTTAATAGCCACTTCGTCACCTGCAACGGCTTCTTTCTTAATGGTGTTCGCACTTGCAATGCCATCTGTACAGCCACATAAAGTAGATACAAGGCAAAAATAAAACGCAAATTATCAGACAACAGGTAATCTGCAACATATGCGCCAACGCTTACCCCTAAGAAAATACCTGCAGAGAGTCGCCAAACATAATGCCAGATAACAGCACCCAAACGATGATGAGCCAATAGGGTCGCAATCGACGTTACTATCATGGTAGCTAAGGATGTCGCTACCGCCATTAAGACTAGAAAATGCTCAGAAACGCCTTGTCGCTCAAATAAAAAAATAAAAAAAGGCACTAAAACTATACCGCCCCCCACACCAAAAAGACCCGCCAAAATTCCAGATAAAGCCCCAAAAGCCAAACAAACCAACATGACATCTAACATATAAATATTCTCGCCATCATTTTTAAATATCTCAAAAATACCGCCACACAATACGACATCTAATTGCCAAATTAGCACTGAATCCTTTATCATGCACTCTAATATTAAACGATTATAGCTAACATTATGAAAGCCTATTTAGTTGGTGGAGCTGTACGCGACACACTTCTTAATCTACCCGTGCGTGAACGTGACTGGATAGTCCTAGAAGAAACACCAGAAACTATGCTCCAACAAGGATTTACCGAAGTAGGCAAAGATTTCCCCGTATTCTTACATCCCGTCACAAAAGACGAACATGCCTTGGCACGCACCGAACGCAAAACCACTCATGGTTATAAAGGATTTTCTGTCAACGCAAGCCCTGACGTTAGCCTAGAAGATGATTTGCTCCGCCGAGATTTAACTATCAATGCAATGGCAATGTTAGATGACGGACAAATTATCGACCCTTACGGCGGCCAAGAAGATCTAAAAAATAGAGTTTTTCGTCATATCTCCCCTGCCTTCTGTGAAGATCCTGTGCGTGTTTTACGCATTGCTCGCTTTTGCGCACGCTATCAACATTTAGGTTTTTATATTGCTCCCGAAACCCGAGCACTCATGCAAGATATGGTAACTCAAGGTGAAATTGATCACTTAGTTCCCGAACGTGTTTGGGCTGAAACAGTCAAAGCTCTGAGCGAAAAGTCACCTTCGGCTTACTTTCAAGCATTACGAGATTGCGGCGCTTTGGCTCGAATTTTTCCTGAAATTGATAGTTTATTTGGCGTTCCACAAACCGCAAGCTACCACCCTGAAATTGATACTGGCATTCACTCTTTAATGGTACTCGATCAAGCAGTTTTATTAAGTGATAAAACAACGGTTCGCTTTGCCGCACTGGTTCACGACCTTGGTAAAGCCCTAACGCCAAAAAATAAATGGCCTAGCCATCACGGACATGAAACACTTGGCCTTAGCGCATTAAAAAAGCTATGTAACCGCTTACGTGTGCCTAATCATTACCAAAAATTAGCGTACCAAGTAATGCAGTACCATACCCATAGCCACCGCGCTTTTGAACTAAAAGCCTCTACGCTTAGCACAATGCTAGCTAGTTTAAATGCTTTTAAAGAAAACAATAATGTGCGTGACTTTCTGCTCGCCTGCGAAGCCGATGCTAAAGGCCGATTAGGCTTTGAAGATACAAATTACCCACAAACTGAATATATTTTAGCCGCACAAAAAGCGGCATCTAAAATTGATAGCTCGGCACTGACTGATAAGTCATTGCAAGGCAAAGAAATTGGCCTAGCGATTACTCGACTACGTACTGCTGAAGTCAGTAAAATAAAAAAATCATTTACTAAAAATTAATACACAGGATTTAATATGCCTTCTTTTGATATCGTTTCAGAATTTGATATGCACGAAGCACAAAATGCTATCGCTCAAGCCAATAAAGAAGTTGGCGCCCGTTTTGACTTTAAAGGCTCCAATGCAGAATTTGTCTTAAGCGATCAGTCTATTTTAATGAAAGCGGCCTCCCCCTTTCAATTACAACAAATGCTACCGATTTTACTTTCTAAACTGACTAAACGCGGTATTGACGTAGCCTGTCTAGAAACCGGTGATATTAAAGAAGCCACTAAAACAGCAGAACAGCCCGTGGAAATGAAAGAAGGTATCGACAAACCCTTTGCGAAAAAAATCGTTAAATTAATTAAAGATAAAAAGTTAAAAGTCCAAGCGGCGATTGAAGGCGAAAAAATCCGTGTTACTGGAAAAAAACGCGACGACTTACAAGCGGTCATGCAAATGCTACGCGCTGAAGACTTAGAGCAACCTTTGCAGTTCAATAACTTCAGGGATTAAAACATCCACCCACGAAAGACACAAAAAAAATGAGCAAGGGGTACGAATAAATTCGAACCCACCTCCAACTCGACTCTATCCTATGTAGCATAGGTATCTACACAAGTCTTAAAGCCTTCTCCAGAGGGAGAAGCTTGAATGAGGGGAAATAGATAAGTGACTGATTTTATTCTCCTCACCCCTGCCCTCTCCAGCAGGAGAGGGAGTAATTGAGCGCTATAACTCATTGTATTTTAATTGTAAAAAGCTGTGTAGATAGCTATGCCTATGCAGGGTACTGCATTGCGTACCCTTTCCTCTACCCAGAAAATCCTAATATTTTTTTGCTACTCCACTGCTCGTACATAAAATATATACCTACAACAAGAGTTAGCCAGATTGCTACCATTGGCCCAATCACCCCATCATAAGGACTCACCAAATAATTTAAATCTGAATTGGGGTTTACATAAACAAGCTTATGCGCCATTTTTATTTGCCACACCCATGCGGCATGACAGCCAATGCACCACGCAAGACTTAACTGCAATCGAGTCCGCATAACAGCCAAAAATACGCCCACCATCAATAAAGCCCATAAAGCGCCTAAATTATCTGGGTTTAATAAATTTTGAAACGCTTCTAGCGCCAGAGAAAAGCCATCACTAAGGCCCGCATTCTCTATTGATATAGAGGTCCGCGCTTTAATAAAATGTAAGATGGCATAATAAAAGGAACTAATAAATATGGTTGCCGCAATACCGATGCGCGGCACATAGGCACTAATTAAAATTCCTCTGAACATCGGTTCTTCCAAAAATGAAATTAACAGTGCAAGGAAAAAAGTCCCTATTAAACTGCCAAAAATCATATTTGGCGTCCACTGATGAGCCTCGTTGAAAACAGTAATATCTAAGCTGTAAGTGAATAACAGAACGGGTAGCAATGTAAATACACCGAGAACAATACCGCCTGACATCTGCTTTAAAAATTTCTTAAATGGTACAAAACCTAACTGCTTAGCACTTATATTTAAATAGCGCATAGTCGGATAAATACTCAAAATTAATAGCACTTGAGTGACTCGACTAATAACCCGGTGCAACTCCGCAGAGCCATTAAGTAAGATAAAAACACCAAACCCAATAACGCATGCAATACAGGTATAAAGCAGTAACATACCGAAAGGGATTAAAGCTGACCCTATTTTTTTAAGCATTAAAACCTCCTAAGTCACCCCATAACACCTGTATAGCCGTTAGTGAAGCAAGTGCCGCTGTCTCTGTACGTAATACTCGAGCGCCCATTTGAATAGGAATAAACCCAGCCTGCTCTGCTATTATTCTCTCTTGCTCAGAAAAGCCACCTTCTGGACCGGCTAATAACGTGACCTGCTGAGTCTCTGGCTGTAACTGCGCCAAAGTCTTATCTGCAAAAGGATCTAAAAAAACCTTCAACCCTTTTTGCTGTTCAGCCCACTGCGCCAGTTGCTCAATAGGTTCAACTGCTGGACACACCGTTCGACCACTTTGCTCTGCTGCATTTTGAGATATTTTCTGCCAATGCCCTATTTTCTTTTCTTTTTTATCTTCTTTAAGTTGAACCACACAATGCTCAGTTATCAGTGGATTAATTTTATTCACACCTAGCTCAACTGATTTTTGCACCACAAAATCCATACGTTCACCCCGAGATATACCAATACCTAGAGTAATATCAATAGGAGATTCAATACTTTTATTATCAAAGAATATTAGTTCAATCTGTACAGACTTGCGCGAAATCTCAACTACCTTTCCTTGGTATTCTCCCCCCACGCCATTAAACAAAATCACTAAGTGATCTTTTTTTATACGTAAAACCGAACGTAAATAATGAGCACTGTCATCATCCAATAGTACAACTTCATTTAATACTAGCGGCATATTAACGTAGATTCTAGATATTCTCATTACTAAACCTATAAAAGAAAAAAGGCAGGAAAACCTAAGTTTATCCTACCTTTAGAGTGATATTGTGATTTTTTAAAAAAACTATTTAAACTGTAAATTATTCCACACAGCTAAGGTTGGTTTTGATTGATTCATCGTATAAAAGTGCAAACCTGGCGCACCATTATCAATTAACTGCTGACACAATTTAGAAACAACATCTTCACCAAAAGCGAGAATAGATGCTCGGTCATCGCCAAAAGCTTCAAGCGTTTTACGCATCCATCTAGGAATATCAGCACCACACATATCAGAAAATCTAAATAACTGTGAATAGTTCGTTATCGGCATAATACCCGGCACAATAGGAATATCAATACCGTGCTTTTCACATTTATCCATAAAATAAAAATAAGCTTCCGCATTATAAAAATACTGAGTGATTACCGCATCTGCGCCGGCATCTACTTTTCGCTTAAAATTATTAAAATCTTCACTCGCACTATTTGCTTGTGGGTGAACTTCTGGATAGGCCGCAACTTGAATTTGAAAATGATCCCCCGTTTCTGAGCGAATAAATTCAACCAGCTCATTAGCAAAACGAAACTCGCCAGCAGACATCATTCCTGAAGGTAAATCGCCTCGCAACGCAACAATTTTAGAAACACCGTGCTCACGATAATTCGCTAAAATATCACGAATATTTTCTTTAGTTGAAGCGACACAAGATAAATGAGGTGCTGCAGATACGCCATTCTTTTGAATATTAATAACCGTATCATAAGTTTTATCTCGCGTTGAACCACCCGCACCAAAAGTCACCGAAAAGAAATCAGGATTTAATTGTGCTAATTCACCCTGTACTTTTTCTAAATTCTTAGCGCCCTCTTCTGTCTTAGGCGGGTAAAACTCAAAACTAAATAAATCAGCCTTATTTTTTGTATTCATAATTAATTCTTTCAAATGAGAGAGCTAAAAACTATAAGAGCAGCATTCATGAAATCACATAAACGCTGCTCTTAAATGACTAATCTTTATTAGTAACGGTAATGATCGGCTTTATAAGGCCCTTCAACAGGAATGCTTAAGTATTTCGCCTGTTCATCTGATAATACAGTCAACTTAACACCCAGTTGATCAAGGTGTGAACGCGCTACTTTCTCATCTAATTTCTTAGGTAAGATATACACTTCATTTTTATAATTGTCGGCGTTATCCCAAAGTTCCATTTGTGCTAACACTTGGTTACAAAATGAATTCGACATTACAAAACTTGGATGACCTGTTGCACAGCCTAAGTTAACCAAACGACCTTCAGCTAAAACAATAATTTTCTTGCCATCAGGGAATATCACGTGGTCAACTTGTGGCTTGATGTTTTCCCATGTGTATTGACGTAAGGCAGCAATTTCAATCTCTGAATCAAAATGACCAATATTACAGACGATAGCATTATTACGCATCGCTTTCATATGGTCATGATTAATCACTTGGAAATTACCCGTTGCTGTCACGAAAATATTACCTTCAGGTGCCGCGTCTTCCATAGTCACTACACGAAAACCTTCCATAGAGGCTTGTAATGCACAGATAGGATCAATCTCAGTCACCCATACAGTTGCACCTAAACCACGTAAAGATTGCGCACAGCCTTTACCGACATCTCCATAACCACAAACAACCGCAATTTTACCCGCAATCATTACATCTGTTGCACGCTTAATACCATCAACTAATGACTCACGACAGCCATAAAGGTTATCAAACTTTGATTTAGTCACTGAATCATTGACATTGAAAGCTGGAACTTTTAATGTTCCAGCAGTAACCATTTCATACAGGCGTAATACACCGGTCGTAGTTTCTTCAGATAAACCTTTGACATCCGCCATTAATTCTGGGAATTTATCGTGCATCATCACCGTTAAATCACCACCATCATCCAAAATCATATTTGGGCGCCAGCCGTTAGGGCCAATGATTGTTTGCTCGATACACCATGCAGCTTCTTCTTCTGTTTCGCCTTTCCATGCAAACACTGGAATACCCGCTTCTGCCATTGCAGCAGCAGCTTGGTCTTGTGTAGAGAAAATATTACATGATGACCAACGGACTTCAGCACCTAATGCAGTCAACGTTTCAATTAAAACAGCTGTTTGAATAGTCATGTGTAAACAACCCGCAATGCGTGCACCTTTCAAAGGTTGCGCTGCACCATATTCTGCACGTAATGCCATTAAACCAGGCATTTCTGTTTCAGCAATTAACGTTTCTTTACGGCCCCAGTCAGCCAAAGACATATCTGCTACTTTATAATCTTGTTCGCTCATATTTAATATCCAGTTAATTAATGTTATAGGCCAGCAGCACTTTTTAAAGCATCTACTTTATCTGTTCTTTCCCAACTAAAGCTTTCTTCAGTACGACCAAAATGACCATACGCTGCAGTAGGCTGGTAAATAGGTTTCAATAAATCTAACATCGCAATCAAACCTTTAGGCCTTAAGTCAAAAACATCTCTTATAATTGCTACCAATCGATCTTCGCTGACTTTACCCGTACCAAATGTTTCAACACTAATTGAAGTGGGCTCAGCAACACCAATCGCATAAGACACTTGTATTTCACAGCGCTCTGCCAATTCAGCTGCAACAATATTTTTTGCTACATAACGACACATATAAGCGGCTGAACGATCAACTTTTGAAGGATCTTTTCCAGAGAAAGCCCCGCCACCGTGTCTTGCCATACCGCCATAGGTATCAACAATAATTTTACGGCCAGTTAAACCACAATCTCCAACAGGGCCACCAATAATAAATTGCCCCGTTGGGTTAATAAAATATTTAGTTTCCGCATGCAACCATTCTTTAGGTAATGTAGGCAGAATAATCTCATCCATTACCGCTTCTTCTAGCTGCTTACCACCCATATCTGGTGAATGCTGAGTTGATAAAACAACGGCATCAATAGCAACAGGTTTATTATTTTCGTAACGAAAAGTAACCTGACTTTTAGCATCGGGGCGCAACCAAGGTAAAGTGCCATTCTTACGAACTTCAGCTTGTCTTTTAACTAAAAGGTGAGAATAAGTAATGGGCGCCGGCATAAATACATCCGTTTCATTACTCGCATAACCAAACATTAAACCCTGGTCACCCGCTCCTTGCTCACGCTCATCGCTATCATCAACACCCATAGCAATATCAGCAGATTGTTTACCAATCGCATTTAATACCGCACAGCTCTCAGCGTCAAAGCCAATATCAGAACTGTTATAGCCTATCTCTTTAACTACCTTTCTTACTACCGCTTCAGTATCTACCCATGCATTTGTCGTTATTTCACCGGCAATAATAACCATTCCAGTTTTAACTAAGGTTTCACATGCGACCCTAGAGTCAGGATCTTGTGCTAAGAGTGAATCTAAAATCGCATCAGAAATCTGATCAGCGACTTTATCTGGGTGACCTTCTGATACTGATTCAGAAGTAAAAATATAATTGTTGCTCATAAATATGATCCTTTTTTATACAAGGGATAAATATAAAGTCTAAAAGGCATGCTATAACATGAATTTCAGGTAAAAAAAAAGGCTGCATAGGCAACCTTTTAAATGATGGTGGGCCCTCCCAGACTCGAACTGGGGACCTGCCGATTATGAGTCGGATGCTCTAACCAACTGAGCTAAGGGCCCTAAACTTAGATATTAAAAATACTACTCGCCATCCAAAAAGCATTTAAGCTGATCTGAACGCGAAGGATGACGCAATTTACGTAATGCTTTTGCTTCAATCTGACGAATACGCTCTCGTGTCACATCAAATTGCTTGCCCACTTCTTCTAAAGTGTGATCAGTATTCATATTAATACCGAAACGCATACGTAATACTTTTGATTCTCGGGCCGTCAGGCCTGACAATACACTTTGTGTCGATTCTTTTAAGCCGGCAATTGTAGCAGACTCTACAGGAGAAAGCATCTTAGAATCTTCAATAAAATCGCCTAAATGCGAATCTTCATCATCGCCAATCGGGGTTTCCATAGAAATAGGTTCTTTAGCAATTTTAAGTACTTTACGTACTTTATCTTCAGGCATTTCCATGTGAACCGCTAATTCTTCAGGCGTAGCTTCACGACCTTTTTCCTGCATAATTTGACGAGAAATACGGTTTAACTTATTAATCGTTTCAATCATGTGCACAGGAATACGAATAGTTCGCGCCTGATCTGCAATTGACCGTGTTATCGCCTGACGAATCCACCACGTCGCATACGTCGAAAACTTATAACCACGACGGTACTCAAACTTATCTACCGCCTTCATTAGGCCAATATTACCTTCCTGAATTAAATCCAAGAATTGTAGGCCCCGGTTAGTATATTTTTTTGCAATCGAAATAACCAAACGTAAATTAGCTTCGATCATATCTTTTTTAGCGCGCCTTGATTTCGCTTCACCAATTGAAACTCGACGACTAATATCTTTAATATCGACAATAGGCAAGTGATGCCCTTCTTGCATTAATATAAACTGAGTTTGCGCACGCTTAAGCTCTTTGTCTTTTTCTTTTAAAATTGCAGCTACAGACTCGTCCTTCTTCGAATAGGCTGTCAACCACTTTAAATCAACTTCATTACCAACAAATTTTTCAATGAATTCTTTACGATTTATTTTTGCTTTCCTAACACAAATATCCATAAACACCCTTTCTTGCTGGCGAATATTTTGTGTAACCGTCTTTAATAAAGCGATTTTCTTTTTAAAATACTGAGGAGTCCATTTAACCTCAAGAAAACGATCAGAAAGATCAGCCATAGCCTGATCACTCTTTTCATGCTTATAGCCATTTTTCTTTATAGCAGCCTGAACCGTATCATAAGCCGCTCTAATTTCAGCCATTTTTTCATCGGCTTCTTCATAGGTAATTCCAGTAGGTTCAACTACCTCATCATCGTCATCACTATCTTCAGATCCGGCAACGGGAGCAACCCTAGTATCGTCATAATCAGGCTCATTTAAATCAATAAAATCACTTAATATATCTGTTAAACGTAAGCCATTTTCTTGGCCCACTGTAGAAAAATCTGCAAACACAGACTCAAGAACAAAACCAGACCTTGATAAAGCACGAGAAATTTGGCGCTGCCCTTCTTCAATTCTACGGGCAATTTTTAACTCTTCTGGACGGGTCAATAACCCAACAGAACCCATCTCGCGCATATACATTCTGACTGGGTCCGTTGTACGACCAAACTCACTGTCAACTGATGCAAGTGCTGCCACCTCTTCTGCATCATCATCATCCGCAGTAACCTCATCATTAGAAAGATCTTCAGTATCTTCAGGCGCACTTTCATGAACCTTGATACCAAGGTCATTAATCATTCCAATAATATCTTCGATTTGTTCTGGATCAACAATATCGCTTGGCAAGTGGTCATTAACCTCGGCATAAGTTAAATAACCTTGAGCCTTACCTTTTGCAATTAGTTGTTTAAGCTGGGACTGCTGCTGTTCTTGATTCATTATTTACTCTTAAAAATGCTATACCAAATATGCCTGATATAAAAAATTTTCTTTATTTACGGTTGGCCAACATATCTATCAATTCCTTTCGCTCATGCTCGCTCAAACCACTCACTCGCTCCTTTGCGATCAATTTATCTAGGCGAATTTCATGCCCCTGTGTAATTAATCTATCTATCGCTCCTGAAAATTCATCTTTCACCTCATCCCCAGAGATAAAAAAATCATGATTCATCATTATTCCTATATAACTTTCTTCTTCTCTTCCCCTAAAAAACTCCACCAAGCTAGGTAAATTGATATTAGGGTTACTTTCAATAATTTCAACTATTGTTTGCAATAAACTTACGCCTGGTAAATCTAAATACTGCCAGTCTATTTTTTTCTTCTCAAGGATTTCTATTAAATTGGGGTTTTGTAGTAATAATGAGATTGCTATTCTTACTGGCGATAGCTTTGTATCTGCTTGCTTTTGCTTATGCCTTTGAGACTTAAGCGTAGTCGGATTTTCAAAAAAGTCCAACTTATCTATTCTTGATAATTCCTTTAGCCTATCCAGCATTAAATCTTGAAAAACACCGCTAGGAATCTTCCCTATATAAGTTTTCGCCTTACTAGCCAAGCTAGCCCGGCCTTCCATATCTTTAAGGTTTAAGCCTTGTTTCAAACGTTCAAAAAAGAACTCAGATAAACTTGTTGCCGCTTCAATTTGCCGCTCAAAAGCTGGCAAACCATTATTCCTAATTAAGTCATCAGGATCATTACCGGCTGGTAACTGCATAATCCTTACTTGTCTACCATCCTTAAGGCAAGGCAATGCGGCTTCAACTGCTCGCCAAGAGGCTGCAATTCCCGCCTTATCTCCGTCAAAACACAAAACAATTTCCGAACTAAATCGAAAAAGTAATTCTAAATGCTCTTTAGAGGTTGCCGTTCCTAAGGTAGCTACGGCATAACCCAATCCAAATTGAGCCAGCGCAATAACATCCATATAACCTTCAACAACAATAATGCGTTCAGGCTTTGAATTTTTGGCTAATAACTCATAAAGACCGTAAACCTCACGCCCCTTATGAAAAACAACTGTTTCAGGTGAGTTAAGGTATTTAGGCATCGAGTCATCTAGAACCCGGCCACCAAAGCCTAAAACTCGCCCACGTCGGTCACGAATTGGGAAAATTACTCGACCACGAAAACGCTCATAAACTGAGCCATCCTCATTTGCAATAGCCAGACCTGCATCAACAAGCTGTTGAGTGTTAAACTTCTGACTTAAAGATCCTTTGCTTGCTGGAGCATAGCCCAACTGGAACTCACGAGCGACTTCACCACTTAAACCACGCGCCTTAAAATAATCCACCGCAACTTTAGCGACCAAATTATCACGCAACTGATCCATGTAAAAACCAGTAACTTGCTCAAGCAACAATAAAACTTCAGCTGTATTATTTTTCTTTACCGGCCCAAAGCTCGCATCTCTAGGAACCTCAACACCGACAAAATCAGCTAGATCCTCAACCGCCTCAACAAAATTAAGATGACTGTAGTCCATTAAAAAGCTAATCGCATTACCACCAGCACCACAACCAAAGCAGTGATAAAGCTGCTTATTGCGAGTGACAGCAAAACTAGGTGTTTTTTCCGTATGAAAAGGACACCTTGCTACATAACTGCTTCCAGACTTTTTTAAAGGCACATAAGAATCTACAAGATCTACTATATCGACCCTAACCAACAAATCATCTATAAATGAACGTGGAATCCTACCCGCCATAATCAGCTAAAAATCAAACGCCTAATGCCGCCTTTATTTTTACACTAACCACAGACATATCTGCTCGCCCTTGCATTGGAGATTTAAGCAGACCCATCACTTTACCCATGTCTTTAATTGAACTTGCCGAACTATCAGCAATAGCTTTCGCTATCATTTCTGCAATTTCATCATCGGTTAAAGCTTTAGGCAAAAAGTCTTGAATAACAAGAATCTCTGCTTCTTCAACGACCGCTAAGTCTTCTCGCCCAGCACCACGATACTGCCTAATCGACTCACGTCTTTGTTTAAGCATTTTATCTAAAACAGCGATAACTTGCGCATCATCTAAATCAATACGCTCATCCACCTCTATCTGCTTAATTGCTGAGTTCATCAAGCGAATAACCCCTAAGCGGTCTTTCTCTCGATTCCTCATCGCCTGCTTCATTTCGTCCTTAAGACGATCTTTCATAGCACTCACAATTTATAACTGTGGACGGCCGCGACGTAAGTTTTTCAGTGCATAACGCTCACGAGATAATTTCTTAAGGTGACGTTTAACTGCAGCTGCTGCTTTGCGCTTACGCTCAGCTGTTGGCTTTTCGTAAAATTCGCGACGACGTACTTCAGACAAAACGCCCGCTTTTTCACAAGAACGCTTAAAGCGTCGTAGAGCGATATCAAATGGTTCGTTTTCTTTAACTTTAATTGCAGGCATAAATTTTTCCAGTTTGCTAAAATTCGTTTTTGAATTCTAAAGAGTTTTATTTTTTATTGGCTAGCTAAATTTTAAGTTAGCCAGCGGAACCCTCAATTATAGCAACAATATTTTTAAAATCAAAATCAATGTATATTTTAGGCATAGAGACATCTTGTGATGAAACCGGCGTCGCCATTTATCATAGCAAGCAAGGGTTAATCCACCACTGCTTATATAGCCAAATCGCCATGCACAACCAATATGGCGGCATCGTTCCTGAACTTGCTTCTCGCGACCACATTCGCAAGCTCATTCCACTTATTGACCAATGCCTACAACAAAGCAAACTCACAAAATCTGATATTAATGGCATTGCCTATACTTCAGGGCCCGGGCTTGTAGGCGCTCTTTTAGTTGGCGCATCTACAGCAAAAAGTCTCGCCTGGTCCTGGGGCATTCCTGCCATCGGCGTACACCACATGGAAGGCCATTTATTAGCTCCCATGCTAGAAGAGAACCCACCCAGCTTCCCCTTTGTTGCCTTACTGATTTCCGGAGGACATACGCTTCTTGTTGAGGTTAAAGCAATTGGCGACTACCAGTTACTCGGAGAATCTTTAGATGATGCCGCAGGCGAAGCATTTGATAAGGCAGCAAAAATGCTCAATCTTGCCTACCCCGGCGGTCCTTTGTTATCAAAACTAGCCGAACAAGGTAACCCTGAGCGATTCAAGTTTCCGCGACCAATGACTGATCGCCCGGGTTTAGATTTTAGCTTTAGCGGGCTAAAAACATTCACCATGAATACACTGAACAACACAGAAAAAACCGACCAAGATAGGGCCGATGTCGCCTTTGCCTTCCAGCACGCGACCGCTGAAACCTTAGCCATTAAATGCAAACGCGCCCTCAAACAAACCGGACTAAAGCGCCTTGTTGTTGCGGGAGGAGTCAGCGCCAACACCTATATTCGCGAAACTCTAATCCGCATGAGCCATAAAGAAAGAGCTGAAGTTTTCTTTCCTAGGCCCGAGTTCTGTACCGATAATGGCGCTATGATTGCATTTGCAGGCTATCAACACATACTGAAACAAGAACCTGAATCTTTATGTATTCAAGCAAAACCCCGATGGCCCATTAATAATCTATACTCATAAAACCCGAAACATTATTTCACCAAAAGTATAGCCTGTTGATTTGCTAACTTCGGCTTTACTTTTAAGCCGGCACAATAATGAAGCCGTCAGGCGTAGGTTCGAATTTATTCGTACCGGAAACACCGCACTGCTTAAGAGGTACGAATAAATTCGAACCTACAGAGTTTCTGATATTGCCCCGCCTTAAGTAGGTAGCCCTAACTTCTACATTAATACTTTGCAGAAAAGCTTACATAAAGGCTATGCACCCACTAAGTGCTGGTAACCACCTAAGTCGTTGCTTTTAATTAGAGAATAGTAATAGGCAAATACCCGTAATCATTGGTCTTTGGGCATTACCAACAGCTAATACCGACATAGCTTACATAAATCAACAGTCTCACACACTTAATTTAAATCAACCAAATACAAACGACCTCTTATTTCTCTTCACCTGCCAATAGGCGCTGAATATTAGCCTTATGGCGCCAAATCAAAATAATAGAGATAGCTACAGCCACATAAACTAAAGGCTGCATACCCACAATCAAATACACATAAACTGGCGCCAACACTGATGCAACCAATGCTGATAACGAGGAAATCTTAAATAGCTTATAAACAACAAACCATGTTAATGCCACCCCTGCACCCAACAACCAATGAACCCCTAAAAATACACCAAATGAGGTAGCAACGCCTTTACCCCCTTTAAATCCAAAAAACACGGGGTATAAATGCCCAATAAATGCCGCAAAAACAACCGCCGATAAAATCAAAGGTTGCACATTAAATGCTTGCGCAACTAACACGGGAACCAAGCCTTTCAACATATCACCCAATAAAGTAATACCCGCAGCCTTCTTGCCTCCAAACCTTTTAACATTTGTTGCCCCCGGATTCCCCGAGCCTTGCTCACGCGGATCAGGCAACCCCATTACTCGACAAACTATAATTGCACTCGATATAGAACCTAACAAGTAAGCCCCTAAAACCAACAACCATTCAACCATCTTTTTTTCCTATTTTTATTAAATACATGCTCACTACTTGTGTGCCAGGGATATTTCCCTGATACTTACGCAAAACTAATAATTATTATAATAATAACTGGAGCATCAATGGACATTATTTTTTTAGGCGGACTTCAAATTGAAACGATTATCGGTATTTATGATTGGGAACGAGAAACCAAACAAACCATTGTCTTAGATATTGAAATGGCTCACGACATAAAAAAAGCCGCAGAAACTGATGACATTGAAGACACCCTAAACTATAAAGCCGTATCACAACGCATTATTAGTTTTGTTGAAAGTAGTGATTTTTTCTTGGTAGAAAAACTGGCTGAAGAAATAAACCGCCTTATCCGTGAAGAGTTCAATGTCCCTTGGGTAAAACTAATACTCAATAAAAAAGGCGCTATCAGCGGCGCTAGCGACGTAGGCATCATTATTGAACGCGGAACAAAGTAAAGATGCCGTCTTGTTTTATCAGCATAGGTAGCAATATAAACCGAGAGCACAACATCACCTCTGCTCTCGGTGCATTGCAGACATTATTTGGCCCCCTACAGCACTCTAGTATTTACGAATCAACTTCGGTTGGATTTTCCGGAGATGCTTTTTACAACTTAGTCAGCGTCTTTAACTGTAAACATGAGCCCGCACATATTACTAAGCAACTAAAAAATATCGAAGCTGAACATGGACGCATACCCAGTAAAGAAAAATTCTCATCACGCACTTTAGATATAGACCTACTTCTATACGATCAACAAATCATTCATACCCAAAAAATAAAAATCCCACACCCAGACATTTTAAACTATGCGTTTGTACTCGAGCCGTTAGCTGAAATTGCTCCCAACCAACAGCATCCAATAAATAATCAAAGTTTCGCTCAACTTTGGCAAGAGTTTGACAAAAGCACGCAACAACAAAAGCGCATCACACTTCCTATGCAAACTAAGTAAATAAGGTACGCCCACCATCTACGGTAATGACCTGTCCGGTCACATAATCTGCATCGTTAATCAAATACGCAACTGCTTTAGCAATATCATCAGGGCAGCCAATGCGCTGTAAAGCCACTTTTGCTTGTATTTCTTGTTTTTGAAGTGCCGCAACCTCATCTTGCTCAGGCCACATAATAGCCCCTGGCGCTACCGCATTAACTCTTATTTCAGGCGACAACTCCTTAGCTAAAACCTTAGTTAAGGTCACTAAGCCTGCCTTTGCAATACTATAAACTGAAAAATCGGGCAAACCACGCTCCGCATGAATATCGACAATATTTACAACACATCCGTGTCTCGCTTTTAAAGTTGTCATTAAGGCCTGTGTCAAAAAAAAGGGAGCCTTTAAATTACTGCCCAGCAAATCATCCCACTGTTCTTCAATGACATCACCTACCTTTGTTGCATAAAAAGCAGAAGCATTATTAATCAGCACATCAACCCCCCCCCAAGCCTTACTCGCAACGTCAGCCAGCCTAGCCAAAGCCTCACTGCTTGTTAAATCTGCCTGAATAATACGCACTGAATCCGCCCTAAGTAAGTTCAACTCATCCGCCAAGCCCTGAGCCTCAGAAGATGAGGATCGATAATGCAATAAAATACTACACCCTTGGGCATGCAAGTAGCGGACACAACGAGCCCCCACCCTTCTAGCACCACCTGTTATTAAAATATTTTTACTCACGAGCCCACCCATCCAAATAAAACACTACAACACACCATTAAACAAATCTAACTGCCGATAATATAAACTTTCTTTTTCCAATGAAGACAGGGTAATCCCTAATAATCGTATTTTAGTTTCACCTATGCCATCATCACTTAATAATCGACTAAAGACTGTCTCGGTAATCAACTGAGCTTTTACCGACTCTTTTAAGGTTAAGCTACGTGTAATTTGATGAAAATCATGATATTTCACCTTTACAGTTAAAGTGCGCGCACATAACCCCTTAAGCGCAAGCTTTGCCAGCACACGCACCAGCAATTCTGTTAATTGACTATATATCAACACACTCTCTTGCAAATCCTTTGGATAGGTTTTTTCTACGCCTACCGACTTACTTTCACCGCGCGGTTTAACAGGCCGGTCATCAACACCCCGTACGATGTTATAAAAAAATAACGCCGATTTACCAAAATTTTGCTGCAACTCATGCAAAGAAAAATTGCGTAAATCTAAACCCGTTTTTATACCTAATTTATGCATTTTCTGTTCAGTTACTCGCCCTACCCCATGAAACTGCCCAACAGGTAACTGCTCAATAAAAGCTAAACTTTGCTGAGGAGAAATAAGAAATAACCCATTAGGTTTATTGATATCAGAAGCTACTTTTGCCAAAAATTTATTATAAGAAATACCTGCTGAAGCAACTAAACCAGTCTCATCAAAAATTTGCTGCCGTATTTTTTCAGCTAACCGTGTCGCCGAACCCTGAAACAACTCACTATGACTCACGTCTAAATAAGCTTCATCCAGCGATAACGGTTCAACTTTAGAGGTGTATTGAAGAAATATTTTTTGAATCTGCTGTGAAGCTTGTTGATACCGTTGAAACCGCGGTTTAACAAAGATCGCTTGTGGACAAAGCCGAAAGGCTCTTGAAGAGGGCATAGCTGAATGAATCCCATATTTTCTGGCTTCATAGCTACAAGTTGCAACGACACCGCGACTATCAGGCGCCCCACCTACGATAAGTGGTTTATTTTTATACTCGGGATTATCTCGCTGCTCAACCGCCGCAAAAAAAGCATCCATATCTATATGGATAATTTTACGCAGCGGTTGTCGCATAAACTTATGTCACTATTTTATTTTTTAGGAGTAACAATATCCTTATTGGCACTTATCTCTTCCGTTAACCCCCAATCTGCAAATGGAAAAGGAACTTCATCGGTATTAAAAGTAAGAAACAACAAAATATGATAAGTATAGGCCGCTAATTTTTGGCCGAAACTTAAAATATTCTGATTAGCACTCCCCGTTATTAATGCTGATGCAATTTGTAATAACACCACCACCCACAATAAAGTACGCACTACACCAATAATAACTGCAAAAATAAGAATAAATGCAATTCGTTTCCAAGTACCTACTTGCTTAAGATTATTATTTAATTCTTCTTCCATACTGATTAACCTCTATTCATTACATCACGTAAATCTAATGCTGCAGCATTAGCACGCGACACATAACTTGCCATAGCTAAAGAGTAGTTAGCAAAAACACCATACCCATCACCATTAAGAATCATTGGGCTCGTAATCGGAGCCAGTGCATTCTGCATCTCATGAATCATAATATTTAAGGTATCCATAGCACGCTTATCTTCTAAGATCAGTACAAAATCATGCTTAATCGCTTGTAAAATATGCAATAAAGCCCAACAAGAACCACGAGCCTCCCAGAAAACGTTATCTAGCTCCATCCATGAGGTTTGTGAAATAGCCGCTGACTTCTCTAATTTAATATCATAAGCCTCATAACGGTCAGTACTCGCACTTAATCGCGTAGAAACCCCACCTAGCCGCTTAATGATAATCTCTACATACTGCCATAAGTTATCTGCTCGCGAATAAAAATGACCTGGATTCTTATTGCTTGGATCTGCTAAACGAGCCATATAAGCATGCAATGCATCAATACCTTTTTGATACTCTGCCTCAGAGGAAGGTAAGGCCCATGAATTATGTTCATAATAAAAATAAGGCTCTGCATTTTTTAAGTCAGGATCTTCAGCAGACTGCGACTGAGAACGCGCCAAATGATTTCTCAGTGCTGATGCGCCATCACGCAACATAATCAACACTCCATATTCCCAGCTGGTAATATTATCTAATAATACCCCCGGCACACCGACATCATTAGTAATGTAGCCGCCCGGTTTATATAATAAAGTTTCGGCAATATGCGCTAGAGTATTGGCATACACATAGCCTACTGGTAAGTCATTAATATCATCCTCTTGCTGACGGACGATTGCCTCCTCCTCCACATTAAAAGGTCTAGGCTCAATACTCCAGTACCCACCTAGCACAACTACAACTACAACCGAAAGTGCCCCCATAACTCCAAGAAACCATGCAAATCCTTTACTTTCCGCTTCTTGCGAAAAATCGCTCGCTGCCATTTTATAATCCCATATAATTAAATTTTTTTACCCTAACCTAGGGCTTTCTGAAGCAGATCTCATTTCATTACCACAGAAAGTAGCCTTCCATAGTAACATTATTTTTTACTAAATCAGATCATTCGCTATTTTTTTTTGCACGTGGGTGTGCTTGGTCATACACTTCAGCTAAATGCTGAAAATCTAAGTGAGTATAAATCTGCGTAGTACTGATGTTTTCATGTCCTAATAACTCTTGCACAGACCTTAAATCTTGACTTGATTCTAATAAGTGACTAGCAAAAGAATGACGCAACATGTGTGGATGAACCGATTGATCTACCCCTTTCTTAATACACCACTGTTTTAAACGTAACTGAATACTGCGCTGTCCAAGACGCTTTCCTTTTATGCTAGTAAAAACAGCATTATCTTGCCTTTCATTTGTAGGAGGGCGCTGCTTTAACCATGCTTGTATGGCTACAATAGCTTTACTACCTATAGGCAAAAGACGCTCTTTCCCCCCTTTTCCTTTGCGCACCTTAAGCTGCTTATCATGAAAATCTATATCTTCTAAATCAAGTGCATGCAATTCACTTAAGCGTAGCCCTGAAGAATAAAACAACTCAAACATCGCTACATCACGTAATTCTATAGTTGAATTTGCCCCTGCATCTAATAATGCACTTACTTGGTCTACATCTAAAGTTTTTGGAAGCTTTCTCGCTTGCTTAGGTGCTTTTACGTGCTGCGCTGGATTACACTCTACCGCTCCAGACTTCATTAAATACAAATAAAAGCTACGCATAGCAGATAACTCTCGCTGCAAACTCGCACTGCCTAATCCTTTACGGTGCCTCTCCGCTACATGCATTAAGATATTTGCAGAAGTTACCTCACGCCATTCCTTAACTTCATGCTGCCCACAAAAAACAACAAGATGCTGTAAGTCCCTATGATAATTCTTTACCGTATGTTCTGATGCTCGCTTTTCAACTCTTAACTGCTGTAAAAAATCTTCAAGTTGCTTCCGAGCATTCACTTGCATCAATTACTCCGCTTTCAATAAAGCCGCAAAACGAGTTCCAATAATCTCACTCATTTGAGTTAAAAATAAATGCCCCATACTATAATCAAAGCGCTCTTCATTACGACTTCCAATCGCAATCAAACCTTCTATTTCAGTAAATGACATAGGGATGATAGCGCACGACTTCACGTCTAAAGCATTATCTCCAAAAAGGAATTTCGCTTGCGCTAAAGTAGGTTTCCCACAGCTGGCCTGGTTACTACCAAGCTCTTTAACAAAGTGCTTTAATTCAGGGTGTTCTGGCTCGACAAATAAACCGGCTAATGCAGAATCACGCTTTTCATCAGAAATAATTTTAACCGCAAAAAAGTCTGTTAAAAAACACTCTGCTAAAACAACATTTAAATTTTCAATCGCAGCATCTAAAGTATCCACCTCAATAACCGCCAAAGTTAATTCATGCATTTGGTTAGCGGAATGATCATTATCCCTAGCAATATCAATCAGGCCATTCAACTGCACTTCCATATCATGGTGGCGCTGACGAAATAGCTCTAATTGCTTAGAAACCAATGAAACGGCGTTGCCACTTGGGTGCGGAACAGTTATATGTTCCAGCAAGTCTAAGTGTTCATTAAAAAACTCAGGGTGTTGCTTTAAATAACTTTCTACTTTAGTTGAATCAATTTCACTCATATTTCTATACATCCTTCAAAAACACTTAATGCCGGCCCAGTCATAAATACGGGTTGATCTCGCCCAGCCCAATGAATTTCTAACTTACCACCCGGCAACTCTACAATCACGTCTTGATCCAATAATTTCTGCTCAATACCAATAACTACAGCGGCACATGCGCCACTTCCACAGGCCAAAGTTTCTGCTGCACCACGCTCATAAACACGCAATTTAATTGTATTTCTATCAATTACCTGCATAAAGCCGATATTCGCTCTTTCTGGAAAAAACGCATGACTCTCCAACGCTTCGCCTAATTCACCAACCTGCGCCAACTGCACGTCACTTACTTTCAGTACCGCATGTGGATTACCCATTGATACCGCGCCAAACGCCTTTTCTACACCATTTACATTAACGGTATAAAACTTCTCTTCTTGCTCTGCTCGTAATGGAATAACAGCAGGGCTATGGTGTGGAATCCCCATATTAACGGTAACCAGATCATGATCATCAAAGCTTAATAATAATTGCCCTGCATGCGTATCAACCAAAATGCTGTCCTTATAAGACAGTTTTTTATCTCTAACAAAACGCGCAAAGCAACGCGCACCATTACCACATTGAGCAACCTCACTCCCATCCGCATTAAAAATTCGGTAACGAAAGTCTGCATTTGAATGCTGCGCTGCTAACTCAACCAATAACACCTGATCACAGCCAATACCAAAATGGCGTGCCGCAATAAAACGTATTTGCTCTGGCGTTAAAGAAATGTCCTGCCGAATAGCATCAATAACAACAAAGTCATTACCTAAGCCATGCATTTTTGTAAATTCAATCATCATAATTTCATACTACCTATGGCAATAATTGCTCACCTAACCATAATTGAGAGACTTGTTCACGCTCACGAATAAGATGCATTTGATCACCATCAACCATAACTTCTGCTACTTTTGGGCGTGAGTTATAGTTAGAACTCATCGTAAACCCATAAGCCCCCGAAGACCGGACCGCTAATAAATCACCCTGCGTAAGCGACAAAGAGCGCTCTTTGCCTAAAAAGTCTCCCGTCTCACAAACTGGCCCAACAATATCCCATTCTAACTCCTCAACCGAACTTCCTAGCTGTACAGGAATAATAGCTTGCCACGAGCTATAAAGTGACGGCCTCACTAAATCATTCATCGCGGCATCAACAATAGCAAAGTTCTTATGCTCCGTAGGTTTTAAATATTCAACCTTGGTCACTAGCACCCCCGCATTGCCTGCTATCGCTCTTCCCGGCTCCAGCAATATTTCTAAATCATTATCACCTAGCCGCTGCAAAATAGCCGCCACATATTCAGCAGGCTCAGGAGGCTTTTCTTGATCATAGCAAATACCTAAACCACCACCCAAGTCTAAATGCTGTAAAACAATACCTTCTGACTTCAAAGTCTCAATAATTTTTAAGACACGATCTAAGGCATCTAAAAATGGGCGCGTTTCCGTTAATTGCGAACCGATATGACAGTCGATCCCCACAATCTGGATATTGTCCATTTTTGCTGCGCGCTGATATTCTTCAATAGCTGATTCAATATCAATTCCAAACTTATTCTCTTTTAACCCCGTAGAAATATAGGGGTGCGTTTTCGCATCAACATCTGGATTAACTCGAAAAGATACGGGCGCTTTAACCCCTAATTCTCCAGCAATTTGGTTTATCCTGTCCAATTCGCCTTTGACTTCAATATTAAAACAACGAATCCCCACTTCCAGCGCACGCTTAATTTCATCTACACGCTTACCTACACCCGAAAAAACAACTTTCTTGGGGTCTCCTTTTGCAGTCAAAACACGCTCTAATTCACCGATAGACACAATATCAAAGCCTGAGCCTAAACGGGCCAAAGTATTTAATATTGCAATATTTGAATTTGCCTTAACCGCATAACAAATCAAATGTGCCTGCTCAGCAAAAGCACGATCAAAAGCATTCCAATGACGCTCTAATGTTGCTTTTGAATACACATAACAAGGGGAACCATATTGTGCAACCACTTCACTAAGCGCTACGTCCTCAGCAAATAAAGCATTGCCTCGATAATTAAAATAATCCATTAAGAGGCACCTTCTTGTTCAGTTTTCGTATCTTCTATCGGCATAAATAAAGGCCCCTTTTGGCCACAAGCAGTCAGTAAGCTAAACAGCAAAACTATTAAAATTTTAGGCATCATACGTTATCAAGCATATATAAGTGAAGGTAACCAAGTTGCTAATCCTGGAAAATAAGCCAAGATACCCAATAAAAACAACTGAATAATAATAAATGGCAGTACACCTTTATAAATCTGCCCCGTAGTCACTTCCGCAGGTGCAACCCCACGTAAATAGAATAAAGCAAAACCAAAAGGAGGTGTTAAAAATGAGGTTTGTAAATTCAAGGCAATCATAATACCTAGCCACACAGGGTCTAAGCCCATTGCTAATAATACAGGACCAACAATAGGCACAATCACAAAGGTTATTTCTATAAAATCAAGAACAAAGCCCAATAAAAACATGACCAGCATCACTATAAATAAGGCACCAAACTTGCCGCCTGGCAAATCTGAAAGTAACTCAATGATAATCTCATCTCCTTCAAACCCCCGAAATACCAACGAAAATAAAGCAGCTCCAATTAAGATCATAAAGACCATACTGGTAATTTGCGTGGTATTACGCGCCACATCTTGCAAAATCTCTTGAGTTAAACTGCCACTTACTAATGCTAGAAAAATCGCACCTACCGCCCCTACTGAGGCTGCCTCAGTGGGCGTTGCTAAACCACCAATAATTGAACCTAACACCGCTAAAATTAGCATCAGTGGAGGTAGAAGACTTTTTAATACTCTTACATAAAAACCTTTTTCATGGTGCCTTGTTTGCTCAGGTCGTGGTAAAGCATCTGGGGTTAGATAAGCAGTGACAATAATATAAATTAAATACAAGCCGACCAATAACAAGCCTGGTAACAACGCGCCTGCAAATAAATCACCCACAGAAATTGTTTCTGGTGCAAATACCCCCATTTCAAGTTGAGCCTGTTGATAGGCCGTTGAAATCACATCACCCAACAAAACCAAAACAATTGAAGGAGGAATTATTTGCCCTAAAGTTCCTGAGGCACAAATAATGCCACAAGAAATACTTGGATCATAGCCTCGCTTTAACATGGTAGGCAGTGATAATAACCCCATAGTAACGACAGTCGCACCGACTATTCCTGTACTTGCAGCCATCAACATACCGACAATAGTCACGGCTAAACCTAGCCCTCCGTGCACAGAGCCAAATAATTCAGACATCGCCTCAAGTAAAGACTCAGCAATTTTAGCGCGTTCCAGCATCACCCCCATAAATACGAATAAAGGCACGGCAATCAGCGTTTCATTGTTCATAATACCGAACAAGCGGTTTGGTAATGCGGCCAAAAAATCAGGGTCAAAAGTGTCCATTTGCAAACCTAGTACCGCGAACAATAAAGCGGTTCCGCTTAATACAAATGCAACCGGATAACCAGACAACAAAACCACAAAGACAGCAGCAAACATCCATAAAGCCATATAACTATCCATGCTTGGCTCCTGCTGAAACAATACAATTCAACTTATTGATTAATAAAGAGATACCCTGCAAAATCAGCAAGCTCGACATTAATAACAAACAAGTTTTTAACAAATAAACAACCGGTAACCCACCTGAATTACGTGAGCTTTCAGAAATAGCCCAAGAATCAAAAACATATTCCCAGCTACTCCACAAAATAAAACCAGCAACAGGCAACAATAATAATAAAGCACCTAAAAAATCTATCCATGCCTTAACTTTCACTGAGCAACGCTGGTAAATAATATCAACGCGAACATGGCCATCGTGCTTGAGAGTATAGGCTGCACCCAACATAAAGACTAAACTGTGCATATAAATAATAGATTCCTGCATCGGTACCCAGCTTATATCAAATAAATACCGTAATACGACTATACTGAAAGTAACAATCACCATAGCCAGCGTAAGCCAAGAAATAGCTCGCCCTATACACTCATTAAGCGTATCAATCGCGCGCGCGCATTGTTGCAAATAAGAAAAAAATGAGTCCATAATAGCGATAGAGAGCAGAATCCAAATAAACAGATCATTATAAACCGAATAAGTCATTATCTTAAAAATTTCACAATAACTCACAGTATGCATATACAAACTCAAATACGCACCCTTCATTGTTGCAAAAACTTGAACATCCAAGCCCCGTTAAAAGAGAGAGCTTGGGAGAGGTAAATTAATACCACCACTATTATTTCAGGAAGCAAATCATGAAAAAATTTATCAATGAGATCGATACCCTATACACCGAAAGTCTAGAAGGTTTTGCTAAGGCACACTCAGACATTATTAAACTAAACCCTGACCCCTGTTTTATTAGCCGAAACTCAAGCACACGTAAAAACAAAGTTGTTCTGATTTCAGGCGGTGGTTCTGGGCATGAGCCTTTACATACAGGTTTTGTTGGCAAAGGCATGCTTGACGCTGCATGTCCTGGACAAATATTTACCTCACCTACTCCCGATCAAATGCTAGCAGCAACAGAAGAAATTGCCTCCGAAGCTGGCGCACTCTTTATAGTTAAAAATTATGCGGGTGATGTTATGAATTTTGAAATTGCCGCAGAAATGCTTGATTGCGCTAATGCATCCGTACTTATTGATGATGATGTTTCCTTACCCAAAAATCATAGTACAGGCCGACGTGGCGTAGCTGGTACTTTAATTGTTGAAAAAATAACTGGAGCAGCAGCTGAAAATGGTGCGGATTTATCTAATTGCACAAGCCTAGCTAAACGCGTTAATACCAATACTGCCTCTATGGGTGTTGCATTAACTAGCTGCACAGTACCCGCACTAGGACAACCCACCTTTGATATCGATGAGCAACAAATGGAAATGGGTGTCGGTATTCATGGCGAACGCGGACACGAGACTCTCCCTCTTAGCTCAGCTACGGAAATTGTTAACACTATCGCAGAAGCCATTCATGCCGATTTACAAGCAAAACCGGGACAATCAGCATTACTCCACGTTAATGGACTAGGCAGCACGCCTTTAATGGAACAGTACCTAATTTATGATTTGGCAGAAAAATTTTGGCAAGAGCGTGGCATAAAGGTTATCCGCTCCTTAGTGGGAAACTACACAACCTCCCTTGATATGGCCGGTATCTCTATCACCCTAACCTTACTTGATGATGAAATGACTCAGTTATGGGATGCTCCTGTACACACGTCTAATTTACGCTGGGGTTGTTAAGCTCATCATTTCCCCATTTTAATCACCGATTTCTCAGGCTACACCGTAAGCTCATGATAAATGGTTAAAGGGAAGTTTAGTAAGGCTAAAAGCTTACCTGCCCGGGACTTAATGCTCATCAGTGTTAATAATAGTTAAACTAAGACCTCGAAAAACTGCAAGCATCATTTCTGTACCACGGGAAGTTATATGATATAAAGCGCTAGCGTATTCAATTCGGATTAGACGGGCCATGGAAACACCTAATTATAAAGGCCCTTAGCCTATCCACACAAAAGGCAATAGTCAAGACTTGACCCCTTTGACCCCTTTACTCACACTTTTTGCGCCCAAGTGATTTGCTTGTTAGCTTTGTTTTAGCCATAATAACCATGTGTAGACAATTGTGTAAAGAGGAAACTATGGCAACTAATTTAGCACTAGATAGTCACTTATTAAATTTAGCATTGAAAGTAGGCGGTTTTAAAAGTAAAAAAGATACCGTAAATGCTGCATTGAAAGAATTTGTAGAACGACATAAGCAACTAGAAATAATTGATCTTTTTGGTCAACTACCTTGCGATGATGCTTATAACTACAAAGATGGTCGTAAATGAAGGGGATTCTTGTTGATACTTGTATCTGGTCATTGGCGTTAAGACGAAAAACCTTTGAAGATGCG
>ENA-ORXI01000510-ORXI01000510.1-sediment-metagenome-genome-assembly--contig:-NODE-510-length-32019-cov-9.749734_pt1 | contig 32019 bp, 32 predicted proteins | sample MGYA00237861_ERZ511468 | MGnify/ENA primary metagenome ERZ511468 (study PRJEB26299, sample SAMN06266213) | sediment metagenome | isolation source: Hudson Canyon methane seep mesocosm | place: USA:Hudson... | reverse complement strand
TACATGAATCTAACTGAACTTAAGAAGCAGTCTGCTGCTGAACTTATGGATCTTGCTCTTTCAATGAAACTTGAAGGTCTAGCTCGAAATCGTAAACAAGACTTAATTTTTGCGATTGTAAAAGAACATGCAAAGCAGGGTGATGAAGTTATCACGACAGGTGTTCTTGAATTATTACAAGATGGATTCGGTTTCCTTCGTTCACCAGAAGCTTCTTATATCTCAGGTCCTGATGATATTTATGTTTCGCCTAGTCAAATTCGTCGTTTCCATTTACGTACAGGTGATACGATTACTGGGAAAATCCGAGCACCTAAAGATAGTGAACGATATTTTGCTCTGATTAAAGTGGATGAGATTAACTATGAAAAACCTGATAAATCAAAATATAAAGTTCCTTTCGAAAATCTAACACCGTTGTTTCCTAATGAACGTTTTACGTTAGAACGTGGTAACGGAAGCACGGAAGATATTACGCCAAGATTGATTGATCTTGCATCTCCAATTGGTAAGGGGCAACGTGGATTAATTGTTGCACCACCAAAGTCAGGTAAAACGATGATTTTGCAAATGGTTGCACAGTCAATTACTGCTAACTATCCTGATAGTGACTTAATTGTATTACTGATTGACGAGCGTCCTGAAGAAGTAACAGAAATGCAGCGTTCAGTTAAAGGTGAAGTTGTTTCTAGTACATTTGATGAGCCTGCAACACGCCATGTACAAGTAGCTGAAATGGTTATCGAAAAAGCAAAACGTTTAGTTGAACATAAACGTGATGTTGTTATTTTACTTGATTCTATTACACGTTTAGCACGTGCATATAATACAGTTGCTCCATCTTCTGGTAAGGTTCTAACAGGTGGTGTAGATGCCAACGCATTACAAAGACCAAAACGTTTCTTCGGTGCTGCACGAAACATCGAAGAGGGTGGTAGTTTAACTATTATTGCTACAGCACTTGTAGAAACCGGCTCTCGTATGGATGAGGTTATCTTTGAAGAGTTCAAAGGTACAGGTAATATGGAATTACAACTTGAGCGTAAATTGGCTGATCGTCGTATTTATCCAGCGATTAATGTCACACGTTCAGGTACTCGTAAAGAAGATCTGCTTACACCTGCCGATGATCTACATAAACTTTGGGTGTTACGTAAATTGCTTGCGCCAATGGATCCTATCGAAGCAATGGAATTCTTGATGGATCGCATTAAGACGACAAAAACTAATGCCGAGTTCTACGACATGATGAAGCAAGGTTGATTCTAGACTTATCTAAATCTAATCTACCGCCGGCCCTATTTATTATGGGGCCGACGGCAGCAGGAAAAACTGATTTAGCCATTGAAATAGCTAAACAGTATCCGGTTGAAATCATCAGTGTTGATTCAGCACTAGTTTATCGTGGAATGGACATTGGTACAGCTAAGCCTGAAGCTCATGTTCTAGACAAATACCCCCACCATTTAGTCGATATTATTGATCCTACGGAAAGCTATTCTGTAGGTAATTTTCGTCACGATGCACTTGCATTAATGGCTGATATCACTGCAAGAGGAAAAATCCCTCTATTAGTGGGTGGTACGATGCTTTATTTTAAAGCTTTGCAGCAAGGTCTTTCTGACTTACCAGCCGCAGATAGTGCTATTCGTACAAAATTAGAAGCACAAGCAAAACAATTTGGTCTGGCACATCTACATGCACGTCTTGCTGAAGTTGACCCTGTATCTGCACAAAGAATTCATGTGAATGATCCTCAACGTTTACAACGTGCATTAGAAGTGTATGAGATCACTGGAAAATCACTAACGGAATTAACTGCTGATACGGAAGAGTCACTCCCATATCGTGTTATAAAAATAATATTAAGCCCTTTTCAGCGTAGTGTTTTACATCAACGAATAGAAAACCGTTATAAAATTATGATGACTAATGGTTTTATTGATGAAGTTAAAACGCTATTCACACGAAAAGACTGTCACCCTGATTTACCTGCCATTCGTGCTGTAGGCTATCGCCAAGCATGGGCACATTTGTCTGGTGAATACGATCAAGAAACATTAGTTGAAAAAGCTGTCATTGCAACAAGACAAATGGCTAAACGCCAACTAACTTGGCTGCGAGCACAAGATGATGGTGTATGGTTTGATAGCGGTGCAGGTTTGCCTACTGACGATGTACTTCGGTTTCTAACTGATCAATGTCCAGAATTAATGATAAAGTAGCTATATTCTGTTACTGAGTAATCCTTAAAAATAATAACAATAATATTAGGAGAGAAAAGATGGCCAAAGCACAATCATTACAAGATCCATTTTTAAATGCGCTACGACGTGAAAGCGTTGAAGTTTCAATTTATTTGATGAATGGTATTAAACTTCATGGGCAAATAGATTCATTCGATCAGTTTGTCATTTTGTTGAAAAACTCGGTTAATCAAATGGTTTACAAACATGCAATTTCAACAATAGTGCCTGTTCGTAATGTGACAATTAATGAAGACTAGAGAAAGCTATGGAACTGTTTGACCGCCCCACCACCCATGCTGCATTTAAAGATTCGTCAGAAAAAGAATCGGTTGTACTTGTACATTTAAATTTCCATGATCCTGATTTTGCAGAAGTTGAACAAGAATTTATTGAACTTGTAAATTCAACGGGTGCAAAAATTGCTTCAATGGTTCATGGCAATCGTCATCGCCCTGATCCTAAATTCTTTGCAGGATCAGGAAAGATTGAAGAGATACGTCAAGAAGTCTTAGCAAATAATGCAGCATTGGTGATGTTTAATCATGATCTCTCGCCAAGCCAAGAACGTAATATCGAGGCTAAGTTAGAGTGCCGAGTTATAGGTAGAACGGGTCTTATTTTAGATATCTTCGCTCGTCGTGCTCGTTCACATGAAGGTAAACTTCAAGTTGAGCTGGCACAACTTAGGCATTTATCAACCCGTCTTGTTCGAGGTTGGACTCACCTTGAAAGACAAAAGGGTGGTATTGGTATGCGTGGTCCAGGTGAAACACAACTTGAATCAGATCGTCGCCTATTAGGTAAACGAATTAAATCACTCAAAAAACGTCTTGAAAAAGTACAGTCACAACGGAGTCAAGGTCGCCGTTCACGTCAACGTAGTGATGTTGCTGTTGTCTCATTGGTGGGTTATACCAATATGGGCAAATCGACATTATTTAACAAACTCACTTCTGCAGAAGTTTATGCTGATAATCGTTTGTTTGCTACCTTAGATCCAACGCTAAGACGGATGAAATTAGCGGATACTCAGCCACTCGTTATGGCTGATACGGTTGGTTTTATTAGAAACTTACCCCATGATCTTGTTGAATCATTTAGCTCGACACTTGAAGAAACTCGCGATGCTGAATTATTACTACACGTTGTTGAGGCTGGGGCAGCTAATAGAGATGATTTGATGCACCACGTGAATTCAGTATTAGAGCAAATAGGTGCCGATGAAGTACCACAATTAATTGTGTGTAACAAAATTGATCAACTTGAGGATCATGAACCACGCTTAGATCGTGATGAAAATGGTAAAATTATTCGCGTTTGGGTCTCAGCCCAAACTGGTGAAGGTATTGATTTGTTACGAGTAGCTTTAAAAGAGTACTTCCCTGAACAAGCTGTAGGGCTTGAAGAATCTATCGATTTAGAAAGTTTTTAAATTAAGCTGAACAGATACAAAGCTAACGTTAAGTAATTCATAAGTCCACTTATTAGTATTTTCGAATGATTTACTCATAATAACTATTCCATAATGTTCACGATGTCCGTAAAATAGGCATGTTTGAATTTTATAAATCTCATTTTGGAGAGCTAAATGGCTTGGAACGAACCTGGAAATGGTGATAAAGATCCGTGGGGTAAGAGTGGTAATGATGGTCCACCTGATCTTGATGACGTTATTCGTAATATGCAAAACAAATTAGGCGGTTTGTTTGGTGGCAAAAAATCAGATGATAATAAATCTTCAGATGGAGGCGGATCACTAGGTTTAGGACTTATCGCAGCTGTTATTTTAGTTGTTTGGTTATTTTCAGGCATCTATATTATCGAACCAGCTGAAGAAGGTGTTGTTCTTCGTTTTGGTGAATATAGTGAATCTACACAATCAGGACCACATTGGCATATTCCTTTTCCAATTGAAAAAGTAGAGATTGTTGATGTTCAACAAATTCGTAATGCTGAAATTGGTTATCGTTCAACAGGTGGTCGTGCCGGTAGCAATATTCATTCTGAATCATTAATGTTAACTAAAGACGAGAATATTGTAGATCTCAAGATCGCAGTGCAATATCGAATTAAAGACGCGTCGATGTATTTATTTAATGTTCGAAATGCTGATTTAACATTACGTCAAATGACTGAAAGTGCTGTGCGTGAAACAGTGGGTAAGTCGGACATGGACTTTATATTAACTGCAGGACGGAATGCAATCGTTACAGATACGGAATCTCTACTTCAGGGAATGTTAGATAAGCTAGAAACAGGCTTAGAAATCACTAGCGTAAATATGCAAGATGTACAGCCGCCTGAGCAAGTGCAAGCTGCGTTTGCAGATGCTGTAAAAGCACGTGAAGATGAAGTTCGTCAGAAAAATGAAGCTGAAGCTTATGCGAATGATATTGTGCCAAGAGCACGTGGTGCATCTTTCAGACTAGTTCAAGAAGCCGAAGCTTATAAGAGTCAAATTATGGCCAAAGCAGAAGGTGAAACAAGTCGATTTTTACAAGTGATGGCTGAGTATGAAAAAGCACCAAAAATCACTAAAGAACGATTGTATCTCGATACAATGGAATCGGTTTATAGCCAAAGTCAGAAAGTTTTAGTTGATGTCTCTAAAGATAGTAATAATGTACTTTATTTACCTTTAGATAGAATGCGTGCTTCAGCACCATTATCACCAAATCGAATTGATTTGAGTAATATGACTGCTTATCCAACAACAGCAACAACATCTCAGAGTTCTAGTTCATCAAATCTTGATGCACGTAGCAGAGGGGGCCGTTAAGATGTCTTCACGTATAAATACATTAATTTTTATTGGCATACTCGCTTTTGTTATTATCAGCTCATCAGTTTTTTTTGTTGATCAACGTGAACGTGTATTATTACTACGTTTAGGTCAAATTGAGCGTTCTGACTATCAGCCAGGCATTCACTTTAAAGTTCCTTTTGTGAATGAGGTTCGTCGTTTTGATGGCCGAGTGTTAACACATGATGAAACGCCAGCGAGATATTTAACCGGTGAAAAGAAAAACGTGCAAGTAGATGCGTTTATTTTGTGGCAGCTTTCTGATCCGGCAAAATATTTCACTTCTATGGCGGGTAATGAAGAGCGTGCTAAGCAGCGTTTATCGCAGATCGTTAAAGATGGTTTACGAGCTGAGTTTGGTAAGCGTACTATTCAAGAATTAGTGTCAGGTGACAGGATCGCTATGATTGAAAAAATTCTTGAAGATGCCAATAAAACAGCTGCTGACTTTGGGATTAATATCGTTAATGTTCGTATTAAACGTATTGATTTACCTTCAGATGTAAGTAGTTCTGTTTATAGTCGTATGGAAGCTGAACGTCAGCGTGTTGCCAAAGAACTTCGTTCTCAAGGTGCTGAAGAAGCAGAAAAAATTCGTTCTGATGCTGACCGTCAACGTACTATTCTTTTAGCTAATGCTAAGAAAACAGCAGAAGAGTTACGTGGTAAGGGTGATGCACAAGCAACCGATGTTTATGCAAAAGCATATGGTCAGAATAGTGAGTTTTATTCTTTTTATCGTCGTTTAACTGCATATGGAAATGTATTTAAAGGTGATGATATGTTGGTGATTGAACCTAAAGGTGAGTTCTTTAACCTCTTTAGTTCACCTAAATAAACTAAGAGTGAGTGAAACGTTATTACACGGTCTTTGGGTCGCCTCAGCACTGATGTTAGTGATTGAAGGTATAATGCCTTTTTTAAATCCAATAACGTTTCGTCGAGCATTGATACAAATGGCCGGCATGACAGATCAGCAATTAAGAACCATTGGGTTATTAAGCATGATTTTGGGTGTGGTTTTACTATATTGGGTAAATTGATTAAATGAGTCTTAAACAACGTTGGTTGCTCCCTGAAGGCATTGATGAATTAATGCCAGAACAAGCACAACAATTAGAAGAGTTGCGTCGACAATTACTCGATATGATGCAAAGCTGGGGTTACCAATTGGTATTTCCACCTTTAGTTGAATATCTTGATTCTTTACTGACAGGAACAGCTCAAACACTCGACCTACAGACATTTAAACTAACTGATCAAGTATCAGGTCGTTTAATGGGTATTCGTGCTGATATGACGCCTCAGGTTGCTCGTATTGCAGCGCATAATCTGCGAGATCATACTGATGTGCTCAGACTCTGTTATATCGGAAATGTTTTACATACCTTGCCACAAGGCTCATCGCGAAACCCTATTCAGCTAGGCGCTGAAATTTATGGTCACTCTGGTCCTGAAAGCGATATGGAAGTATTGCAACTCATGATTGAAGTGCTGAATACAACTGGTGCGGTATCTGACTTATTATTAGATTTAGGTCATGTTGGCATTTATCGTGGCTTAGCAGAACATGCTGGCTTAAATGACGAGCAAGAACATGAACTATTTTCTGCTTTGCAGCGTAAAGCTTTGCCAGAAATTGAAGTTTTATTAACTTCTTACCAATTATCAAGCGAGAGTCAGGCTATGTTATTAGCCTTAGCTGAGTTGAATGGTGGTGTTGAAGTATTAGCAACAGCTAAAAAGGTACTTGCTAATGCACCTGAGCAAGTTCAATCCGCTCTAGCAACATTGCAAACTATTGCTGATATGGCTGCTAAACGTTTACCAAACTTAACACTTAATTTCGATTTATCTGAATTACGTGGTTATAACTATCACACCGGACTTGTTTTTGCTGCCTACCAAAGAGGTTCTGCCAATGCGGTTGCGACAGGTGGACGATATGATGATATCGGTGCTGACTTTGGTAATGCTCAACCAGCAACAGGCTTCAGTTTAGATTTAAAAGTACTTGTTAATCAATTGGCAAGCGCTGACACTAACAAAACGCCAACTTATGTATCTTGGTCTGATAACGAAGCCGATAAGAATAAAGTTGCACAATTACGACAACAAGGCGAAGTGGTCATTTACCAATTTGCAGGCAACAAATAATTAATATTAATACGACTATTTAACAGTAGTTGAAATAGGAAACACATAAACGTGGCTAAAAATATCGTTGTGATTGGCTCCCAATGGGGCGATGAAGGTAAAGGTAAATTGGTTGATTTGTTGACGGATGATGTGTCAGCAGTTGTTCGATTCCAAGGTGGCCATAATGCAGGCCATACATTAGTAATCGATGGTAAAAAAACCGTTTTACATTTAATTCCATCAGGTATTTTACGTCAACATGTTCAGTGTTTGATTGGTAACGGTGTTGTGTTGTCTCCTGAAGCTTTATTGAAAGAAATGAATGAGCTAGAAGCTACAGGTATTCCTGTTCGTGAACGTTTAAAAATTAGTGCTGCATGTCCTTTAATCTTGTCGTATCACATTGCTTTAGATCAAGCTCGTGAGCGCCGTCGTGGTAAGTCTGCTATCGGTACAACAGGTCGTGGTATTGGCCCAGCATATGAAGATAAAGTTGCACGCCGTGGATTGCGTTTAGGTGATCTTGTTGATGAGAAAAGCTTCGTAGCTAAACTTGAAGAAGTGGTTAAGTTTCATAACTTTTCATTGATTAATTACTATCAAGCACAACCTGTTAGTTTTGAAAAAGTGCGTGATGATATTTTAGCAATGCGTGATGTTTTATTACCATTGATTGCTGATATTCCTCAAATGCTGAAAGAATATTCAGAAGCGGGTGATAATGTCATGTTTGAAGGTGCTCAAGGTGCCTTATTAGACATCGATCACGGCACATACCCTTATGTTACATCTTCAAATACAACAGCAGGTGGTGCAGCAGCAGGTGCCGGTGTTGGACCTTGTCATATTGATTATGTACTAGGTATCACTAAAGCTTATGCAACACGTGTTGGTGCTGGCCCTTTCCCATCAGAGTTACTGGATAGCGATGGTGAAGCAAATGAAATTGGTCAATACTTAGCTGATAAAGGTCATGAAGTAGGTGCAACAACAGGACGTGGTCGTCGCTGTGGTTGGTTAGATATGGTTGCCTTAAGTCGTGCATGTTGGGTGAACAGTGTGACTGGTCTTTGCCTAACAAAACTTGATGTACTAGATGGTCTAGATACAATTCGTCTATGTATTGCCTATGAACGTGATGGTAAAGCAGTTGATATTTTGCCACTAAGTGCGGATGAATTTGAAGGTTGTGAACCGCAATATATTGATATGCCGGGTTGGAGTGAATCAACACTAGGTATTACTGAGTTTGATAAATTACCAGCGAATGCTCAAGCCTATATCAATAAAGTTGAAAGTCTCGCAGGTGTTCCAATTGATCTTGTATCTACAGGACCTGATCGTGTTGAGACTATTGTTCGTAGAGATTTATTTAGCCTTTAAAATTTCACAACTATCGCAGCATTTAAGCGCCCTCGAAAGAGGGCGTTTTTGTATCTAATCTAGAAAGGCTCAAGCGGGGATTACTGTATAGCTGTGCAGATTGACTGCATTATTCTCACTAGAAACCGTTACAAGCTACTTTCTAAAATCATTAAATTAAGTGTTATAGAAAAAGACTATGGAGGAGGAGTAATCAGCAATACATTGCTATTAATCATATCTGTTCTATTTGCTATATATATCATATTTGAATCTACTGAACAGGCTTGGAAACACCAGAATAGATGGCTGAATAATCAGTGTTAGCTAAACCTTGTTCTAATGTTTTATCTAACAGTTGTGAAATTCCATCTAGAGCACACGTTTCTAAGCCAAGCTGTTTTGCCACCGAGAGAAATAGTTTAGTATCTTTCGCTAAGTGTTTAGTAGGAAAGTTAGGATTGGCAAAATCTCGTTCCACCATGCGATCGAGTTTTTTATCAAAGGTCGGTGCATAAAGTGCACTGTCTCGAACGATCTTCATAAACTGTTCGACATCAATGCCTTCTTTTTCTACCAATGCCAAACTTAATGCAAAACTTGATGTTAACCCAGCAATTAATTGATTCATAGCAAGTTTAACTGTTGCACCTTGTCCTGTCTCACCAATATGCTGAGGATCTTTACCAATTAGTTTCAATAACGGGAGTGCATTTAGATAATCATCACGAGCACCGCCTGCCATTAATATTAATGTGCCAGATCGTGCTTCAGGTAAGCTGCCTAACACAGGACATTCTAAATAGTGACCTTGGTTCTCAGTCACTCGTTTTGCAATGGCTCGAGATTCATCAGGACTGATGGTTCCCATTTGAATAACTGTTTTGTCTTTAAAAGATTCTTCTGAAATACTATCAAGTACATTGTTGATTGCTTGACCATCACTTAGTATCAGCAAGCAAAACTCACTGGCGTTAACTGCATCTTGCGCAGAAGTAGCAATAGCAGCGCCTTGCTGTTGTAGTTGAGTTGTTTTATCAGGACTACGATTGAAAATAGTTAACTGCTGATGCTGTTCAAGAAGGTGTTCACCTAATGCTTGCCCCATCAAACCGGTACCAATAAGTGAAATATTCATAAATTAAATTCCTTAAATAATAGAAGCATAGTACAGGGTAATGTAGAATACTCAGAATTATTTTACCGTACAGACAGGGGAACACTGTGTACAAAAAAAACATGACTATTGCTGGATTTGATGATGAATTATTTGCTGCGATTGAAGCAGAGAATCAACGCCAAGAAGATCATATTGAACTAATTGCATCTGAAAACTACACTAGCCCACGTGTTATGGAGGCTCAAGGCTCTTCATTAACAAATAAATATGCTGAAGGTTACCCCGGCAAACGTTATTACGGTGGTTGTGAGTATGTTGATCAAGCTGAGCAATTGGCTATGGATCGTGCAAAGACCTTATTTGGTGCTGATTATGCTAATGTTCAGCCGCACTCAGGTTCACAAGCAAATGCCGCTGTTTATTTAGCGTTATTACAACCTGGTGATACCATCTTAGGTATGAGCTTAGCTCACGGTGGTCATTTAACACATGGTTCAAAAGTAAGTGCGTCAGGTAAAATCTATAATTCTGTTTCATACGGTCTTAATGAAGAAACGGGTGAGATTGACTATGATGAAGTTGAACGCCTAGCTAACGAACACAAACCAAAAATGGTTGTTGCTGGTTTCTCTGCGTACTCTCGTGTTGTTGATTGGCAGCGTTTCCGTGATATTGCTGATTCAATTGGTGCCTACTTATTAGTTGATATGGCTCATGTTGCTGGTTTAGTTGCTGCAGGTGTTTATCCTAACCCTACACAAATTGCTGATGTAACAACAACGACTACACATAAAACATTACGTGGTCCACGTGGTGGTTTGATTTTAGCGAAAGCAAATGCTGAAATTGAGAAGAAATTGAACTCTGCTGTCTTCCCTGGTTTCCAAGGTGGTCCTTTAATGCATGTTATTGCTGCAAAAGCAGTAGCATTCAAAGAAGCGATGTTGCCAGAATTTAAAACATACCAAGAGCAAGTTGTTAAGAATGCACGCGTAATGGCTGATATCTTTATGGCTCGTGGTTATGATGTTGTATCTAAAGGTACCGATGACCACTTATTTCTAGTTAGCTTTATCGAAGCGGGATTAACAGGTAAAGAAGTGGATGCATGGTTGGGTGATTCAAACATCACAATCAACAAAAACTCAGTACCTAATGACCCTCAATCTCCATTTGTAACATCAGGTATTCGCGTGGGTACACCTGCAGTTACAACACGTGGTTTTAAAGAGCAAGAATGTAAAGATCTTGCGACTTGGATGTGTGATGTTATCGATAGCCGTGGTGATGCAACTGTTATGGCTGACGTGAAAGTGAAAGTATTAGCAGTATGTGCATCATTACCTGTTTACAGCTAAGATTAATCTGAAATGCGTTGTCCTTTTTGTGGTGCTGATGATTCAAAGGTAATCGACTCACGTCTCTCTGCTGAGGGGGACGCGATTCGACGCCGTCGCAGTTGCGTGGAGTGTAAAGAACGTTTTACAACCTATGAAACTGCAGAATTAACACTGCCACGCTTGGTTAAAAGTGATCAGTCACGAGCCGTGTTTTCGGAAGATAAATTGCGTTCGGGGTTTTTGAAGGCCTTGGAAAAAAGACCTGTTAGTATTGATGCAATAGATTCTGCTGTTAAAGGCATTATTCGTCAATTGATTGCGACAGGGGAGCGTGAAGTCGAAAGTCGCCTTGTTGGTGATTGGGTGATGGACGCTTTACGAGAATTGGATGAAGTGGCGTATGTACGTTTTGCTTCAGTCTACCGAAGCTTTCAGGATGTGAATGCTTTTCGTGAAGAAATTGAGCGAATGGAAAGCCGAACCGAACAGTCGGATAAGTGAGAGGGATATTTTATGCTTAGAGTCATTATTTTTTGCGATATTTGTAATCCCCAAGGTGTTCGTTATATCGAACAAACGAGAAGTATTCAGCGCAGTGATGTAGAGGGACGCCGTATTACTGATGATCGAGCTTGGTTTGAAGGATCGTTGGAAGCAGCACTTGAGCAGTTGTGGCAATATGAAAATGGAGAACATATTTGTCCACGTTGTCAGGAACGCCATAGTAAGTCTTAATCATGTCAATTCATGAACATTATATGGCCCGTGCTTTGTGTATTGCAGAGCGCGGGCTTTTTACAACAGATCCTAATCCTCGAGTAGGCTGTGTTATTGTCAAAAATAATCAGACTGTTGGAGAAGGCTGGCACCAACGTGCTGGTGAAGGCCATGCTGAGGTAAATGCACTTCATGCAGCAGGACTATTGGCAAAAGATGCTGATGCTTATGTCACATTAGAACCGTGTAGCCATTTTGGTCGTACAGCTCCTTGTGCTGATGCTTTGATTAAGTCTGGTGTGAAACGTGTTTTTGTTGCGATGGAAGATCCTAATCCCCTAGTTGCAGGCAATGGTATAAATCGGCTTAAAGAATCAGGCATCGAGGTCAGTGTCGGGATATTAGAACAGCAGGCGAAAGAGTTAAATCCTGGTTTTTGTAAAAGAATGCAGTCGGGTAGACCTTTTGTACGCAGTAAAATGGCAATGAGTCTTGATGGACGAACGGCAATGGCTTCAGGTGAGAGTAAATGGATTACAGGCCCAGCAGCGCGGCAAGATGTACAAAAGTTAAGAGCTAGAAGTTCAGCTATTCTAACAGGTATGGGAACAGTACTTGAAGATGATCCTGCTTTAACAGTTCGCCCTGAAGGTGACTGGTATCTAGACAAGCAAGTAGTCAGACAGCCATTACGCGTTGTTGTAGGAAGTCAGAGTATTCCTCAAACAGCAAAATTATTTGCTACTGACGATACAGTATTATTGGCAACAACTAGTAACAATACAGACGGCAAAGCAGAGATACTGACATTGCCAGAACGTGATGGACATATTGATTTAACGTCATTAATGACTGAGCTTGCTGCTCGTGAGATAAATGAAGTTATGGTTGAAGCAGGTTCTAAATTAAATGGTGCCTTATTAACTGCCGGTTTGATTGATGAATTAATCATTTATATGGCGCCAAAAGTAATGGGTGATTCGGCAAAAGGACTATTTCATCTGCCAGCATTAAACACAATGGCTCAAAATATTGAACTAACGATTACAGATATTCGTGCAGTTGGCAAAGACTGGCGAATTACAGCAACTCCTGAATTCACGAAGGTTAAATAAACTATGTTTACCGGCATTATTGCAGCCCTTGGAAAAATTGAATCATTGCATGCGACAGGCGGTGATATTCGTATGACTGTGGATACACAAGGCTTAGACTTATCTGACGTTAAATTAGGTGATAGTGTCGCTAATAATGGCGTTTGTTTGACTGTCGTAGAGTTGGCTAAGGCACAACTTAGTTTTGATGTGTCTCGGGAAAGTCTTGAACGTACAAGTTTAGGCAGTTTGAGTGCAGGCTCAGAAATAAACCTTGAGAAAGCGCTGGCAGTTGGAGATCGCTTAGGTGGTCATTTTGTTAGCGGACATGTCGATGGTCTTGGAAAAGTGATTGCTAGACAAGAATCAGCACGGTCAGTGCAATTTCGCTTTGAAGTACCTGCGGGGCTTGAACGTTATATTGCCGAGAAAGGTTCTATTTGTATTGATGGAACAAGTCTTACAGTCAATAATGTGTCACACGCGAGTGGGGAACAAGCAAATTGGTTTGAAGTGAATATTATCCCTCATACTATGCAAGAAACAATAATGAGTAGCTATAAGATCGGCACTAAAGTAAATTTGGAAGTTGATTTGATTGCACGCTATTTAGAGCGGTTAATACCTGATAATCAAACGTCTGGTATTACACGAGAAACACTACTGAACAATGGTTTTATTAAATGAATTTAAATACTACTTCTGAAATTATTGATGATCTGAAACAAGGCAAAATGGTCATTATTATGGACGACGAAGATCGTGAAAATGAAGGCGATCTTGTGATGGTTGCTGAGAATGTTACGGCACAAGCAATTAACTTTATGGCACGTTATGCTCGAGGTTTAATTTGTTTAACCTTGACTGAAGAACGTTGTCGACAGCTTCGCCTGCCTTTGATGGTATTAGATAATCAAGCCAGTTATGAAACTAACTTTACGGTTTCTATTGAAGCAGCCCGAGGCGTAACAACGGGTATTTCAGCCTCTGATCGTTCGAAAACAATTCGAGCAGCCGTAAATCCTGAGGCTAAGCCAGAAGATATTGTTCAACCCGGACATATCTTCCCTGTTAAGGCACAATTAGGTGGTGTATTAACCCGAGCAGGTCATACAGAAGCAGGGTGTGATTTAGCACAGTTGGCAGGTAAAGATCCTTCAGCTGTTATTGTTGAAATCCTTAATGAAGACGGCAGCATGGCACGTCGACCAGATTTGGAAACGTTCGCTGAAACGCATGATCTTAAAATTGGTACTATTGCTGATTTGATTAGTTACCGTCTAGAAAATGAAATGACAGTACAACGTTTATCTGAGTGTAATATGCCAACACAATATGGTGATTTCCAGCTTTATAGTTTTCAAGACACCGTGAATAGCCAGGTTCATTTAGCAATGGTTGTGGGTGATATTACAGCAGATGATGAAACGTTAGTACGTGTACATATGGCTGATCCTTTAGGTGACTTATTAGGGGCAACTCGTGAGCCTACACACTGGCCATTAGATAAAGTAATGACGCAGATCCAAGCAGCAGGTAAAGGTATATTAGTAGTATTACGTCAACCTGCACAGAACAAACAATTAGCTGCGAAAATTGAGTTATATCAACAACAAGATCGTGGTGATGTAAATTCACAAGCAAAAACTGGATGGGACTTAAGAACATTTGGTGTTGGTGCTCAGATATTATCTGATTTAGGTGTTAAGAAAATGCGTGTGATAGGTACTCCAACTAAACTTACTGGGCTATCTGGCTTCGGTCTTGAATTAGTGGGATATGCTGAGGAAACTCAAGCTTGAGCCATAAAAATATCATGGTCATTGCCGGAGAAGCCTCTGGTGATGCTCATGCTGGAAGAATGTTGGCAGAGTTAAGAAAGTTAGCTCCTGACATGTCGGTTAAAGGTATTGGTGGCGATAATATGCGCGCTGCAGGTGCAGAAATTATCGTTGATTTCTCAGAGCTTGCCGTCATGGGATTAATCGAAGTACTCAAACGTTACCGTTCGATAAAAAAAATATTCAATCAAATTGTTGCCTTATTAAAAGCGGATAAACCTGATTTATTAATCTTAGTTGATTATCCGGGCTTTAATTTAAAACTTGCTAAAGTAGCTAAAAAATTAGGCATTCCCGTACTGTATTACATTAGCCCTAAAGTATGGGCATGGCGTGCAGGGCGAGTTAAAACGATCAAACAATCTGTTGATCATATGGCTGTATTGTTTCCGTTTGAAGTGCCTATTTATGAGGATGCAGGCGTGCCGGTGACCTGTGTTGGACACCCGCTTGTTGATGCAGTTAAGGTCAACAAAACTAACAAACAAGCTAAGATCAAATTAGGCATTAAGTTAAATCGCCGTGTTATTGGTTTATTTCCTGGTAGTAGGCGAAGTGAAGTTGAGGCATTATTACCTGTGATGTTGGAAGCTGCTGAGCGTGTATGCGAACGTCAGAACAATATTGATGTTGTATTACCCGTTGCATTAGGTTTGGATATGAGCGTGATTGAGCCTATTTTAGCCAACAGTAAACTTCCCATAAAAGTGGTAACAGCTGATTTTTATCAGCTTACATCGGCATGTGATGCCATTGTTGCTGCATCAGGGACAGTTACATTAGAGATTGCCTTATTAGGCGTGCCACACTTTATCACCTACCGTGTGGCACCAATGACATATCGTATTTTGAGCCGTTTAGTTCGCATTCCCTATGTCGGTTTATGTAATATCGTGACTGCAAAGCCGGTTATTCTTGAGTTATTGCAAGATGATGTGACAGCAGAGCGATTAGAACAAGAATTAACAAGTTTATTAATAGAAAAAGACAGTAAACAGCATGCTGAAGAAATCCGCCAACAAGTATTAACTGCACTTGGACCTTCAGGTGGTGCACATAATGCTGCCCAGTTAGTTATAGACCTATTGGATAATGATGACTGACACTTCATTAGTTGCAGGTGTTGATGAAGTGGGACGGGGTCCGCTTGCAGGTCCTGTTGTGACTGCAGCTGTGATACTTGATCCCAATAAACCTATCGAGGGTTTAAATGACTCTAAGAAATTAAGCGAAAAACGTCGTGAAGAGTTAGAGCCACTTATTAAACAGCGTGCTTTAGCATGGTCTTTGGGTCGTGCCGAAGCAGAAGAAATTGATCAAATAAATATCCTACAAGCAACCTTATTAGCAATGAAGAGAGCAGTTGAAGGTTTGGACATAGATCCAACACATGCTTTAGTTGATGGTAATAAAGCACCTGACTTAGCTTGTCCTGTGACAACTATTATCAAAGGCGATCAATCAGAGCCAGCTATTGCAGCAGCATCGATCTTGGCAAAAGTAGCAAGAGATAGAGAGATGCAAGTTATGGATGCCTTATACCCAGGCTATGGGCTTGCTAAACATAAAGGTTATCCAACCAAACAGCATCAACAAGCGCTATTGGATTTAGGTGTAACACCTATCCATCGACGTTCATTCAAACCCGTTAGATTAGCGCTTAAATAAAGCCAGCGGCAATACACTTACTCGTAGCTTCATTCATAAAATCATTATCAGGATAGATAGACTGTCCTTGTTTGGTGAATGTGCAGGCTTGCTGTTGTTGTTTTAAGTGAAGGTGTGCACGAACCAGCAAAGTATAGAATAAAATATGTGGATTATAAGAGACTTCTATTTCAGCCCAATCAGCAAACAAACGAACGTTATCATCGAGTCCATATTTTATACTTGAATGCAATAATGAAATCATGACGGTATGGGTTGCGAGCTGACTAAAGTATGGGTTTTGCATTGCAACAGGAAAAGGTTCTTCTTGTTGAGGTACTTGTTTCATGACATAACGTTTAAATTCTAGATTTGCTATTAAAGTATGAGATAAAAAGCTTATTGCTGATATCACTCCAACAAGTGCTGTCACTTTCATTAGGCTAGTTGCGGAACCTGATAAATTCACCTGATAACGATTTTGAAATGGCTGCATAATAACGAAAAGTAATATTAAAAATACAAACCAATGGTTAGCTGAAATGTAAAAAGGCAATTCAACTTGGCTGTGTAGTGTGATTGGAATAAGTAAGGCGAGATAAGCATAACGTCGAGAAGGGGGGAGTTTCTTTAAGGTGAGTACAACAGCGATAAACGCTGTCAATAAACCAAGCCCTACAACAACGCCACCTTCAACTAACCAGAAAATGATTTCATTATGTGGATGGGCAACACGCTGATTAGGTAATATTGCATTTGGATGTTCTGCATAGAATGCAGGTTTTCCGAGCTGCCAAACACGAACAAAACTTCCGATACCATGGCCGAAGAGCGGTTTCTCTTTGATAACATCAAGCGCAATGTCATAAATACCTAGGCGAGCAGAGCCAGAAAACCCTGAATTCATTGCTGTCGCTTTATCCATAGCACTTGTTAGGCCTCGATTGCTTTCCATAATACTAGCGGAGCTTATCGATAAAATGATGACAGCCAGAATAAAGTAGCAACGTTTTAGATCTCTTTTTAGCCATTGCCATCTGCTGATAAGTATCAATGGTACTGCCAATATAAAACCTAAGGCACCAACGCGAGAGCCAGAGTAAGCAACGACAAATATACTGCAAAAAAGGGCGATCGATATAAATATAAAGCGCCAGTTAGGGCCTTTTCTAATATAAGGTCGTGAGACCAACCATAAGGCAACAATAATCCCCGTAACTTGAAAACTAGCTTGATTATTAATCTGCTGGAAGAAACCGGTTGGCACACCATTAATGTTTATTGGTAACCATGCTGGTAAGTTTTTTAACCAAACAATTTGGCTTATTCCTGCTATAGCGTGTATGAAAGCAGCTATTACGACAATAAATAAAAGTCTGTCGAGTCGACCTTGTTTTAATTTATATTGGAATAGGCTAAAGAAAATCAGTACGCCACCCCAAATGTATAGGAGTCGAAACACCCATTGTGAAGCTATTTCCACCCCTGATATTACACCGCTAAAAAAGGCCAGAACAGGGAAGAGTATGATCAGAATAAAATGTTGAGGCAGGTATAAAACCTTATCTATAACAGCCTTATACATAGAATAAAATCCGATGAGGCTCGCCACTAACCACATCATTATATTATTAGGGATACGAAGGCCTGTGCCACCAATATTAGGGTGAAAATAGAAAGGGGCAATCAGTAATAGCATAACTAAAAGCCATTCTATTGGCTGAAGCGTTCGGAGAAGACTGAAATTCATAAACTAAACCGGAGGACAATAATTGAATGTCAGTTTATCTCATTTGAATGAGGGTTGAACAATACTGTGTGAGTTAATCAAGTCTGACGATTATAATGACTATGTTGTATGATAGTTCGAATTCAAAAAATGTTGTCAGCACAAAGTAATGGCGTAATAAATAAGGAAAAATAATGTCCACCGAGAATACTAAAAAACCACTGCAACTTTCTTGTTCTGGGCCTGATTTATTAAACATGTCATTACTTAATAAAGGCTGTTCTTTTACGCACCAAGAGCGGCAAGACTTTGATTTAATGGGATTGTTGCCACGTCGATTTGAAACGATTAGCGAACAAGTCGAACGCGCTTATGCTCAATATTCAAGTTTTGATGAAGCAATTAATAAACATATTTTTCTCCGTGCTACGCAAGATAGTAATGAAACCTTGTTTTACCATTTGGTTCAAGAGCATCTTGAAGAGATGTTGCCAATAATTTACACCCCAACAGTTGGCGATGCTTGTGAACGATTCTCAGAAATATATCGACGCGCTCGTGGTTTATTTATAGCCTATCCTGATAGAAAACATATTGATGAAATGTTAGCCAATGTGACTAAACAAAATGTAAAAGTCATCGTCGTAACTGATGGTAGTCGTATTCTTGGTTTAGGGGATCAAGGTATTGGTGGAATGGGCATACCGATTGGCAAGCTGTCTTTATATACTGCGTGTGGCGGTATTAGTCCTGCTTATACATTACCTATTATGTTAGATGTCGGTACCAATAATCAGGCCTTATTAGATGATCCTTTTTATATGGGCTGGCATCATAAACGAATAGAACAAGATGAATATGATGAATTCTTAGAACACTTTATTTCAGCAGTGAAACGTCGTTGGCCTGAAGTATTGCTACAGTTTGAAGATTTTAATCAAACTAATGCCTTGCCTTTATTAGAACGCTATCGTGATGAAATATGCTGCTTTAATGATGATATTCAAGGAACAGCTGCGGTGACTGTCGGTACACTATTGGCCGCTTGTAGTGCTAAAGGTGAAAAGCTTTGTGAGCAACGAGTAACCTTTGTGGGTGCAGGTTCAGCAGGTTGTGGTATCGCCGAACAAATTGTAGCTCAGATGTGTGCTGAAGGACTTTCAGAACAGCAAGCCCGAAGACAAATATTTATGGTTGATCGTTATGGATTATTAACTGAGGATATGCCAGAAGTATTGGACTTCCAAAGACCATTGGCTCAAACAAAGGCTAATATAAATGCGTGGGAATGTGCTGGCGATTATGCCTCTTTAGTTGATGTTATGAAATTTGCTCAACCGAGCATCTTAATTGGTGTGTCAGGCCAAGCAGGCTTATTTACTGAAACAGTAATTAAAACAATGCTGCAGGGATGTAATCAGCCTATTATTTTTCCTTTGAGTAACCCTTCTAAGAAGATTGAAGCAACACCGCAACAATTATTAGAGTGGACTGACGGTCAGGCAATTATTGCAACAGGCAGCCCATTTGAACCTATTGAATACAAGGGCAAGACTCACAGTATTCCACAATGTAATAACAGCTATATATTCCCAGCATTTGGTTTAGCCGTGATTGCTGGCAAACTAAGTCGTATAAGTGATGAAATGTTAATCGTTGCAAGTGAAGTCTTAGCTGCGGCTGCACCAATAGTTAGGGCTGGAGAAGGTTCATTATTACCACCATTAACTGAGATTACTGAGTTAAGTAAAAAGATGGCATTTGCGATTGTGAAGGTAGGTCAGCAACAAGGTGTTGCTATAGAAATATCTGATCAAGCGTTAACAGAAGAAATTGAACAAAACTTCTGGCTTCCTGAGTATAGGAGTTATCAGAAGGTGTAGACTTTTTATTCGTCATCCCAGTATGTTTTTAGCTGGGATCTACTTAAAATATTAGACTCCCGCTTAAAACATGCGGGAGTGACGGTATATAAAAAACTGGAATTCCAATTATTTTGGGTAGATTAAATAAATTTAAAACCCATCAGTAATGAATACCTCATCAAGAGGTAATTGGCCTGAACGTGGGCGAGCATCTTCTTTCTTTTTACCAACCGTAATCATCATAGTAATGATGTGATCATGTGGCAAATTGATAATTTTAGCGACAGCATCAAAATCAAAACCATCCATTGGACAGCTATCGTAGCCCATGCCTTTAGCCATAAGCATAATGTTCATGGCAGCAATACTGGTTGAACGAATGCATTCATCTCGTTGAGCTTGGTGATGATTTGTATAGTAGTTTTCGATGGCTGGCAATAAGAAGCCTTGCACTTCTTCTGGTGCTTCTTTCCAGTAACGTTCAGGTTGTTTTTCCCAAGCATTAAGATCAGCGCATAACACTAATAGTAATGATGATTCTGTAACTTGAGCTTGCCCCCAACTAGCATCTTGGACTTGTTGACGTTTATCTTTGTCTTGAACATTCACAAAGCGCCAGTGCTGAATATTAAAGGCTGTAGGCGATAAGATTGCATATTCCATCAATTCTTTGATTTCAGCATCGCTCATTTCATGAGTAGTATCATAATGTTTAACTGAACGACGTTCGCTAATGGCTTGTTTTATATCCATGGATTCTCTAATTTTATAATGGGTCGACTTTGATATAGATAGTCTGTTGTAGTTGTCGGTGGCTACGGTAACTGCTTGCACCTTGTTTTTCAATATTATTTTGGTTATCGATATGACCTAATTCTATCCATGTGCCTACTGGGCCGGCAATACTAGTAATAATATTACTGGTTTCAATTGTGCCAGTGCGTGTCGAATGCTGGCTAAAACGAGGATGGATATCAACAATAACCTGATGATTAGGCAGTATCCTAGCGACAGCTTGGAAGCCGTTATTAAGACTGATATAGTCTGTTGATGATTGTACAGCAACAGCACCATTAGCAAGTATTAGTATGTCTTGTCGTTCTTGCGGAATATCTTGGCCCATAGAAATTAAGATGGGATTACCAGCAAGCCCTTGTGCTTGGTATTGCTGATCTTTATTTCTTGCCTTGTTTGTCGACCATGCATTTACTGCGACACCAGCAGAAGCTCTCTCATTACTAACTTCAATATCAGCTCCAACTCGAATATCTTGTTGTGTTGATAATCGTTGATCTGTTTTTAACACACTCACCTTAAGTCGTTGTAGTGGGGTATCGAGTTGATCAATGAGTTGTTTTACTTCGTTAATAACTTTGGGACTAGCCTGCAAAATAATATAGTCATTAAAAGCACGGGCAGTGGCAGTTTTCGGTAAGAAGGCTTGTATTTCGGGTAAAACTTCAACGGCAAGTCGATGATTGAGTTGAATTGTTTCAATTTTATCTTCGGCTAAGAGTAAGCCACTAAAGAGACTGAAAATAACAAATAATAGAACCTTCATAAGTGTAGTCGCCTTATGCTGATATCAGGGGCGCTTTGCTCCCATTGTTCATCAAACTTCTTTTGTAATTGCCTTGTTTCTAGCCGGTCATAGAGACAAGCGGAACCGTCATATATCGTTGCACGAGGGCAAACTAAGTAGGCAAAGTCATCAACTAAAATCATGGTTTGTTGAAAATCTCGATGTTGTTTTGCCGTGTTATGAACATGTATAGAACTACTCAAGTGCTGAGCAAGAGGGATAAGTTGGTGATCGTTTTGCACATTAACAAGCGTGTCGTGGACAAGAATCTTTATTTCAGTTCTCGGACTACGTCGGGCTAACTCACTGAGACACTCAATAAGTTCAGGCCGATCAAATAAAATAGCATCAATATTACGACCATAAATGCAGATTTGACGTTTGGCCTGTAGCGCCATTTGTAATACTAATTCACGAGCTTCATCCCGCCCCTCAAAGAAAACTCGTTCCGATTTAGATTGAGGGTAGGGATGAGTTGTCATAATTAGCAGTTTCGCGCTTGTTCCGCTGCATTACCAATGTAGTTTGCAGGGGTTAGTTGACGTAAACTTTCTTTTGCTTCTTCAGGTAGTTCTAAACCGTTGATAAACTCAAGCATGATTTCAGCATTAACGCGACGACCACGAGTTAATTCTTTTAAGATCTCATACGGGTTTTCGATACCGTAACGACGCATAACAGTTTGAATTGGCTCAGCCAATACTTCCCAGTTTGAATCAAGATCATCAGCCATTGATTGAGGGTTAGGATCAAGCTTACTAATACCTTTTAATGCAGAGCTATATGCCAAGATAGAGTATGAGAAACCGACACCTACATTACGCAATACAGTTGAGTCAGTTAAATCACGCTGCCAGCGAGAGATAGGCAGTTTAATCGCTAAGTGATCAAACATTGCATTAGCTAAACCTAAGTTACCTTCGGCATTTTCAAAGTCGATAGGGTTCACTTTATGAGGCATAGTAGATGAACCAATCTCACCTTTAACGGTTTTTTGTTTGAAGTGACCAATAGAGATGTAACTCCAAATGTCACGACAGAAATCAATTAATACCGTGTTGAAACGCATTGTTGCTTGAAACAATTCAGCCATATAATCATGTGGCTCAATTTGAGTTGTGTACTTGTTCCACTGTAAACCTAAGCCAGTAACAAAGGCATCAGCCATCATTGGCCAGTTAACATCAGGGTAAGCAGATAAATGAGCATTGTAGTTACCTACAGCACCATTCATTTTGCCGTAAAGTAATACAGCAGCAACATGAGTACGTTGACGTTCTAAACGATGAACAACATTAGCCATTTCTTTACCTAATGTTGTTGGTGATGCTGGCTGACCATGTGTACGTGACATCATTGGTGTTTCAGCATGCTCAATCGCAAGTTTACGAATCGCACCAATCAAGGTATCCATCTCTGGCAAAATAATATCTTCACGCGCATTTTTTAACATGATGCCGTAAGAGGTATTATTGATATCTTCAGAAGTACAAGCAAAATGAACAAATTCATTAATCGCATCGAGTTCTGCATTTGCTTTGAATTTACGTTTAATGAAATATTCAACTGCTTTTACATCGTGGTTTGTAGTGCGTTCAATTTCTTTTATTTCTGCTGCATCTTCAACTGAGAAGTTAGCCACAATATTGTTCAAGAATGCTTCGGCATCACTGCTTAGTTTAGGTACTTCTGCAATATCGTCATTAGCACCTAAAAGATGCAACCAACGCACTTCAACTTCAACACGTGCGCGAATAAGGCCATATTCACTAAAATAAGGGCGCAAGGCTTTTGTTTTATCTGCATAGCGTCCATCAACGGGGGATATAGCGGTTAGTGATGTTAAATCCACGAAAACTCCAAAAAATAAGCAAAAATAATGGGACAAATTATATCAGATCTCAAGATATCTTCGGAGAGCATGTTAAAATGCACCTTTTTACTGTCTCAACACCGGAGTAAGCTGCGTGCTGAATGAATATCAAAAACACGTCGATGAACGTGCTCAAGAAGGTTTGCCACCATTAGCATTAGATGCGGAACAAGTATCTGCACTAGTTGATTTACTTAAATCAGAAGCTACTGAAGAATTATTAGATTTATTGATCCACCGTGTACCGCCTGGTGTTGATCAAGCTGCTTATGTTAAAGCTGGCTTTTTAGCCGATGTTGCCAAAGGCAATGTGTCTTGTTCATTAATTGATGCGGTTAAGGCAACTGAGCTATTAGGCACAATGATGGGTGGCTACAATATTGAGGCCCTTATTGACTTGTTAGATAACGATGCAACAGCAGCAACAGCTGAAGCAGCTTTATCAAAAACATTGTTAGTTTATGATGCTTATCACGACATTGTTGAAAAAGCAGCAACAAATGATTATGCAAAACGCGTCGTTCAATCATGGGCTGATGCAGATTGGTTCACAGCTCGCCCAGCATTACCTGAAAGCATGACAGTTACTGTATTTAAAGTGGCTGGCGAAACTAATACTGATGACTTATCACCTGCTACAGAAGCATGGAGTCGTCCAGATATTCCATTACACGCTAAAGCGATGCTTATTAATACAATGGACACGCCCCTAGATGATATTGCTGAGTTAAAGAAAAAAGGTCATCCATTAGCCTATGTGGGTGATGTAGTCGGTACAGGTTCATCACGTAAGTCTGCTATTAACTCTGTGTTATGGCATATGGGGGCTGATATCCCATTTGTACCTAATAAACGCCAAGGTGGTGTTGTATTAGGTGGCAATATTGCTCCTATCTTCTTTAATACTGCTGAAGATTCTGGTGCGCTACCGATTGAATGTGATGTAGCGAATTTGAATACGGGCGATGTCATTACGATTTATCCTTATGAAGGTAAAATCACTAATGAAGCTGGCGATGTGGTGTCAACATTCAAACTACGTCCTACAACATTAGCTGATGAAGTTCGTGCTGGTGGTCGTATCCCACTGATTATTGGTCGTGGTTTAACAGATAAAGCGCGTGAAACATTAGGTCTAGCACCTTCAGATGTATTCGTTCGTCCTGTGGCACCTGCTGATACGGGTAAAGGGTTTACCTTAGCTCAGAAAATGGTCGGTAAAGCGTGTGCTGTTGAAGGTGTACGTCCAGGCACATACTGTGAACCTAAAGTAACCACGGTAGGTTCTCAAGATACAACCGGTGCGATGACGCGTGATGAGTTAAAAGAACTTGCTTGTCTTGGTTTCTCAGCTGATTTAGTGATGCAGTCTTTCTGTCATACAGCTGCTTATCCAAAACCAGTCGATATCAAACTGCAACATTCATTACCTGATTTTATTAGCACACGTGCTGGTGTTTCACTACGACCAGGTGATGGTGTTATCCATTCTTGGTTAAATCGCATGGTATTGCCTGATACAGTAGGTACGGGTGGTGATTCACATACACGTTTCCCAATTGGTATTAGTTTCCCTGCAGGTTCTGGTCTTGTTGCCTTTGGTGCAGCTCTAGGTGTGATGCCTTTGGATATGCCTGAATCAGTATTGGTTCGCTTTAAAGGTGAAATGCAACCGGGTATTACATTACGTGATCTAGTGAATGCAATTCCTTATGTAGCGATTCAACGTGGTTTATTAACTGTTGAGAAGAAAGGTAAGAAAAATATCTTTAATGGTCGCGTACTTGAAATTGAAGGTATGCCAGACCTAAAAGTAGAACAAGCATTTGAATTGTCAGATGCCTCTGCTGAACGTTCAGCGAATGGTTGTACTGTTCATTTAAATAAAGAACCTATTATTGAATTCATGAATTCAAACATTTCATTACTAGAGTGGATGATTGCTGAAGGTTATGAAGATGCTCGTACTCTGCAACGTCGAATCGACAGTATGAAAGCATGGTTAGCAAACCCTGAGCTATTAGAACGTGATGCCGATGCTGAATATGCAGAAGTCATCGAAATTGATTTGAATGAAATTACTGAACCTTTGCTTGCCTGTCCAAATGATCCTGATGATGTAAAACCATTATCAGAATTAGCGGGTATAGAGATTGATGAAGTATTTATCGGTTCATGTATGACAAATATTGGTCATTATCGTGCCGCAGGTAAAGTACTTGAGAATATGGGTAACTTGCCGACTAAGTTATGGATTGCACCGCCAACTAAAATGGATGCTCATCAATTACAAGAAGAAGGTATTTACAGTACTTTCGGTCGTGTAGGTGCTCGAACTGAAACACCAGGTTGTTCATTATGTATGGGGAACCAAGCACGTGTTGCTGATAATGCAACCGTGGTTTCAACATCGACTCGTAATTTCCCTAATCGTTTAGGTAATGGTGCTGATGTATATTTATCATCGGCTGAATTAGCAGCTGTAGTTGCTAGTATGGGACGACTACCAACCGTTGCTGAATATCAAGAAAAGGTTGCTGGAATTGAGCCTATGTCTGATGAGATCTACCGTTATTTGAATTTCAATGAAATGGCAGAATATAAGTCTTCTTTGTAGGCAGACTGCAAGGCTAAGTCACTTGGAATGAATTCCAACCTACAAGCTAGTCAGGTTAAAAAACCGTAGGTTGGACTTCAGTCCAACATGGAGCTTTCGAATAAAAGCCGCGAAGAAAAAATGGGGTTAACTATTTGTAATAGAACAAGCTATTGAATCCCATTTTTTCTTTGAGGCTGTATTTAATACTTAGTTAATCTGATTCTGGACCTAACGCTAAGGCAGATTTTCTAGGAAGCTCTCCTCGTTTTGCACGGGCGGAAGATACAGTAGATAGCACAAATAAGCCGAAGACAATAAGAATCAATGGAATAGCTGCGATCCAACTAAATACACCTAATAAAATGCCAAACATATTAGGATCAGATTGTGAAGAAGCTAAGAACCAGCCTACTAGCATAATACTTGCAGAAATAGCATAGCCAATCAGCAAAAATTGACTGCGCTTCCACGCTTGTTGCCAATGTGCTTTTACTAAAGGCCTCTCTGTTGAAGCTTTGCAGCAAGTAACTCGCGCTTTTTTTACAATCCAAAGTAAGGTCAAGATAGAACCGGTGAGGGAGCCCATAAGGATAATATTGATATAGTCACTGCTCAAAGCGGCAAGTGGTACTAATAAATGAAAGACAGACAAGTTCATCATTAGAAACTCATGAGGGTAGGCGGCGCATCTATCTTCTTTTTCCATTGTGTTTTCCATATTTAATATCGATTGAAACTAAGGTTAATTTGGATAGTATAATGGATTGTTTTATTGATTGTCGTAGACAATTATCTGACCAGTGAGAATTTAAACTATTGTGATGAATTTAATTATCCTCGGCTTTGATATTTTTGTGATTAGCCTTTTTGTTAGTGTCTATTTATTAGTGCTGAAAAAACAAGGTAAGGCTTATGAGTTTTTTAGAAAACATTCTAGATTACTCACGCTATTTCTTTTTTCCATGCCTTTTGTGTTACTAAAATGTTCATTTTCAATCGTTTCAATTATTAAACCATTAATGTCATGAACGAATCACTTCAAATTATTTCTCCTTTAAATTTAGCCGTGGCATTTATTCCTGTTTTGATTGTGCTGGTTATTTTATATAAGTGGTCATTAAATTCAGCTAATGCACTGTACTCAGTTATTAGAATGTTAGTGCAATTATTGCTGGTGGGCTATGTATTAACCACCATCTTTCAGGCTGAAAGTGCATGGCTTGTGATGGGCGTCATGTTGGTTATGGTGACGGCTGCGAGTTGGATTGCACTAGGTACGATTAAAGAAAAACGAACACAGCTTTTTCGCCATGGATTTTGGTCTATATTGTGTGGTGGGGGCGTGACTTTAATGCTGGTGACTCAAGGTGTGATAAACCTAGACCCTTGGTTTGAACCACAATATATGATTCCACTGGCAGGTATGATCTTCGCGAATTCAATGAATAGTGTTAGCTTAGCTGCGGAACGACTGTATGCAGAAATAGAGCGCGACGTGCCGTATGAACGGGCTAGAACAATCGCATTTAATGCTGCATTTATACCGGTAGTGAACTCTTTATTTGCAGTTGGTCTGGTAGCCTTGCCTGGCATGATGACAGGGCAGATATTATCAGGGGTTTCACCGATTATTGCGGCTCATTATCAAATAGTAGTGATGTGTATGATCTTCGGTTCAGCCGGTTTATCTACTGCTTATTTCCTTATTTTGACTAAGCCAATCTTTTCGAAATAAATTCTTTCTCAGACGATAAACAATTGAATAAAAATTAACTAACACTATTTATATTAGATAATGCTAATATAGTGTCAATGTTTATCATAAGGGTTTAACGATGAAAAAAGTATTACTAGCACTAATTGTCTTACCGTTCAGTTCTGTAATGGCAATGGACCATATGGCAGATCAACGTGAATTTGTAGAGATGCCACCACAGGCAAAAACGATGTTTTTGAAGGGAATGCGTGGTCATATGGAGTCACTTGATCTGATTATTGAAGCACTAGCTGAGAATGACTTAACAGAAGCTGCCAATATTTCTGAAACGACTTTAGGGACAGGACTGGGTGGAAAAAGACAATGTGAAGATGAATCTGAAGGTAAAAAGAAACATCAACAATCGAGCCATAAGGGTAAAGAAAAAGGTTTTGGCAAGTTCATGCCAAAAGAAATGAAAATGATGGGAATGCAGCTACATATTGCTGCTGATGAATTTGCTGATGTAGCACGAGAAGGTAATATGGGCGAAGCATATAAGTCACTGAGAAATATTAGTGCTGCCTGTGTTGCTTGTCATCAATCTTATCAAGTTAAATAGTCATACATCTTCATAACCCGTCATCATCGAGATATTAGCCAGTCCAGTAGTCATAGATCGTATAACCCGTCATCCTCGAGATCTTTTATCGGGGATCTAAGGACTGTCGCAGTTTCCACTGCCAATAGATTACCGTTTTCATGGTAATGACGAATTAGAATCTGAAAAATGAATGATTACGGGTATATATTTGATTTTAAAGCTGAGGAAACTTTCTCATTTGGTTAGAATATGGCAATAGAAGACCGTCGCCATAATTAGGAGTGCCAGGTGAGCCAGAAAATCATATTAAATGCAGATGATAGTATTACCTGTCCACATTGTGACAAAGAATTTCCACTAACTGAAGGTTTATCTCACCATCTTATTGAGCAATATGAAGATGAATATGAAGCGATGCTTAATAAAGAACGAGCAGAGCTTGAGAAACGCGTAAGTAAAGAACAAGAACGTAAATCTGCTAAACAATATCAAACTCAGCTTGATGGTTTGAAAGAGCAGTTACAAGAGAGTAGTGAGTTACAGAAAAAAGCAAAAACTCAACTTGAAGCAGCTAAGAAAAAAGCTGCGGAACAAGCTAGGGAGGATGCTGATGCCCAGCTTGCTGAGCTTAAAGATGAGCTGAGTAATAAAGATAAAAAACTAGTTGAGTTTCGAGCCGCTGAGGTACAACTCCGCAAAGAGAAAAAACAGGTAGAGGAACAAAAGGCCGAAATGGCGCTTGAGATTGAGCGAAAGCTTGAGGAAGAACGTCGCGTTATTGAGCTTAAAATTAATGAATCTTTTTCATTAAAAGAAGCAGAGCTGAGAAAGAAAATTACTGATGCTCAAAAAGCCAATGAAGATCTTACCCGCAAGTTAGAACAAGGATCACAACAGTTACAAGGTGAAGTTTTAGAGCTCGAGGTTGAATCTTTATTGCAGCAAGCTTATCCCTTTGATGAAATAGAACCTGTTAAAAAAGGGGCTAGAGGGGCTGATGTGATTCAGCACGTTAAGCTACGCTCAGGCAGCATTTGCGGCAAGATTGTTTGGGAGACCAAACGTGCTGAAAACTGGTCTAATGCTTGGATCCCAAAACTTAAAGAAGACTTACAGCGTGTAAATGGTGACATTGCAGTCTTAGTCAGTACCGTGTTTCCTGCAGATATTAAGGAATCCATTGTTCAATATGAGGGTGTTTGGTTGGTTCGCCCTGAACTGGTTTCGGGTCTGTCTGCAGCACTTCGTACGGTACTGATTGAATCTCAACGTCAGAAATCTGTGAGTGCGGGTAAAGGCGAGCAAATGGAAGCTTTGTTTGATTACATTACTAGTAATCAGTTTGCTCAGCGTGTTCGGGCTGTAGTGGAAAACTATGAAACGATGCGCGTAGATTTAGAAAAAGAAAAATCGGCCATGCAAAGACTATGGAAAAAGCGTGAAATGCAGATTGGCCGTATTTCAGATCAGATGTTAGCTGTGTGTGGTGAGTTGCAAGGTATCTCAGCTGCGTCTTTACCAATGTTAGATAGTATTGCAGGGTTGGATTTTGCCGAGGAAGATGATTAATGAGAGTATCAAGCATTGAATACAAAAAAGAAGCTAACCACTGAGTGATTAACGACTTGATGTACATGCAAAGTATATAGTGCACTCAACACGATTCGAACATGTGAGCACCTAGTTCTTAGCTTGACTAGAAGTAAGCTAATGATTTAATTAAATTAATCGCTTGTAGCTCCAGCCAAAACCCTTTATTTACGACACTTTAGTATCAGTTAGTATTACTTATAAAATAATATATACATTTTTACTATTGTGTTCTACAGTTTGTTTTAGTTTTCTCGGCTAGACTTTAACTGAAAAAGGATTTTAAAAAATGAGAATTGTTAAATTAGTTTTAATAAGCACCTTAATATTTTTATTACTGTCCGTAACTTATCTTAAGACCCCCAGTCACTATAGATATGAAATAACTGATTGGTTTGGGCGATTACTTGCTCCCAGCTTTGATACAGCACTGAATGATTTATCTGTACGAGAACAGTCAGTAGTTATCAGTGAGTATAAAAAACTTGGTTACAAACTCAAATGTTACGGAAATCTTCGACCAAATGAGAAAATAGGCAAATCGGATGATTATTTATGCTGGGCGCTTATAAATTCTGCTTTTGAGGGGGTTCCTGCTAGGCTTGTCACTTTCTTTTTTGATAAGAATAAATTACATCATGTTCGCCTTGAATTTCCTGAGTCATCACTTGGTAGGGTGCAAGATTATCTTTCCCAAATCCCATTAAGTCTAGATGACTTACCTATATTTGATTTTGGTGTAGATGACAAAGGGGTGCCCTTAAAAGTATGGAAGGTGAAAAAAGGACTGGTAACAACAAGTAATAGCACTTCATTCAAAGGACACACCATTGTTTTATGGTCGAGCACACGCTCAATTGTGGAGCGAGCTATGAGTAAGCAGCCAAAGTAACTCACTTACATATAACCATAAACCTTATTTGGTTATTAACGATACTTTCAACTACACCCAACGGTGGATACAAAAAAGAAGTTAGCCACTAAGTGACTAACTGCTTGATGTATATATCAGGTATATGGTGCGCCCGACACGATTCGAACGTGTGACCGCCTGGTTCGTGGTTAGGCTAAAAACAAAGTAATAACTTAATTAAATCAATTTCTTGTAGCTCCAGTCGAAGCTTAAAGTGTGGGGCACTTTAGTCCTAGTTAGTATGGCTTATAAAATATCAATACAGAATTGGTTACAGTAGGTTAATAATTTATTATGGCTATATTTGTCAAATATAGATATATGTATTATTCTGTTATAAACATCAAATAAGGATAAATGCCATGAATGTCAGTTTTACTGAAAAGCAAGAAATTTATATTGCTGCACAATTGGAAAGCGGTGATTTTCAAAATGCCAGTGAAGTTGTTCGGGATGCGTTAAGAATGCATCAATTTTATCGTCATAGAGTCATTGATGACCTTAGAGCTGAAATAGCAAAAGGTTGGGAGGGTGAAACAAGTGATCGCTCTGTTGAGGATATTGTTAAGGCTAAATTAGCAGCTAAAACTAAATAATGACTAAATCCTATAAGTTATCTCGTGAAGCAGATAGAGATATAGAAGCTATTTTTGATTACACTGAACTTGAATACGGTCTACAACAAGCAGCAGACTATACAACACAATTCAGCACTATTTTTCATCAACTATCTCAAGAGCCTGAATTAGGGCGGGCAAGAAATGAAATAAAAAATGGTTTAAGAAGCCTTGTGCAGCATAAACACGTTATTTTTTATCGAGTCCTTAACGATCATATTCGTATCGTTAGGGTTCTTCATTGTCGTTCTGATATCCCTAATTTTTTGAATAAGAGTTGATAAAGTTTGGTTACGTTTATGACTACATATATTTTCTGATATTGTCTAATATTATGATTGTTATAGAGTTTTAATGTTAACTGTATGGGTTCGTAGTTTGACAAGAAATGGAGTAATAATTTAATTAAATCAATTGCTTGTAGCTTCAGACAATATTATATACTTACTACACTTTAGTGTTGTTTAGTATCAGTTATAAAAGTCGAATACATTATGGAGTACTAACACCCTACGCAGATAGTTTGTGTAAGTTGAAAGAAATACCTACTACATTTTCAACTACATCAAACTTTGGGTAAAAAAAAACAGCTACCGAATTAACGATAACTGTTTGTTTTATATACCAGGTATATGGTGC
>ENA-ORXI01000509-ORXI01000509.1-sediment-metagenome-genome-assembly--contig:-NODE-509-length-32077-cov-12.471937_pt1 | contig 32077 bp, 29 predicted proteins | sample MGYA00237861_ERZ511468 | MGnify/ENA primary metagenome ERZ511468 (study PRJEB26299, sample SAMN06266213) | sediment metagenome | isolation source: Hudson Canyon methane seep mesocosm | place... | reverse complement strand
AAATTTGGTTTATGTACCGCTGAAAGTTATATTGGCGGTGAATTTTTTGAAGCCAATTATATTGATACCGATGAACCCAATTTAAAAGACTACTTTCCAAATATTCATTCTTCAGTTGGCGGTGCTACTTTTAATGACATTGCTGCTAGTAACAGCGAATGGCATCAAAAAGCCTTGCAAGTTAATGCTGATACGGACATTCCATTTTTAGGGCTATTTAAAGAACGTGCTGAAGGGGCTGGTCATACTTTTGGTGTCACCTCGGTACGTGAATATATTAATATGACCGATGAGGCTATTTTATATATTCAGACTGAAAAATCACCAGCAGTCAGCGATACCGCTTACACTGATTTTGGTTATGAGAAACGTAGTCCTGAACAAATTGATAATTTTGGTGTTACCCCTGCTTATCGTAATTTCAGTCAATCACTAACCGAAGAGCGTCACAACCGCCCTGCAGCTTTGCGTGATGTGATGGGCTATCCGGTGGATATTTCAACCGCACAAACTCATGAAGATTTTGATACGTTATTAAATCAACATAGTTTAATCGGTAATAATAGTTTTAGTATTCGTGGACTCACGATTGCAAAAACGCCTGCTGGCTTTGAAGTGAGTTTCACTCAATCCAATAATTCATCACGCTTAGAACAACTCGCCAAGCATTTCAAAGCTCGTTTTACAGCGAGTAACATTAAGCTAACAATCACTGATAATCATATTGCGGTTAATCATCATGATGACCACTGTGCATTTTGTGACTATTTAAGCAAAATCGTCACCGCTCCCGATGCGATTAGTCTAACGTCTATTCAGCCTGCACATGAAATCACCGCAACACTGGCAACCGGAGCGATGAGTCACGGTGCTTTACTCGCTGAAGCTCATGAAGCCGTTGCACAAGGTACTAATATCGCAGGGGCGATTAGCAATTCAGGTGAAGGTGGCGAACATTCCAGCCGTTTTAATACCTTAAAATCCAGCAAAATAAAACAATTTGCATCAGGGCGTTTTGGGGTTTGGGCAGGTTATTTAGCCGACTTAAATATCGAAGAAATTGAAATTAAAATTGCCCAAGGGGCAAAACCCGGCGAAGGTGGTCAATTACCCGCGATGAAAGTTTCGGTGGAAATTGCTGCGGCTCGAGGCGGTACGCCAAAAGTTGAACTCATTAGTCCTCCACCGCATCACGATACCTATTCAATTGAAGATTTAGGACAACTGATTCATGATGCTAAAGCCGCACGCGTTAAAGTAGTCGTTAAACTGGTTTCTTCTGAAGGCATTGGTACTATTGCCGTCGGTGTTGCAAAAGCCGGTGCTGATGTAATTAATGTTGCAGGAAACACTGGCGGTACTGGTGCTGCTGCGGTTACCAGTTTAAAAAATACCGGACGTTCGCCTGAAATTGGTATTGCTGAAGTACATCAAGCCTTAGCCGTAAATGGCTTACGCGATAAAGTAGTATTACGTTGTAGTGCCGCTCATCAAACTGGCTCAGATGTGATTAAATCCGCGATTTTAGGAGCAGATTCGTTTGAATTTGGTACCACCGCATTAATGATGCTGCGTTGTGTGATGGCAAAAAATTGTAATGTACGCTGCCCTGCAGGCTTAACCACCACGCATGAAGAATTTAAAGGCGACCCGCGAGTTTTAGCTCAATATTTCATGAACCTTGCTCATGAAGTGCGTGAAATCCTTGCGTCTTTAGGCTATCAAAGTTTAAGCGATATTCGCGGTCAAACTGATTTATTACATTTGATTAATCATGATTGTATGGTCGGACAAATGGATTTTAGCCAATTATTGCATCAAGTCGATGTGGTTAAAATTGAAAATCCTATCTATTTAGAAGCTGATTTTTCAATTGATGATGCCATTATTGAACAATTTAAACAGGGTATTATCAAGGATAAACAATCGCAAATCATTATTGAAGGCGATGCTTTCAAACTTAATAATCGTCATAAAACCGTCGGTGGTCAAACCGCGATTGATATTGAACGCCTTTTAGCTTATGAGTTAAGTGCTGAGGAAATTAGCAATCATCCACATATTTATACTAACCAGCATCAACGCAATTATCTTGCGGCGGATACTTTAGTTATTCGCACCACGGGTTCTGCAGGTCAAAGTTATGCGGCATTCAATAATGATGGTATCCGTTTAGAACATACGGGAACCTGTAATGATGGTGTCGGGAAAACAGCCTGTGGCGGAACCATTATTATTAAATCCCCTGGCGGCGGTCATAATGTTGCCGGTGAAAATGTCTTAGTCGGTAACTTTACCTTATTCGGTGCCACCGGCGGTAAAACCTTTATTAATGGTGAAGCCGGCGACCGTTTTGCGGTACGTAATTCAGGTGCTATGGCAGTGGTTGAAGGTGTTGGCGACTTTGCTTGCGAATATATGACTAATGGAGCCGTTCTTAATTTAGGCACATTTGGAAAAGGTTTCTGTAATGGCATGTCGGGCGGTAATGCTTATCAATATGATCCTAATAATCATTTTGAAACCTTAGCCGATCATTCTTCTGTTGAAATTAGAAATATCACCGAAGACAGTGAAACGGCAAAAGCCCATGAGCAGTTTATTTTATATATGCTCGAACAGCATGTTGACTACGCTAATTCGACATTAGCTAAAAATTTACTCGCTAATTGGGATAATGAGCGTCAACATTTCAAGTTTGCGATTCCTTTATGGTTATATAAAACACAAACAGCCGACTTTATTGCAAAATCTGTTGACCGTAAAACCATGATTGAAGAACTCGCCGTTAACCAAGCTCAAATTCAAATCAAGCAAGTACAACAAGCCTATACTGATAATATTAATCTATTTGACGGTCAGGTGCCTGATTTTGGGGAAACTGATTCACCGCTGGCGTTTAATTTAATTAATAGCTTTACGGTATTGCATAAAGCCACCAGTCTTGCTGCAACACAAACTCAAAATGCAGACGATATTGAACAAGCAGCGAAAACGTTAATTATCGACAAAGCCCGTAAATTACAAGATAGTCTAGTCAAAGAAACCCGCACTGCTTATGAGCATTATGAAGAGACTGAACTAAGTGTTTTACTTGCTGAAAAACGTCTTAATGACTATAAACAAGCCTTGAGTTTGCGTGATGTGCAAAGTATTTATTCCATTGGCTCCACCCATTGGATTATGGAGCAATCTGCAATTAATAGCCTTGCATTACAAACTATTCCGCGTGTTGATGGCTATTTAGCGACCTTAAACAGTGATACTATTATTCAAGACATTATAAAAAGTAAAACGATTGACTAATGCGTTTATCGTTCTTATAGCCAAATATAAGAACGATTTTACAAACTCTTAGACAGCCCTTTTTGCAAAAAAAATTCTTATGAAAATAAAAAATAACGCTCAAAATATACCGTTTAACTCAGCTCAACAAGCATGGATTGGCGGATTTTTTACAGGTATGCATTCGCATATTGTTAATAATAAACAAGTTGCAAACGCGGGTGATGCTCGTCAACTGTGTATTGTTTACGGTTCGCAGACAGGTAATTCGGAATCCGTTGCCCATGATGCCGCTAAAGCAGCAAAAGCATACGGTTTAAATCCCACTGTACTGGGCATGGATGAAATTGACCGCACTGATTTTATTAATGCTGAATATTTATTATTAATCACTAGCACCTATGGTGATGGGGATATGCCGGATAATGCCGATATACTTTGGGATGATATCAGTAATGATAATGACATTGATTTAAGTCATATGAATTATTCAATCTTAGCCCTCGGTGATACCAGTTATGATTTATTTTGCATGGCAGGGATTGACTGGGATGAGCGGCTGGCCGAACTCGGAGCCAACTCATTACTAAAACGTGTTGATTGTGATGTCGATTTTGATGATGATGCGGAAGCATGGATTCAAGCCGTGATGCCGCTGATGTCTGATGGTAATAGCATCAACCTTGATACTGACGATGACAGCTCCGAATCGACTTATAATCGTAAAAATCCTTTTCCTGCTAAATTAGATGTTAATCGCTTATTAACCAGTAAAGATTCGTCTAAAGAAACCCGTCATTATGAAATTTCAATCGCTGGTTCTGGCTTAAGCTATGAAGCAGGCGATGCACTGAATATTATCCCTACTAATTGCCCGCAATTAGTGGCTGATATTATTAACGCGATTGGTTGCACTGGCGATGAAATTGATATTAGTGGCACTGGCGTATTGCCGTTTAACGAAGTATTACGCACTCAATTTGAAATAAAATTACCCAGCAAAGAATTATTAACTGCCATCGCTGAACAAGCCAATGATGCAGAATTTAATGTTCTTTTAGAAGATAAAGATAAACTGGCTGATTATTTATGGGGACGAGATACGTTAGATTTATTACGTCAATTCCCAACAGTACAGTTTGCACATACTGACTTTATTGCCTTATTAAAACCGCTACAACATCGAGCTTATTCTATTTCCTCAAGTGGTAAAGCCAATCCTGATAGCGTCCACCTCACCATTGCCAGTGTCCGTTACGATAGTTATGACCGCGAGCATAAAGGGGTTTGCTCAACATATTTAGCTGATATTGCTGATGAAAATTCAGAAATACGTTGTTTTTTCAGTCCTAATAAAGCCTTCCGCGTCCCTGAAAATAATGACCTACCGATTATTATGGTTGGGCCGGGAACAGGCATCGCTCCTTTCCGAGCATTTTTACAAGAACGTGAATTTAGACAAGCCAAAGGTTCTAATTGGTTATTTTTTGGTGACCGTAATGCCTCAACCGATTTTATCTATCAAGATGAAGTTGAAGCCATGCAAAAAAGCGGTTTACTGACAAAATTAGACCTCGCCTTCTCTCGCGACCAAGAAGAAAAAATTTATGTGCAAGATTGTATGCGTAATAATGGAGCAGAATTATTTAGCCAATTAGAGCAAGGCGGCTACTTCTTTATTTGTGGTGATGCTCAACGTATGGCAAAAGATGTAGAGGTGGCTTTACATGATATTATTGCTACGCATGGTAAATTATCTGAACAACAAGCCGTTGATTATGTTAATCAACTGAAAAAAGATAAACGTTATGTTAGGGATGTTTATTAAGCTCACTGCTTAAGTACTTAGAGATAATTATTTTAACATTTTATATATTAAGTTTTTTGTAGGATGGGTAGAGCGTTTTTTTGCGAAACCCATCATTTTTCTTAAGTTTGATGGGTTTCCCTGCGTGCCTAAAGAGCAGGCACTTCACTCTACCCATCCTACAATAATGTTAATTTAATTCTGAACAGGTACTTACAACTTAGTTATGCCATAAAAATAACCAATACCCATTAAATATATAAGTAATTTTCATGTCTAAAAATCAAATCTTACTTAGCCATATTTTAAAAGACACGTTGCATCTCAATTTTTGTATTACTGCCACTAAAAATATAACACGGGCCGAGCTTTTACTTGATGCACTCACTTTAAGCGAACAACTCCCTCCGAATAAACAGTATGCTATAAATTTATGCCAAGATCGTTATTTGTTTATTGTCGCGTATCTTGCTGTTTTTATACGCCAACAAATTTCACTTTTACCCCAAAACACAGCCGAAAAAACACTCACCAATCTACAAGAGCAATATACGGATAGCTATACTATTAGCGATAAAAATAACGCCGCGGATTTTTACATTCATCCTGAGTTATTGAGCAAAAAAAGCAAACAGCCCTTTCCTTTAGTTGATATTGATAGCAGCGTATCTATTTCTTTTACCTCGGGAAGCACTGGAGAACCTAAAGCCATTAGCAAAACATGGCGTGAATTTCAAATATCGGCTCAATTAGCATTAGCACAATTTAATTTACAAAATGAACGGTGCACACTGGTTTCTACAGCGCCTATGCAGCATATGTTTGGCTTAGAAACCTCATTTTTTTGGGTACTTTTTTCCAAGCTATGCTTACATAATAGCCGCCCTTTTTATCCCGAAGATATACGCACCACACTAAATTCTATTCAGAATGATAAAATCTTAATTTCCACGCCAAGGCACTTAAATACCTGTTGTCAAAATAATACGCCATGGCCACCTATAAAATTTATTCTATCCTCTACAGCACCCATGAAAAAAGAACTGGCCTTAAAGCTAGAAACTACTTTCAAAAGTCCTGTGTTTGAAATCTTTGGTAGTACCGAAACCCTGTCTTTTGCCTCCAGACAAATTACACAATCGGAACAATGGACTCCCTACCAAGAGATAAAGCTATCCTTAAACCAAGAGCAATTAATCATTCAAGGGGGACATCTTCCAAATCCATTAACGTTAGATGATATATTCAGCCTGAATCAAACAGGACAATTTACGCTATTAGGGCGCTCCAGTGAGATTATAAAAATTGCAGGTAAACGTGCCTCTTTAAGCGAATTAAATACCCATCTCAATCAAATAGAAGGTATTGAGGATGGGCTATTCTTTCCGTGTGATAATGAACGACTCTCTGCTGTTATAGTCAGTAAAAATAGCAAAAAAAGCGTTCTTCAGGCACTTAAAAAACGCATCGATGTCGTTTTTTTACCTAGAAGACTTTATGCCGTTGAAGCCTTACCTAGAAATAGCATGGGAAAAATCATTAAAACAGACCTTGAGCAACTGATAAAAACAACGTGATTGAAAATAAACAACAATATTGCATTGATAAAACTCACCCTTGTTTAGCGGGACATTTCCCCAATAATTCTATTGTGCCTGGCGTAGTGATTCTTAATTATGTAGAACAACAAATTATTCAGTCTTTGCCAGATTATCAAATTAAATCCCTTTCTCAGGCCAAATTTTTACAGCCATTAACGCCTGATGAAATTTTTTTTATTACTTTAAAACAAGCCTCAAATTCTCATATAAAATTCACCTGCATACGAAATGACAGCGTCATTGTCACAGGCTCATTCAGCATAGAAACTAGAAAAACCGATTATGAGTAAACACTGGCAAGACAGTAAAGAATTCAGCACCCCTTATGCCCTAAAAGCCATTCGCTGGGTGGCTGTATCTTTAGGCCGTCCAATCGCGCGGCTATTCCTCTACCCGATTAGCCTTTATTATTTTATTTTTGCAAGCTCTCAACGCAAAGCCTCCTACCAGTATTTATCCCGCGTTTTTAAACGTCCAGCAACGTATTTAGAAGTCTTAAAGCATATCCATTGCTTTGCCTCAACGATTTTAGATAGAGTCTATTTACTCACGGGGAAATTTGAACAATTAGAGATTAGTTTTCCTGAAGTCAATATCCCTTTAAGCTATAGCCAAGAGGGAAAAGGCTGTTTATTACTCGGCAGTCATATAGGTAGCTTTGAAGTATTACGCAGCTATGCGGTAAAAAATTATGCCCTACCGATTAAAATATTAATGTATGAACATCAAGCACCGATGATGGTGCAGATATTGAATGCCTTAAATTCAGAAGTGGCTAATACACTCATCTCTTTAGATGGTTCGCCTAGCAGTCTATTAAAAGTGAAAGAAGCTATTGATAATGGTATTACGGTGGGCTTATTGGGCGACCGTATTTTAGGACACAACACCGATAAAACCGTCAGTTGCCAGTTATTAGGCGAACCCGTTTTAATTTCTAGCGCCCCTATTATTATGGCGGCCTCTTTAAAAGTGCCTGTCGTAGTTTTTTTCGGCCTTTATTTAGGTCAAAATAAATACAAAATTGTCTTTGAACTCTTAGATGAAGAAATTATCCTAAATCGCAAAACACGCCAACAAGACATCCAATTTTATAGCCAAAAATATGTTAATATTTTAGAGAAACAAATAATAGAAACGCCCTATAACTGGTTTAATTTTTACGACTATTGGAAACAATAATTTTTATGGATATGCCTTTATTTAAAGCAGACTTTGCCCATTTAATTCCCCATACAGGTTCTATGGTGCTGATTGACCAAGTCGATAGCTGGAAAGAAAATACCATTCACTGCTCCACCCAATCTCATTTATTAACCAATAATCCATTACGCCTTAATAACAGCCTATCCAGCATCCATTTAATAGAATATGGCGCACAATCGATGGCGATACACGGCGGCTTATTATCGGGTCATGTTTCACCCGGTTATTTAGCCGCAGTCCGCGGGGCACAATTTCATATTAACACCCTCGATACTATACAAGGAGCATTACATATCGAAGCACAAGCCGAGTTAAAAATAGATAACGGCGCGGTATATAGTTTTCGTATTTTTGATGATACAGAAAACCTTCTACTTAATGCACGAGCAACCGTCATACATACTTCATGATAAAAAGAGCACTGATAACAGGCGGTAGTGGTGATATAGGTGCTGCTATTTGCAAAACACTGGCAAACAATAATATTCATGTGATTGTGCATAGCAATCATAATTTTGATAAAGCCCAAACCACCGTAGAAGCGATTCAACAACAAGGCGGTTCGGCTGAAGCCGTAACCTTTGATGTCTGTAATGCAGAACAAACCGCTGCCGAACTACAAAAGCTGTCCGACTCAGGGCTTATTCAAATTGTTATTAATAATGCAGGCATCCACCGTGATGCTCCGTTAGCAGGCATGTCGCAAAAAAATTGGCACGATGTGATTGATGTCTCCCTGCATGGTTTTTACAATGTCACTCAACCCTTGCTTATGCCTATGATGCAAAGCCGTTGGGGACGTATTATTAATATGTCTTCGGTGGCGGGAGTGATGGGAAACAGAGGGCAAACCAATTATTCAGCCGCAAAAGCCGCGTTACATGGGGCAACGAAATCACTCGCCCAAGAACTCGCCTCCCGAAAAATAACCGTTAATGCTATTGCACCGGGAATTATAGAAAGTAGCATGACTGAAAATAGCTTTGATAGCACAATGATTAAAAATATTGTACCCATGAAACGTGCAGGAAAACCTGAAGAAGTGGCCGATTTAGCCGCTTTCCTTTGCTCAGATAAAGCCAGTTATATTTCAGGGCAAATTATTAATATTAATGGGGCGATGACATAATGAATTATATATATGATGCGTTATACTCTATTATTTTAAGTAAACTTTATAAATAAAGAGAAAGCAATGAAACTAATAAATATTACAAAGCATATTTTTTATATATTGGTAATATGTTTTTCTATGCAAAGTAATGCATCAGAAAAAGGAATTTTTTGGTTGAATTATAGCGGAAAAGATTTTGTTCCTATTATAAGCAAGGTATTTACTACTAGAAAATGGAGAGTTATCTCAATTGAAAACGGCTCGATAACCGGCGGTATTATTCATAGAGGAATAAATGCTAAATTAACTATTTATTTAGAAGGAAATAATCTTTTATATAAATGTGATTGCTTTAGAAAAGAAGAGATGGACTGTAGCGAAGACATAGATGGAAATATACAAGAATTTAATTTTAAAACAATATGGGTTAAATATGTTCCTATAAATTGGATTGAAAATTTAAAAGTTACTACAAAAGCTTTTATGATGAATGATATTGAAGACTTACCTGTTAAATCATCAACTAAAGATAAATTAAAATTATTAAAAGAAATGATGCAAGAAGGCATTATTTCAGAAAAAAATTATAATAAAAAACGTAAACAGTTAATTTATGAAATTTAAGAAATTTAAGAAATTTAAGATTAAGGGTAATTTATACACGTTATGACTAGAATAAAAACGGGGCAACTTTATGATGTCTTAGTAATAGGCGGTGGTCCTGCTGGTACAACGGTTGCCAGCTTTCTCGCAGAAAAAGGCCGAAATGTTTGCCTATTAGAAAAAGCCTATCACCCTCGCTTTCATGTCGGTGAATCCTTATTGCCAGCCAATATGCCTATTTTAGATAAGTTAGGTGTATTAGAGCAGGTAGATAAAATTGGGCTTAAAAAATATGCCGCTGAATTTAATTCATTAGACACACCACTTAGCCAAGATACCTTTTATTTTTCAAAAGCCACTAACAGTCAGCAAGACTTTGCTTATGAAGTAAAGCGTGCTGAATTTGACCAAATACTATTTAAAAATTGCCAGAAAAAAGGCGTAACTACCCTAGAAGGCATGACCGTTAAGCATGTCGCTATAGATAAGCCTGTTAAAAGTATCACTGCTTTAGATGAGCAAGGTCAGCAGCATATTTTTCAAGCCAACTATGTGATTGATGCGTCAGGACGAGACACTGTTTTAGCCCAACAATTAAAAGTTAAGCGAAAAAATACGCAGCATAATATGGCAGCGATGTATGCTCATTTTAGTGGCGTTAGCCGTAAAACAGGTAAAGATGAAGGCAATATTAGTCTTTATTGGTTTAAGTATGGCTGGGTTTGGATGATTCCTTTAAAAGATGGTACTACCAGTATCGGTGCGGTCTGTTGGCCAAAGTATTTTAAATTACGTGATACTTCGCTAGATGATTTTTTACAGGCAACACTACAACTTATTCCTGATGTTGCGACACGTATGCAATCTGCTCAGCGAATAAATAAAGTACAAGCAGCAGCCAACTATTCTTATAGTTCGTCTCAAATGTATGGTGAAGGTTATTTATTGCTTGGGGATGCCTATGCGTTTGTTGACCCTGTTTTTTCTAGCGGTATCTATTTAGCTATGCAAAGTGCAATTCACGCTGCCGATATGGTCGATGAATTACTCAATCAGCCCCATAATAAACAGCAACTTCTTCAGCAATTTGAACACACTGTACACGAAGAAATAAAGGCGTTTAGTTGGTTTATTTATCGCTTTAACAGCCCTGCCTTACATAAACTATTAATGGCTTCCGATGAAGCCAGCCAACACCCTGTAAAACAAAAAGTAAAATCGGCGGTTATTTCTGTCTTAGCGGGTGATGCCTGTGCCAATCCAAATATTAAAATGCCCTTACGCTTATTTAAACTGCTTTACTATATTAATAAGCTACTGGAATTTAAAGAAAATAGAATTTTTTATAACTTCAAAAAACAACAGAGTAATAATTTTTAATTAAAAAAATGGAATACACCAAATGAAAAATAATATTTTATTAACAATACCATTAATTTCATTAGCTATAACAGGTTGTTCAACAGCATATACAATAACATCAACACCATCTAATGCAAATATATTTGTAAATACCATTCCTAGAGGGAAAACACCCACAATGATTAGGTATAAAAATTCATTTGGGAGAGATGTTGACCTGTCTATTATGAAAGATGGATACGAAACTATGAATGTATCATTAACATCAGAAGGAGGAGTTAGAAACTTTAATTTAAACAAAATAAACATTGATGCTGAAAAAAAAGATCCTGACTCTTTTAAAAGAACCTCTATACCTATATTTGAAATAATTAATTTACAAAATAACTTAGACTACAACAAATCCTGGAATATTATATTTAGTATAGTATCTAAAAATTTTGATGTAGCTATGATGGATAAAAATAGTGGATACATAAGATCTCACTGGAATTACAAGTCAACAGGAATAGTTAGAGATGACTATAGGACTCGAGTTACTATTAAGTTTAATTTAGATAAAACAAATCTAGAATTAAAATCTGAAGCTAACTTTAAATACAATAATAACTGGATTCAAGGGAGCGATATAAACTCTTTAGAAACAATAAAAACAGACATTAAAGCTATGATTGAATAAAATTAAAGCTCAAAACATACTAGTATTTATTTACACCCCGAATACGTAAGTATTCAGCCTAGCCCCCCTTCTGACAAATAAAAACAAAGACTTACAAAGATAAAATTCATCGAAATCATCATAAAAAGCCTGATTTTAGATGACATTCGGTAATAATCTGTTTTTTCAGTGAAATTAACCATTTTAAGTTTTTGTTTTTTATAAGTTTAGGGGGTCTGAATATTTACGCTTAAACTGCTCAAAAACATCGGTTAAATGTCCTGAAATATTTTCTTGAATAACAGGTGGGTTATGCTCTTTTAACTCTGGACATAATCCAGTCGCATAATGACTAATTTCACTAGAAAGCGCTTCAATTAAATTAATATTTTTAACTAACTGTTGCATAGTTTCATTATCCGTCTGTTTTTTCATCAAATCATCATGTAATTGCTGTAAAAATGAAATATTACTGTAATTAATAAATAATTTACTTTCCTTATCTATTCGAATATCAACTTGAGACCATTGGCGTAAAAAGTTCTGCATATGTCTATTTAAATGATAAATTTGCTGCATTAAACTTAAGGCTTGTCCCATAAATTCTTGGTCACAAAATTTATCACGAAAAAATAATAAAGCCGCCCCACTCCAATATAACGTATAGTCCCAAATCATTTTAATGCTCATGACCTTAGCATTGGACATAATCACATATTGATCTTCATATACAGGTGAAAAAGCTAAAAACAGTGTACGGAATAATTTTTCATAATGAGTTGTTAAATCTACAATGTCTTCACTTTGAAAATATCGCGTTATTAAATCAGTAATAATCGTATTATTTAAAGCAATAAAATCACTGCCCGGTGAGTAAAAAGGGTCTAAAAAGACACCTGCATCGCCAGTAATAGCCCAGCCATCAGCAGAATACATTTGCTTGCAATTATGCGAGTAATGCTTAAGCGTTAAGAAATCTTGAAAATGCTCCAACTGCTCCTCAATCATCGCAGCACATTGTGGTTCGTATTTTTTTAACCACTGTTGAGCACGTGCAAAAGTATTAATCTCAGCATAAGGATGAATCTTGGCATCCGCAACAATACCAATACTGGTTGAACCCGAAGACAAAGGAATTAACCAAACCCAATACCCATGTCCCATTAAATGATTAGTACTCAAACGACGCGGCTCTGTCACTCTCATCTGCCATACCTTATCATCAGACCAGCTATCAATATTAATATCTGCATTAATCCTAAACCACGAAGCATTGACATCATGATACGCAGGTTTCGCTAATTTTAATTCTCGTTTTAATAAGCCCACGCGCCCACTCGCATCCACCAGCCATTTGCCTGTCACGAACTGTTGTTGACCCTCATGCTCAACCGTTAAGCTATGATTTTCTTTCGCTATTTGAATCGCTTTAATTTTACAATTATCTTGAAAATCAATCCCTAATATTAAACAGTGCTTCGCTAATGCGGTTTCAAATAGCCCTCTGTCCAGTTGATAGCTTTTTGCCGTTGGTAACTTATTGGGACCTAGTTCGATTCGCTGTGCAATATCGTGATTATTACCATTACTATAAAAAAAACGTAACCCTAATTTAGGTAATTCATTTTCTAGTTGGGCTTGTAAACCCAATACGTGTTCAAAATAATGACTGGCAATTTCAACAGAAGATTCACCTACTTTATGTGCCGCATCAGGGGCTGGGTGAGTTGCTTTTTCGATTATTAAAATGCGTAAGTCTTTAAGCTTTCTTTTTAGTTGAATCGCCAAGGTTAAGCCGGACAAACCCCCGCCCATAATTAAAACATCGTAGCTATTATTCATTTTTCTCACTATCACTTATTATCTGAATATTCAGTACACACCGCCCATAAATATTTTTTCTGAGCTAACCCTAAAATCTTTTGTGCGGTTTGTACTCCTGAATAACTCACGCCATAAATTCCACCGCCCGGTGTTGTCCAATGGCCAGTAAAATAAAGCCCTGCTATCGGCGATTGATTGGCTGCTCGATTCGCACCTACTTGAGCAGGCGTCACATCCCAGCCATACGCTGCCCCTTCATAATTAGAGGTGTATCGCTGCATAGTAGCGGGAGAGCCTGCTTCTATAAGTAGTATATGTTGCTTTAAGCTAGGGATTTTTTTATCTGCAAAATCGAGCATTTTATCGATAAAGGCTTGTTTTTCCGCCGCCCAATTCTGAGTAAAATTAAAATCGACTAAAGTGGTCAGCATCACTAAATGCTCTCCTTTAGGAGCCAATGAATCATCGACTAAAGTAGGTACGGTAATACTTAGCCATGAAAGTTTACCTTGCTGAGAATTTAAGTAATTAAGTTCATGGTCTAAATGTTCATAATAAAAAGACTCATGCTGTATGCCAGCCGCTTGAATATCTAAATCTGTCGCAATATACACCACAAAAATAGACGACGAGGATTGCATTCTATTGAGGCGGGAAAGATAGCGTTTAAGAAAATACTGCTCGCCCACTAACTCATGTACCGTATGGCGCATATCCGCATTAGAAATAATCGTTTTTGCATTGATTATTTCTCCAGATTTTAATTTCACAGCCTGCACTTGATTATTTTCAATACTGATTTTCTGTACGGGAGATTTAAAACGAATCTCGCCACCCGCTTGAGTTAACCCCTTGACCAAGGCATTGGCAAAAACCTGAAAACCGCCTAAACAATAATACGCACCATCTTCAATATAGCCGATCAACATACTCGCCCAATAAATAAAAGAAACTTTAGAAGGCGGCAAGCCTAAATAAGGCCAAAGTGCTGCAAAAATCGCTCGCAATTCAGGCGATTTAATATAATCCTGCCAAACATCTGCCAACGTGCTATGTCGATATTTAATCAGTAAATCTAACTCAGATACAGGCTGGCTCAACTTTGAAGTCGCCATCACATCATCTGCCTTAGCAACCTGCTCTGCTAACTGCAAACATAGATGTGTTAAGTCATGAATGCCTTTCGCTTCAGTTGGAAACTGCTCACTAAGTGTTTCAACAAAAGCGTTAATTGAACAAGGCAATTGGGTCTTAATATTAGGAGCAGCAATAAATGAAAAAGGATTAATCTTAATAAATTGAATGGACTCGTAGACATTAAGTGCTTGTAGAACTTTATAGATAACTTGCCCACCAGAAAACCCTTCTGCAGCACAACCACTCGTTAAATGAACGCCCGCATCAAAGGTGTATTTTTTACGCTTAAATCCATGAGCATATCCGCCTGCACGGTCATGCTGTTCAAGCACCAATACCTTTTTACCCGCTTTAGCCAAGAGTCCCGCAGCAGTTAAACCACCAATACCACTGCCAATAACAACGACATCGAAACTATTACGATTGCTCATTAGATTTTGTACTGAATTTATTAACGTTTAAAATCTAGAAATTTTAAAACTGCCCATAGACCAGCCCACATCATAGCCTGTTCCTTTACCTGATAAAGAAATACTTCTAGAACCTCTAGGCACAATACGCGCTTCAATAGATTTATTAAAACCTGCATGACCGCCTATTGCAAAGCCACCGCCATAAATATCCGATATTTTATTCACACCGTGAATGCGTCCTTTACCCTTGGTAATTTCAGAAGCTCCAAAAGTAAATCCACCGCCTTTTAAACTGAGCTTAACCTTAGCTGTTTTACCACTTGGGCAGGTGACTGTCCCTGTACCAGAATAGGCTTTATAAAAAGCGGACCAGCCTTTCATGGTGTAGCTTAATGAACACTCTTCTGCTTGTACCGCCGAAGACATAAAAAAACTGGCGGCAATAACACTGATTATTTTAAATTTCATAATTTTTATTTTCCATTGGTTAATATTAATAGATAAACTCAATCTACTTAGAGATACATAGTTTTTAAAAGTGCGATATTGGGGCGTAGGCTAAAGTCTACGCCCCACACAAAAATACGATTTTCAATATGGATGGGGTTTATTAATTTTTACGCGTTTTAAATCCCGTTCCTGTGCCGATTAAAGCTGCGATAATATTTTTTTGCATTTCAGAAGAGCCTGAAAACAAGCGACTGGCCATTGCATCTTGCACCAGTTCCAGCATTTTATTTTCCTGCATTAATCCTTTAGCACCCAATATATGTACCGCATCAAGGCTGGACTGCAAAAAAGCCTCACTGGCAATCAATTTAGTTTGTGCACTGGCTAAACTAATACGCTTTTCCGCATCTTTTAAGCGCACACATTCATTCACCCATAATAAACAAGTATCAAGACGACATTTCATATCTGCAATTTTATGGCTAATGGCTTGATTCGCACCTAAATGTTCACCTTGAATCATGCGCTGACGACTATACTGGATTACTTCTGCTAATTGCCATTGCATTATGCCAATAATACCCGCAAAAATAAAAGCGCGTTCTAATTCTAAGGCATTTTGAATCATCATATTACCCGCGCCTGTTTTTCCTAACTGGCGATTTAAAGGAATATGACAATTCGTTAAATGCACATCACCCATGGTCGCTGTTTTACAGCCGACCACTTCAGGGGAGTCTTTAAAGTCTGCGCCTATATCATCAGAACAAACCAAGAAAGCCGATAATTTACTATCTAATTGCGCATAAATGACCAATACATCCGCAATGGGCGTATTGGTAATAAATCGCTTATGGCCATTAAGTACAAAGCCCTCTTCTGTAACAGTGGCGGTTGCTTGTAGCAGGGAAATATCCGAACCCGCTTGAGGCTCTGTAATGGCATGACCGCCAATCATTTCTCCCGAAATTAAGGCAGGCAACCAAGTGTTTTTTTGTTTTTCCGTGCCATACAGCATTAAAGGAAAGATACTTCCCCAAATATGCGCATTGATAGATAAAATCAGCCCCGTATCTTGGCACACTTTGCCCAGCTTTAAATGCGCCTCAACCAGTTCTTGAAAGCCATTACCTAAGCCACCTAACTCTTTTGGCACCGCCTGTTTGAATAAACCCTGTTGCCCACAAAATTGCAGACGACTTTTAGAGGCTAAACGATTACCACTCTTGGGAAGTTGTGTTGCAAAATTCATCAATGAAAAAGTCCTTCTATCGCTAAATAATCTATTTTACCGTTAGATAAAGTCGGTAACGTATCCACGATGATAAATTTACACGGCTGCATATAACTTGGTAGCAATCCGCGTAACGGTTTTATCGCTACAGCTAAATTCACTCCGTTTTCTAAAACCAATACCGCCGCAGGTCTTTGCCCGCTGGTCTTATCTCTCATCCCTATCACAGCACAATAGGCTATACCTTCCAACTGAGAAATTCGTTGTTCAATTTCAGCAGGTTCAACACGATAGCCCGAACATTTCAGCATACGATCTAAACGGCCGTGATAACAATACTCGCCCCTGCTATTTAAAGAGACTTTATCGCCTGTCGGATAAGGAGAACTGGCTAACGCAGATAATTTCCCATTTTGCCAATAGCCTGAAAAATTATTCAGGCTTTGTACCTTTAACTCACTTGTTTCATTGTCCACATCTAATACGGCATCACCAGCCGCTTTGCCAATAGGAATAGACTCTCCTAGTTTTAATCGAGCGCGGTCTACCTTCCAATAACAACACACATTGGTTTCTGTGGGGCCATATAAATTATATAAATTCACATCAGGTAATAAATTGCTCAAGGTGATTAAATGTTCCATTGGAAACACCTCGCCTGCAAATAAAATACGTTTTAACGCGCTTAAATCCGTTGTTTCTACCGCCCCTTTTAAAGCGATAAAACTTAATAAAGAAGGCACGGTATACCAACAACTGATTTTTTTTTCACTGAGCCATGCAGTTAATTTACTGGGTGCAAAACTGAGTTTATCAGGTACAAAATGCACACTCGCCCCGATAGAAAGGCTGCTAAATAAATCAAAAATAGATAAGTCAAAATGAAATGGCGCGAGACTGGCAATACAATCCGTATTATTTAAGCTAAACGTCTGGGTCGCCCAAGCAGAAAAATTAAATAAAGCCTGATGACTCAGAGCAACCCCTTTCGGCGTTCCAGTGGAGCCTGAAGTATATAAAATAGCCGCAATCTGCGTTTTTTCCAGCTCTACAGGCATAAACGCCTTTTGATTCTGCTGAAAAATTTCATTAATATCCAGCCATTTTTCAGACTGTTCTAGCCATTCGGGTGCTTTGCCTGAGCCTATAATATAGCGGGCTTGAGCATCTTCAATAATAAAATTTAAACGCACTGCTGGGTTTTTAATATCCAGCGGCACATAGATAGCCCCTGCACTCAGCACTCCATAAATACACGCCGCAGAATCAATACCACGATCCAATGCTATCGCAATACACGAGCCTGCTATTAATTTTTTCTGGAGAAATAAACCAAGCGTCTCGACTCGATGTTTAAAATCCGCATAAGAAATGGCCGTTTCATTTTCACTGAATGCCAGTGCATCAGGCGTATCACTGCATTGCTTAAAAAATGGCTGAACAATATTCATCTTATTCCATCAATAATTCATCTAACATCAAATCATGCAGCTGCTCAATCCATTGCATTTCAAATAATGGCTCAACAAAATTATAACTAAAGCTTAATTTTTGATTAAATTGGCAACTTAAAAAAGCAAGAGCTGGCGGGCTGGTCACTTGGCATAAGTGTAGAATATCTGCGATTTCACTGTCAAAAAAAGACATCTCAGAAACATCCGTACGGCCAATATCAGAAAACCAAAAAGAACTGCGCTCGCCTCCTGTTCCATACGCTTTACGCAATTGTTCGCCATGTTTTGCTAACGATAACCAACTAGCTGCCCACATAACGGGTAAAAAAGCATAATCTAATTTTTCACGAATAACCTGCGTATGTTGTTGCTTTAAATGCTGAAATAAAGCCTCACGATTATCCAATATCGATTTAGGGGCTTGAGCAAATAAAGCGCCGACATGATTACCTAATACCGGGCTAAGCGCTTTATTTTTGCGTAAATTAAACGCATACGGCGCACAATACGCCTCACCTGCTTGCTCAGGATTCATACGATACAGCGCGCGCATAAAACAACCAATATAATATAAACTGGTTCCTGTTAAACCTACTTGCTGACGCGCCAACTTATTAACTCGTTGCGTTTGTTCTAAAGTTAGGCTGTAAGTTTGATAATTTAAACGCTCAGGGCTCTGTTGCGTATCTGCATGAATCACACTGGGCAATGTATCTAAGCTAGTAATATAGCGTTTAGCCTTAAAAAAAAGAGCTATTTTTTGCCACCATTTATACTTCGCTAACTGTCGGTTAACCAACGAATCCAATTTAGGAAAATCGAACTTTTCACGCTGCTGTTCCGATTCAGTACACAGGTATTTTAAAATTAAATCCGCACTGCGCGCATCACAAAAAGGATGTATCCAGCGTAATAGAAAAACAGATTTATGTTCGCTGCTAATTAAATGAAAACTAATCGGTAAAATTGCTTCTCTATCATGCTTTTCATTAATTAAATCTAATAGTACCGTCTTATGAAAATCAGCAGTATCATTTTTTTTCGCGGCATAATGCTTAAATAAATTTGGTGATTCCGCTCGTTCATACCAGAAAAAACGCTTACCTTTCTGCTGTAAACTGGCATAAGCCAATGGAAACTTAAGCCCAAATTCATTAATACGCTGTTGCAAAACCTCTAAATCAGGTTGCTTTGATAGCTCCAAAGCAAAGCCACACAAACTACCCGGCATATTTTCTTGGCGAATTTCTTCATCCATTGCCAAGGTAAAATAATCAGCAGGGTTTAAACCTTGTACTATTTTTTGTTGAGAATCACTCATTACTTATGCTGTAAAATCCATTGCTCTAAGGTATTAAACGACCTAACATTATCTGGGTCAATTTCTGAATCTGGCAAAGTAACAGTAAACTGTTCTTCAACAAACATAATTAATCGCATAATGCCCATGCTATCTAAGCCTGCCTCTAGCAAATCATCATCATCGGAAAATTTTTCTGGCTCAGCAACAAAAATAAGGTCTTCAAAGATAAACTCTCGAATTTTTTCTTTCATTTTTATTTATATCGTTTATGGTTTCATACAGTGCTTTTCCAAAACACATTATTTATTCACTTCAATAAACGCAGTGAACATCCCTACATTTTAGAATCAGTATATTGTCTATTAAATTGCCTAAAAATTCTTACCCTAAAATAAACATAGCCCTTATTATCATCGTTTGGAGCTTGCTTTATCTATATAGTTACCCGATGCACTGGGAGGCTATTCAACAATACTGGCCAATCTCTATCACCATGATGTTTGGCTCTATCATTGCTGGTGCAACAAGTGAGGGTGGGGGTGCAATTGCCTTCCCAATATTCACTAAAGTATTACAAATTCCACCTCAAGATGCAAAAGTTTTTTCACTTGCTATCCAAAGTTTAGGTATGTCTGCGGCAACGCTCACCATTTTAAGTATGAAAATTCCAGTGCTATGGTCAGCTATTTTCTGGACAAGTATTGGCGGTATTTTAGGTTTATCCATCGGACTTCATATTGCCCACTTTATTTCGCCCGAATTTATTAGGATGCTATTTACTATGATGGCCATTAGTCTAGCGATAAACTTAGCTTTTTTACAAGCCGATTTTCAGAAAAATTACCATACAATCACTAATATCACAGCTAAAGAAGCAAGCATTTTTATAGTCACCGGAATAACGGGCGGTTTATTATCAGGATTGGTAGGCAGTGGTATTGATATGGTCTGTTTTACTGTATTAGTGCTACTCTTTAGAATAAATGTAACCATTGCAACACCCACTTCTGTTGTTTTGATGGCTATTCATTCATTTTTCGGTATATTAATACAAGTTTTTACGTTAGAAGGCATCAATTCTCAAGTACAAGACTATTGGTTCGCAGCGGCACCCATCGTTATAATAGGCGCACCTTTAGGTGCTTTTTTATGCACAAAGATGAAAAATCAGCATATCCGCTATTTATTGATAAGCCTTATTAGCCTTGAACTATGTAGTTCTTTATGGCTACTAAAATTTAATATAACTTTAATTATCTTTAGTAGTGCCTTACTTATCTTTTTTTCAAGCCTTATGCTCTATATGCACAAATCAAATGCTTATGTTTAAAACTATAATCAAAGAAATTATTGAATGGATTTTATTAATTTTTGGCTTTCTTTATTGGATAGTCTTTGGCTTTAGCATCAGCTTAGTTTCTAGGGTGCTCTATGTTATTTTACCCCCCAAAAAAGGGATATTATGGGGGCAATATCTTTTGCAAAAAATGTTTGTGGTTTTTATTGGCTACTTAAAAATAACTCATTTATTGCAGTTAGAAGATAAACAGCTTTCTATCCTAGCGAAACAAAAAGGCGCGGCCATTATTGCTCCAAATCATACGGCTTTATGGGATGCTATTTTTATAGCGCATAGAATCCCCGATATTCTTTGTATTATGAAAGGCTCTATTTTAAAAAATCCCATATTAGGAGGGGGCGCGCGTTTAGCAGGCTATATCCCTAATAATTCGACCAGCCAGATGTTGAAATTAGCCATCTCACGTTTACAAGCACAAGATAGACTGCTTATTTTTCCTGAAGGCACCCGTACAAAAACAGAGGCTCAATGGCTCAACCCCTTAAAGGGTGGAACAGCACTTTTAGCTAAACACAGCGGCGCACCGGTTATTCCTATTTTTATTAGAAGCAATACCCGTTTTTTCGAAAAAGGCTGGCCACTTTATAAAAAACCTAAATTCCCATTAAAAATATCGATTCACGTTGCTGAACCCGTATGGATAGAAAAAAATGAAAGCTCTCAAGCTTTTACCCAGCGACTTGAACAGCTATATTTAAAAGAATTATCCTCTCCTCACAGTTTACAAAGAATTCCCTATGAATAGTGTATCCAGCTCGCATTTTGTGATGATTCCCAGCTATAACACGGGGAGATTATTGCCAATTACGGTAGAAGAGGCTTTAAACGAATGGTTACCTGTCTGGGTTATTATTGACGGCAGTGATGATAATAGTGAACAATTATTAAAACCTTTGCAAGCCAAGCATCCAGAAACGCTGAAAATCATTAAGCTGGCTAATAATATCGGCAAAGGTGCGGCTATTTTGCACGGTCTAACGCAGGCGAGAGCACATAACTATACACACGTACTCACGCTGGATGCAGATCATCAACATCCTGCCAATTACATTAGCAAATTTATGGCTTTATCGCTTAAAAATCCCAGCAGTATGATTTTAGGGATGCCTGAATTTGATGCTTCCGCGCCGATGTTACGCGTTAAAGGGCGGAAAATATCCAATTGGTGGGCTAATTTAGAAACATTAGGCTGGGGTATCAAAGATTCTTTGTTTGGAATGCGCGTCTATCCCATTGAAGATTTAATGACTGTTATGCAATCGACAAGCTGGGCAAGACGTTTTGATTTTGAACCTGAAGTAGCAGTACGCTTGGCTTGGCTTGGTGTTTCTGTGCTTAATATTTCTACCCCTGTGCGTTATATTCTCAAGGAAGACGGCGGCATTAGCCAGTTCAAATATGGGCGAGATAACTTATTATTAACAGGGATGCACATACGCTTATTTAGTGAGTTTTTATTACGCTTACCTGTGCTGATATATAAAAAATATAGCCCTACTCGCTAAAAATAAGGCTGGTAAAAAAATTAAGGTAAAATAGCTTTTTATTTCTCTCCCTTTAAAATTTAGGATAATAAACTATGTCAGACGCATTAATAGCGGAATTAAAAACATTAATTATTGAAGGCTTGCATTTAGAAGATATTACTACTGAAGAAATTATGCCCGATGAACCTTTATTTGGTGAAGGCTTGGGTTTAGATTCTATTGATGCTTTAGAAATTGCCGTGTTATTAGATCGTCAATATGGCGTTAAAATTACGTCTGAAGATGAGCGTAATCAAGAAATATTTGCCTCGTTAAATTCTTTAGCTCAGTTTATTGCTGAAAACAAAACTAAATAACCGGTTATGCAAGCCATTCTTCGTAGCATTTTCATAACATGTCTATTTTTAGGCTATCCTTACTTAGTTTATCTCGGTGTAAAACAAGGAATAGTCTGGTTTGCACCCCTTGTTATTGCCAGTATTTATTTATATCAAGCCATTCGAGCTAAAAATCAAAAAATAAAACAACAAAAATGGGCTATCGTGTGTGTGTTATTTCTTGGAACTATTTTCTTTCAAGAAGTCATCGCTAAATTTATGCCGATTTTCATACAATTAAGTTTACTACTGTTTTTTGGCAAAACCTTATTTAAAGGCCCGCCTTTAATTGAGCGTTTTGTACGCTTTGAGTTTCCAGAAATTCCCCCTGTCATTCAAGAATATTGCCGCTATTTAACGATTATGTGGACCAGTTTTTTTGCCTTTAATATTATCGCGTGCATTGTACTCGCTTTATTTGCCCCTATTGAATGGTGGGCTATTTATACCGGCGTAATGATTTTCATGCTCTCTGGGGTATTGATGGTCGCTGAATATATTTGGCGACATTTTTACTTTCGCCGCATCGACTTACCGCATAAAGAAATTCCCAGTGTCAGGGATTCCATTAGAAATATGATTATTAATGGCAAAACCATTTGGTTTGATGTGCAAGAAAGCTAATTTCCCTATGTATTCAAAAAAATTCCGTTCTATCCTGCTAACAACTCTGGCGATGATTCTGTATTCAATCCAGCTTATTGCCAGTGATACCGTTGAATCGGTGATTGCTCGCATGAAAACCCAGACGGCGACCAAAATTGCCTATACAGAAACCCGCGACATGGGATTATTTTCGGATACATGGCAAGCGACTGGGGTTTTATATGCTCAACCGCCTAATATTATGCTGAAACAGCAACAGCAGCCGACTGTGGAAATCATGGCGATTGAAGCTGACCAACTTTATTATCATAAGCCTGCAACCGATACTTTTCATCAGATGCAGTTTGATGAAAATAACGAAATGATGGCCAGTATTATCATTTTTAAAGGGCTGATGACGGGAGATAGTCACTATTTACGCCAATTTTATACGCTTTCGATAAAAAATAGCGCGCAGAATTGGAGTTTGTTGATGGAAGAAAAAAATCCAGATAGCGAACAGCAGGGGCTAAAAATCATTATTCAGGGAATGCCAGAACAAGCGGCACACTCTATTAGCATCACGCTACCCGATGGCGATGAAGAAAGTTATGCGTTAAGTCCTCCTGAACACAACCCATATTTTAAACAGCTTAATAGCTTATTAAACGCCTTAAAATCTCATTAATTAATATGCGCCCTTCGTTTGCTTCGCTGTTTTTCATTATTATCCTGCCGCTTTTGATCGGGCTTGCTTTTTTTACTGTGCAGTTTAAAACGGATATGTCCGCCTTTTTAATCACAGGTGAGAATGCCGAAGAAATTTTATTAGCCAGTGAAATCCAATCAGGCACTTTATCCAGACGCTATATTTTATCCATTGATGCAGGGCAGAATCAGGTGGTTGCTCCGCGTTTTATTGAAACATGGCTCGCTAAAATCAAAACCATTCCAGAGGTTAATAGTCTCTGGCGCGCCAATGAACAAAAAAATACGCTCAAGAGTTTATCCACACTGTACACAAAACACGCCACACAGCTTTACAGCCGCGAGCCTGAAAAAACATTAGCGCAGATATTTACTCAAAGCGCACTTTCTCAAAGAGCGGAAGCACTTAAACAAGCGCTGCTTTCGCCTCAAGCCTCTGTTATCAAAAAAATTGCCGTTCAAGACCCTTTATTACTGTCCTTAAATGGTTTTAAATCCTTTGCTGATCAATTCAAAAAAACAGCATTGCAACAAACAGGGCAGTACGCTAATTTTATTTTAGTCACCGACCCTTCGGGCATGGACATTGAAAAACAGCGGATTATTCAAGCTGAAATCAAACGCTACTTTAGTGAAAACACTAAAAACTTAGCCTATACATTAGAGATGACTGGCGTACCTATTTTTGCCGCTGCCACCCAAACAATGATTCAAACGGATATTCAGCAAGTCAGCCTGTTATCGACCATTGCTCTAATTCTGTTGTTTTTAGTACTGTTCCGCTCCTTTAAAGTGTTATTTTGGGTATCCAGCCTATTACTCTTTGTTATTTCAGTGGCGCTATTAACCACACAATTAATCTTTGGCTCTGTACACGGCATGACCATTGCCATTGGCTCTACTTTAATTGGCATTTGTATTGATTACCCGATTCATGCCATCGTACACGCTCAAGGCTCCGAGCCGCAACACCGTTTACAATCGATAAAAACTATTTTTCCAAGTCTTGCCATGGGCGCGCTAACAACGCTTATTGGTTATATCGCTTTAGGTATTTCAGGCTATCCTGGATTCCAACAAGTGGCTATTTATGCCAGCACAGGTATTATCAGTTCCTTATTATTAACCCGTTATTTATTCCCTTATTTAATAACAGGCAAAGTGAAAAAAGTTAATACCTTTAAGTTCATTATTATTTGGTCTAAATTTTGCCAAAGCTTCCGACCGTATCTAGTCGCTGTAGTGATTCTTCTGTCTGCCTTTAGTGTTATAAAACTGGATAATTTACAATGGATGCAAGATTTACAGCAACTGACTCCCGAATTAGATTACTTAAAGCTTAATGATAAAAAAATTCGTGAACGCTTAGTAAGTATGGAGCCAGGACGATTTATCCTCGTCAGCGGAAAAACCCCCGAACTCGCCTTACAATATTCTGAGCAACTTTATCCGCTGTTAGAACACTTAAAACAAAGCAAAGCACTCGATGATTATTTTGGACTCTATCCTTGGATACTTTCACAACAGCAGCAACAAAAAAACCAAGCGTTCTTAGCGAAATCACTGACAGCAGAACATCAAATACATTGGCAAGCCGCTTTAAAACAGCAGAAATTATCGGTTAAACGCTTAGGCGATTTGGACAGATATAGCCATTCAGTGAAGACTTTAACACCACAAGAAATATTAAGCTCTCCGATTGCACCTCTAATTAATAACCAACTCATTATTAATGCACAACAAACCTTACTGATTATTTGGCTGGGTAAACATAACCCCGAAGCCTTAAAACTTGCTCTAAAAGATAGAGAGCATATCCAATATTTTAGCCAACGGGATTTACTTAACCGCATGGCAATTGATTATCAAAATCAGGCCGAAATAACCTTACTCTCTGGCTTAGCTCTTATTTTGTGTTTACTAAGCTGGCGTTATAAAAGTATTCTATTAGCGATAAAAACACTGTCTCCTGCGGTTATTTCAGCCTTATTGATTTTAGCCTTATGGGCTTCGACAGGGGAAGCGATCAGCTTTTTACACTTAGTGGGATTTTTATTAGCCGTTGCTATTTGTGTCGATTATGGTATTTTTTATCAAGAAAACCGCAGCGGAAATATCAGCCTAACCTATCAAGCGATGGCGGCTTCCATGTTAACTAGCGCATTGGTGTTCGGCTGTTTATTAATTGCCCAAACTTCGACCTTACAAACACTCGCCAAAGTGGTTACTTTGGGTATTATTTTAGGGTTTTTATTATGCCCCATCTTAATTAAGCCGCGTCCATTCATAAAGCCATAAGACATTATATTAATATTATGCCCAAAAAATCTGCTTTAACCACGCCTGTCGCCATTACTGCGATGTCCTCCCTCAGTGTCTGTGGGCTAGGAAATCAGGCTTTATACCAATCCCTGATTAAACATGAAACGGAACTCGCGCCTTTAGAATTATTTAACGTACCTTTTAAAAATTATGTCGGTGAAATTAAAACACCGTTAATATCGATTAAGCAGGCACTTAATGACTATGCCAGCCGAAATTCACAAGTCGCCTTAACCGCACTCAATTGCCCAGAAGGAAAGGTAAGAGAACAACTGGAAGCAGCAAAAATAAAATACGGCACACAGCGTATTGGAATTATTATTGGCACTAGCACTTCAGGTTTATATGAAACGGAATCCGCTTATGCTTCTTTATTGCAACACGATAAAATGCCGCAGGATTTTGACTTTGTTAAGCAACACGCCTACCAAGCCACTGCTCGATTTTTACAATTAGAACTCGGATTACAAGGCATCTGTTTTGCTATTTCAACCGCCTGCTCATCAGGGGCTAAAGCGATTGCCGCAGGCCAAAAACTGATTAACAATGACCTGTGTGATGCGGTACTCGTGGGTGGGGTTGATACCTTATGCCGACTCACGCTTAGAGGGTTTAATAGTTTAGAATTAGTGTCTGATAAACCGTGTCGCCCAATGGATAAAGATAGAAACGGTATTAGCATTGGCGAAGCGGCGGGCTTACTGCTGTTAGAAAAATGTCATGCCAATAATGAAAGTAATCTTAAAATTTTAGCGGTGGGTGAATCCTCTGATGCGTATCACATGAGTACCCCGCATCCTAAAGGCGAAGGGGCGCAATTAGCCATGCAAAATGCTTTACACGCGGCAGGATTAAAATCGTCTGATATAGATTATTTAAATTTACACGCGACCGCCACCAAAATAAACGACCAAGTAGAAAGTACTGCCGTGGAAACGGTTTTTTCAGACAGCGTGGCTTGCAGTGGCACTAAAGGTATCACCGGGCATACACTGGGAGCGGCAGGCGCGTTAGAAACCATTATTGCCAGCCTCAGTTTACAACAGCAATTTATCTCTGGCACCGTTGGCTTACAAGAAACCAATTCAGACTGCCACTGTCAGGTGATTAAAACCCCTCAATTTAACCAGCCCCTCACGATTGCCATGAGTAATTCCTTTGGTTTTGGTGGTAATAATGCAAGCGTCATCATAGGCCTATGATTCATAATTCTCTGTTTATAAAATCTTTTGCGCTTTGTTGTTCTGATGCCGAGTTATTAACCCCCTTTAATCTGCCAAGTCATGAAGTCGATAAAACATTGCTGCCTGCCGCGATGCGTAGACGCACCAGTTTAAGCACTAAAATGGCGATTACGGCGGCGACCTTAGCCTGCGAACAAGCCAAGGTCGAAACAAAGTCACTGCCTTCTGTTTTTGCTTCTTTAGGCGGTGAAATACAAGTGACCGATGCCTTATGTCGATTATTACCGGATGATAATGAGCTGCTTTCTCCCACTCAATTTCATAATTCAGTACATAACACCACGGCGGGCTATTGGAGTATTTTAAATCAATGCCAAGCACCGACTACAGCGATTGCGGCGGCGGATGATACTTTTGCAATGGGGCTGATTGAAGCGTGGTCGCAACTACAACAGTCTGAGCAAACAGAACAATTATTAGTCTGTTATGATGAAATATGGCCACAATATTTAGCCGCTCCCATTGGTAAAATTCCTTTTGCCTGTGCCTTGGTGTTAAGCACTCAAGCCGAAGGAAGTATTGCTAATATTAGCTTGCCTAAACTATCAGAGGCCGTTAATAAAGACAGACTCAATCCAGAGTGGGTAAATTTAGCCGCGTCCGCCCCCGCGGCGAATGTTATTCCTTTGCTGATGGCCTTGCACACTAAAAGTAATCACCCCATCCCTTTAAATAGTGGGATACCGACTTGGATAACGGCTCTTTTATGAAACATAAATCCTATGATGTCATTATTGCAGGGGCTGGTCCTGCTGGCAGTACAGCGGCAACTTTATTGGCTCAATATGGACATAGCGTCTTATTAATTGAAAAATCTGAACACCCTCGATTTCATATCGGTGAATCGATGTTACCGATGGCAGAGCCTGTCATGAAACGTTTAGGCATTGATTGGCAAGCAGGCAATTTAAAAAAAGGCGGTGCTGAATTTATCGATGAAACTTCTGGAAGAGCCACTTACTTTCCTTTTCAAGGAAAATACCGTACCTTTCAAGTGGAACGCTCTGTTTTTGATCAACGACTGTTTAATAATGCCGTTGCTCAAGGAGTGATTGCCCATGAAAATGAAACCATTACACAGGTTGATTGTCATCGTGAACAAGTGGATATTCAAACCGATAAACAAAGCTATCAAGCCCGTTATTTTATTGATGCCACAGGCCGCGATGCGCTTATGGGTAAAAAACTCAACAGCATCCAGAAAATTAACAACCTCGGGCAATATGCCCTATATAAACACTATCGATTAAATCATTCGCCAGAGGCACAGGCATTATTCAGTCACGGTAATATCAAAATTTTTCTATCCCAAATTGGCTGGATTTGGTGTATTCCCTTAACTGATAATCGTTTAAGCGTTGGCTTAGTGGTGCAAAAACAAGAGGCTACCCCGTTAAAAAAAGAGGCTTTATATGAGCAATATATACAGGCATCGCCTTATATGAAACGTTTATTGGAAAAGGCTGAGGTATTATCTGAGATACGCATTGAAGCCGACTTTAGTTATCAAAATCAACAGCGTTATGGACAGCGTTTTGCTTGTTGTGGCGATGCATCAGGTTTTTTAGACCCTGTTTTCTCATCAGGTTTTTTATTTGCAGTCAAAACAGCGGAATTTGTCGCGGATACCCTACATACACATTTATTAGCAGGTACTGAAGCCGATAGCGAATTGCAGAAAATAAATGATGCCTTTTATCAAAAAGGTTTTAAAACCATGCACTTATTAATAGAGCGTTTTTACGGCTCTAATTTAGTTGAAAATTTATTTTTTGAGTCGGATAGACAACTCAAAATAAAACAGGAAATTGTCGCGCTGTTAGCAGGCGATTTATGGCAGGAAGGCAATGGCTTCCAACAAGGATTGCTGAGTGGTAGAAGTAAAAATACTTAACTTTAAAAAGGAAACTCAAATGAAATTATTCAAATTAACACTTATTTTTTTAACCCTCCTTATCATCAGTGCGTGTTCAAGCAATAAGACTCAAATTCATAATGACATTACTCAAGATAATATCATTACATCTGCATCCAATGGTGCTACATTATCAATTAAACCAGTTATTTATACAAAAAATTTAGAACTCAGGGATACAGTAAAAAAAGAATGTCAGTTACTCACGAAATTGCCTACTTTTATAAAAAATTATGCTGCAAAACAGTATGGCACTATAAATCTAGAGTCTAAAAACAGCAAGTCAGGAGATTTTTTAGTCTTAGAAATTTCAGGTATTTCTAATGCTAAAAAGAATATTTGGACAGGACAAGGTGTGGGTCAATGGGTTACTGTCAAAGGAACTTTATTAAGAAATGGAAAAAATATAGCCTCATTTAAAGCTAATAGAGCCACTACAGGAGGATTTATGGGGGGATACAAAGGAACGTGTGCCTTATTAGGTCGCTGTACAAAAACATTAGGTAAAGATATTGCAGCTTGGCTTAAAAAACCAGTCAATAATGCACAGTTAGGCGACTTATAAAGTTACTCAATATAATAAGCCAATTTAGATATAAGTTTTTATTTAGGTTGGCATTTTAAAAAACTATATCAATGACTCTCCCTTGTACAGAAAACATCCCATCAAAATGTACCGTCTTAATTATAGGCGGTGGTCCTGCAGGCAGTAGCTCGGCAACCCATCTTGTGAAAGCCGGTATTGATGTAGTTTTATTAGAACGCAGCAAATTTCCTCGAAATCAAGTGGGAGAAAGTTTGATTCCCCATTTTTGGAAGTTCGCTGACCAACTGGGGGTTTCTGAAAAAATAGAGCAAGAGGGCTTTATTAAAAAATCGGGAGCCATTACCGCTTGGGATAATAAAATACATCAGACCGATTTTTCTAAATACGGTTATACCCGTCCAGGCTTACAAGTTGAACGGGATATTTTTGATAACTTATTACTAGACCATTCCAAAAGCCAAGGCGCACAAGTCTTTAATCAAGTGGTTGTTAAAGATATTAACCTTGCTTCTGTCAATCCTGTTATACGCTATATAGACACAAGAAAAGAGGAAAACAGAGAAGGCACGATACAGTGCCGTTTTGTGATTGATGCCAGTGGTCATAGTGCCATGATTGCGAATCAATTAGGCACTAAAAATATTATTAGCACGGAATTAAATTTCTTATCTTTATGGGGCTATTTTAAACATTCTCGCTATATAGGCTGTGACCGTAAAAGTCATGATGCCTCCGAACTTAATTCTGTCGCGCCTGTCACCTTTGTCAGTTCCCATAAAGATGGCTGGCTGTGGCATATTATATTGCGCGAGAAAACCAGCGTGGGCTTGATTGTGCATACCGATAGATTATCAGGCATGAATAAACAACAGCGAGAAAGCTATTTTAAACAGACCTGTGCTGAACTTCCCTATGTGAAAGACTTATTAAAAAACGCCAGTTTTATGGAAAATTCATTAAACTATCGCCCTGATTATTCTTACTACACCACTCAATCCTGTGGTGAAAATTATTATTGTATTGGCGATGCGGCTGGGTTTGTAGACCCTGTTTTTTCTCATGGTGTACAAAATAGTTTTTACAATGCCGCCGTCACTTGTTTAGCCATTACCGAATCCTTAAAAACGCCACAGAAACAAGCCCGTTATGCCCAGCTTTGTGAAAATAGAATGCAACAATTTTATGGATTTTCCAGAGCTTTATCGTTAGGGGATTTTGGCTGTAATGGCGTCAATAATCAACTGGTGGTTTCATTAATGAAAGCCTTGCCGCCTTTAGAACTAGAACTTATTTTAATCGCCTCAGAAATGACCAACCGCTCGGATAATTTCAAAAAAATAGCCCAACAAGCAGGAGTATGGGATAGAATATCCGCGAACTTAAAAGATCAATCGTTAGGTCTGGTTCATTCTTTATACTAAATCACAATCTAATGCTACGCATGCATTCAAATAAAATACAAGCTATAATCATTTTAAAAAATATAACTCATTAATCTTTATCAATTGATACGTAACATTAATCGATTAATACCTTATTTTCCTCGAACTGTTACTTTATAGTTATTAACAATCCCTAAAATAGTATCATAATGCCAATCAACACTCGTTACTACACTAATACCACCATTCTTTTTAGCAGCTTCAATACTACAATCGCCTTTAGCTACCATTGATAAATAACTAATACAGCTTGCTTCACCTGTTTTTGTTGCTGAAGAATTTACCGATGTTGCTATAACAGGTAAATTAACATCGGTAATAATTGCTCCTATTGGAACCATACTTCCACATCCAGATAATAAAGTAACTGTCGCAGCACTTAGCATTAATTTTTTAAGCATTCTTATATCCCTAAATAGTTTAAAAACAAAATATACGTGATATTCACGAGTAAAAATTATAACATACTCAAATATAATTCTAAGCTGATAAATGCCTCACCCTCAATCCAGAAAATAGCAACACCACCCCATACAAACTGCCTGCAATCGCTATCCACATTGCTAAATATAAAGCACGGTCAATTAATCCCCACACTAGCCATTGTTGTGTATCCACACAATGATAAATCAAGGCGAC
>ENA-ORXI01000505-ORXI01000505.1-sediment-metagenome-genome-assembly--contig:-NODE-505-length-32279-cov-5.889727_pt1 | contig 32279 bp, 27 predicted proteins | sample MGYA00237861_ERZ511468 | MGnify/ENA primary metagenome ERZ511468 (study PRJEB26299, sample SAMN06266213) | sediment metagenome | isolation source: Hudson Canyon methane seep mesocosm | place: USA:Hudson... | reverse complement strand
TATTTGTTTGTGACTTAGAATAACTAGGCCAACAAACAAATGCCTTGCCACTGACAATTTTAATTCCCGCTGAAATCACGCAGGTTCAAGTAATTTGGGTATAATACGCGCACAAAAAATTATGATTTACAGGAAATACACCCATGTCCGATATTAATAAAGTTGTACTTGCCTATTCAGGTGGTCTTGATACCTCTGTTATTTTAAAATGGTTACAAGATGAATATGATTGTGAAGTGGTTACTTTCACAGCAGATATCGGTCAAGGCGAAGAGGTTGAGCCTGCTCGTGCTAAAGCAGAGGCTTTAGGTATTAAAGAAATCTATATCGAAGACTTGCGTGAAGAGTTTGCTCGTGATTATGTTTTTCCAATGTTTCGTGCCAATACTATTTACGAAGGTGAATATCTATTAGGTACCTCTATCGCTCGTCCATTGATTGCTAAACGTTTAGTCGAAATCGCTAAAAAAACAGGTGCACAAGCAATATCGCATGGCGCAACAGGTAAAGGTAATGATCAGGTGCGCTTTGAGCTAGGAGCTTATGCATTAATGCCGGATGTTAAAGTCATTGCTCCATGGCGGGAGTGGGATTTAAATTCACGTCAAAAACTTTTGGACTATGCCGAAAAACACAACATCCCAGTTGAAATGAAACGTGGTAAAAAATCACCTTATTCTATGGACGCAAACTTACTTCATATTTCTTATGAAGGAGATGTATTGGAAGACCCATGGAACGAGCCTGAAGAGTCAATGTGGCGTTGGAGTGTTTCACCTGAAAATGCACCAGATACCCCGACTTATGTTGAATTAAGTTATGAAAAAGGTGACATCGTTGCAATTAATGGTGAAGCGAAGACTCCTGCAACTGTCTTGGAATACTTAAACAAAGTAGGTGGTGAAAACGGTGTTGGACGTTTAGATATCGTTGAAAACCGTTATGTTGGTATGAAAGCACGTGGTTGTTACGAAACACCAGCTGGTACCATTATGTTGCCTGCTCATCGTGCGATTGAGTCAATCACCGTCGATCGTGAAGTGGCACATTTAAAAGATGAATTAATGCCACGTTATGCCAGCCTTATTTATAACGGTTACTGGTGGTCACCTGAACGTACAATGCTGCAAACAATGATTGATGAATCGCAGAAAAACGTTAATGGTGATGTGCGAGTAAAAATCTATAAAGGTAATGTCACGGTAGTAGGCCGTCAATCTGCAACAGACAGTTTGTTTGATGAATCAATCGCGACATTTGAAGATGATGATGGTGCCTATAATCAAAAAGATGCGGAAGGTTTCATTAAGCTAAATGCTTTACGTTTGAGGATTGCAGGTAAATAACGTAGGCTTGATGTTAAGACTAAGCAGGTAACCAAAATGGAATATAGCGAATATCAGGATCAAGCTGCAGAATACATGCGCTTAGCCATACCGTTAATGAACAAATACGGTATAGCAATGACGCCTGCCAATTATGCTGTGTGGTATGAGTATGTTGCCGGGAAAAATGGGGCGCTTATTGATGCTGTTGATGAGCAGTTGGAAGATGATCGTCAGCTTACTGATAAAGATAGCCGTAAATTGTATGAGCAATTTTTTGATCGTGAAAAAGATCAAACTGCGCTTATTGAAATGCGTCAGGATATTCGGCGAATTTTAACTGAAGTTTTAGCTTTTCTTGCTACGGGTGCAGCCGCATCTGAAAAAAGTAATCTACACATGCAAGAAGTTATCAACAAAATGCATCCTGATATGTCGCAAGCAGAAGTACACGACATCATTGAGGAAGTTTTAAACGAAGCAAAATTGGTGGCGTCTTCATCTGAGATTTTAACTGAGCGACTCGGCACTATTTCTGCTGAAATGCGTGATTTGAGAAAAGATCTGGATGAAGCAAAACGCGAAGCAAAAACGGATACATTAACCAAGTTAGCAAACCGAAAGGCATTTGATGACATGCTTATCAAGATTACCCGAGATGCAGATAATACGGGTATTGAAGTGTGCATGATCTTTGGTGATTTAGATATGTTCAAATCGGTTAATGACACACATGGCCATTTAGTTGGCGATCAAGTATTAAGAATCGTAGCCAACACACTGAGAGATGCGGTTAAAGGACGAGATTTGGTAGCCCGCTATGGCGGTGAAGAGTTTGCGATTATTTTGCTAAATACCAGTCTGCAAAATGCTAAAAAACTAGCAGAAAGTATTCGTATAGATGTAGCTTCTACCCGCGTGCAACGTAAAGATACCCAACAACCCATAGGAAAAATCACTATGTCATTGGGTGTTGCACATTACTTTCCGTCAGAAGGTATTGAAAGCTTTTTACAGCGTGTTGACCGTGCTTTATACATGTCTAAGCGTAAAGGTCGTAACTCGGTGACTGAAGCTCAGCCACCGGTTATCTAAGTAGCTTAAAAACTGTCTGTAAGAAAAACTTCGTTTAACGGTAGTTGACCGCTACGACCTTTGGCCTCTTCACGGCCTTTTCCAACCGTAATCATCATGGTGATAATGTGATCATGTGGCAACTTGATAATTTTTGCTACTTTATCAAAATCAAAACCAACCATTGGGCAGCTGTCATAACCCATGCCTTTAGCCATTAACATGATGTTCATGGCTGCGATACCTGTTGATCTTAGACATTCGTCACGCTGTGCTTGATGATGATTGGTGTAATACTCTTCAATCATTGGCAATAGAAAGTTTTTAACTTCACTAGGAGCTTCTCTCCAATAACGTTCTGGATCTTTTTCCCAAGCATTGAGATCGGCACATAATATTAACAATAACGAGGATTCAGTAACTTGTTTTTGTCCCCAGCTAACATCTTCAATTTGCTGACGCATTTCTTTATCTTTTACTCGAACAAAGCGCCAGTGTTGAATATTGTATGAGGTAGGCGATAGAATCGCATGTTCCATTAATTCCTGAACTTCGGCTTCAGTCATTTCATGGTTAGAATCGTAATGCTTTACAGCACGACGACTCACAATCGCTTCGTTAATTTCCATTAAATACTCTTTTAATTTTAGTTGGTGTTTGGAATGAGCTCAACCTTGAGGTAGAGCCGTTGTATTTGTGCTTGGCGGCTACTGTATGTTCTTGCACCAATATTATCTATGTTTTCTTGTTCGCCGATATAACCTAGTTCTATCCATTGACCGAGTGGGCCAACTAAGCTGGTGATCGCTTGGCTCTGGGATATTGTGCCATTACGTCGTGATAATTCACTAAAAAACGGATGAATATCAACATGTACTTGTTGATCGGGTAATAAACGAGCAACGGCTTGAAAGCCATTATCTAAACTAATGTAAGTGGTATTTGTTTCTACACCACGGCCAAAAGGACCAACAAAAATGAGTTGGTCTTGTTGTGGAATATCTTGACCCATAGATAGTGTAATAGGATTGTCGGTAAGACCTTGTGCTTGATATTGTTGATCTCTATTACGACTATCCTTAGTTGACCAATGGTTCACTCTGGCTTTTGCGTTAACATCACCATCGTTGATAGCGACTCCGACGGCAACGTTTGTTTTTTGTTCGTCAGCTAGATTTTGATCTGTGTTTATCACCGTCACCTTAATACGTTGTAGCGGAGTATCTATCTGTTTAATCAATGCTCTAATTTCATTGATGGTGTCTTGATCTGCTTTTATTAAGATTAAATTTTGGTGGGCTCGAGCGGTACCCTCAGGCGGTAAAAAAGCTTGTACGTCGGGTAAGAGTTCACTGGCTAAGCGGTGTTTTAACTCAATTGTTTCAAGTTTCACTTCTGCAAGCAGGTTGGCAGAAAATAGCGTGAGCATAACAAACAGTAATATTTTCATAAATTTAACCGCCTTGTGTTGATGTCATTAACACTATGATTCCACATTTCAGAAAATGATTGTTTTAATGTACGGACTTCCTGACGATCATTAAAGCATGCTCGGCCGGTATAAACCTCATGGTTTTTACAATATAAATAAGCATCATCATCAATCGTTAGAAACATTTGCTTTAAATCATGATGCTGTTGATCTGTTGTATGCACATGAATTGAACTAGTTAAGCGCTGCGCCAAAGGGATAAAGCCATGGCTGTCTTGTAGGTTTCTTTTGCTTGAATGAATAACAAACTTGATGATTGTTCGTTCACTACTGCGAGCAAACTCACTTAAACTTTCTAATATATCCTCGTGATCAAATAAAACAGGATCTATATTGTCACCAAAAAAACAGATTTCTCGCCTTGCTTGCTGTACCAGTTGCAAGGCGAGTTCTTTTGCTTGCTCACGACGGTCAAAATGAATGACTTGTTTAGCATCACCTGTCGAGAGCGTATCTGTCATAACTTAGCAGTTACGAGCCTGTTCAGCAGCGTTACCGATATAATTTGCTGGTGTTAGTTGACGCAAACTTTCTTTTCCTTCTTCGGGCATATCTAAATTATTGATAAAGTCCAACATGATTTGTTCATTAACACGTTGACCACGCGTTAAGTCTTTAAGTTTCTCATATGGATTTTCAATTCCGTAGCGACGCATAACGGTTTGAATAGGTTCTGCTAAGACTTCCCAGTTGCGATCAAGATCATCTGCCATTGCTTGAGGACTGGCTTCTAATTTACTAATACCTTTTAAAGCAGAGCTATAAGCCAGCATAGAGTGAGCAAAACCAACACCTAAATTACGCAATACGGTTGAATCCGTTAGGTCACGTTGCCAGCGAGAAATTGGCAATTTAATTGCAAGGTGATCAAACATTGCATTAGCAAGGCCTAAGTTACCTTCGGAATTTTCAAAATCAATCGGGTTCACTTTGTGGGGCATGGTTGAAGAACCAATTTCACCTTTCACCGTTTTTTGCTTGAAATAACCAATAGAAATATAACTCCAAATATCACGGTTAAAGTCGATCATTACGGTATTGAAACGAATCATTGCTTGGAATAATTCAGCCATATAATCATGAGGCTCAATTTGCGTGGTGTATTTGTTCCAGCGTAAACCTAAACCAGTCACAAAGGCATGAGCCATCATTGGCCAGTCGATGTTGGGATAAGCTGAAAGGTGGGCATTGTAGTTACCGACAGCACCATTCATTTTGGCGTATAAAATAACTGCTGCAACATGAGTACGTTGTAATTCTAAACGATGCACAACATTAGCTAATTCTTTACCTAGCGTAGTCGGAGAGGCTGGTTGACCATGAGTCCGTGACATCATTGGTGTTTCAGCATGTTCAATGGCCAATTTACGAATCGAGGCTATTAGCGTATCCATTTCTGGCAAAATCACATCTTCGCGGGCCTTTTTCAGCATAATGCCATAAGAGGTATTGTTGATATCTTCCGAGGTACAAGCAAAGTGTACAAACTCGCTGATTTTGTGTAATTCGTCATTGGCTTCAAACTTACGTTTGATGAAGTATTCAACTGCTTTAACATCGTGATTGGTGGTACTTTCGATATCTTTAATTTCAGCGGCATCTTCAACTGAGAAATTATTCACCATATCATCAAGAAAAGATTCGGCATCACTACTTAATTTTGGTACTTCTTTAATATCGGCATTGGCACCTAATAAATGCAACCAGCGGACTTCAACTTCAACACGTGCGCGCAATAAGCCATATTCACTGAAATACGGGCGTAATGATTTGGTTTTACCTGCATAGCGGCCATCGACCGGTGATATCGCGGTAAGAGAGGTGAGATCCATGAAAACTCCAAAAGAAATAAGCTATAAAATTGCGAAAAATTATAGCAGATCTGCCCTTTGATCCACTGAGCTTATTCATTTTGAGTTAATATATACGGTATTTCTAGCCACGATATCGGAGTTTTTACGTGCTGACAGAATATCAAAGTCATGTCGAACAACGCGCCCAAGAAGGTCTTCCCCCATTACCCTTAGATGCCGAACAAGTTACCAGCCTTGTTGAGCAATTAAAGCAAACAAACAATACTGACAGTAAAGTTTTATTGGACTTACTGATTCATCGTGTTCCACCCGGTGTTGATCAAGCCGCTTATGTTAAAGCTGGCTTTTTAGCTGATGTCGCAAAAGGCACGGCGAGTTGTGACTTAATTTCACCTGTTTATGCAACTGAGTTACTCGGCACGATGATGGGTGGTTATAACATTCAACCATTGATTGATTTACTTGATGTTGCAGAAACGGCAGATGCCGCTGAAGCTGCATTATCAAAAACCTTATTAGTCTATGACGCATACCATGATGTGGTAGAAAAATCAGCTACAAATGACTATGCAAAACGTGTTGTTCAAGCGTGGGCTGATGCAAAATGGTTTGAAGCAAAACCTGCTTTACCTGAGAGTATTACTGTTACGGTTTTTAAAGTTCCTGGTGAAACCAATACTGATGACTTATCTCCTGCAACCGAAGCATGGAGTCGTCCCGATATTCCATTGCATGCCAAATCGATGTTGGTTAGTAAAATGCCAGAAGGTCTGCAGACTATCGAAAGCCTAAAAGAAAAAGGCCACCCTCTAGCCTATGTGGGTGATGTGGTAGGAACGGGTTCATCGCGTAAATCAGCCATTAACTCGGTGTTATGGCATATGGGCAAGGATATTCCATTTGTACCGAACAAACGGCAAGCTGGTGTCGTACTAGGTACTAACATTGCCCCAATCTTTTTTAATACGGCTGAAGATTCAGGTGCTTTGCCAATTGAATGTGATGTAGAAAACTTAAATATGGGCGATGTGATCACTATTCGTCCTTATGATGGCCAAATTTTAAATGAAGCTGGCAATGTGATTGCTGAATTCAATATGCGTCCAAGCACTTTGGCCGATGAGGTTCGTGCCGGTGGACGTATTCCTTTAATCATTGGTCGAGGTTTAACGGATCGTGCTCGTGAAACATTAGAATTGCCAGCAAGTGATGTATTTGTTCGCCCAGTCGCACCAGATGATACCGGTAAAGGTTTTACCTTGGCGCAAAAAATGGTCGGTAAAGCCTGCGGTGTTGAAGGTGTGCGTCCGGGTACTTATTGTGAAGCTAAAGTCACTACAGTCGGTTCGCAAGATACCACTGGTGCAATGACACGTGACGAATTAAAAGAATTAGCCTGTTTAGGTTTCTCATCAGACTTAGTCATGCAGTCTTTTTGTCATACTGCCGCTTACCCAAAACCCGTTGATATTAAATTACAACATAGCTTGCCAGACTTTATTAGTACTCGCGGTGGCGTGTCATTACGTCCAGGTGATGGTGTTATCCATTCTTGGTTAAACCGTATGATCTTGCCTGATACAGTTGGTACAGGTGGTGACTCTCATACCCGATTCCCAATTGGTATTAGCTTTCCAGCGGGTTCAGGTTTGGTTGCCTTTGGTGCCGCATTAGGTGTGATGCCAATTGATATGCCTGAATCAGTACTAGTCCGCTTTAAAGGAGAACTACAGCCAGGGATTACCTTACGTGATTTAGTCAATGCGATTCCATATGCTGCTATTCAAAAAGGCCTATTAACCGTTGAGAAAAAAGGTAAGAAAAATATCTTTAACGGTCGTGTTTTAGAAATTGAAGGTCTGCCTGATCTTAAAGTTGAGCAAGCGTTTGAATTATCTGATGCTTCAGCAGAACGTTCAGCGAATGGTTGTACGGTTCATTTGAACAAAGAGCCGATCATCGAGTTCTTAAATTCTAATATCACCTTGTTGGAATGGATGATAGTCCAGGGTTATGAAGATGAACGCACCTTACGACGTCGTATCGACGCTATGAAGGCATGGTTAGAAAACCCTGAATTATTAGAACGTGATGCTGATGCCGAATATGCTGAAATCATTGAAATTGACTTAAATGAAATCAAAGAACCGTTATTAGCATGTCCTAATGATCCAGATGATATTAAACCTTTATCTGAATTAGAAGGTATTGAGATTGACGAAGTCTTTATCGGTTCATGTATGACCAATATCGGACATTATCGTGCAGCGGGTAAAGTGCTGGAAAATATGGGTAATTTGCCAACCAAATTATGGGTTGCCCCACCTACTAAGATGGATGCCCGCCAACTTACAGAAGAAGGTATTTATAGCATCTTTGGTCGAGTAGGCGCTCGTACGGAAACACCGGGTTGTTCATTATGTATGGGTAACCAAGCACGTGTTGCTGATAATGCAACGGTAGTGTCAACCTCAACTCGAAACTTCCCTAATCGTTTAGGCAATGGTGCTGATGTCTATTTATCATCCGCAGAATTAGCAGCGGTTGTGGCAAGTATGGGACGGTTACCAACGGTTGCTGAGTACCAAGAAAGTGTAGCTGGTATCGAGCCGATGGCAGATGAGATTTATCGTTATTTAAACTTTAATGAAATGGATGAGTATCAGTCCTCATCCAATTGATTTATAAGTAAATTGTAGTTTAATTTAAAGGCTGTTTTCTACTATTGAATACAGCCTTTTTTTTAGGAAAAAATATGAGCGACGCCATCCAAATTATTCAGCCGTTTAATTTAGCATTAGCGTTTATACCCGTAATACTGGTGTTATTTATTTTATATAAATGGTCTTTAGATGCGACCAATGCTGTGTATTCAGTTGGTCGCATGTTAGTGCAACTTTTATTAGTAGGTTATGTGCTCACTTCTATCTTTGAAGCAGACAAAGCATGGTTGGTGGTATTGGTTATGTTAGTCATGGTCACAGCATCAAGCTGGATTGCATTAGGTACGGTAAAAGCGAGAAGAACAAAGCTATTTAAACACGCTTTTTGGTCGATTGTTGCTGGAGGAGGGTTAACCTTAGTGTTAGTGACACAAGGTGTAATCACCTTGGAGCCCTGGTTCCAACCACAATATATGATTCCTCTAGCAGGGATGATCTTTGCTAATTCGATGAATAGTGTCAGTTTGGCTGCTGAACGTTTGCATGCAGAATTAGATCGAGATGTGGAATATACAAAAGCAAAAGCAATTGCTTTTCAAGCGGCTTTTATTCCAGTAGTAAACTCTATGTTTGCCGTAGGTTTGGTTTCTTTACCAGGCATGATGACAGGACAAATATTGTCAGGCGTATCACCAATTACAGCAGCCCATTATCAAATAGTAGTTATGTGTATGATTTTTGGTTCGGCAGGTTTATCAACAGCCTGTTTTTTGATGTTATCTAAATCGGTATTTAAAGGCCATTGATTTAAAAAAGAAAAATTTCATTTTAATTGATAGCTTGCCAAAGTGACCAAGCAGACCATAAGATGGAGTTCACTCAGTAGGGATGAACTAAATGATTACCTATCAAGATGCAGTGGACAGACATATTGCTCAATTTGGTGTTGAACCTGTTATCACAGGTGCTAATTTTTGGCAGTCGAAAAGAATACCTGAACTGATATTGGATGCATTAGAGAATAATCACCCTTATGTAGAAGCTCCAGTTGATCCGGCTGTATTCATTAGGTAGAGAATGTTACCGACTTAACTTTAGCGAGCAGTCTGTTTAAAAAGAGCTTACGGCTATGCGAAAAAAACTACTATCACCGGCTTAAGAATAATAGCGGCAGCTCTTTCGGCAGAAGTTGAAATAAAGTGTAACTAAACTTGAGCGTAAAACGTGTAGTTGCTGTTAAACGAAAAATAATCAGTGTTTGACTGCCCTATCTTGTAATAATTGCTTGGCTTGCTGTATTTGAGATGAGGTCATTTTTTCAATAAGCTGAGTGATACTGTTATTTGCATCGTCAATGTCATTTATTTCGGCCAATTGCCACCAAAAATAGGCCATTACAAAGTCTTGTATCGTACCTAGGCCTTGATAAAATAAGTTGCCCAATTGGTTTTGTGCTTCGCCGTGATTTTGTTCGGCGGCTTGTTGAAACCATTTGATAGCTTCGTGACGGTTTTGTTCAATACCGGTGCCAAGGTGGTACATGACGGCAAGGTTGTATTGAGCAATGTCATAACCTTGTTCAGCAGCTTTTTGGTACCACTTTACTGTTTGTTGATAATCTTGTTTGACGCCATGGCCATGAAGGTACATATAAGCCAGCGTGTTTTGAGCAACGACATTACCTTCCTGCGCGGCATTTTTACATTTTTTTACATAGTCTTTTTGTGATAATTGTTCTTGTTGACTCACGTATTTTCTCCAATCATGTATTTGGGTAAATCATCACAAGCTAAGCACAGATATTTTGAAGAAAATACGGTGTATCGATTTTTGAGCGACGACTTTATATTAGGCGTATTTTAAGTGACCAAGCATAGATATACCAAGCTGTTTTCATGAAATAGATATTTGATAAAATGAATTTACATACGATGCTGGGTAGTGATACTGATAAAGTAACGTTATAGCTGCATAACAAGAATTAAGTGGGAACAAAGTCATGGCCAATATTATTATTTCAAAACAAGATGAAACACTCATCAATGCGGCAATTAATTTAGGAGATTGGCTATTATCATTGCCTGAAGTGAGTGAGCTTAATGGCAACAAGATTAAGGCTATTCAACAGGCATTAAAAAAGTTACCTAAGATCAATGATGCTACGTTTTCAATGTATGGTTTTAGTATTGAACGTGGTGATGAACGTGAAGGTCTGGTACGAGGTTGGGATGTATCCCTAGAGTATTTTTCTGACGATCATGATCGCCAAGGTGGTTTAGAATTGTTCAGTTCGTATATTTCGGTTCCAGAATCAACCGATAAAGCCGTACTGGAAAATAAAGCAAACAGTGAAGTGTATTTTCATTGGCCAGTCGATAATGTCGGATCGCAGATGTCACAAGAGCGACAGCAATTATGGATTAATGATATCAGTAAGCCAATGCGATATTGGCAAGCAGGTGATCGTTTACGTTTAGAAATCGTTCATCAAGATCATTATGCAGAGATAGATTGCACGGTGTCGTAATGAGTAGAGCATTTGTAAAAGAACCAGATGGTGATCAAGTCAGTGATGACCAACCTGAATGGCCTATTAGTCAGCATACTAATTTTGTGACGCCTTTTGGCTTGCAACAGCTAAAAAAGCACCGTGAAGATTTAACGGCTGAGCAGGATGCCTTAAAAACAAATAAAGACTCAATGAGTAGTAAAACCGCATTAGCACAGATTGGGCGAGAATTACGCTATCTGGTAAGTCGTATTGCAACAGCAAAAGTAGTTCAAATTCCTCAAGATAAAACGATTGTGAAAATTGGCGCCTTTGTATGTGTCGTTGATGAAAATGATAAGGAATATCAATTTACGATTGTTGGTGAAGATGAAGCTGATATTAAACAAGGGAAAATCAGCTGGATATCGCCATTAGCTAAGGCGTTATTGGATAGTGCCTTAGGAGATGAAGTATTGTGGAAGCGACCTAATGGCGATCTCATTGTGGAAATTGCAGTAATTCGTTATTAAGGCAACTGTTTGCAATGATGAATACTGGCCATCTAAACTAAATTAATGGCGGATGAACATAGCTCAGGTGTGCTTAAGACAATTATTTCTCAACACGGGAGGTTAATTGATTAATTAAAAGGGCTATTAATCAACTACGGTCATAAATAGTCCTAAAGTGTCACAATGCAAATTCAGGGGCACTAACCGTTTGTGTAATATGTCTACCGATGCAACTATCAAATACGGCATTAAAAACGTCGGTAACATCGGTAGCAATAGGAGCATAATCATAGACGGTTTTGGCTATGGTAAGCAGGTTGCTTAGTCCTTGGTCATTTTTGAACATGGCACGTGTTTTTTGTTCAAACGTTGCCCAATCATCATGTTCCATTTGACGGATGTTTTGAGTTTCACGCGCTATTCCACTGGCATAAGTACACGTGATAGTTGATTGTTTAGTGACTTCTTGGGCACCTAATTGCGTGCTGATAAGTAATAGAAATATTAAGGTTTTCATGCTGCACCCCCTCAAGGTTCACAATAGAGCAAAAAACACTCTATTTTCGTGAGCAAAAACCTTTCTACATTGTTACGTTAGGCTACAGGCAGCATTGTTATATGATGCCTGCCCCCGATGAAAATGCAGTCGGGTTTCTGGCTCCACCTAATTAAGTTATAGCAATAAACACGCCATAAATGTACTGCTATAAACCTATTTCTTACTTATGTCAGCGGCGCAGATCTTTTTATCTTTAGAGTAAGCTGATTAATTCAAGAGTTCTGACACAAGATTTTATTCTGCTTGAGATAAGAAAACATGCAAAGAGCTAAATGTGACCGTAAATGGTATTTGTCGGCCTTAATCAGCCTTATAGTGCGGTGAATTTTGTTTCTTAGTAAAACTCTATTAAGATGGAGTTACTATCATTGTCATGGTGATTTATGGATAACGATAAACCACAGGTTGACCAATTAAATGGGTTTGATGAGCTGACTGTTCACAAACTTAATGTGCATGCAGCAAAAGATATTGTGAAGCGTTCTGCTAATGGACCTCTCATTGTCTTATTGGGTTTTGCAGTCTCAGTCTTTTCGGCAAAAATGTTAAATGAGTCGCGACTGCTTACTCTGATTTTCTTTGTATTAGTTGTATTAAGTACCGCTTGGCGTATGTATGTAGCTCATTTGTTACCTCAACAAACAGAGCGTCTAAAACAGTGGAAGCGTCATCTGACATGGTCGATATTATCAACGCCCTTGATTTGGGGGGCTTATACCGGTGTTAACTTTTATTTGTATGATACCAGCACTGGAACGATGATAATTTTATTGTTTACGGTTGGCATTGCTGGCGGTGCATCCATTAGTTTATTTATCTGGAAACGAGTAGCCCAAGCTTATCTGGGGTTAATTTTTATATCGCCAATTATTGCTGCAATTGCCAACTGGAACCCAGTTAGTGCAAGTTTCATTTTTGGTTTCCTGGCTTATTTTGTTTTTTCATATATTCAAATTGAACGTGCGAATAGTGAATACTGGCAGGCCTTATGTAATACTCAGCTTTTAGAAAAGCAAGCAGATGAATTATTGTTAGCTAAAGAAATTGCTGAACAAGCAAATACAGCAAAATCAAAATTTTTGTCATCGATGAGCCATGAACTTAGGACGCCGATGAATGCTGTTTTAGGTTTTTCACATTTGCTACAGACCGATAAAAAGAATCCTTTGACTTTAGAGCAACTTGAATCAGTCAACTTTATCAATCAAAGTGGAAACCATTTGTTAAATTTGATTAACGATGTACTTGATTTATCAAGAATTGAAGCGGGCAGTCTTGATGTCAATATGGAGCATATTGATATTAATGTACTTCTTGACCAAGTTTGTCATTTGAACAAATCACAAGTCGAACATCATCGCTTGACGATGAATCATTTGACAGCTGAACATCATGGAATTGTGATTCATGCTGACAAGCAAAAACTTACCCAAGTATTGTTAAATTTAATTTCAAATGCGATTAAATATAATAGTAAAAATGGTGTGATAGATGTTTCTGCACGTCAGGCTGAAGGTGGAAAAGCACGAATATCAGTGAGCGATACTGGCGGTGGTGTGAATGATGAACGATTATCACACCTGTTTAAACCCTTTGTTCGTTTGGGAAAAGAAAATACCAGTATTCAAGGCACAGGAATAGGCTTAACTATCTCTAAAGAATTGGTAGATATGATGGCCGGAGACATTGGCGTGTTTAGAAACCCAGATAAAGGTATGACCTTTTGGGTTGAGTTCGCACAAGAAAAACCTGTTTAAGTAGACTAGGTTTTGGCAGAAAAATACATAAAAAAGCCCTGAATTAAACAGGGCTTTTTAAAATGTATTTAATTATAGGTCTTTTGAAAGGGTTGTATTGCTTCTTGTAAACTCAATTGCTCGTTTTCAAGTTGAACAGCCGCATTTTCTAATAGTTTAGCTCGCCGACTTTCACAGTCTGCTTGGCGATGTAACTCTCGTGATCGTTCAATCGCTTTTTTTTCGGCGACTCTTAGTGAACTTAACATCCAATTCTCGCTCATCTCTCACCTCCATTTGTAAACACAAGGTCAAAACTTATTTCAACAAATGAACGCTTAAACTACCTCAAAATTGAGACAATGCAAAATTTCAGAAAACTTATTGGCTTGATAATAGATTTAATAAATAGCGAAATTTTAATAGCTTCAGATGCTTAGATGATTTTTATAGAGTATTTTATAGATCATTCGATAATTACCCGGAAAGATAAATTGCGGAAAATCATAAGCTATTGATGTGTATGGATATTTCTAGCTATTTATAGGTTGGAGAATTATAGGTAAGTTGCTATTTTAGCAGTATCGAAAAATAGTAATGAGGATATTTGATGTTTTATTGCTATTTAATGGAACACTGCCTGGTGAATACTTAACAAACAATCCCTTGAAAATAAAGGGCGTATAGTTTATTTTTGCAGTCCCTTTTGACAGGTTACATAAATGAAAAACAATATTAATTCCAGACAAACGTGGTTTCGTATGTTTGTTGAGATTACGACTGGTTTAATACGTGCTCGTTTTTGGTCTAGCATTTCCAGTGAAATATCGACACCTGTTGAAATAAAAAATGATTTTTTTGGTATTAATATCGCCACGTCTGATGATCCAGCCTGTGATGATTATGTGGTGACGTCTTTACAAGATTTAGGCATCAAGCAATTGCGGATGAATTTTAGTTATGAATCATTCGGTGGTCGAGGTGAGCGTTTATTAGAGCGCGTTCTAGCGGAAGGTTTTGATGTTTTACTGAATATCTTTCCACCAATCGAAGGAGCAGCTAGTCTATCTGATAACCAAACTGCGGCACAGAACTGGCAAAGCTTTGTAGAAAAAGTGTTTGCGACCTATCACGACAAGGTAATTGCATTTGAAATTGGTAATACCTCAAACCGACAACGGTGGTCTGGTTTTAGTCCTATTTCCTATCTAAAGGCATGGCAAATTGCGAGCCCATTAGCTGACCAATATGACATTGAGTTGGCTGGCCCGAACGTATCGGACTTTGAGCCTGTTTATAACATGGCCTATTTAAATGAAATGAAACGTTTGCATAAGGTACCGGCAATTCATACGGATAACTTATTTGTTGAACGTGTTATTGAACCTGAAAATTACGATCATCGAGTATTTGGCAGGTATGCAACCAAGATCTTAAAATTAAACTTGATCAAAAAAGCCAGAATTATAGATGCAATCGGAAAACGTTTAGGCGTCTTAAAAACGTTTTGTACATATAATTGTTGGACGGTGAAACGCCTTAGTCGTAAAAGCATCGATCCGGAACAAAAACAAGCCGATTATTTAACTCGCTATTTGGTGATTGCCGCTGCCAGTGGAGCTTTGGATAAAGTGTATTGGGGTGCTTTGATTTGTAACCGTGATGGCATGATAGATTGTGGTTCTGATACTTATCCTGATTATGAAAATGTCAGTTATTATCGCCAAGTGAGAGGAGACGTTAAAGACTTTCGCAATAGGCCCTCATTTGCTGCATATAAATGTGTCATAGAACAACTGTCTGCTACACGTTGTGTGCAAGGTATTAGTGCTGATAACGGTATTAATCACTTTATTTTTGAAGGACAACAAAACGAAACGCATGTTGTGTGGTGTAAAGATGGTTATGCCTTGCCTTTGTCATCAATATATTCGGGTGAATTAAGCAATGTTACGGTGTTTGATGTGCTAGGGGATAAGTTCGCAGAACTACCACGCTATATCAATGAGCAACCTATTTTTATTCAATTTCCTTCGCTACAAACAAGCAGTCGACCATCGACCAAAGAAATAAAATCTTTTGCTGATTTAAACAAACAAAATGTGGCTGTTGCTATTGCATTACCACAGCAGTTTGAACTCTTTAATAATGCTGATTGGGCTGGCGCTGTGATGTTTGACAGTACATTATCTGCCGATGACGTGATAAAGCAGCTTTTGCCCGAACGCTTAGAAAGCCTTCCATCTGAAAAAGTATTAAGAGATACCCGTAATAAGGTATGGAACGTTAAAACAGAGTTAGGCATGCTGACGGTAAAACTCAATCGTGCGAAGGGGATGAAAAAGCTGAGTTATCGTTTCCTTGAGAGTAAAGGTAAACGTCACTGGAATAATGCTATTAATATGTTACGACGAGGTGTGAATACACCATTGCCGGTAGCGTTTTTTGAACGTCATCAAGATACAGGTACGGCGCATAATTATTATGTAACGCAGTTTTTAGAAAATGCTTTTTCTGCCCGAGATGTTTTTACCAGCATTAATAATGGAGAAGCTAACTTTAATGGCATGGAGCATGATCATTTATTAAAGGTAATAGCTGAATTCACTTGTGATATGCACAATAGCGGTGTTTTACACCGTGATTTATCGTCAGGAAATTTACTGTTAGTAGACGAAGGCGATAATATTAAAGCGTATTTGATAGATATTGGCCGAGCACGTGTTAGAAACCATATTAAACGACGTCAACGCCTGATTGATGTTATGCGAATTTGTTATAAATTACCGTGGGCAGGACGTGAGCAATTGATGGCTTATTATATTGCTCATTTAGGCAGAGATTTACCAAGATGGCGTTTAGCTGTTCATTATTATGTGTTTAAACAAAAATCAAAACGTTTTATCAAAGGCAATATCAAAAAAGCGTGGAAAAAACTGTTTTAAAGAAAACGTGAACTACGTTAATGTTGCTTGTACTCTTAAAATATGGCTGAATTTGACTCTCTATTCTGATAGAGGGCATTCCATATATTCCGAGTTTTGCTAAAAGTATTTATTTATTTGTCACACTAAAAAATGACATTTACCGATAGTTATTTATCCTATAGACTCAATCTCAACCCTATTAAATAAAGGGAATGATTTGATAATAATAATAAATAAAAGTCGATCAACCGTTCATGTAATGGCATATGACTAATAATCAGCCACTGTCTGGATACGAGTATTTGCGTGCCCAAGATGCACTCAATGCCCATGTAGTTGTTAGTATTTCAGACATTGATGGCAATATCACTTATGTAAATGATAAGTTTTGTCAGATAAGTGGTTATGATAGAGATGAGTTACTGGGTCAGAACCATCGAATCCTTAAATCCGATCAGCATTCCGCAGCGTTCTATAAAAATATATGGCTGACGATTTCATCAGGTGAAATTTGGATGGGCGATGTATGTAATCGTAAGAAAAACGGTGACTGTTATTGGATGAAGTCAACGATTATTCCCTATATTGATGAACAAGGTGAGCCATATAAATACGTTGCTTATCGCACGGATATAACAACAATAAAAGTGCAAGAACAAACTCACCTTGATTTACTAAATACGATGGGCGAAGGGGTTTTTGGCCTTGATATTAAAGGAAACTGCACCTTCATTAATCGATCTGCTTTGACCATGCTCGGTTATGATCAAGAAGAAATTATTGGCCAATATTTATCTAAAGAAATCCATTGCTATACGGAAGATGGCACACCCACGCTTGAATCAGAATGCATCATTTTTGAAGCGTTACATGAGCAAATAGCTTATAGCTGCGATAGTTGGTTTCAAAACAAAAATGGCCTTGGTTTTAATGTCAATTTAATAGTCACGCCTCGATACGAGCATGGCAGTTTTATCGGGGTATTAGTTTGTTTTCACGATATTTCACAACGTAAGAAAACAGAATCTGATCTTAGAATTAGTGCGGAACGTTTTCGACGATCTCAAATCGCGGCTGATATTGGCAGCTGGGATTGGGATATAGAAACAGGCGAACTCTTTTGGTCAGATCGTACTGCTCCTTTGTTTGGTTATGAAGAAGACGTAGTTGAAACTAGTTACGATAACTTTTTAAAAGTCATTCATCCCGATGATAGAGCAATGGTTCAAGAAGCAATTCGAAGAGCAATTGAACACGAAGAACCTTATGAAATAGAACACCGTGTTATTTGGCCTGATGGTAGTGTGCACTGGTTATTGGAACTTGGTTCTGTTTATCGTGATGCCAATGATAATGCAAAAAAAATGTTAGGTACGGTTATGAATATTCATAACCGAAAAATATCAGAGTTAAAATTAAAACATAGCCAAGAACGTCTTAGCATTGCCATTGAAGGTGCTGGTGATGGTGTTTGGGATTGGGATTTGACGACCAATGTAGTTCGTTTTTCAGAGTTATACGCCAAAATGTTGGGATACACGGTTGAAGAATTGCCACCAGAGTTAAGTACTTGGATCCATAACGTGCATCCAGAAGACTGGCCTAGAGTTCAAACCACCTTGCAATATTACCTAGAAAATAAATTACCTCGTTATGAAACAGAGTTCAGACTTCGCTGCAAAGATGGTAGTTGGAAGTGGGTGCTTTCTCGAGGAAAAGTTGTTTCTTTTGATACCGAGGATAACCCAACACGCATGACGGGAGTGCAAACGGATATTGATAGGCGAAAAAGAATGGAATCAGAGCTCGTCGAAGCAAAATTAGCGGCAGAGGCTGCCAGTATTGCTAAGTCAGAATTCTTATCAGCAATGAGCCATGAATTACGAACACCGCTGAATGCGGTGATAGGTTTTTCTCAAGTGTTGCGAGAAGATACCATTTCGCCTTTAACTGAAGATCAACAAGACAGTCTTAAACATATCTCTCAAGGTGGTCATCAATTACTTGCGTTAATTACTGACGTATTAGAGTTAGCAAAAATTGAGACGGGCAGTGTTACTGTGGAGGAAGAGCGAGTTGTTTTTTCTCAAGTGATGGAGGAATGCTTGCCTATGTTGCATAATTTGGCGAAAGACAAGAGTATAGAAATTAAGGTTAAGGATGTTTCCTATGCCATTTTTAATGCTGACTACACTAGAGTTAAGCAGGTAGTCATGAATTTATGCAGTAATGCGATTAAATATAATGAGAAGAGTGGTCGAGTAAATATTGATTGCATTCAAACTAATGACGGTCTAATGCGAATAAATATTACCGATACAGGGAAGGGCATCGCTACCGACCAGCAGGAAAAATTATTCACGGCATTTAATCGACTTGGCCAAGAAAATTCAGGTATGCAAGGTACCGGGGTTGGTTTGATTATTACTAAAAAGCTAATCGATACCATGAAAGGTGGAATTGGTTTTAAAAGCATCGAAGATTTAGGTTCAACATTTTGGTTTGAGTTACCCATATATGAAGAAAAAACAAATCAATTAGCGGAAACATTTACAGACAGTTCAAGTTTGAGCCATACTGTTAGTTGGGCTAAAAATGATGACAGATTAAAGAAAAAAATACTTTATATCGAAGACAATTTTGCCAATACAAAGTTGATGCAGGCATTTTTTGATAGAGAACCTCAGCTGCAATTGCAGGTGAAAGAGTCAGCAGAAGAAGGAATCGCGTCTATTGCTCAACAACGACCAGATCTTGTATTGATGGATATAAATTTACCCGGGATGAGTGGTAATGCTGCTGCGGAACAATTAAAAAAGGATAAGGCATATAGTGAAATACCTATCATTGCATTATCTGCGGTAGCAATGAAACATGATATTGAAAAGTTTGAAGGTTTATTTGATGCTTATATTACAAAGCCTGTTAACTTCAGCGTTTTAATGGAAGAAATTAATAGGCAACTAGGGAGAACGCCATGAAAAGTAATGGTTCATCACCAGTGAATATTGAACAAGATATTCTTCTAGCCAATATTTTAATCGTCGACGACCAAGCACCAAATGTCACTCTACTAGAGAAGATGTTAAAGCACGCTGGTTATAGCAATGTAACGGGTATTACCGACTCAAGACAAGCCGTCGCTATGTATTTAGATAATGATGTTGATTTGCTTTTGCTTGATATTCGAATGCCACACCTTGATGGTTTTGATGTAATGAGTCAGTTGCAAGATAAAGTGAGTGACGATTATTTACCGATTCTAGTGCTCACAGCAGAATTAGCAGTAGAAACAAGAGCAAAAGCCTTGTGTAATGGTGCCAAAGACTTCCTGACTAAACCTTTCGAGCAACTTGAAGTGTTACAGCGAATTCATAATATTCTTGAAGTCAGACTGCTTCACAAGCAGGTGAAAGCACAAAACCAAAACCTTGAAGACACAGTGATTCAAAGAACACGAGAGCTGGCCCATAGTCGTTTTGAAATTATTCAACGTTTAGGTCATGCTGCCGAATATAAAGATAATGAAACTGGCAATCACATTTTGAGAATGAGTAAGTTTTCTCAGATGTTGGCTAGAGCAGCAGGAATGTCACAAGCTGAGTCGGATATGATTTTGGCCGCTTCCCCAATGCATGATATCGGTAAAATTGGGATTCCTGATCGAGTGTTGCTTAAGCAAGGAAAGCTGGATGAAGAAGAGTGGGAAATAATGAAAACACATGTCAATATTGGTGTAGATCTGCTATCGGGTAGTGATTCACCATTAATGATTATGGCTAAAAGTATTGCCCTTTTACACCATGAAAAATGGGATGGTTCTGGTTATCCTAAAGGTCTGGCAGGCGAGGATATAGCCATTGAAGGTAGAATCTGTGCCCTGTGTGATGTATTTGACGCGTTGACATCAGAACGGCCTTATAAAAAAGCTTGGTCTGTGGGTGATTCAATGGCTTTTATTAAAGAACAAAGTGGCAAACATTTTGATCCTACATTAGTAACCTTGTTTGAAAGCATACAAGAAGAAGTTTTAGCATTCCGTAACCAACATATGGATGAGTATGAAGAACAAGTGGGTTTGGCGATATGAGCAATGCACTAGAGCCAATTAGAATTTTGCTTGCTGAAGATAATGCAAGTGTATTAGCGTTACTTGATAAATTTTTACAAAAGATAGGACATGTTGTTGAGCTTGCTGAAAATGGTCAGGAGGCTTTGGAAAAGTACTTAATAAATCCGCCTGATTTACTTTTGACAGATATCAATATGCCGGTCATGAATGGACTAGATCTTATTGAGAAAGTGAGAGAAAATCAGACAGAAACATGGGTTCCAATTATTGTTTTAAGTGCGCTTGGTGAAGAAGAAGATATTATCAAGGGGCTTGAAACTGGTGCTGATGATTATTTAAGCAAACCTATTAATTTAAGCATTTTAAGAGCCAAAATCAAATCAATGCAAAAAATGATTTCTTTGCAATCAATAAACAAACATACCAAAGAAGAACTACGCAAAGCTAATGATGATTTAGAGCAAGAGCAAGAATTGGCCAAAAATCTAGCCGATAATATTCTGAACCAAGGAAATATCAAACATCCATGTGTTGAATATTGGCTTTGTGCCGCTAAACAGTTTAGTGGTGACCTTATTGGTGCCTCGCAGACGGCAGATGAAAGACTTCATATTATGGTTGCAGATTCTTCGGGCCATGGATTGTCTGCAGCATTACCTACTCTTGCGGTAGCGAAGATTTTTCATACCATGAGTAACAAAGGGTTTAGTATTCCTAGCATAGTTGCTGAAATGAATTTGGCGACAAAAGCAATGTTGCCAGAAGATCGTTTTGTTGCCGCAGCATTATTTTCAATTGATTTTAACCAAAAAGTAATTGAGTGCTGGAATGGCGGTTTACCAGCTGCATTGGTGATAGATAAATCTGGTACGGTTGTGCATGAGTTTAAATCTGACCATTTGGCAATTAGCATTTTGTCGGCAGAAAAATTTGATTCAAAGACAACTGCTTATCGTTGGGACGATACCTGTGAACTCATTGTCTATAGCGATGGTTTGATCGAGGCTGAAAATTCATCTGGAGAACAATTTGGTTTATCTGCATTGCTTTCAGTGATTAAAGAAAACGAGCAGGGAAAACGGTTAAGAACTATTAAAGATAGAGCAATCAATCATTTAGGTTCAGAACAAGGAGAAGATGATATCTCTTTATTGGCGATCAACTGTGAGCAGAAAGTAGATAGCTAAAAACTTTCAGTGCTGTACCGGTAAGCTCGAATGTCTTTTGACCAGTAATCAACATCAAAACCTGCTTTAATTTTCAAATGATGAACAAAATCTTCTGCGCGAGGCAAAGACTTCCAAACTGAAGGTAAAAAAGTCGCATGATGTGAATTATCTTCAATAATAAGACCATCAATATCTGGTTTCAGTTGTTTGATTAGTTCGGTTTCAGATTGAATGTTTAACTCAACTGCAGGCTTGAGTATAGATATATGTATAGATAAGTTATCAAGTTCATCATTTTGAATCGGTGGAAACCGCGAGTCTGAAAAAGCAGCGGCATAACTATTAAACGCAACATCTTCAGCTAATGGCCGCTGTGCTTCTAACATACCAATACAACCACGCAATTGATTATTTATTTCTAGCGTAACAAATGTGGCACGATGTTCAGTGAGCTCATCTGGCATGGTTGCTAAATCAACAAGTAAAGGCCGCCGATTAGCCAAACCATATTCAATAGAATCCATGGCTAGCTGCTTTAATAACTGTCTATGGTTGTTTGACAGCATGACTTTGTTCTTCAAATATATAACCGCCATAACCGACAACACTATTTTTGTCGCCAGCGGTATCGCCTGAGTTACGTACATCTATAATTGAAGCTTTTAAGTGACGGTTTTTTGCAAATAAAAGCAAACCATTTATGCCGACATAACCACACGCATTTGCTGATGAAATAGAGGTGTAATCGAGATCCAGAATAGCTTTCGATGTTGTGTTATCTAGTTCTTGGGCCGTTTTATAGTCATGATAATGACTTAAGTCTGAACTGATGACGATCAACGTTTCCTCCCCATCCCAAATGGTGTCGATTGTTTGAGCGACTAATTCAGCACTGGCACGGCCTGCAACGATAGGAATTAATGAAAAGCTATCGAGCACTTGCTGTAGAAATGGCAATTGAACTTCAAGGCTATGCTCATTTTCATGAGCTTGATCAAGGAGCTGAATATCAGGAATATTTAATAGTTTTACTTGGCTATTTTTATCTAAACGAACTTTGCCTAATGGTGTTTGAAAGAAATCTGCATTACTTAATGCTAAGCCCTGAAAATCGACTCGGTGTGAAGGACCAATTAATAGAATACGTTTGATAATTGAACGAAAATTTTGCAAGTATTTAAATACACTGGCAGCTATGGCCCCTGAATAGATATAACCAGCATGAGGCACTATGATAGCGAGGGGGCTATGTTGAGACTTAAGTGTTACTTGTGATAATTCATTATTTACTAATTGAACAAGTTCATCGTTGCTTGCAGGATAAAATAAACCGGCAACGGCTGCGGGTCGAATATTTTCCATTTGGGCTCCCCATTTAAGGAGTAATATAAACCTAGTATCCTGCTAGGATTTTTACTTTGCAAGCTTTAGTTTAGCGTTTTACTGGAGTAGACAATGAGTCAGGCGGAGAAGGCGTTAGAACAATTATCTGGTGTTGTAGCCACTAAATATTGGCACCAACTTGATGATGGGCGAGTGCAATGTGATCTGTGCCCTCGATTTTGTAAATTGCACGAAGGCCAGCGAGGTCTTTGTTTTGTACGTGCAAATCAAGATGATCAACTTGTTTTAACAACCTGGGGGCGATCGAGTGGTTTTGCCATCGATCCAATAGAGAAAAAACCACTTAATCACTTTTTACCGGGAACACCAGTATTCTCTTTTGGCACTGCCGGTTGTAATTTGGCATGTAAATTTTGTCAGAATTGGGATATCAGCAAGTCACGAGAAATGGATTCATTAATGGCTTTAGCCTCGCCAGAAATGATTGCTCAAAAAGCCAGAGAATTAAATTGCCGTAGTGTTGCTTACACCTACAATGACCCTGTTATTTTTCATGAATATGCCATTGATGTTGCTCAGGCTTGTCGGGAGCAAAGAATTAAAAATGTTGCTGTTACCGCTGGTTACGTTTGCCCTGAACCTAGACGTGAGTTCTATCACTATATGGATGCTGTAAATGTTGATTTAAAAGCATTTACAGAGCGGTTTTATCATAAAGTTACCGGATCTCATTTACAGCCGGTACTCGAAACTCTTCAATACATACATGATGAAACTAATGTGTGGATGGAGTTAACAACGTTATTGATACCGGGTGAAAATGATTCTGAAGCTGAAATTAATGAGATGACACAATGGGTGGTAGAGAATTTGGGGGCTGATGTTCCTATGCATTTTTCAGTGTTTCATCCTGATTGGAAGATGATGGACCGATCATCAACACCTCCAGAAGTCGTAATAAAAGCCAGAAAAATTGCGTTAAACAATGGTATTCATCATGCCTATGTAGGAAATATGCATGATAAAGAAGGGGATAGCACTTGGTGTCATCACTGTGGCGCATTATTAATCGAAAGAGATTGGTATGAGTTAAAGCACTACCTGATAACTAGCGAAGGTAAATGTCCTCAATGTGCTACTAGTTGTGTAGGTTTTTTTGAAGAAAGTCCGGGTGATTGGGGAGCAAGCAGGGTATCTGTAAGTCTATAATTAATATAGTAATATATCCTGTAAATATTACATTTAAAAATGAATATAGTGATAAAAACAGTTAGAAAAAGAATATTTGCTTAGTATACGGAGACGAAGAATATCAACATATATCTGTTTAAAAAATATTGAGAAGTTTGACTATAAATAAGGAGTGCTATTAAATTAAATATGAATTTGAAGTACAGCACTAGACTAGGGCATAAAGTCAGCTATAGAGAGTTAGTTTCAGATAAACCTGCGTTTAGGGCAAGAATGCGACAAAAGGGCTAAAAAGAAAGTTTAGTTTTTTAAGGTAAGTTTTCTGAAAACAAATACTTAAACTGCCTTGTGGTTGATTTGTACAGGAGGGTTCGAGTGAAGACTATTCTCATACTTGATGATGAGCAAGCTGTACGCCAGAGTTTTTCAGATTATTTTGAAGACCGTTTCTGGTTTCCAATACAGGCAGAATCTGCCGAAGAAGCTTTGGGGTTGTTGGAAACACAACAAGCAGTGGCTGCCATCGTCGATGTACGTTTACCCGAAATGGATGGTACAGACTTTATTCGAGAGCTCTGTAATAGAAAGCTGACAATTGCCTGCGTGATCTGCACCGGCTCACCTGAATTTGAACTACCACCAGATTTACACGAATTAATTACCGTATCCAATACCTTATTTAAAAAACCAGTTTCTGACCTAGATGCGCTAGAGAGTGAAGTTGTTAAGACACTCGAAAGGATGGCAAATGAGGGGTGAGCTAGATGAATGATGTTACTCAACGGAAGACTATCCTCGTTATTGATGATGAAAGTATTATTCGCCAGAGTCTATGTGATCAACTAGAAGATTTAGGTTTTAGAGTGGTCGAAGCTGAAAATGGCAAAGAGGGTCTCGATTTAATTGAAAAAGAAAGCCCTGATCTTGTTCTGACAGATCTTCGTATGCCGGAAATGAGTGGTTTAGAGGTTATAGAGCACAGTAAGAAAAATCATCCTGATTTATTGATTATTGTTATTTCTGGTGCGGGTCATATTGGCGATGCAGTTGAGGCAATGAGATTAGGTGCTTACGACTATCTTGTTAAGCCGGTTAAGGGTTTAGATGTGCTTAAGCATACGGTGTCTAAAGCCTTAGATCGGGCGGAAGAACTCAAAGCACAACAACACACAGATCTGCAATTAAAAGAGCAAGTTCGTCTTCAAACTAGAGAATTAGAAAAAGAATTTTTGGATAGTGTCATTAATGGTGTTGCAGAACCATTATTTGTAAAAGATGAAGAGCATCGTTGGATCGTCCTAAATGATGCTTTTTGCCAAATGCTAGATAAACCACGCAGTGAGCTACTAGGAAAATCAGATTATGATTATTTTCCAAAGGAACAGGCCGATGTTTATTCGAGTCAGGACGCATTAGTGCTCAAGTCAGAAAATGTTGAAGTTAATGAAGAAGAACTAAAAAGTAATGACAATACAAAGCAAATTTCGACCAGTAAGTCGTCCTTTATTAATCCAACAACCGGTAAGCGAAATTTAGTTGGAACGATACGAGATATTACCGAACAAAAATTAGCGGAACAAACCTTACGTCGTAGCCAGAAAATGGATGCTATTGGTCAACTGACAGGGGGCATTGCTCACGATTTCAATAATATTTTAGGCATTATTTTAGGAAATATCAGTTTGTTGACTCCTTTAGTTAGCAATAATGATAATGCGAAAAAGCGTGTGGAAGCAATTGAGAAATCAGCACAGCGTGCTGCTGATTTAACAAAACAACTGCTTGGTTTTTCACGACAACAAGCCGCTCAAGTTGTTACTACTGATATTAATAACGTGATTGAAAATATGAGGACCCTAGTTGTTCGCTCAGTCACACCAGAAGTAACAATAGACTATCATTTCACAGATGATTTATGGTTGACAGAACTCGATCCCGGAGACTTTGAGGATGCATTAATGAACTTACTTATTAATGCCCGAGATGCCATGGTTGGCGGCGGACAGATAGTCATCGAAACTAATAATATCAAACTTGATGAAGCTTATTGCAGTCAAACTGACCTTATTGCTGGTGATTATATTCAACTAGTTGTAAGTGACACTGGCGAAGGCATTTCTTCTGAAGATCAAGAGCGAATCTTTGAGCCATTTTTTAGTACCAAACCTAGAGGAAAGGGAACAGGATTAGGTTTAGCCATGGTATTTGGTTTTGTTAAACGAGCCAAAGGCCATATTAACCTTTATTCAGAGAAAGGAGTTGGCACAACATTCAGACTGTACTTGCCTAGAGATGAAGGCGTGAAAACACATTATCCACAAGAGCTCGATGAACAGAAAACGACCTTGCCTTGGGGAAATGAAACTATCTTGGTTGTAGATGACGAACTGGAGTTATTAGAACTGGCAAGAGAGCTTTTAACTGCGTTGGGATATACGGTTTTATCAGCAAGGAGTGGTAAAGAAGCAATGGAGTATTTGGCTCAACGAGAAGATATTTCACTACTGTTTACTGATGTCGTGATGCCGGGTGGCATGAGTGGTTATGAGTTGGCCGAATTGGCAACAGTGAGCCATTCAAAGTTAAATGTTTTATTAACCTCCGGATATACAGACAAATCTATTCCGCATAGTGGAATGGAACGATTTAAAGGCCACTTGATTAGTAAACCATATAATCAGGCTGAATTAGCCCGCCAAATTAGAGTAGCGCTCGGTAACTCTGCAATAAGTGATGATTTTATTGATCCAGAGAACATTGAAAAAATACGTAAGGATACTGCTTTCGTCGAATGGTCTGAGGAGTTTAATATTGGTATTGAATTTATCGATGATGAACATAAGAGGCTTCTTGAACAGCTAAATAACTGTCAGCAAGTTGCAGTGAGTGATGATGGTGATTTTTCTGAAAGTCTCGAACAGTTGAACGACTACGCGGCGGAACTCTTTAAGCGAGAAGAAACAATGATGGAATTATGTGGTTATCCCGGTTTGGCTAACCATCGGCAGGTTCATCGTTTATTGCTTAAGCAATTTGCAGAAAAACGTCAGCATTATCAAAAAGGGATTTTGACTGAAGGTGCAGTACTGGTATTTCTTAAAAGTTGGTTAGTGGACCATATCAAGACAATGGATCGTGCGTATGCACCATACTGTGACGCTGCTGAAGAGTATATTAAACAAGGACTGATTGATACCGTTCAAAAGAAAAACGTGCCGGAGAAATAATGTGAAGCAACGGACGGTCTACATAATTGATGACGAAAAAGAAATGCTGGATATGCTCAGTGACGTCCTTGAGATTACGGGATTGACTGTTCAATCGTATAGTCATGCAGGCCATTTTTTTGAACAAGTTAAAACATTTGAACACGATGCCATTTTAGTTTTAGACCTTAATATGCCAGATATCGATGGCATTGAAGTCATTCGACGTTTATCGACAATGTCGGCTCCTCCTGCGTTGATATTAATGAGCGGTCATGATTCAGGAGTGCTTCATGCAGCAGAGAAGTTAGGGCGAGCACAAGGTTTAGAGATTATTGCTTATATCGGAAAGCCAATTAATCTTAAAAAATTTAAAAAATTACTGACATCCACAGTCTTAGAAGCAAGTAAGTTAACGGCAATAGAGTCAACTGAATCAGGGCCAAACGTTGAAGAACTACAGTGGGCGATTAACCATGAACAACTGGTTTTGCATTATCAGCCACAGTTCAACTTATCAACTAAATCAATTACTGGTGTTGAAGCTTTAGTCCGTTGGCAGCACCCTACACTAGGGTTGATTTATCCAGAACGCTTTATTTTATTGGCTGAACAACAAGGCTTGATTGGTGAGCTAACCCAGTGGGTGGTAGAGCAAGCCATTAAACAGCGACAGCTGTGGAATGAGGATGGCCTGGATATATTGGTCTCTGTAAATATCTCTGCTGTCGATATTACTAACTCTACATTACCTGAGCACTTGGCAGAGTTATTGGCAAATAATAACTTAGATCCGAGGATGTTAATGCTGGAAGTTACAGAGACTGCATTAATGGATGAATTAGTGAGTTCATTAGAAATTTTGACTCGACTACGTTTAAAAGGCGTTGGTTTATCAATTGATGATTTTGGCACAGGTTATTCATCTTTATCACAGCTTCATCGGGTGCCATTCACCGAATTAAAAATTGATCGTAGTTTTGTGTCTAATATTAGTGATGATGAAGAGGCAAAAGCCATTGTTAAGACTTGCATCATCTTAGGCCATGAATTGAATTTACAAGTTGTTGCAGAGGGTGTTGAAACTCAGGAGCAAGCAGAGATTTTGACATCGCTAGGTTGTGATATTGCACAAGGCTACTTTTATAGTAAGCCAGTTGTTGCTGATGAAATAACACAGAATTACAAACCATCGGTATGAAGTTGAAAATTAATAATTGACTTTAAATTGGGGACGGTGAACTTCATCAAATTATTTTAGTGTAGTGAAAACTGACGTGGTAAAAGAAAGCAATTTGTAGTTTGTGAATAATGTGACTGTGTTTCTCAATGGCAAAGGATGTTAGTCGGTAGCATGAGTCAAAAACGAATAGCAATTAAACTAGCAAAAATTAGTGTTGCCATTGCATTTATTGTTGGCTTATTACTGAGTTCATTACAAGTTTATCGAGACTATACACAAGAACATGAATCTCGTAAGGAAGTTGTTAATCGAATCTTACAAGTCGCAGAGCGTTCAGCGACGGTATCTGTTCATACGCTAAATGAAGTATTGGCAAGAGAGGTTATCGAAGGATTATTTGAGTATGATTTTATTCAGCAGGCAATAATTGTTGATGATTTAGGAGCCACCTTGGCCGAGCAACAACGCTCTCATAGTAACGACAGTAAAACTCAATGGTTAACCAGCAAATTTTCAGAACAATACGAAGAGTATTCTATTCTTCTTTATCCTCTTGGCTTAGGTGTCGGGGTTCCAGGTCAATTAAGCATTGTCGTTGATGTAGATATTGCCTTAGGTTCATTTTTTTCACGATCATTAATCATCTTTTGGGGCGGCATAGTAAGAAATATAATTTTAACGTTACTGCTATTTCTGGCTTTTCATTTAGTTATCACCCGGCCTTTGATAAAACTAGTGCATGAATTAAAGAAAATTAACCCAGAAGACCTAACATCACAATTACAAACACCGCTTAGTCACGAAGATGATGAGTTTAATTTAGTAATACAATCGGCGAATGATCTAATTGACGAAAATCATAAGTATATTGTTGAATTAAACAATAAAAACAAAAGTTTGATTGAGTCTGAAGCACACCTTAAATCACTCATTACGACTATCCCTGACTTGATTTGGTTGAAAGACCCAGAGGGCGTTTATTTGTCTTGTAATCATCAGTTTGAACGTTTTATAGGTGAAAAAGAAACTGACATTATAGGTAAAACCGATCATGACTTTGTAGATAAGGAATTAGCCGACTTTTTTCATACTAGAGATCGAGCGGCAATGGAGGCCAAACAGCCAACGTCAACAGAAGATGAGGTGATTTTTGCCGATGATGGCCGTAAGGCTATTTTACATACAGTGAAAACACCGATGAGAGATAACGAGGGCCAGTTGATTGGCCTATTAGGGATTGCACGGGATATCACTCAAAATAGACAGACTGAGGCGGCTTTACATACCTCGGAAAAGCTGTATGCCAAGCTTATCGCCAACGTACCAGGTGTGACATACCACTGTACATGTGATGAATTTTGGACAATGCATTTTATTAGTAATGAAATCGAAAATATCACTGGTTATCCTGCATCAGATTTCATCGATAATAAAAGGCGAACGTATGTATCAATTATTCATCCCGATGATGTGCAGTTAGTCGATGATGCCGTACAGTCAAAAGTACAAAAAAAACTGCCTTATACAATTGAATATCGACTAATAACCTCAAGCAATGAAACTGCTTGGGTTTATGAAAAAGGACAAGGGCTATTTGATGAGAATGGTGTTCCTTCTCGTCTTGATGGGGTTATTGTTGATATTACTGAACGAAAGAATGCCGAAATGGAAGTAGGTAAACTAAGAAGTTATTTATCCAATATTATTGATTCAATGCCGTCAATTATTATTGGGGTTAATAAAAAAGGCATTGTTACAGAATGGAATATTGCCGCTGAACGGGCCGCTAATATTGCAACCAATGATGCTGTTGGGTTGCCTTTGAGAAAAGCTTTTCCGAGGCTAGCATCAAAGATGAAACCAATACAGACTGCTATTGACTCTCGCCAAGAACAAAAAGATAAAAAACGAAGTTATCTTCTTAGTAACGGTGAACTAGCTTATGAAGATATTACAATCTATCCCCTTATAGCTAATGGTGTTGAAGGAGCCGTGATTAGAGTCGATGACGTATCTGAACAAGTACGTATAGAAGAAATGATGATCCAATCAGAAAAAATGCTTTCAGTCGGTGGCCTTGCTGCTGGTATGGCACATGAAATTAATAATCCACTTGCAGGTATGATGCAAACGGCCAATGTCATGGTAAACCGCCTAACTAATAAAAAGGTTCAGGCGAATTTAGATTTTGCTGAATCGATAGGCACTGATATGGAAACAATTTCTAACTTCATGGAACAGCGAGGCATACTTCGAATGCTCAATGCCATTAACGAGTCAGGAGAGCGAGTGGCTGATATTGTAAATAATATGCTTAGCTTTTCGCGTAAGAGCATTGATGTATATAGCTCACATGATATCAATGAACTGTTGGATAAAACGATAGAACTTTCATCGACAGATTACGATTTGATGAAACAATATGACTTTAAATCAATTTCAATTGTAAAAGATTATGGCAATGATATTCGTCCAATTGCTTGCGATAGCGTTAAAATTCAGCAAGTTTTTCTTAACGTATTTCGCAATGGTGCAGAAGCAATGCAAGAAGCCGGCGTGGATCTGCCTGAGTTTAAGGTAAGAACCTATTTTGATGCTAAAGATGACAAGGTTTTTATTGAGATAGAAGATAATGGCGCGGGAATGGCTGATGAGACTCGCAAACGAATCTTTGAACCTTTTTATACAACAAAACCAATAGGTGTTGGAACGGGACTAGGTTTAAGTGTTTCTTATTTTATAATTACTGAAAATCATGGGGGACAAATGACGGTTGAGTCTGAACTAGATGCAGGTACTAAATTTATAATATCTCTGCCAATGAGTAATCTGTCACAGTAATTGTCAATTCTATACTGTAGCTTTATATATCAAGGTGACAGGTTAAAGTTGCCTGCTTATTTTACTATGTTGATATTGGAGTGCGTTGTGAATTCCCTATTGGTTTTAGATGATGAACATGTTGTAAGGCAAAGCTTTGCTGATTATTTTGAAGATAATTTATGGAGAGTTATACAGGCAGAAACAGCTGAACAAGCGTTACAAATTCTTGAAGAAGAAAAGCCTTGTGCAGCATTAGTTGATATTCGGCTACCAGGTATTGATGGCAATATGTTTATCCGTGAAGCGATAGAGCGAAAACTAAATATGGCCTTTATTATTTGTTCGGGCTCTCCTTCATACAATGTACCGCTTGATTTACAACAACATATGAATGTATCAAGTACATTTTTTAGAAAACCAGTGGCTAACTTCGAAGCCTTGGAACAGGATGTTATACAAACCATAAAAATGGCGAGCTAATAAACGAGCAGTAGTAGAGGAGTCGCTTTTCAAAGCTTTTCTAGTACAAGAGAGAAGCTTAGAGTAACAGGCAAAAAAACAGCTAATCATTAAGTGACCAACTGTTTTTTTTGTACCAAATTAATGGTGCCAGACACGATTCGAACGTGTGACCGCCTGGTTCGTAGTTTGACCAAAAATAAAGTAATTATTTAATTAAATCAATTACTTGTGGCTCC
>ENA-ORXI01000504-ORXI01000504.1-sediment-metagenome-genome-assembly--contig:-NODE-504-length-32289-cov-7.266981_pt1 | contig 32289 bp, 27 predicted proteins | sample MGYA00237861_ERZ511468 | MGnify/ENA primary metagenome ERZ511468 (study PRJEB26299, sample SAMN06266213) | sediment metagenome | isolation source: Hudson Canyon methane seep mesocosm | place: USA:Hudson... | reverse complement strand
ATGAGACTTGCAGGGTGTAAAGCAAAGTTGTTAGATATTGTAGAAGAGACCCATAAATTTTTAGAAGAGAATTATTCTGATATCAAAAAAATTGGCTTGTTAGGGACTCTTGGTACCTATGAAACCAAATTGTATGAAAACTACTTTAATAAAATAGGTAAATTTGAATTAGTAAATCCAAATATGGATGGGAAAAACAATGTACACAATGCCATTTATAATTTAGAGTTTGGAGTAAAAGCAGTTTCAAGCCCAGTGACTCCTGAAGCTAAAGAACTTTTTGAAAAAGAGATAGACTCATTTTTGGACAATAAAGTAGAAAGTGTTATTTTGGGATGTACAGAAATTCCATTGGCTTTTGACAATGAAAATTTTTACAAAGAGGCTTTATTAATTGATCCTACAAATATATTGGCTCGTGCATTAATTCGAGATTCAGATGAAAGATATTTAAAAAGTATTTAATCCCATTGACCCTTCATTTTTTAATGATTAAAATATATCCTCTTTTTATTATAAAAAGTGTATTATAAATATGATTGGAGTGTTTTATTATGCAATTAAAACTTTTTTTACTCTTATTGTTCCTTCTGTTTTCAAACTCTTATGCATTGGCACAAAAAAACATACTTATTTTAAACTCATATCATAAAGGTTTTCAATGGAGTGATGAAATCATTGAGGGTATTGAAGAAGTATTTTATGATACTAATATTGATACCACCATTTTATATATGGATGCCAAGCGTATTACCTCTGCTAAATACTATAAAGAAATAGGGGATTTGTATAAACTACAGTTAAAAGATAGAAAGTACGATTTAGTCATTGCCATTGATAGATTCGCGTACAACTTTTCCCTACAATATTATTCCAAACTTTTCACTGATGAAAAACTCTTTTTTGTAGGGATTGAAAAATTCAGTCAGAAAAAACTTGAACTATATGGTTTAGAAAAAAAGACCTCTGGTTTATTAGAAAAACGTGCCATTAATGATATTGTTAAACTGATATATAAAATGATGCCAAAAATTAAAACATTGTATATTGTCAATGATAACAGTGCAAGTGGAGATGATACAGAACCTTATATTTATAATGCCATCGGTGAAATTGGTGGTAAATTTGATGTTAAATATATTAAAAATACAAATTTAAAAAAGCTCACCCAACAATTCTCAATACCTAAAGAAAATGAAGCAGTTTTTTTCATACGTTTTTATAATGATAGACCAGGAAATCTTTATAAAAACCATGAAATTGAAGCAATGATTGATTCAAGTGAGTTACCTGTTTTTGTCACTGATACTCTTTTTATTGGAAATGGTCCCCTTGGAGGAAAGCTTGTACCCATTAAAAAGCTGGGTACGAGAACAGGACGTGCAGTGATGACTGTTTTAGAAAAAGACCTTGATAAAATTTATATCAAAGCAGATGACACTTATGAATATATTTTTGATTATGAGAAAGTAAAAAAATTTGGATTAGATCCTAACAAATTAAAAAGACGGTTTACCTATGTGAATATGCCGGTTTCATTTTTCGATAAATATAGAGAGTTTATTAATTTTATTTTTATAATTTTCCCCTTTTTCTTGCTGCTCAGTGGTATTCTAATCTATAATTTATATTTTAGATTAAAAAACTCGAAGTTATTACAAGCGCGTATGGAGTTTGATAAAGCTTTGTTAAATATCATTGAAAATCCTATTGTATGGCAAGATAAAGATGGTAATGTGATAGAATCAAATTCAAAATTCCTTGATTTGATGAATTTTCCCACACCTCTTAATAAAGAGATAAAATTGGCTGATTATTTAAAAAAGAGTAAGTGTACCTCTTTGGCTAAAGGTTTGGATCAGTTTATAACCAATACTTCAATAAGTAATGAACTCAAACTCAAAGATGGTGAGGGTAAAGAGTATATTTATTATATCAATCATAAAGAATATATGGAAGATTTTTATAACAACAGTGGAACGGTAACTGTTTTTACGGATATTACAAAAGAGCGACATGCACAATTAGAAAAAGATAAACAACAAGATTTTATAATACAGCAATCAAAACTGGCTGAAATTGGTGAAATATTTTCTTCTATTGCCCATCAATGGAAAACGCCTTTAGTTGAGATATCAACCATTGCACAAGAACAACTGTATAATACAACTAATGAGATGGAACACTCCCCTTATGTTGATGATATTATGAAACAAGTTACTTATATGACAGAAACCATAAATGATTTTCAGAGTTTTATTATGCCTTCAACTCAAAAAACAATTTTTAATATCAATGATGCGGTTGTTAAAATGATGGATATCATTCATCATAATATGAAATACAATTATATTAATGTTTGTATCAATGTTCAAGCTAATACAAATTTAATGATTAATGGGTATAAAAATGAACTCATGCAAACATTACTAAATATTGTAAACAATGCAAAAGAGACAATTTTAAAAAATGCAGATAAAACCAAAAGATTAATAACAATCACTATAAAAAATGTAGAGCATTTTGTACAAATAGAGATTGAAGATAATGGAGGAGGTATTCCTCAAGAGCATATAAGTAATATATTTGATGCTTATTTTTCTACAAAAAAAGACGGACATGGTATTGGATTATATATGGCTAAACTTATTATTGAAGATAAAATGAATGGAACTATAAATGCATCCAATACAAAAAATGGCGCGAAGTTTACGATTAAATTGGAGTTGAGTAATGAAAATACTGGTTCTTGAAGATAATGAACGATTAAATAAGTTAATAACAGCAGCACTACTTAAAGAAGGTTACCGTGTTGATTCTTTTTGTGATGGAGAAGAGGCCCTTGATGCACTGGCAAATGGATATCAGTGTTTTATACTAGATATTAATGTGCCTTCACTTGATGGTATTTCTATATTAGAAACCATACGTATGTATTATTCAAATGTTCCTGTAATTATAATGAGTTCCAATCATGAATTAGAAAAAATACAAGCTTCTTATGAAGTTGGATGTGATGATTATCTTAAAAAACCATTTCATATTTTTGAATTGATTCAAAAGGTGCGAAAACTATGTCACTTTGAACCCAAAATTCTTGATTTAGGAGATGGATTTAATTTTCATTATGTCAAACGTTATTTAATAAAAGAAGGAGAAGAAATCAAATTAACAAAAAAAGAGATTCTTTTTCTTGAGCTTATTGCCAAAGATATTCCTCGAGTTTTTAGTTTTGAAGAAATTGAAGAGTATGTATGGGAAGGTGAACCCTCAACACTTAATAACATACGAGCGCTTGTAAAACGTATTCGAAAAAAAATACCAGAAAACTCTATTCAAATTGTTAAAGGAATAGGTTACTGCCTTAATAAATCCTGTCAAGTTATAACGAAATAATTCATTATACGTCAAACTAAGTTATATAAATAAGTTGGTTTGAGTCCTTAAAAATCTACAAAATCCCTACAAAAAGTCACATTTAAATCGTTTTGGTTTCTTACAATTAATTAAGTCGTTTTTAGGTTGAGATACTTTGAGATTGAACTTCAATAAAAGGAGAAAACATGCCTACCATGTTAAAACAAATGCCACTGTGGCAAAAAATATTTATAGGGCTAGTCTTAGGATTAGCAACTGGTCTAATATTTGGAGAGAGTGCACAAGCATTAAAACCAATTGGAACTTTGTTTATTAATCTGATTAAGATGTTAATTGTTCCCCTGATTTTTGTTACTTTGGTTTCTGGAATTGTTGCTATGGATGATCTTAAAAAGATGAGACGTATTGGAATGAAAACATTCTTTATATATTTACTGACAACAGCAGTTGCCATTAGTATTGGTTTGGCTTTTGGAATCATTTTTGAACCAGGTGCTGGAATATCTTTAGAAGGTGCAAAAGCAGTTACATCAAAAGAAGCTCCTGCATTAATTGATACTTTCTTAAATATCGTTACTAGAAACCCAGTGGCTAGTTTTGCCAGCGGAAATATCTTGCAAATCATATTTTTTGCCATTATGTTAGGTGTATCAATTAACCTTGCAGGTGAAAAAGCAAAACCAGTTGCAGATTTTTTTAATGGTTTCTCTGAAGCAATGTTCAAAATGACAAACATCATTATCTCTTATGCTCCTATAGGTGTATTTGGACTAATGGCATGGGTTTCTGCTTCATATGGTATTGACCTTTTAGTGAGTTTAGGAAAAGTAATTGTTGTCGTTTACATTGCTTGTATTGTTCATGTAATTTTTACTTTAGGTGGTACAATTGCATTTATTGCAAAACTAAACCCAATCAAATTCTTCAAAGGAATTATCTCAGCTCAATCTGTAGCATTTACTACCACAAGTAGTTCAGGAACGCTTCCAGTTACTACAGACAATGTTGTAAATAACCTTGGAGTTTCAAAGCCTGTTTCAAGTTTTGTATTACCATTGGGCGCAACCATTAATATGGATGGTACAGCACTTTATCAAGGTGTATGTGCAGTATTTGTTGCTCAAGCTTTTGGTATTGATTTAACTATGGCAGATTATGGAACGATTATTCTTACTTCTACATTGGCTTCAATTGGAACAGCAGGAGTTCCAGGTGCTGGATTAATCATGTTAACATTGGTATTAACTTCAATTGGTTTACCATTAGAAGGTATTGCAATTATTGCAGGGATTGATCGTATATTAGATATGGCAAGAACTACAGTTAATGTTACAGGTGATGCAATGGTTTCAGTACTGATTGCTCAAGGTGAAAATGAATTGGATACGAATATTTATAATTCAGATACAAGCGTACAAATTTCAGAAGAAGATATCTCTGAAACTGTACAAGTAAATAAAGTTATGAACTCATAATACTTATTATACCTTTGTACCCAAGAAGATCTTTATTCTTGGGTACAAAAATTACTTTAATAAATCAACTTATATCCTATGTTTTGAAAATTTCTTAAAATCTTCGGTGGGAGTTTTTTATTGAGGTTTTTTGTAAACTGTCTCATGGCATTTTGTGTAACCTCTTCATTGTTTTTCCATAATACTTCTATCATTTGGGCATAAGTAGTGATTTTATCATTGGTAATTAACATTTTTAAAAACAGCACTTCTCTAGAAGTCAATATAAAGTTTTTTACAGGCCCTTTGATGACTGAGTTGGTTTCTTCAAAGAACCAAGAAGGTATCAATTCATAACTATCAAGGATATTAAAACTACTTAAAATTTCATCCAGTTTATGAATTAAGAAATCATTATGTAAAGATTTTGGGATTTGAAGCTGCATACTGTGACTTTCATCATCGTATGTAATATTAGTATTGTTGTATTTGCTTTGTAGTACATCAAGTGTATCGGGCTTGATACCTGTAATATTGATTTTAATGGGTTCATTCATCTGTTATTCCTTATTGTATAAAGAAGATTAACATGACTAAATGACTTTAAAGTTATTTTCTATTTACCTAGTATTAGATTCCCCACTTTTTTAAAATCAATTGGTACTCTTTCGTTTTTTTAAACGCTTCAAGTGTTTTTCTTATTTTTTCAACGACTTCCTTAGGTGTGCTTAGACTGGCTGCTATATAATAACCCCCAACAGAAATTTCTGAGAGTGTGTAGATTTTTTGTATAGTTTCATCTGGATTATCTCCTGCTTGTTTTACTATGTAATTCATAACAGCATCGGGCATGGGCAAAATATCTATTCTTTTTAATTTTAATTTTTTATAGTTTTGCAGATATGAAGAGTTTCCTGCAACTCTTTGAAATGATGTTATGTCAAAACCTTTTTCGGCCAAATACGTTTCACGTGCATCTTCAATCGTTGTGCCTATTTGGTATTTTTTTAAATCATTGAGTGTGCTGATTTTTATATCTTTTCTATTTTTTAATGCAAATACTGAATGTTTGGAGGGAACAATAATTCCAATCCACTGAAAGAGTTTTTCTCTTTTAATCCTTCTGCTGATTGAAAAAATAAGAGAGTTTGGGTTTTCCTGACTCATTTTATATGCTCGTGCCCAAGGAAGACTGCTGATTTTGTATTCATAGTTGGTTTTTTTTAGCACAACATTGACAATATCAGTAGATACCCCTGTTATTTTACTATTAAAAGTATAATTAAAAGGAGGAACTTCTTCTGTTAAAACCATTAACTTTTGAGCTTGAACAAAAGTGCTCAAGAGAACTATAAACAGTATGGATAATGGAAAGTTTATTGTTTTCATAGGAATCTCCTAGATAGTATATTATAACAAATTCTTCTATTTATTCAAACTTTTTTGATTGTACAAAATCTAAAATTGTGTTTGAAATGTCTTTTGTTTCTTGTGCAATTGTATTTGTATCATGCGCCACTGCAGCATTTTTTTGAGTGATTGCATCTAAGCTATTCACGGAATCATTGATTAAATCAATACCCTTTTTTTGTTCATTTGCAGAAGTTGTAACATCTTTAACTAATAGGGTAGTTTGGTTGATTTTTTGGCTTAATTCATAGAATCCATTTGTTAATTCTTCTGAAATTTCTTTCCCACTGTTTGTATATTCTGATGCTTTTCCCACAATCTCTTTTATCTCTTTAGCAGCTTGTGCTGACCTTGTTGCAAGATTTCTTACTTCTTGAGCAACCACTGCAAAACCTTTACCTGCTTCACCAGCGGTTGCTGCTTCAACTGCTGCGTTTAACGATAATATATTTGTTTGAAAAGCAATTTGATCAATCACTGTTATTGCTTCACTGATATTAGTGACTTGTTCATTTATTTTTTCCATTGAATCTGCTGTTTTAGAAGATAAGATACTTCCATGATCTGATGACTCTTTTGTTAGCGTAGAAATATCAGACATTTGAGTTGCTTTTTGTGCGGTGTTTGCAATTGTTGAAGTGATTTCATCAATGGCTGCTGATATTTCTTCCAGTGAAGCTGCTTGATAAGTTGATGATTCAGAAATTGTTGAAACATTTTTAAATAACTTATCAGCAGTTTCTTCTAAATTTGTTCCTATGTCATAATTCTCTTTTAACATCAAGCAAATCATATTTCCAAGTTTCATTGATTTTTCTTCTAATTGCCCAGAAATTTCAATTTTTGCTGTGAAGTCGTAATTTGCATAGGTATCTAAAAGAGTATTTAAATTATTGATATCTTTACCTATTAGATTTTGCATGTTATCAAGCATATCGTTAAGCACTTGTTTTAACTTCAATAGAAGTTCATTTGAAGTAGAAACTTCAACTCTATTTGACAAGGAACCATCTTTTATTTTTTGGGCCACACTTGTAATATTAGCCAAGAGTTTGGTATCCTCTTCAATCCCTTTTTTAATGGTTGAAATATTACTGTTGATAACTTCTGTAATTTTACCAAATTCGTCTTTACTTGTAATATTAATAGGTTTTGCAGTGTCTACCTCTTTTTTTAGAAAAGAGAAAAAGTCATTTAACCCAGAAGATAAAATTTTGATGGGATTTAACACTGTTTTTTGTAAGACATAACGAATAATAAAAAATACAATTAAAATGCCTACAATGAAAATAATCATTTGATTTACAAATGCACTGTTGGCATGATCTTTAACTTGGGTATCAAACAAAGCAAATTCTTGAAGTTTTTGTTTTTCATGAAGTTTGACTTGTTCTTCAATCTGTTTATTATCATAATAAATTTCTAAAGAACCAATGATTTCTTTTTTTACTTTTAAGTCCTCTTTTAGAAGATTAATTTTTTGAATACTTTGGCTTGGTTTTTTCTTTTGAACCAAAGTATTGTTTTCATATTCCATTCCAAAGAAGTACGCATTATCCGCTTTATCAAAAACATAAATACCTTTAATGGATTCTATTTTCATAAACTCAAGAATGGATTTTTCTATATTGTCTTGGTCCATATTGTAAACCAGACTCGAAACAGATTTTGCAATCATTTTAGATAATAATTCCAAAAATTGTTTATTAACTTTTTTTTGAGAGTTTTTGCTATGGTCAAGGTCTTTCATAAAACTTGTCTGATTGTTTTGTTGAATATTTTGAATCATGCTCATTTGAGATGTATAAAAAATTGATCCAACTATTATTGTAAAAATGGCCATAATTCCGATTAATGGTATTAAGATTTTATTTGATAAGTTCATGGTAATTCCTTGTTGTAAATGTACATCTATTTTGTGACCATAAAACGGTTGAAATTATGGTCACTGATTTTATTTTTAAAAGTAATCGTTTAGCTTTTAACTAAAGTATCTTACATTCCCCATTTTTTTAGAATCATTTTATATTCATTCGTAGTTTTAAATGATTCAAGTGCAGCTTTTACTTTTTCTACTGTTTCTTTTGGAGTTGTCAAACTTGCGGCTAAATAATATCCCCCTTGAGAGATTTCAGTTAAAGGAAATACTTTTTTTAAGACTTGTGACGGGTTATCCCCTTGTTGTTTAGAGATATGACTCATTACTGCATCTGGCATTGGCATTACATCAATTCTTTTCTTTTTTAATTTTTTATAGTTAAGAGTGTATGCTGAATCCCCTGCGACTCTTTGAAATTGCTCAACATCAAACCCTTTAGATGCCAAATAGGCCTCCCTTGAGTCTTCAACAGTGGTGCCTACTTCATATTTATTTAAGTCATCAAGTGAGCTAATTTTTACATCCGCTCTATTACTTAAAGCAAATATTGATTGAGTTGCTGGAGTTATAATTCCAACCCACTGGAAAAGTCCTTCTCTTTTAGCACGTCTGCTGATTGAATAAATAAACGAATTGGGTTTGGCTTGGCTCATTTTATAAGTTCTTGCCCAAGGCAAACTTTGGATGGCATATTCAACACCAGCTTTTTTCATAACAGCTTCAACGATTTCAGTAGAAACCCCAATTATTTTCCCCTTCTCACTGTAGTTAAACGGTGGAAACTCTTCAGTAAATAAAGCCAATTTCTCAGCAAATAAAGAACTGCTAAACAGTGTAAACAGTAACGCTACTAATCGTAAATGTGTAAATTTCATTCTATCCTCCTTGAATTGTAAATTGATTTTGACATTGTAAAGTGACATTAAAGTTATTTTTTCAAAACCAGTGTTTTTTGATACAATTAAATAATTAACCTATATCCTGTACCTTGAAAGTTTTTTAATATATTTTTAGGAAGTTTCTTTTTGATATTTTTAGTAAACAGTCTCATTGCATTTTGGGTAACCTCTTCACTGTCTTTCCACAAAACTCTTATCATTTCACTATAGGTAACCATGCTATTATTCTTAAGCAACATTTTTAAAAATAGCATCTCTTTATGTGTTAAGAGTGATTTGCCTTTTGGACTTTTAATCAATAAATTATGTTCATCAAAAAACCATGAAGGAATTATTTCTTTAATTTTAATTTCATTTAAATTATTCAAAAAACTGTCTAATGAGTCTAATGAAATTTTTTCATATACTGATTTTGGCATTTGAAGCTGAACGGTGTCATTATATTTATTGTAGGTTACTTGTATATTGTTCGTTAATGTACAAGTAATATCTGGTTGAACACAACTGTTGTGTATGTTAGAATTATCATTCATGAATAAACCTTTTTTATTTTTAAAAAGGTAACATCCTTAAATGAACTAAAAGTGATTATTTAAAAAATCTTATATTAGTTTTATGAATTAAAAATCATATAAAACTAAATTATAACCAATGCCTTGAACATTTTTTAAAGTATTAGGTGGAAGTTTTTTTCTAATATCTTTGGTAAATACTCGCAGAGCATTTTGAGATACTTTTTCATTTTCCCATAAAATCTCAATCATTTTGGAATACGTTATGATTTTATTGTTTTTAAGAAGGATTTTTATAAATAAGACCTCTTTGGGAGTGAGTGTAAAAACTTGTTCAGGTCCATGCATTTTTGAATTATTTTCATCAAAAAACCATGCAGGTGCTAACTTTTTATTGTTGGAATCATCAAAGTTATGCAAAAAATCATCTAAGGTACTGGCTAAAAAACTTTCATCAACAGGCTTTTGAATTTGCAGCTGTATGGTATCATTGTTATTATCATGTATGATATTTATTTGATTATGATATTTATTTACTAATGTATTAACAAAATTAGATTCAATACCTGAAATGCTTATTGTAAAATTCTCACTCATTTGTAAACCTTTCTTTTCTTTATACAACAATATCATGTTGAAATGTAATTAAAATGATATTTTCTACAAATTTACAAAAATTCACAAATTCGTATTTTTATAGTATTTTTTATAGATACTATGGAATATAGCGAATAAAATAATAATTTACTGCAAATATTTAATGGCGTTAAAAAGCTTTTTTTGTCACAAATTGTTATGAAAATGTATCAAATTAATCAGAAATAAAATAAAAAAATAATAGAATAATCATTCGCTCTTTAGGAGATACAATGGAAAATAAAACAAAATGTAGTTTTAGAAAAGATTTACTTGAAGCTACTACAATATTATATGTTGAAGATGATCCCGATCTTAGAAATCAATCTGTAGAAATATTTGAAAGTTTTTTTAAAAATGTAATTGTTGCAGTTGATGGACAAGATGGCTTAGAAAAGTTTGAAAAACATGGTAAAGATATTGATATTGTATTAACCGATGTGAATATGCCAAGACTAAGTGGACTTGGATTGCTGGCTAAAATTCGAGAATTAAACTGGGATATACCTGTCTTAATTACAACTGCATTTGAAGAATCAGATATACTTATTAAACTCATAAAATTTAATGTGACAAATTATATTGTCAAACCCATGCAAATTAATACAACTTTTAAAATTGTCTCACTTATTATGGAAGAAAAAGAGAGAAAAAAAGAGGTTAAAAGACAAGAACAAGAACTCAAACAATTTATGGCTATTTTAGAATCCATAAATCTAGTATGTGAAATAGATTTAGATGGAAATATCACAAGTGCAAATGATTTATATTCAATAACTTCTGGCTTCAGTTTGGATGAACTTTTACAAAGTAAACATACATTAATAAAAAAACCAGATGCTATTTGCTCGGTATATAAAAGTGTACAAGAATCTATGACAAAAAGACAATCTTGGAGTGGGGATTGTAAAAAAACTGCAAAAGATGGAAGTTCTTATTATGTGTTTTCAACCATTTTACCTATTTTTTATAATAATGGAGAAGTTAAAAAGTATATTGAATTTGGTACATTAACCACAAAATATAAAAGTGAAATACTGCAACTTAAAAAACAAATTTTAACAATAAAAACCAAAAGTTTTAAAAGTACACTTGAAAATAAATGTAAAGAAACCTCTTATTCTGACTTAACGCAAAAATTTCAAAAACAAGTTGATGACAGTGTGAATAATGAACAGCAATTACTTATGGAATTGTATGAGAATAAAAAAAGAAATAAATACCTTGAAGATAAATTAGAGGAACAAGAAAAAAGATTGGAAAACTTTCAATCCCTTCATTTTGATAAAATAAGAGAATTAAAAACTAACGGTGAATTAAAAACCAATTTAATATAATTATGAACTGATTGGCATGTAAACCAATTTATATCCAATATTTTGGATGTTGACCAATATATTTGCAGGCAGTTTCCTTTTGATATTTTTAGTAAAAACCCTAATGGCATTTCTGGAGACAGTTTCACAATTTTTCCATAATATCTTATTCATTTGAGAGTACGTTACAATCTTATTGTATCTAAGCAGCATACTTAGAAATATAGATTCTTTTGGAGTAAGAAGAAATTTTCTATTTGGACCTTGTACGATTGAGTTTTCTTCATCAAAATGCCACGATGGTATAATCTCTTTATTTTTATTTTCATTAAAAGTATGGATAAACTCTTCTAAGGCCTCGATTAAATATCTTTTGTCCTTGCAATTACCAATTTTTAGCTCAACGGTATGGGTTTGATTATCATGAGATACCTTTACTTTTTCGGTATAATTATTTTCTAAATGATTTGTAAAGATTGATTTAATATTTAAAATATCATTGTCTATTTTCTTATTCATATGAATCCTTTTTCTTTGTAAAAGCATAACTTTAAAGTGTGTCTTAAAAGTGACATTTTAGAAATTAATACAAAAAATGTAATTTAAAGCTAATATGTTAATATAATTATATTTATCCATTAACATATCAACATATCTTGATATGTTAAAATTATTCTGCTATACTTCTTCAAAATTAAAATTCAGGACTTAATATGGATATGTTTTTAAAAAGTGTTGGTGCCCTCAATGATGAGACACGAATCAGACTTTTAAGATTTATAGCGTTAAATGAAAAGGTGTGCGTGTGTGACTTAGAGAAATCATTTGATATGATTCAATCAAGACTTTCACGACATCTTAAAATATTAAAAGAGGCCGGTTTTTTAGCCCTAAGCAGAGAAGGCAGATGGGCTTATTACCGTTTAAGCGACAGTCTTGATACCTTTAGAACAGAGTCTTTAAATGAAATAAAACGTTTAGAACTTGATATCCCAACACTTCAAAAGGCTTGTTAGATGAGTGATTGTTTATTTGTATATGGAACATTAATGCCAAATTGTCCTCATGGGCATGTGTTAGAAAATGTTGTTGGAAAGTTTGTACCTGCAACTGTCACTGGACGTTTAAAAGATGAGGGATGGAGCGCGGGTATGGGCTATCCCGGAATCATACTTAAGGAAAAAGGGGATACAGTTCATGGATATCTTTTTTATTCTAATAACTTAATAAATCATTGGGATTCATTAGATGAGTTTGAAGGTGAAGAGTTCGATAGAGTACCTGTTACTGTTGAGCGATACGATGAATTTGAAATCGATACGTTTATTTATGTACTCAAAGAACATACAAACTTGGAAGAAATGTCAGAATGATTCTAGCAAGTACAATTTTTATCATCACACTTATTTTTGTAATTTGGCAACCCAAAAACTTACAAATAGGAACGTCAGCAGTTATTGGTGCCATTGTTGCACTACTGTTTGGAGTAGTTAGTTTTTCTGATGTAATAGTAGTAACTCAAATCGTTTGGGATGCAACTCTCTCTTTTATTGGAATTATAATTTTATCTATGGTTTTAGATGAGATTGGTTTTTTTGAATGGGCAGCACTTAAGATGGCAAATTTTTCAAAAGGACATGGACTCAAAATGTTTATGTACTCTATTTTGCTTGGAGCTTTTGTTTCTGCACTATTTGCAAATGATGGAGCTGCACTTATCCTAACACCAATTTTATTGGCTAAAATGAGAATCTTAAAATTAAATATGAAGTCTATAGTTGCATTTTTATTAGCAGGTGGTTTTATAGCTGATAGCGCTTCATTACCTTTGGTTTTTTCAAATCTTACAAATATAGTAACTGCAAATTATTTTAATATTGGATTTAGTGAATATATAATAAATATGATATTCCCATATATTGTAAGTGTTTTAGCATCAATGTTATTTCTTTGGATTATTTTGCGAAAAGATATACCTAAAGTTGTAGATATATCCTTATTACCAGAACCAAAATCTGCAATAAAGAACATGACACTTTTTTATATCTCATGGTTTTTTCTGGCACTTCTTTTAGTTGGATATTTTATAGGAGATGCTTTTGATTTACCTATTGCTGTATTTGCATTAGGTGGTGGGGTATTATTTTTACTTATTGCAACACTGTTTAAGACAGTTGAACCAGTACGTATTATTAAAGAAGCGCCATGGCAAATAGTTTGGTTTAGTATAGGCCTGTATATTGTTGTTTATGGATTGAAAAATGCAGGATTGACGGATTATTTAACAATAATTCTTAAAGACTTAAGTACAAGAGGTGATACAATTGCCATAATTGGAACAGGATTTTTATCGGCATTTTTATCAGCAATCATGAACAATATGCCAACAGTTATGATTATGGATATAGCACTTGTAGATATCCCCAATAAAGCATTAGCCTATGCCAATATTATTGGATGTAATTTGGGACCTAAGATGACACCATTTGGTTCATTGGCAACTTTATTATGGCTACATGTATTGGCTAAAAAAGGAATTAAAATAAGTTTTGCTCAGTATTCAAAATTTGGGTTGATAATAACTCCACCAGTTCTATTAATAGTTCTGTTGGCACTATAATATTTAAAGGAAAAAAATGATGAAACAAAGTGAAATCCTGCCTGCAGGTAAGAAAGTATTAATCTTATGTACGGGAAACTCTTGTAGAAGTATCATAGCTGAAGCACAAATAAATGCATTTTTAGAAGGTGCATCAAGTGATAGCTCTGGAGTAAAAGCCAGTGGAAGAGTAAATGCAAATGCAAAAAAACTTTTAGAAGATAAAGGTATTTGGAAAGAAGAGTATCACTCTAAAACAATTGATAAAGTAATAGACAATGATTATGATTTGGTAGTAACTGTTTGTGGTCATGCTCAAGAGACTTGTCCAATGTTTCCAAAAGCCGTTAAAGTCATTCACATAGGATTTGAAGATCCAGATGGAAAAGAGTTTGAAGCGTTTTTAGATACGTATGATGAGATAAAAGAAATTTTACTTCCAAAAGTAAAAGAAGAATTAGGATTATAATGAAAACATTAAATATATATGACCCTGCAATGTGTTGTCCAACAGGTGTTTGTGGAACAGATGTGGATACAAGATTAGTTCAATTGGCTTCTTTTTTAACAAGCTTAGATAAAAAAACTTTTGAAGTCAACCGATATGGTCTTACAACTGAACCTTCCCAATATGTTTCAAATAAAGAAGTTTCTCGAATTTTAAATGAAGTGGGAGTGGATGAATTACCCCTATTTTTTTTAGATGATGAATTGATATTTTCAAAAGATTATCCAAGTGTTCCTGCTTTAAGTGCAAAGCTTGGTCTTGCAACATTTGTGGCAAAATTTTAGATAACATATAAATATACAGAGGTTATTATGAAAAACTTATTATCAAAAATACCCAAGTTTCTTTTTTTTACTGGAAAAGGCGGGGTTGGAAAAACTTCTATGTCTTGTGCTATTTCAACAGCCTTAGGGGATGAGGGTAAAAATGTACTTTTAATCAGTACTGATCCTGCATCAAATTTGGATGAGGTATTACAAACAAACATACAAAGTATTCCAACAAAAATTAATAATATCAATAATCTTTGGGCCATGAATATCAATCCCGTTATTGCGGCACAGCAGTACAAAGAAAAGATGGTAGAGCCTTACCGAGGTATTTTACCACAAGAAGCAATAGCACAAATGGAAGAGCAGCTAAGTGGGGCTTGTACGGTTGAAATTGCTGGGTTTAATGAGTTTTCAAAATATATAGGAGATGAAGATATCATCAAAAAATATGACCATATTATTTTAGATACTGCTCCTACTGGACATACGTTAAGACTTCTATCTTTACCAGCCGCTTGGAATGATTTTATAGCAGACAATCAAACAGGCAGTTCATGTTTGGGTCCTGTTTCAGGTTTAACAGAATATAAAAAGATTTATGACAATGTGGTCAATAATTTAAAAAATGAAAACCTGACTCTGCTTATCATGGTTGCTCGTGCTGAAAACTTGTCGTTAATAGAAGCAGCAAAAGCCAGCAATGAGTTAAAAATCCAAGGTATGATTAATCAACATTTAATCATCAATGGTGTTTTTGAACAAGAAAGTGTTGAAGAGTTTGAGGATAAAATTGCTTTTGCATTTTGTCAAAAATCCAAAGAGAGTTTAGCCAATATTCCTGATTCGTTAAAATTGTTTCCTGTAACTAAAGTTGGGTTTTATCCAAATGGAGTGGTTGGAATAAATACTCTTCGTTCAATCATGAATGAAGATAAACCAAAACCATTTGAAAATGCAAAAGATGAGTTAGAAAATAAATTACAAAATGTATTGGATGGCATTAGTTCTTGGGATGAATTATTAGGAGATATTGAAAAAGATGGTCATGGCGTTATTATGACCATGGGCAAAGGTGGTGTTGGAAAAACAACAATAGCTTCTATGATTGCTTCAAAATTAGCGGATAATGGACATAATGTTACTTTATCAACCACCGACCCCGCTTCTCATTTAGAATACATATCTCAAGATAACCAATCAAATTTAACCATTGCTAGAATTGATCCTAAAGTTGAAACCAAACGACACGTGGATGAGGTCATTGCTAAAAATGAAAATGTACTATCCAAAGAAGATATGGATTTATTAAAAGAAGAGTTAAGCAGTCCATGTATTGAAGAGATAGCTATTTTTCAAGCCTTTGCAAAAACCATATCCCAAGGAGAAGATGGTTTTGTCGTATTGGATACTGCACCCACTGGACATACCTTATTATTGTTGGATTCTTCAGAAGCCTATCACAAAGAAGTGCTAAAAAATTCAAACGAAAAAGATGATGCTGAACTTAGTTCACTGTTGCCAAGAATAAAAGATTCAAAATTTACAAAAATACTCATCACAACCTTAGCTGAAGCCACACCCACACATGAAGCAAAAGCCTTACAAGAGGACTTACAACGAGCAGGTATTACTCCATATGCCTGGGTAATCAATCGAAGTTTCGCTCTATCTAAAACGACTAATAATTTATTGTGTCAAAAAGGGTTAAATGAACTCACCTATGTAGATGAAATCAAAAATGAGTTATCAAATAAAACGGTCATATCTCCTTGGATTGGTGAAGAATTAAACAGTGCCGATAGCTTAGAAAAGTTGTGCAAATAATGAGCAAAGGGAATACATTTTGAATTGTTATTCCCTTAATATATTTTTGTAACTCCATGAAGAAATATTTGCTAGTTGGAAAAGATACAATGGGGCGATAAAATTCCGGGGACATGGTACTTAATTATTTAAATTTGCATATGAGGTGATAAGTCGCCACCTCATATAAAATCTATTTTATTTAATAGAAATATAAATCTCTATTAGATTCTCTTTTGAGTACTTCTCAAAATCAACAGCGTATGCTCTTTCATATTCACTGTTATTTGCAAAATAATCCCATATTTCTTCCCATAATTCAGTACAAATATCTGGAAGTTCACCTTCTTTTTTAAATACAAGATATTTTTTATTTTCTATTATGATTGGATTATCTTTAGTTTTTGTTACTTCTACTGCAACAGTTGCATCATAATCACCATTTACGTCTGATTCGTAGTTTGAGTAGAGACCGTAAAAACTTGTATTGTTTGCCTTATTGAATGTTTTTGAGTAGATATTTTCTACATCATACTTTTCCCAAAGTGGAACTATTTTTTGAGTATCTTCATTTTTTTCATTTGCATTATTTGTTCTAGCAGTGATACCCAATAGCATCAATTTTTTTACATAACTTACTTTCATATTCTACTTTCTTTTTTAATTTTTTGTATTTTACCCATAAAGCTCTTTATTCTTAGAAATAAAACAGATATTAGAAAATGAATCTTTCAATCTCTTAGTAAATAACATTAGACCTAGGGGTTGACTCTCCACTTTTAATGAATTATGTAATTAATCTGTTTGTTTTATGCAACAATTATGCGATTATGCTATCATGTATTTTAAAATATAGGATATGTATATGGAAGATTTATATCAAGAACAATTTGCAAGTGACAACTACTCAGGGATGTGTCCAGAAGTAATACAGAGCATGACTGAGGCAAATATAGGAAGTGTTCCTGCATATGGAAATGACAAATATACTTTTGATGCTGCGAATAAAATCAGAGAGATTTTTGAAACAGATTGTGAAGTATTTTTTGTTTTTAATGGAACGGCTGCAAACTCATTGGCGTTGGCTTCCTTGTGTCGATCATATCATAGTGTGATATGTCATGAATTAGCACATGTGGAAACAGATGAATGTGGTGCACCAGAGTTTTTCTCAAATGGCTCAAAACTGCTTTTAGCAAAAGGTGAAAACGGAAAGTTAAATCCTGATAGCATAAGAGAAGTGGCAAGCAAAAGAGAAGATATTCACTACCCTAAACCAAAAGTAGTCAGTGTGACTCAAGCAACAGAAGTGGGCACAGTTTATAGTGTAGATGAATTAAAAAAGATAAAAGAAGTTACAGATGAATTTAACATGTATATCCATATGGACGGCGCAAGATTTTCAAATGCTTTAACTTCTTTAAATGTAACACCTGCTGAAATTACCTGGAAAGCGGGTGTTGATGTACTGTGTTTCTGTGGCACAAAAAATGGTATGGCAATGGGTGAAGCGGTTGTATTTTTTAATAAAGATTTGGCTGAAGATTTTGCATACAGATGTAAACAAGCAGGTCAATTAGCTTCTAAGATGAGATTTATCTCTTCTCAGTGGTTAGGATTATTGAAAAATGATTTATGGTTAAAGAACGGATCTTGGGCAAATGAAATGGCTCAATATTTTGTTTCCAAAATAAAAGATATTAATGGAATCAAATTTATGTTTCCTGTGGAAGCCAATGCTGTTTTTATTGAAACCAGTCCAAAACTTTTGGAACTGTTAAAAGAAAAAGATTGGCTTTTTTATACCTTCATTGGACTTGGCGGTGCAAGATTTGTATTTTCTTGGGGAAGTACAAAACAAAGAATTGACGAGTTAGTTGAAGATATAAAAGTGTGTAAGGAAAATTTACTTGAACAGTAGCCGTGATGAATCAAAACTTGGAATGATATATGCCATCTGTGCATTTACATTTTGGGGTTTGATTCCCATATATTATAAACAAATAAGTCAGGTCACCCCATTTGAAGTATTGGCGCATAGAGTCATATGGTCGGTGGTTGTCTTAATTGTTTTATTAATGATAACCAAACAAACTAATATTGTAAAAGATATATTTAAATCATTAAAACAATTAAAATATTTAATACTTTCTTCTTTATTGGTATCAGTTAATTGGCTTATTTTTATTTGGGCGGTTTCTAACAATCAAATTGTGGAGACAAGTTTAGGATACTTTATAAATCCACTTGTAAATGTTGTTTTAGGATATATGTTTTTTGCTGAAAGAATGAATAGAAATCAATACATTGCTATAGGTATTGCCATAATCGCCGTGCTATATCAAATAGTAAGCTTAGGAAGTTTACCTGTTGTTTCATTGGCACTGGCTTTTAGTTTTGGATTTTATGGGTTGGTTCGAAAAAAAATAGAGATACCTTCCATTCCTGGATTATTTGTTGAGACCATTGTTATCTTACCTTTTGCATTGGCTTATTTATATTATTTGTTTTCTACGAACAGCAGTTATTTTTTTGATAATGATATTTATGTTTCTTTTTTATTGAGTCTTGGAGGAATTGTCACAGTAATTCCTTTACTTCTTTTTAATGGTGCAGCAACAAGAATGAAACTGACAACATTGGGTTTCTTTCAATATATTGGCCCCACTCTTGCCTTTTTAGTTGCGATTTTTATATATAATGAACCCATGAATATGGACAAATTAATTACTTTTGTTTTAATTTGGATTGCGTTGGTAATATTTAGTTGGGATGGTATCATTAATAAAAAAAGAAAATCAAAAATTTAAAGATACGTTTGTATTTTTACAAACGTATCTTACATTAATCTTCACAAAGTAAATCCGTAATCTCCTCTTGCATGGGACAAAAGTTACCATTTTTTTCGATTAAAAACAGATCTCTTACTTTGCCTCTGCTTGAGTATATTTTAGCACTTTCTATTTCAATTGAAAATTGATCAAAGACTTTAGCAATGTACGCAAATAATCCTTTTTGATCTTTTGTTTTTACTTTCATTTGGGCAAGATATTGCGTATGATTACAGTCAATCAAGATTTCATTTCTTTTAATACGTGGCTTTTTGAGTTTAGGTATTTTTTTCATATCCCATGAATTTTTGATAACTTCTTCTATATAAAATAAATCAGCCTCATCAACTTTTTCACTGAAGGTTATTTCAAAGAATTTTTTTTCATCATACAACTTAAAGATGTTCATGGTTGCTATATCTAGAGATTCTAATTTTCCTAATAAATAAGACAGATTAATAGGAATTTGACGAATAATTTGTATTTTTAATCGTTCTGTATTGATGATTTTATAATCAAAATCTTTAACATCTTTTGCACGTAATGCAATATCTAAGATATCATTTGTTTTAAGTTGTAAAAATATTTGATTTGAAGCAATATATTGAATTTTTTTCTGCATTAATCTTGGCAAACTTTTAAACACTTTGGTGTTTTTAATGGCTTCTTGCTTGGCCATTCTTCGTTTGCTTTCATTGACAAGCTCATGATTATCAAAAGCGGGAATGGCTTGACTATATAACTCTTTGAGAAGAGTTGCTGTTGCACTGTTGTAAATGTTTTCACCCACTGCGCTAATATCTGCATAAGTGACAACCATAAGCATTTTTAGAGCTTTATGTGATTGGACAACGCCTGTGAAATTTAAAATCACTTTTTGAGAATAGATATCTTCATTGGTAGCCACTGTACTCATTTTGTTATGGTTTTTAACAAGTTTTGCTCCCAGTTTAACATCAAGTGGTTCAAAATCCAGTGCTTCTGCAAATTGTTTGAATATTCGTTCCCCTACAATGTGGTGATCTCCGATTCTACCTTTTCCTACATCATGAAATAAAGCAACAATTCTAGTGAGTTTTTTCTCTCGTGCACTCAGATTATCATAGATGTCTTTGACAAAAGGATCCGTTATATTTTCTATATGCCAAACTGTTTTAATCGAGTGTATATCAACGGGGTGTTTGTGATAGCCATCAAATTGTGGTTGATTTGTGATTCTTTGCATGGATGGCAATACGATTCTAAAAAGAGCTGCATTGTAAAGCAGTTTCATAATTGAAGATAAATTCTCTTTATATAAAAGAGCTTTAATTGTTTTTTTAAGTTCAGCTCCCTGTATTTTTGGAATTTTAGATTTACTTGCATAATAAATATAGGCTCTGTCAAATTCTAAAATAGTGCTGGGAAGTGCTACGAGCTCTTTTAAAAACAGGTGTAATGTTTTGGGTTTTTTGTAAAATGAACTGAATAATTTGTCTTTATAAATATAAAGGTTTTTACTGTGTCTCTGTTTTTTTAATACAGAAATATTTTTTTTATCATAAACAATATGGCGCGTAATCTTTTTCGTCATGATGGTTGTAAATCGATGAATGATATGTAACGATTCCAAAAGTTTTGACATACATTGTCTCTCTTTTGTAAAGTTTGGAGTATCTTGAATTCGAAGCTTGCTACTTAACTCTGGCAATACATCAAAATTTACTTGATCGAGTTTTTTCTTTGCTATTACATGAAGTGCATTTCTAACTTGAAAGATATATTCTAATGATATTCTGTATTTTTTGTACTCTTCTTCATTATAAACCGTACCCACTAAATCTTTTAAATTGCTTGTTCCAAAAATAATATTGGCAAACCAATATAACATATTGGATTCTCTCATTCCTCCATACCCATCTTTGATATTGGGTTCCATGGTTAAAGGATATTTTAACAGTCTTTGTTTATGCTCTTCAAGTTTTTCTTCAACAAATTCTTTTTGCTCTGTTTTTCTAATAATGGATAAGGTTCTTTGATATGAAAACCACAAAAGTTTAGATCCATAAATAATTCTTGATTCTATCAAAGATGTTTTAATCGTAACATCTTCTTTAACAGCTGTTTCAACGTCATTGATTTCATGAACTCGATGACCCAATTTAAGACCACAATCCCAAGCCAGTGTCATAAATTCTTCAAGTATATTTTTAATATTGTAACCGCTTGTTTCTTCATATAAAAGCATTAAATCAATATCAGAATAGATACATAACTGTTCTCTTCCATAACTTCCAAGTGCAATTAATGTGATAGGAATATTGTTACTCATGGGTTGGTATGAACCAAAATGTTTTCTAAGAATGTATTTGTATAAAAGGATTAAATATTTATCCAACTGTTTAGTATGTGATACAAAAAATTCTTTTCCACCCAGTTCATCGTGTCTGTCATGAATAGAAGTAATATAACTTTTTATCTCAGTTTTGAAAACCTTAGATATCTCAAAATCAGGAGCATCTCTTGAAATCAGTTCTTCAATTTGTATGTTTAAGTCAGAAATCATAAGAGGTCTTTATGAACTTCTAGTTTCTTTCGTAAAGTAATTCTGTTTAATCCCAAATGTTTAGCCATTTGTAATTGACTTTTATATTTTTTTTGACTTGCTCTTAATAGGGGAGCTTCAAATAAATATTCTAAATCTCTGTATGAATTTTCACCTTCTAAATTACTCAGAATAAAATTCTCCATAAGCATCATGATTTCACTCTCTCCTATACTTTCAAAAAGATATGAAAAATAGATTGATTTTCTTAAACTGTGTGCATTTTGCGATGTGTTGATTATTAATTTTTCTGGTTTGTTTGGTGTTCCCAACACTTTACCAGCTTCAAGTGCAAATTTATTTGCAAGAGGTTTTATATCCTCTTTTCTTTGATCTAATGGGGGAATGTCAATATTTATACTGAAAAAATCTTGCAGTTTTGGATTTAACTCTTGTTTAGTAGATGTCGCAATAACTCTGATGTCATTTTTTACAGACCAGTTTATAAACAATTCAATATTGGTTATATTTTCAATGTTGTTTATAATAATAGATTCATTATTGATTGTAATTACATTGTCATTAATATCAACTTGTAATTCTTTTGCTTCATATATTTTAGTATGAGGAATAATATAAGAAGCCAGTTCTTTTTTCCCAACACCTTCTTGCCCAATAATAAGAGCATTAACACCCAAGCTTTTAAGAAGTGTCGCTGAGTTTAATATCTCTTTTGAAATTTCTGATACTGCTATGTAATTTTGCATAAATAATAACCTTGTCTGTGATGTATATATTATACAAAATTATTGATAAAAGCATCTTTGTAGCATAACGTTATTAAAATTTTTTTAATTTTTTAGCCCCTGTGGTACTTTTTTACTGTGAAGTTGGACCGCACACTGTTTATAATTTGGCTCAAAAGATTTTTCATCAAAATCGTCAATAGTAATTTGGTTTATAAGTTGTTCATCGTAGTGAAAGGGTACAAATACTGAACCCGCACGTACTGTTTGACTCACTTTTACAAGAATATCTTTTATTTTTCCTCTTGATGAAGAGATATCAACCCTATCATAGTTTACCACTTTTAACTTTTTTGCATCAGTAGGGTTTATTTCAACCCAAGCCTCAGGTGCCAAATCATTTAAAATGTTTATTGTTTTTGTTTTGGTTCTTGTATGCCACTGCTCAACTGTACGACCTGTATTTAAAATGATTGGATATGAAGATGAACTAAGTTCTTTTAATGGTTGCCAATCAAGCGTAAGTAAAGTAGCTTTTCCGTCACTGGTGTTACATGGCATCTTTTCATCATAAAGTCGCTCTTTTCCTTGTGGAAAATCTTCATTACAAGGCCATTGGATTCCTCCAAGTTTTTCAATTTTTTCATAACTCATCCCTGAGTAATCACAAAGTTGTCCCCGACTTACTTCTTTCCACTCATTAAAGGCATCTTCTGGTTTTTCCCAGTTTTCAAAGAGTTTTTCATTTATATTTTCAAAATATTTTGAAAATTCTAGGATGATATTAAAATCACTTCTTGTATTTACATATGGGTCAAGTGCTTTTTTGGCAATATTACATCTTCTTTCACTGTTTGTATACGTTCCCTCTTTTTCACTCCAAGTTGCGGCACTAAATACCACATCAGCAACAAGTGCCGTTTCACTTTTAAATGCATCTTGGACTACAAGTAAATCAAGTTTTGAAAAAGCTCGTCTGAGTTTTTCTTGATTGGGGAAAGATAGAAGTGGATTGGTTGCCACAATCCATAACGCTTTTATCTCACCATTGTCTATTGCATCAATAATTTGTGGATAAGAGTATCCTCTTTTTGTTGGAACTTCTTTGACATCAACACCAACAATATTTGCATACTCTTCTCTGTCTTTTTGGCTTGCATAATTTCTGTATCCTGGAATTGAAGAAGTAAATCCACTCTCTCTTGTACCCATTGCATTACATTGTCCGGTAATGGATAATGCAGTTGCCCCTTTACGACCTAGGTTTCCAGTAATAAGTGCTAAATTACATATGGAACTCACTGTATCAGTCCCAATTGAACTTTGGTTTACACCCATTGTCCATGCACTCATAGCTGATGCGGCACTTGCATATGTTTTTGCAAGTGCATATAACTCTTCTTCATGTATACCAGTGATTTCTGATACAATTTTGGGAGTATAATTTGACATAATATGTTTCTCAAATTCTTCAAAACCAGATGTTCTCTCTTTGATAAACTTTTTATCTTGCCAATCATTTTTTAATATGATGTGACAAAGACCATTTATGAGGGCAAGGTCACTTCTTGGATTTAAAGGTACAAAAATATCTGCTATATTTGCAGTTTTTGAGTATCTTGGATCAACAACTATTATTGTTGGTTTTTTACCAGTAGTTTTTTCATTGGCATTTATATGAAGATTCAAAATAGGGTGGTTATCAGCAATATTTGCTCCAATTAACAGAATGACATCTGCATGTGAAAAGTCATCATAACAACCAACTGGTCCATCACTCCCAAAAGTCTGTTTATATCCCATAACTGAACTTGCCATACATAAGGTAGTATTTCCATCATAGTTATTTGTGCCAAGTCCCAGCTGAACAAACTTACCTAATGTATAAAACTCTTCAGTTAAAAGTTGACCCGTAGAGATACAAGCAACACTATTCTTACCATGTTTTTTTTGTATTTCTTTAAACTCATTACTGACTTTTAAAAATGCTTCATCCCATGATGCCTCTTGTAGTTTCCCCTCCTTTTTTACAAGTGGAGTTGATAACCTATTTGAACTTTGTACCATTTTATGTTGAGACAGACCTTTAGGACATAAAGTTCCACGGCTTACGGGATGGGCTGGATCACCTTTAGTAGATACAGGTTTCCCATCTTTAATTCCAACATATAAACCACAACCAACTCCACAGTATCCACAAGTAGATTTGACCCATTTTGAAGGTGCATTTTGTGCTGAGACTTTTCCAAATTTGTCATCATCAACCAAAGCATATTTACCTACTTTTATATCTGTACCCAATAATTCTTTAATTTTATTAATCATTTTCATTATCTTTGACTCCCTGCAAAAAAGTTACCAGCAAGTCCTTGTGAAACTGCGGTAACATAAAAAAGATATCTGCCAATAATTTCGCTTGTACATGAAACAATTGCGGCAGTTCCTAAAAGAAAAGCAGCAAATACAGTGTCTCCTTGTGCATTAAATAATATTGCCAAAATAGGCAGAATAATTGCCCCTATATAAAGTGTCAATTTTCTATAATAATTTTGTTTGACAAAAAACTCTTCATAAAGTTTTTTGCTTTTATTTAGCTGATAAAAGTTTTTATCATCACTTTTTAATGTTTTGTAAAACAGTGTCTGTTTATTTAATAAACCAATTTTATAAAATGATAAAAACAGTAAAGCTGTTAATAATATATTGGCTGATGGTGCTTCATTCATTAAGCTCAAACTACAAGCGGATAATAAAAAGCCAATATAACCTACCGCAAAAAATGTTTTAGTTGTTTCTTCTTTGTCCCAAGAAGGTCTGGCTTTTATTCTGTAAATCATTGACTGTGAATAAATACCGTAAATACCAATAGGTAATATCAATAACTCTATAAAAAATTTATAACCAAAAGAGACTTCAAAAAAGTACATTACAACCAAACCAGATAAACCACCTGTATAAACTCCTAAGGCAATAGCTTCTCTGCTTAACCAAGAAGTTTTATAGTTTTTCATTGCTTTCATTGCTAAAATAGGGCGGCCTAAGTGTAAGGCAGACAGTGGTAACCCCAAGGCTGCGGGTAAAAAGATAGTTAATATTATAAACAGATTAGGTAAGGCTAAATCAAAACCAAAAAAGTTCAGTAACTCCCCTCCCATTAACGCTATAAAACCACCAAAGGATATTTGAGTTAAAACGGTCATAAATACCAATGGCCATTCAGGATGGTTTGGTTTAACAATATCCTCATCAGCTCTTGTTACAACGCCCTCTATTTTTGGAAGAGTATATCTTGTAGTTGGTTTGGTGATATTAACATCAGGTAGACAAGGAGCAACTCCTTGCTCATACATATCTTTTGTCTGCCACTGTTCAACATTAAATGCTTCAATTTCAATAGCAGCTCCTGGACATGTTTGTACACATGCTGGTGTTTGATTATTGGCAAGTTTATCATGACACATATGACATTTTGTTACAACACCTCTGTCTGGATTAAAAATTGGCACTTCATAAGGACAGTTCCATGTACAATACTGACAGCCTATACAGGTGTCATCATCATGAAACACTATTCCATTATCAAACTTGATATAACTTTCAGTTGGACACCCTTTTAAACACTCTGGGTCTATACAGTGATTACACGACATAGAGTTAAAAAGTTGAGTCATAGCTGGAAATGTTCCTGCACTCATTTCTCCAACTCGCCTCCATTTTATAGCATCGTCATTGTTATTTTGTTCATTACAGGCAACTTCACATGAGTGACAGCCAATACAAGCAGTGGCATCAAAATGAAATCGGTACTGTTCACCGGGTTTAAGTTCAGGTATATTTATATGATAGTTACCTTGTTGTAAATTAGCGTTAGCATCAAAGTTTAAAAAAGAATCTACTGTAAATGGATTTTCACTCATACTATAATCCTAAAATTTCTTGAATATCTTCAATTGAAAGTTTGCTTAATACTCTTGTATCAAAAGCTTCGAAACTTTCATCCTCTATTCTTTTATTTTTATATAATATTACTAAATCTTTCACTATCTCTTTTGCTTTTTCTATTGTAGTACTTTTAACTATAAGTCTTGCTTCCTCTGCCTGTCTTGACGCTTTTCCTCCAAGATATATACGAACGCCCTCGCATTTATTTCCTTGGTCATCTTTTACGATACAGCCTTCAAAACCAATATCTGCAATAGAGTGTATTCCACATCCCTTTGGACATGCAGACCAATAAAGTCTTATCTTCCCTTCATCCATTGGAACTTGCTCGTGTAAATACTTCGCCATCATTATTGCATCAGGTTTATTCGCAATTACTGCAAAACTACAGGTGGCTGTTCCTGCGCAAGCTACCAGGTTATTAAAATAAATATTGTGAAAGCTGTCATATTTTTTATAAATTTCACTGTTTTTAACTTCTTCGATTTTTTTATTGTCTGTTATGATATAAAAACTTTGTTCAACTGACAGTTTAATAATACCCTCAACATCTAAAGCCAACTTGCCTGCTTTTAATAAGTCATCACCACTTAATATTCCCGAAGGAATTGAAAAGTGAATGGCAGTCTTATCATCTTGAAGATTATAAAGTCCGTCATTTTTTAGTTTGAATTCTTCTTTGACTAAAAGTTCACCAGCGCAGGGTAAATCAAGTTTACTGTATGTTCTAATAGCTTTTGAAAATTCTTTGATACCCACAGCTTCAATTAAAAAATGAAGTCTGTTTTTGTTTCTGTTGTCTCTGAATCCATAGGTTTTAAATAAATCAATAATGGCTTTAAATACTGTTGGAACTTCTTCTTGTGTCACAAAAATATTGGCAGACGTTGCTTGCACTCCCACTTTTCCACCAAGATATAAGTTAAATCCAAGTGTTTCATTTTTGTGAGCTAATATAAAAGAACAATCCTGACCGTAAATATTACAGTCATTTGTTGTCGTACCCAAAATTCCTGTATTGAATTTTCTAGGAAGTGTACCCATATACTCTTCATTTTTTAAAAATACTTGAGTCATCTTTGGAATTATCGTTTGACAGTCTATTCTTGTATCAATTGCTAAGCCATCAAATGATGAGGTAACAATGGCTCTGAAGTTATCAATACCTGTTTGAAAAGTAGTAATTCCAACACTGTCTAATTCAACAATAACCTTATATAAATCTTCAAGTTTTAGGTATCTTAATTCTATTTGACTTCTTGTAGTAATGTCCATATAGTTATTTGCATATTTTTTAGAAATCTCACCCACTTTTATAGATTGAACAGCACTTAAAGTACCTGAAATAATTCGGGCTCTTAACATAAAAGTATTATCTTTTTTAAGGAAAAAACCAAAACATTTTAAAAGATATTTTTCATCTTCTTCTTTTAAATTTTCAAGACCATTTTCACATAAACTTTTTAAATCATGATAAAAGGCCATAGGCGTTTTTAACTCTTTAAGTTTTTCAATTTTGTTTATTTTTTTACTTCTTGCTTTTGTTGCTTCTTGTAAAAGTTGTAACGCATCTTGATTGTTTGTTGAAATAGTTTCTAGTTTTGTCATGTCTGTAATTCCTTTGTATGTAGAAATTATAGCTAATTATGACCAGTGACTGGAGCTTTTATTGTATAAAAATTATACAACAATGTGACTCTAGTTGGCAAGTTTTAAGAAGAGAAAAAAGTTTAAAATAAGAAGAATGAAAAATCCATATTTATAGAATTTTAAAGGATCTCTTCGAAGTATTGGAGTATTTTTATCAAAGTATGGTTTTACTTTTGCTGGATTATCTAACTCATATATCATATTTGAATAATGTTCATATCTTAACGACTCATCAATACTGATGGCTCGTAAGATAATACTTTCTAACCAAGAAGGGATATTTTTGTTATATTTGCTGGGTAGTTTTGGTTGTTTAAATGTTGGAGTTTGAAAAGGTTCAATTTCTCCATAAGGATATTTACCTGTTAATGCTTCAAAGAGGGTAACTCCAATAGCAAAGATTTCTGTTTTTTCATTAATAGCACTTTGCTGGAATCTTTCAGGTGCAAGATAGGAAGGAGTACCTGCTTTTGAACTGGTTGAGTATATTTCAGTTATGGACCCAAAGTCAATGATTTTAAATATTTTTTTCCCATCTCGTTCAATAACAATAATATTCTCAGGTTTAATATCTCCATGCAGTAAATCATATTTTAAAAGAAATTGTGACATTTTCATCAGTGTTTTTGCTAAGGCTATAGATTCATCAATGCTTAGATGTCTTTTCTTGAGATAATCTTTTAAATCAACTCCCTCTATATGTGCCATGATATAATATCGTGCGGTTCTTTTTTTAGGTACGGTAGTTTTTGGGAAAAAACCTGCCTTTAATCTTTTTGCATTCCATACTTCTTTTACAAAGCAATCCAAGATTTTACTATCTTCAATGGCTTCTTTAGGTGCAAATTTTATGACAAATGTTTTTTCTTTTTTCTGGCATAACCATGTTCTGTCATTTTGAATCAATGATTTTTTTAAAATAAAACCATCTATTTCATCATTTACTTTTAGTTTTTCTGGAATTTTTAAATCTAAACTTTTTAATACGGATATTTCATCTGTTTGCTTTATATCAATAACAACAGCTGTTGTATCATCAGGAAGATTATCATCCATTAGGCGACTGGCTTTTTTTACAAGTGCATAAGCTCCTTGCGTTAAATAAGTACTTAACATATCATCACTCATGAGAGTATATAAACCATCTGAACATAAAAGCAGCTTGTCATCTTTTTCAAGGTTATTCTCAAAATAATATATTTCAACATCATTTTGAAGTCCAATGGCATCGGTTAAAACATTTTCATAACCAGCTTCATCCATATTGTGGTCATAGGAGAGCTGATTTAACTCTTTGTTACGATATAAATAGACTCTACTATCACCTACATTAGCCCCATAAACTCTATTGCCTTCTATTACCACAATAGTTACAGTGGTGACTAACTCAGGTCTTTCATAGTTTTGTATGGATTCATTGTATAAAATGGAATTAATAGATGTAATGAATTTTTTAATGGACTTCTCAATACTCCAAGCAGCAGGTCTGTTTTTGAAATTATTAATCAGATGCCTGGTCACTCTTTTTGCTGCAAGAGCACCTTCTTGGGCACTTCCAACTCCATCACAAACAACTGCAACAACAGTGTCATTAAATACTTTAACTTCATAAAAGTCATCGCCTCTTAATTCTTTTTGCTTTGAGAGTGAAAAGGCTGATGTCTGAATGTTAGTTTTATTCATTTTTGTCCATTGAATTAAAGTTTTTCTTTTAATTATAACATTATTTTCAAGGGTATGATTATGAGATTTGTCTATTTTTTATGCAGTTTATTTTCATATAAGTAAAGTGAAAAATCAAAGTTTGAAATAGCGAATAGTAATTTTTGTTTCAAATTGAAACAAAATTTTGTCGTAAAATAGCAAAAATAAAGAGTGTATTACAAATTTTTTAACCAAAATGTTATTATTTGTAACGATAGTACCTTTTCGTAACAATTTTATTTCCTAAACTATGAATATATATTCAATTCTAGTATACTTACCTATATTATTTATCCAGGAACTATATGTCGAAACAAAAAATACTCATTGTTGATAACATCACACATCAAGTTGAAGAATTTTCTACTATCTTAAGTACGTTATCTGAGTTTGATATAACAAATTCAGTTAAGTATGAAGACAGCATTAGTTTTTTTGATAATAACAATTATGAATACATTATTATGGATCACAGTTGTAAAGGTTCAGATGATTTCTTGGAATATGTACTGACCAAAAGTCCCCAACAAAAATTTATTTTATTAAGTGATTCTTTAAATTGCCCCATCACATGTGATACTTGTATTAATACATTTAATTTTGTCAGACTTTTAAAGCCAGTAAAACTTATTGAAGTGTTTAACTATATTAAAAATATAATAGCATTTGAATGTCCCAACAAAAACAGATTTGAAAATATTGATTCTATTGAAAAACTTGAAACATTAATTGACATCAGTGAATATACTTTTTATAAGGGTAAAGAGATCTTAGATGGCTGTCTTTATTTTAGACCATTAAGTGGTAAAAATATGAATATAAATGAAATGGATAAAATAAAAGATTTAATTAATGGTGATTTTTTTGAAATTGATATCAAAGAAGATTTTTGTATAAAAGTACAAAAGAAAAGTTAGTTTTATTATATTTAGTATAAAAAGAGGTTGCCCTCTTTTTATAAATGCAAGTCTATATTCTTCCCCCTGCAACTAATCCCCATGTTGTTCTCCATCTTGTTTTTACCAGACTTAAACCAACAAGTGCAACAAGAACGACAAGAGCAAAGATTAAAAATCCCGTTGTATATCCATCAAATGCACCTTTACTCCATCCAAGTGTTTTAATCAATGCTGTTCCACCAAGACCACCAGCACATCCAATGATACCTGTCATAATTCCAATGTCTTTACCAAATCTTTGAGGTACGAGTTGGAAAACAGCTCCATTTGCCATACCTAAGTTTGCCATGATTAAAAACAGAATAAATATTGCTAAGAAAAACGGTACTTGTATTGTTGCATTTACAATTGCTAATAGGGCAACGATTCCATAAAAGAAATACAATGACTTAACCCCACCAATTTTATCAGCAATTGCTCCACCAACTGGTCTAAGAATAGCTCCAGCAAAGATACATAATGCTCCAAAATAACCAGCAATTACTTTAACATTCCCTTCATCCAATACATCTAATCCAAATGCTGCCATATCAACTTGATACGTATTCATTAAATACACTTTCATGTATCCAGCAAACCCAACAAATCCACCAAAACTTACTGCATAAAATAGGTTAAACCACCATGTATCTTTATCTTTTAATAACTTACCGTAATCTCTTAGTTTTTTAGGATTTGATTTATAAACATCTTCAGGTGCATTTTTAGCTAAAAATGCGTAAGCAATAAATACAACAATTGCCATTGCTGCACCTACTCCAAATACTGAAGCCCATCCCCATAATTCGGCAATTTTTGGAGCAAATAAGAAGTCAATAACAACACCAATATTACCAGCTCCCGCAATTCCAAGAACAACACCTTGAAGTTTTGGTGGGTACCATTGTCCCGCTTGTGGAAGTGCAACGGCAAAAGAAGCTCCTGCAAATCCAAGTCCCAATGCAACAATTAATAATTGATTATAAGAAATAGTATCACCCAACATATATGCAGTAACCAGTGCTGCAATTACAATTGCTTGTGAAAACAATGCTGTTGTTTTAGCACCCAATTTATCAACACCAAATCCCAATACGATACGTAAAATTGCTCCCGATAAAATAGGAAGAGATAATAATGTTGCTTTTTCACCTGCTGTCATTATATAACCACTTAGTGCTAAAGCTTCTGCAATTTCAGTACTAAGTGGTCCTAACATTGTCCATACCATAAAACTCATATCAAAATATAAAAAAGCCATGAACAATGTTGGTGCATGTCCTTGTCC
>ENA-ORXI01000503-ORXI01000503.1-sediment-metagenome-genome-assembly--contig:-NODE-503-length-32293-cov-32.805314_pt1 | contig 32293 bp, 32 predicted proteins | sample MGYA00237861_ERZ511468 | MGnify/ENA primary metagenome ERZ511468 (study PRJEB26299, sample SAMN06266213) | sediment metagenome | isolation source: Hudson Canyon methane seep mesocosm | place... | reverse complement strand
TTTTGCCTGGGGGAACTATGGCTCGTATTTTAATTGTGGATGATTCACCGACTGAAATCCGTAAGATTTCAACTATTCTAGAAAGTAATAATCATGAAGTTATTACCGCTGATAATGGCGCGGATGGTGTCGCAGTAGCAAGAGCTGAGCAACCTGATTTAATTTTAATGGATGTTGTTATGCCCGGTCTGAATGGTTTTCAGGCAACAAGGCAGTTAACGCGAGCACCAGAAACTGCTGAAATTCCTGTGATTATTGTCACCACCAAAGATCAAGAAACAGATCGGGTTTGGGGGACACGGCAAGGCGCTAAAGGCTACCTTGTTAAACCAGTTTCAGAAGAAAGCTTAACAAGTACAATTAATGAATTGCTGAGCTGAAGCCGAGTTAATAAATTATGTCACTACCGGCAAGCCCATTTGGGATATTAACTGAAATTTCGCAGCTAAGCGTTCAATTTTCGACAGGCTTACCTGCTCAGGATGAAGCCGCTGAGTTATGGAATGGCATTGGGTTTACGATTGCTGGTATGCACTATGTTGCTGCGATGGGGTCAATCTCAGAAATTCTTCACTTACCAAAATATACTACTATCCCGGGCGTTGAAAGCTGGATGCTAGGTGTGGCCAATGTTCGTGGGCGCTTGCTGCCTATAATGAACTTATCACGTTTTTTTGGTTTGGAGCATAACTCGCTTAATAGTAGAGATAAGCGGGTATTGGTTGTAGATCACGGCGAAATTTTAAGTGGTTTTATTGTAGATAGTGTGATGGGGATGCAATATTTTGCGGTCGATGACTTTAAAGCTGGCGCCCCGCCAAACTTATCACGTGCTGTTCAGCCCTTTATTAAAGGGGCATATAAAAAGAATGGCACCGATTGGAATGTATTTGATTCCTTTGTATTAACAGAAAATAAAAAATTTCTTGATGTTGCAGTTCGATGATCTGAGAGAATCACTCGTAATAGCAGAAATATCTGAAAACCATACATTAGATAGTAAAAGGCCAGGAGCCAGTAAATGAAAATCATCTCTGGAAAATTTAACGCAGACCAAGGCAATAACTCACGTATATTCCTACTGGGTGGTGCGCTTATTGTTTTATTGGTTGCACTCTTTGTTGTGTCATATTTTATTACGCGTGATGGTAATTATGATAAAGAGTATGCCGGTTATGCGAACGACTTGCGGGTGTTATCCCAAGAAATTGCAAAGAATGCCACAGAGGCTGCAGGCGGTAAAGAAGGTGCATTTAAGCAGCTTGAGCGTTCAAGAGATGATTTCGAAAGAAAATTAAAGTTTATTACCAATGGTAATACTGTTACTGGTTTACCAGCATCTGAATTGGCGGCTCAAGTAGATGTGGTAAAGCGTTGGCAGGTTGTTCGTGATAACGCTGACAGGATTGTTGAAAATAAAAGTACTGTACTGACATTGCACCAGATTGCCGAAACACTTAATGAAACGATTCCTCAGTTGCAGATTGAGTATGAAGATGTCGTTTCTATTTTACTTGAAAATGATGCCCCGGCTGATCAGATATCTGTTGCTGAGCGGCAGTCATTACGAGCAGAACGAATTGTACGAAGCGTGAACAATATTCTAACTGGTGATGAAGACGCCGCTATTGCCGCGAATAGGTTTGGTGAAGATGCGACTTTATTTGGACGTGTAATGAACTCAATGTTTGAGGGCAATGACGCGATGGATATTAGTCAGGTCACCGATGAAGATGCCATTTATGGTCTTGAGGCAATTACAGAGCTATTTGAGTTTGTTGATAGTAACGTTAAGGCAATTTTGGAAACGTCTCCAGAATTATTTAAAGTTCGAAATGCGGCAAATGGCATCTTCGAGAACTCTATTAATTTGCTTGAAGAGACGGCGGCGTTAGCAACACGTTTTCAAACAGAAGCCGCTGGACGTTTTATCAGTCCCGATAAAGCTTATATTATTTTGGCTTTAATTATTTTATTAATCATTTTCGCTGGCTGGTCTTTATTCCAGGACAGTCAAAACCGCTTACAAGTAACTGAAGAACAGAACGAACAGAACCAAAATGCGATTCTACGATTACTTGATGAACTAGCCGATTTAGCAGACGGTGATTTAACGACTGAAGCAACGGTAACAGAAGATTTTACTGGTGCAATTGCTGACTCGATTAACTTTGCGATCGACCAAATGAGAGGCTTGGTTAAAGCCATTCGGGATACAGCTCTACAAGTATCAGCTTCGGCCCAGGAAACTCAAACAACAGCGATGCACTTAGCTGATTCATCAGAGCACCAAGCGCAAGAAATTGCCGGGGCATCTGCTGCGGTTAATGAAATGGCCGTATCGATTGATCAGGTTTCTTCTAACGCTGCAGAATCAACCTCAGTTGCAGAAAGGTCTGTAACCATTGCGAAGAAAGGTGCTGAAGTTGTACAGAATACCATTCATGGTATGGATACAATTCGGGAACAAATTCAAGAAACATCGAAACGTATCAAGCGACTAGGTGAATCTTCTCAAGAAATTGGAGATATTGTCTCGTTAATCAATGACATTGCTGACCAAACAAACATCTTATCATTGAATGCTGCGATACAGGCGTCGATGGCTGGGGATGCTGGGCGAGGCTTCGCTGTTGTTGCGGACGAAGTACAGCGCCTGGCAGAGCGTTCATCTGCGGCAACCAAGCAGATTGAAGCCTTGGTTAAAACGACTCAAACAGATACAAACGAAGCTGTTATCTCTATGGAGCATACTACCGCTGAAGTTGTACGAGGGGCGCGACTTGCACAAGATGCGGGTGTAGCACTGGAAGAAATTGAAACAGTTTCCATGAGTCTTGCAGATTTGATTCAAAATATTTCAAATGCTTCACGACAACAATCACTGTCAGCCGGACATATTTCTAACACGATGAATGTTATCCAGGAAATCACTTCTCAAACATCATCAGGTACAACGGCAACAGCGAAATCTATTGGTAACTTAGCAGAAATGTCGAGTCAGCTTCGTGATTCAGTGTCTGGCTTTAAACTGCCAGTTGATGATGCGGATGATTCCCAGGTCGCCTAATCAGTTTTTATTAGGCGGTTAAGGTGTATTCAATTAGTGATACCAGATTAGCGAACGTTAGACTGAAGAATTAATTATGAGTTGGGAGAAAGTACCTTTTCCGGTATTAAGTGATGTCCATTTTTTGAAATGGCAGAGTTTACTGGAAGAACGTACGGGTATGTATATTGCCCAAGAGCGCAAGTCTTTATTACAGTCAAACCTGATAATTCGAATGCGTGAAATTGATTGTTTTGATTTTGATCAGTATTACGCACAAATCAGTGCTATTCCAAGCGGTATTGTTGAGTGGAATATATTACTTGATCGTTTAATGGTTCAGGAAACACGCTTTTACAGAAACCCTGAGTCATTGGTACTTTTTCAGGAATTTTTAACCTCACGACTGTTAGATGATACTTCGAAAAAGTCGTTGAACATATGGAGCGTAGGATGCTCAACAGGTGAGGAACCTTATACTCTAGCAGTTTTAGCGACTGAAGCGTTTTTGAAATTTCATAAAGAGCCGTTCTTTGGTATTACTGCGACAGATATTAGTTTGCCTGTATTAAGTAAAGCGAGAGAGGCTGTTTATAACACGCGTAAATTAATGGATATGAAGCAGGAACTCGTTGTTCGTCACTTTACGCAGTTAAGTAAAGACTTGTTTAAAGTGAATGATGACATTAGACAAAAAGTTTGTTTTTCAATGGCGAATATGATCGATATTGAAAAAAGTCCATTACGAAACATGGACGCAATTTATTGTCAAAACGTACTAATCTACTTTCGCAAAGAACGTAAACATGCAATTTTAGATAGTCTGGTTCAACGTCTGGCTCCTGGTGGGATGCTTGTCATTGGCCAAGGTGAAGCGGTTGAATGGATTCATCCTCATGTTTCCAGGGTAGAGAATAACCAGACATTGGCGTTTTTACGCCATAAAGATTATTAACATGATTTTGAACTCTGTTTTTACCATGAGCTCAAGATAATATAACGCACTGATTGGAGAAGTTATGGGGAACAACCATGACTATATTGCCCTAGACTGGGTTAAAGGCGAAATAAAACAGACCTTGTCTCAAGCTCAAAAAGCTTTGGAAGTGTTTGTTGAGAATAAAGACGACACGACGCAAATGACTTTTTGCCTGAACTATATACATCAGGTTCATGGCACGTTGCAGATGGTGGAGTTTTATGGCGCAGCATTATTAGCTGAAGAAATGGAAACGTTGTGTCAGTCAATATTAGAAGGTAAGGTCTCTAGTATTCAAGATGCTCTTGAAGTTTTGATGGAGTCGCTTCTTCAGCTTGAAAATTATTTAGAACATATTCAAAAGGGCCAAAGAGATTTACCTGTTGTCCTTTTACCTATTTTAAATGATTTGAGAGCCTTGCAAGGGAGGCCTCTTCTATCTGATACCTCACTTTTCACTCCTAACTTGTCTGCCGCTGAAGTGGTACAAAAACCAGAACATGGTTTTAGAATGCAAGATGAGCAGGTGCTTGCGAATCTGCGAAAGTTAAGGCAGATGTTTCAGTTTTCTCTTGCTGGTGTCATTAGAAATCAAGACCTAGAACAGAATTTTGCCTATTTATATAAAGTTATTGTCAGGCTGGAGAAATTTTGTCAGGGGACGCCAATAGGAAAAATTTGGTGGGTTGCTGTCGGGTACTTGGACGCGATTCAAGGAAATACTGAAGAGTTAAGTTCAGCAACAAAGCACCTGTTGAGAGAACTTGATCATCAAATTAAATTAATGATCGAAGAAAGCGACACAATTCTATCTAAGCCCTTGCCATCTGATCTATTAAAAAATCTTCTTTATTATGTAGCAAGAACAAGTGTTAGCAGTGAGCGAATTGATGAATTAAAAGTTCAGTTTAATCTTTCCTCAGCACTGCTAAGCGAACAAGAAGTTGATGAAGAACGTCAGAAACTTCAAGCGCCTGGCCAAGACACCATGATCTCGGTCGTATCTGCGTTAAGTGATGAGCTGAACCAAATTAAAGACCAGTTAGATCTTTATGTTCGTGGTGACGATAAAGATAATCAGACGCTTTCTGACTTGATCCAACCCATGACCCAAGTAGCTAATACCATTGCTGTATTGGGTTTAGGTGTATCAAGAAAGATGATACTGGAACAAATTACCACCATTGAAAACCTGCTTAAACAAGATGAGCCAGCAGATGACCAAGCATTAATGGATATGGCTGGGGCTCTTCTTTATGTAGAAGCTAATTTAATCTCATTGACTAGTGAACATACTCACTCTGACTCAGAACAAGATGAAGAAAATAAGAGTTTTGTTGTACCGGCTGAGCACTTTGAAAGTGCTCATAACGCGGTTATTTTTGAGTCGAGAAATGGATTAGAGCAAGCAAAAAATTGCATTGTAAACTTTATAGCTTCTCAATGGGACCATTCCGAGTTGGAGGGGGTTCCTGATCTTCTTGACAGTATCCGGGGTGGTTTACAAATTATTCCGCTTCCACAAGCTGCAAAACTCCTTCAATCCTGTAGTGGTTATATCAATGAAGTATTATTAGCCGATAAAACTGTTCCCGAATGGCAAGAGTTAGACCGTTTAGCTGATGCGATATCCAGTGTTGAGTACTATATGGAGCGCCTGTCTGAAGGTGCCAAAGATAACGAACGGATTCTTCAAGTTGCTGAGGAAAGTGTCGCAAAGCTAGGTTATCCAACAAGTGGTGCAACGACTGAAATAAGTGAAGAAACCTTACCTGTCTTATCACAATATCATGTCTCTGATGTTGCAACAGAATCGCCTGATGCTGTTGTAAAAGAAAGTGATGAAAATTTGATCGATGATGAAATTCTGGAAATCTTCTTAGAAGAAGCGATTGAGGTTATTGAAGAAATAAAGACCGCGATGACTGCTTTAAAGGTTGAACCTGAAAATCGTGATGAAATACAAACTTTGCGTCGTGCATTTCACACCCTTAAAGGGAGCGGTCGTTTAGTGGGGGCAAGTGCTGTCGCTGATGTAGCATGGCCCGTTGAAAATCTATTAAATAAATACCTGGAAACATCTGAGAGTATTGGTTTAGATATTTTTGATCTGCTTGATGCAGTTATGGCTAAACTTCCGTTATTAGTAGAAGAATTCGCACAAAAAACTGAATCAACAAATTATGATCATTTAGCCATTCGCGCTGAAATGTTACTTGAAAATATGGTTGCAGACTCTTCTACACAAGCTAAGTCTAAGCCAGAGCCAGAGCCAGAGCCAGAGCCAGAGCCAGAGCCAGAGCCAGAGCCAGAGCCAGAGCCAGAGCCAGAACCAGAGATTGGGGAGGTGCAGGATGAGTCAATTGAGGTCTTAGAAGGGGAGGTGGCTGAGCTTGAAATCGAAATTCAAACGCAATTGGGGAAACTGGTTGAAAAAACAGACTCTTTAAAAGCTAATCTTCAAAGTGAACTGAATCGTGTTTGTGAAGACAATGAACAGTTACAACAACAGGTCGCTCAGCTTGAACAACAGTTATCTGAAACAGAAGAAAAGGTAGACGATTTAACTAAAGTACAAGAAAGGCAACAGGTAACCATCAAAAAACTGATTAGGATAATGAAAGGAATTAATTCTAAAATTACTCATATATTTGATGATAAATAGAAATAGATCATCTACCCTTCTTTGAAAAAAGGGGGGTAGACGAATGGTTACAAATGATACTTGATACAAAACAATTGAAACCCAACGTTGTTGTTATTGAAAAAAATACTGAGCACTTTGGGAGTGCTTGTAACTTAATGCAAGAGGAAGAAGAAAACTTTCTGCTTTATCAAAAAAAGTTAGAAAAACTTCCCGAGTTAAATCAAAACCGTCACCCTTTGGTAGTATTGAACCCAGTTGCTCTTGGTGAAACACAAGTACTTTCAGAGGAACGGAAATATAGATATTTACAGCATGTTCGTCAGTTAATTGTTGAGGTGGCAGAAGATATCCAAAGTAAAAAAAATACAATTCCTGTTAATGATCCATGTTATCCGCCCTTGAATATGCCCATTCTTGATGAAGAAAAAAGGCGTGTATTTAATGAAATAATTTGCGAAAAATGCAAAGGGGCGTGTTGTTTAAATGGAGGGGATACGGCTTTTTTACAAACTGAGACAATAAAGCGCTATATGACCAAAAATTCCTGGCTGACACCAGAGCAAGTGCTGCAAAATTATAAAGAAACGATCGCTGAACAGACATGTGTCATGTCCTGTATTAACCATACCGAAAAGGGATGTAGCTTGCCTCAAGAGATGCGTTCAGATATGTGTAACAATTTTTATTGCAGTACCTTAAAAGAGTTAAATACCACATTTTCTAAGCAAGAAACTATTCCTGAAGGGGTGGTGGTTATTCTGGCTCCTCCCAAAAAAGTAGTAAAAAATAATTTAGAAATTAAAAAGATTCCATAAATAATTCTGTATGGTCGCCGAAACTCTAAGTGGCTTTCAAATTTAATCAGCTAGCAATTGAGTGTTATATTCCAGTTTTTATTTTCAATTAGTCATTAGGTTCTTTTATACTTTTTGAGCAGCAAAATAGCTTATTTTTCTCGCCGAATCACCGGTCGGAAATGGCTTGTGTATTTTTGTTGGCCTAATATGTAAAATAAATAGAAATAAAACAGGATAACTTTTTGAAACAAAACATGATCGCAAGTAATACCTTTAGTGTTGCACCAATGCTCGATTGGACTGATAGGCACTGCCGGTATTTTCATAGGTTACTCACTTCAAATGCTTTGCTCTACACCGAAATGGTAACAACGGGGGCAATTATTCATGGCTCACGGGAACGTTTTTTGGGTTTTAATAAGGCTGAGCATCCTGTGGCTTTTCAGTTAGGAGGGAGTGATCCGGTTGATTTGACTGATTGTGCTGTGCTTATTGAAGATTGTGGCTTTGATGAGGTAAATCTGAATGTGGGTTGCCCTAGTGATAGAGTTCAAAATGGGCGGTTTGGTGCCTGTTTAATGGCTGAACCCGATTTGGTGGCTGAGTGTGTTTCTGCTATGCGAGAGAAGGTTTCAATTCCTGTGACTGTCAAATCTCGTATTGGCATTGATGATCTGGATTCGTATGAGGCGTTGAGTCATTTTATTTCTACAGTGGCTGATGCTGGTTGTGATGATTTTATTATTCACGCGAGGAAGGCGTGGTTGTCAGGTTTGTCTCCTAAGCAGAATCGTGAGGTACCACCACTGAGGTATGATGTGGTTTATCAAATAAAACAAGACTTTCCTCAGCTGCGTATCAGTTTGAATGGGGGGGTTACTTCATTAGAAACGGCTCAGCAGGTTTTACAGTATGTTGATGGTGTAATGGTGGGGAGAGAGGCTTACCATAACCCATATATATTGGCTCAAGTTGATACGCTGATATTTGATAAAACAGAGACTGTTGTATCAAGAGATGAGGTGGTTATCGCTTTAATACCTTATATTCAAGAGCATTTGTCTGCGGGTGGTCGTTTGCATAATATTACGAGACATATTTTAGGTTTGTATCACGGTGTTGCTGGCGCGCGAGCCTGGCGACGGTATTTGAGTGAAAATGCCACAAAAAAAGGCGCGGATGAAACGGTTTTATTAGAGGCGTTAAAGAAAATTCGGCTGTGATATAATCATCGGTTATTTTTAATACAGAGACCAGACAATGGAAGAACATTTTTCCAAAATCATTGAAGAAGTAGGCGAAGACCTGACTCGTGAAGGCTTGGTAGATACGCCTAAACGTGCAGCTAAAGCTTTTAAGTTTTTAAATAACGGCTATGAGAAAACACTGGAAGAAGTTTTAAACGGCGCTATTTTTGAAGCTGATACTGAAGATATGGTTATCGTAAAGGATATTGAGTTATATTCTTTATGTGAACATCATTTGCTGCCTTTTATTGGTAAATGCCATATTGCGTATATTCCTAATGGTAAAGTGCTGGGCTTGTCTAAGTTGGCGCGTATTGTTGATATGTATGCCAGACGATTGCAAATTCAGGAAAAATTAACTAAAGAAATTGCTGATGCAGTTGAGCTTTCAATTGGCGCAAAAGGTGTGGCTGTGGTTGTTGAGGCGAAACATTTATGTATGATGATGCGTGGTGTTGAAAAGCAAAATTCAGTGATGACTACTTCAGTTATGACAGGTATTTTTAGAGATGATCGTAGCACGAGGGTAGAGTTCTTGAATTTAATTAACCGGTAATTGCTGGTAATTATAAAGGTGAACCCCTTTGTCTATTAAGCAAATTGAAAAAGCTGACTAATATTTAGTCGGCTTTTTTGCGTTTAATAATATTGAATTAATGGATACCTCTATTAATTTATTTGATAGGAGCTGGGCATGAGAGGGTATGAGAGAGATTGTTCGTTTTGTCGTTTAATGCGTAGTTTGGCTTTTACGGGCGTAGGTATGGGGATTGGTAGTGGTTCGGCTTATTTACTAGGTGCTAATCAGCAAGATATTATTATGTCTGGTATCGTGGTTTCTGCGATTATTGTATTTGGAATGTTGGATAAAAAGAAATCTAAGAGGTCAAAATGAAGCTGAATATATTACAAAGCTGGAAAAATAAATGGCCAAAGGTACGGTCAACATTACCTTTACCTACCGGTGAGGGTGTGGTTGATAAAGGTGCATTTGATACCATAGAAATTGATAAGCTGTTCGATTCTGTCAATCAGGCTAAGACAATTGCTGGACAGTCTGTTTTGTATCGCTCGCTAACTCAACCTTCTGATTCACTTGAAGAGATTAATGCTAAACAAGCAGCGATTAAGGAAATTCAAAGCGCCCCTGCCGTCAGAGATAACCTGGAAAACATTGTTGCTAATGCGGCAGAAAAAGAACAGGCCTTATATTTATTACTTTTTGGTGAGTTTTTGGGTGGGATGGGGACGGCCAGAGAAAATAACCAGATAGAAGGTTATGGTTATCGTCAATATAGGCGTGGTGTTCGAACTGTGCTGGAATTGACTGATTCAATTTATGCTTCTCAAGAGCCCGATAGTCCTTATTTAAAGTCTGTATTTAACAAAATAAATACTTTTTCGCAAAGCCGAGTTTGTTCTTTAATGCGAGGACCTGTTTATAACACCGAAAAAGGCCTTAAAAGTAAAGAGGAGCGGAAGGGTTCATTTGTTCCTGCAAGCATTTTTATACCGCGCGTTTTTAAGCCCTTGTTGATTTCATTGGTATTGGTGCTGATTTGGGTATTAACTCAGTTGATGTCTTTTGGTATTCCAGGAATTTCGTTTGGCGGCGGTGCTATTTGGGGCTTGTTTTTAGTGCCTTTTTCCTTGCTTTATTTTCCCATTATTGGTGGTTTTGATAGGGATAATTGTATTATTCCATTGCGAGAAGAATTTAAACAATCACAAGAACTGGGTGATGCATTGGATGCTTTGGGGCAGATCGATGAATTGCTGTCATTTATTAAGCTTTCTGAGCAACACGGCAGATCAATGAGATTGCCTGAAATGATTGAAAGTGAGCAGCATTCAATCGGCTTGCTTGACGCTAAAAACCCTGTATTGGGTCGGAAAAATGCTTCTTATGTTGGTAATGATTTTAATTTAGAGCAAGAAAAGTTAGTCTTTATTACTGGGCCCAATAGTGGCGGTAAAACCGCATTTTGTAAAACGGTGACACAAATTCAAGTGTTGGCTCAAGCGGGCTGTTATGTGCCTGTTGAGAAGGCTAAGTTAAGTGTGGCTGATAGAATATTTTATCAAGCCCCTGAAATTAGTCATCTTGATGATGGTGAAGGTCGTTATGGTACGGAGCTAAAGCGAACTAAAGATATATTTTTAGCGAGTACAGCCAAAAGCCTTGTGGTTTTGGATGAGCTTTCTGAGGGAACCACTTTTGAAGAAAAAATGGAGTCATCAACGAATGTGTTGGATGGGTTCTATCGAAAAGGCTGTAATACTATTTTAATTACCCATAATCATCAATTAGTGGATGTTTTTATTGATAAAGGCGAAGGGTCGGCCAGGCAGGTCGAGTTTGCAAATGATGCGCCAAGCTATAAATTAGTTGAAGGTATTTCTCGAGTGAGTCATGCGGACAGGGTGGCCAAAAAGATTGGTTTTTCTAAAGAAGATATTGATGAATATTTAGCGAGTTCAAAATGAAAATAGGCACAGCATTAACAGCAAGTGCAACGAAAGCATTGTTACTTGGCAGTGGTGAGTTGGGTAAAGAAACAGCTATTTCCCTTCAACGCTATGGCGTGGAAGTGATTGCTGTGGATCGCTACGAAAATGCACCTGCACAGCAAGTGGCTCATCGTAGTTATGTGATTGATATGACGGATGGGGATGCAGTTAAGCAGCTTGTTGAAAAAGAAAAACCTGATTTTATTATTCCTGAAATTGAAGCGATAGCTACAGATGCCTTGGCTGATATTGAGGCAGAAGGTGTGTCTCAAGTCGTCCCTAATGCGCGAGCGGTACAGTTGACGATGAACAGGGAAGGGATAAGAACAATGGCGGCCGAAGAGGTGGGGGTGCCGACATCAAGTTACGCTTTTGCACAAACCTTTGCTGAATTAAAAGCGGCAGTTGATGGCGGTATAGGTTATCCCTGTTTTATTAAGCCGACTATGTCATCTTCGGGTAAAGGGCAGTCGATGGTGGTTAATGCGGATCAGTTAGAGGGCGCCTGGAATCATGCTAAATCTGGCGGACGAACAGATACGGGCAAGGTGATTGTTGAAGGAGCGGTTGATTTTGATTATGAAATCACGCTTTTAACAGTACGAGCTTTAAATGCACAGGGAGAGGTGGAAACCCATTACTGTGAGCCTGTTGGTCATAGGCAGGAAGATGGTGACTACAGAGAAAGTTGGCAACCGCAGGGAATGACGGTTGCTGCATTAAATAATGCTCAGGATATTGCTTATAAAATAACCAATAATATCGGTGGATTAGGTTTGTTTGGTGTTGAGTTGTTTATTAAGGGCGACGATGTCTGGTTTAGCGAAGTCAGTCCAAGGCCGCATGATACAGGGATGGTGACTATGGTCACTCAGCGACAAACAGAATTTGACCTCCATGCTAGAGCGATTTTGGGATTGCCTGTTTCTACACAATTAGATAAGCCAGGGGCAAGTGCTGTTATTTTAGGTGGAAAAGATGCTGTTGGTGTTGAGTATCAAGGTTTGAATAAAGCCTTAGAAGATGCTGATGTTGATATTCGCTTATTTGCAAAGCCGGAGGCTTTTGTTTCGAGACGGATGGGCGTGGCAGTTGCTACGGCTGGTAATGTGGATGATGCAAGAGAGAAAGCTGTTAAAGCGGCTGGACTGGTCAAGGTTCAGTAAATAAAGGTTGCGTGTTATGAAGGTTTTTTACGGTATTTTATTTTTATTACTTTCTTTTTATGCGCATGCAGATGTTTATAAGCGGACGGGATCTGATGGGCGAATTTACTATACGGATGAGCCTAAAAAAGGCTTTAAGTACAAAAGGATTATTCGTACTAGACCAAAGAACTATTCGGTTGCCTATAAGAACCTGTCCAAAAATAAGAAAAAATATGCGCCACTTATTACTAAAGCCGCTACAAAATATAAACTGGATCCAAAGTTATTGCATGCTGTGATTCAGACTGAATCGGCTTATGATGAAAAAGCAATCTCTTCAGCGGGTGCGGTAGGTTTGATGCAGTTAATGCCGGCAACTGCAAAGCGTTATGGGGTGTCTAACCGAAAAAGTGCAGTGCAAAATATTGATGGTGGTGCACATTACATTAAAGATTTATTAAAAATGTTTAATTCCAATTTGAAACTGGTACTTGCTGGATACAATGCGGGGGAAGGGGCTGTAAAAAAATATAAAAACTCGGTTCCTCCTTATCCGGAAACTCAAAACTATGTGCGAAAAGTGATGAGGCTTTATAGAGGCGTTTGATTTTTATAGGCTGCGGCAATGGGTTTTTCGTGGATAACTGCTAGACTAAGAAACGTGCATAAAACAACCTCCCGATTTCTAACTGGTTTTTTTGCTCCAGCTGGAATGATCTCATTCGTTACGTAGAATAACTATGTGCCTCATGAGATCATCCCACCTGAAGCAAAAAACCTGTGTTATAACTTCGGGATGTTATTTCATGCACGTTCCTGGTTTTGATGTTTAATTCTTAATAGGTCGATGATGGATGACTTAACTCCACAAGTATTGATTAAAGATTCGCTGGAAATTTTCTCGCTTCCTGATATTTATTTTCAGGTGGCAGAAATGATTAAGGATCCTCGGTTTTCTGCCGAAGATATGGGGCAGGTTATTAGTAAAGATCCTGGCTTAAGCGCACGGTTATTAAGAGTGGTTAATAGTTCTTTTTATGGCTTTCAAGCTAAAGTAGATACGATTTCCAGAGCAATTACCATTGTTGGTATTGAAGATTTGCAGAATCTAGTTCTTGCGACTTCTGTTATCGATAAGTTTAGTCATATTCCGTCTGAACTGGTGGATATGACAGATTTTTGGCTGCGCAGTGTGCAATGTGGTGTTATCGCAAGATTGTTGGCTAAAGAAAACTCTGTTTTACATTGCGAGCGGCTGTTTTTAACTGGTTTGCTTCATGATTTGGGGTCTTTGGTGCTTTATTATAAAATGCCTGATAAGTCAATGGAAGTGTTGTTGGCAGCCGATTATGATCAGCGCTTGATTGGAGGTTTGGAGCAGGAGATTATTGGTTTTACTCATGCTGATGTGGGAGCGGCCTTGATTGAGTCGTGGGGTTTGCCGGAGTCACTCGTTGAGGCGATTGCTTGTCATCTTAATCCTGATGTTTCGCATGCTCATAAGCTTGATGCCTATCTGTTAAGTTTGGCATCGAGATTAACGTCGTTTTCTCAGCAAGATATTTCTATAAGCGACGTTTTAGATGAATATTCTGATGATGCGCTGTCGGTCATTCAATTGGATGTTGATTTGGTTGAAAAAGTGATGAAACAAGCGGATGAGGAGTTTGCTCAGGTATTTGAGTTGATGGCGCCGAGTAAGCGGTTTCATTAGCCTGGTTCGCTGTTGTATTTTAGCTTTAGGGAGATGGAAACAAATAATCATCCAATCTTGCTGGTCTTTTTGTCCGCCTTCAGCCGTGTAGCAAAGTTACGTAGCCTGCTATGCGCCTCTTGCTACACGACTGAAGACAAACAAAAATCCTGCCCAATAATGGATGATTATTCATTTCCAGCTCCCTTAAATCACTGGATGGCCAAAGTGCTCTAATAAGTTTATTAGCTTTATCAAAGGAAGTCCGATTAAAGCATTGGGGTCTTTGGTATCTATTTTTTCAAACAATGCAATGCCTAAGCCTTCAGATTTGAAACCGCCTGCACAGTTATAGGCGGGTTCTTTGTTAATATAATTGATAATTTGCTTTTCTGTTAATGCTCTGAACTGCACGGTTGTTAAGTCGGTGTCAGTATGATATTGACCGGTGGATGTGTTTAAAACACAAATGCTGGTGTGGAAATGAACTGACTGACCTGATTGGTTTTTTAGTTGTTGAATGGTTTGCTCGTGGTTTCCAGGTTTTCCAAATATGTGAGTGTTAATGCTTGCTACTTGATCTGAGCCGATAATCAGGTGGTTACTGAATTTATGTTGGGTGGCATGGGCTTTTTCTACGGCCAGGCGTAGTGCTAAATCAATGGGGGGTTCATTGGGTTTAGGCGTTTCGTTAATATGTGGAGCAAATGAAGTGAATTCAATATTTAGTTTTTTTAATAATTGTTTTCTATAGCGTGAGCTAGATGCAAGAACTATCTGTTGTTTCATGATTATAATTTATTGACGAAATGATGATTAGTCTTTAGAATTGTCCAGTTATGTTAGATAGATTACCTGTTCTTATAAATCCGGTAAGTTTTTCTGAAAGAGGGAAGACATTATCAGGAATAATTGAAATAAGTGAATTAGCTCGTTTGTCTGATGTGCTGGTTGATAAATCTGGAAAAGTGGAAATAAATTTCTCTTTTAGTAAAGAGGGAAGAGTACCGACTATTCAGGGTGAAATCAAAACCAATTTAATTTTAAAATGTCAATCTTGCTTAGAGAGTCTGGATTGGCCTGTTAATGCAAGCATTAAATTAGGTATTGTCCAGTCATTAGAGCAAGCAGATAGGTTAGCGAGTGATTGCGAGCCTTTGATGCTGGAAACTGAGAAAATTTCTCTTAATGATCTTGTTGAGGATGAGTTGTTATTGGCACTCCCTGATTTTCCTAGGCACACGAAAAAATGTGTCGATGAAAGCAATGGAATTGAAGATGTCTTTGAAACAACTCAGAAAAATGATGAGGCGGAGTTGGAATCTAACAACCCATTTTCTGTTTTAGCTAAACTTAAAAATACCGGAGATTAATCATGGCAGTACAAAAAAGCAAGGTAACACGCTCAAGACGTGGACAACGTCGTTCACACGATTCTTTAGAGAGCAAAACTTTATCTCAAGATCCAATGACAGGTGAAACTCACCTACGTCACCATATGACACCTGATGGTGTGTTCAAAGGTCGTCAAGTTGTTGTAAACGACGAAGATTAATAGTTAAGGTATCTTTGTACGGCGGACTTCGTCTGCTGTACAAATAATACGGCGATGGCGGATTAGTATCCGCCTTGCACGTCTATCTTTAATGGATAAATAATCTGCTAGGTTCCCTGGTGGGGTCTTCCAAAAAATTCGGAGTTAATCCTAAGCGTGAGTTCAATAATTGCAATTGATGCTATGGGGGGGGATTTTGGTCCTCAAGTGACCATTCCTGCATCCTTAGAGTGCTTAAAAGCAAGTCAAAATTTAAAAATCATTTTAGTTGGTGATGAGGTAGTTCTTAATGAATTGCTAGGGAATGCTTTGTCTGAATTTAAAGGAAGACTGAGTATTCAGCATGCTTCCCAGCAAGTTGAAATGGATGAAAAACCACAGAGTGCATTGCGTGGAAAAAAAGATTCATCTATGCGAGTGGCTATTAATCTAGTGAAAGATAACCAGGCAGATGCTTGCGTGAGCGCTGGTAATACAGGTGCTTTAATGGCAACGGCACGATTTGTATTAAAAATGATTCCTGGTATAGATAGGCCGGCTATTATTTCAACACTACCTTCTACTTTTGGGCATACGCATGTGCTTGATTTGGGTGCAAATGTTGATTGTACTGCTGAGCATCTGTACCAATTTGCCATTATGGGTGAAGAAGTTGTAAAGGCGGTTGAAGATATTGAATCACCTAGAATTGGCTTGCTTAATATTGGTGAAGAAGATATGAAGGGTAACGAGCAGGTTAAAGCGGCTGCTAAACTCTTGGAAAATTCAGGGCTTAACTATATTGGTTATGTTGAAGGTAATTCAATTAATGCAGGTAGTCAGAAAGTAGATTTGATTGTCACTGATGGTTTTGTTGGTAACGTGGCACTAAAATCAATTGAAGGCGCGGCAAAAATGTTTGTTTCTAAGTTGAAAGATGCATTTTCCAAAAACATTTTCACTAAGATGATTGCTGTTATTGCCTATCCCGTTTTAAAGATTTTTAAGTTAAGCATCGACCCCAGAATGTTTAATGGTGCAAGCTTTATCGGTTTGCGTGGTTTGGTTATTAAAAGCCACGGTGGAGCTGATGAACTGGCTTTTAAAACAGCAATTCATTTGGCAGAAGTTGAAATTGAGCATAATGTTACCCGTAATATTATTGATAAAGTTGCGACTACCCTGGAAAAAAGAGAGCAAATATGAGCCAAAGTTCTGACAATAGTCGATGTGCAAAAGTTATTGGAACAGGTGGGTACTTACCTGAAACGATACGAACAAATGATGATATTTCAAAATTAGTTGATACTTCAGATAGCTGGATTTTTGAAAGAACAGGCATAAAAACACGACGTATTGCAGGACCAGATGAAACGGCTTCCAGTATGGCTGAAATTGCTGCCAGGCAAGCTATAGAAATGGCAGCTATCTCGGCTGATGAAATTGATCTGATTATTGTGGCTACGGGGTCGCCAGATAGAGTGTATCCCAGTACCGGCTGTATGTTACAGCAAAGGCTTGGGATAAAAAATTGTGTTGCATTTGACGTGCAGGCTGCATGTTCAGGTTCTATTTTTGCAATGAGTATTGCGGATCAGTACATAAAATCCGGTGCGGCTAACAAAGTATTGGTTGTTGGTTCAGAAATTTGTTCTCGTCTTGTCGACTGGACGGATAGAGGAACCTGTATTCTTTTTGGTGATGGTGCGGGTGCTGTGTTGTTAAGTTCAACCAATGAACCTGGCATTCTATCAACACATATTCATTCGGATGGTGGCTACGAAGATCTGCTGTATTGTCCTAATCCACAAGTTGCAACCGATGCAAATAAAGATGAGTCGGGTGTTATCAATATGCGTGGTAATGAAGTATTTAAAGTAGCTGTGAATACTTTGGGTCGTATTGTTGATGAAACTTTGGTTGCTAATGGTTTAGATAAGTCAGAGATTGACTGGTTGGTTCCCCATCAAGCAAATATCAGAATTATTGCAGCAACGGCAAAGAAGCTAAAAATGTCTATGGAGCAAGTGGTGTTGACGCTGGAAAATCAGGGTAACACCTCTTCTGCATCGGTATTGTTAGCATTTAATGAGGCAGTGAGGGATGGACGAATTCAGCGAGGACAGATTGTATTACTAGAAGCATTTGGTGCTGGTTTTACATGGGGTTCTGCATTAATTAAGTATTAAAGAGCAGGCGAAAGGCTCAAGACGAAAGACTCAGTTTAGATTGCTCTGTCTTTTGCCTTGAGTCTTTTGTCTTTTGTCTAATTTTTTTAAAAAATTCTATGAACGAGCAAAAGTATAATTTAGCCTTTGTTTTTCCAGGGCAGGGTTCTCAATCTGTTGGTATGTTATCTGCTATGGCAGAGGCTTTTCCAACCGTGGGTGAAACCTTTGAGCAAGCGTCGGATGCTTTAGGGTTTGATTTGTGGAAATTGGTTCAAAACGGGCCGGTTGAAGATTTAAATCAAACTAATAATACCCAGCCTGCGATGCTAGCGGCTGGTGTTGCTATGTGGCGAGTATGGTGTGATCAAACTGATATAAAACCTGCTTGGATGGCTGGTCACAGTTTAGGGGAATATACTGCCTTAGTGTGTTCTGGTGCGATGAGTTTTGAAGATGGCGTTAAGCTGGTTGCTGATAGAGGACGGTTAATGCAAGAGGCTGTTCCTGCAGGTGTTGGCGCAATGGCTGCCATTATTGGTCTTGAAAATCATATTGTTGTAAAAGTCTGTAGTGATAGTGCGCAAGGTGAGGTGGTTTCGGCGGTTAATTTTAATGCGCCAGGCCAAGTGGTGATTGCTGGAAATACAGCCGCTGTTGAAAGAGCGATGGTTGCTGCAAAAGAGGCTGGAGCAAAAAGGGCGCTACCATTACCGGTCAGTGTACCGTCTCATTGTGCATTGATGGAATCTGCAGCAGAACAGCTTGATGTAAAACTGCAGTCAGTCAATATAGAAATTCCTAAAATGACCTTGATACATAATGTCGATGTTGCATCACATAATGCGTCAGAAGTCATTCGTAATGCCTTAAAGGAGCAATTATTTAAACCGGTTCGCTGGGTTGATGGTATTAAATACATGCACGATCAAGGTGTGAGCCAATTTGTAGAATGTGGGCCGGGTAAAGTCTTAATGGGTCTTAATAAGCGAATTGTAAAAGGCGCTGAGCATATGACTATGTTTGACCCTGCTACGTTAGAAAAAGTTTTGGAGCAATTAAATGGATAAGAAAGTAGCGTTGGTCACTGGTGCAAGCCGTGGAATAGGGCGTGCCATTGCAGAGCAACTGGTCGCTGATGGTTTTTTTGTTATCGGGACGGCAACCAGTGATGGTGGCGCAGAGTCTATTTCTACTTATTTAAGCTCAGATGGAAAAGGCTTAAAGCTGAATGTGGCTGATGCGGAATCTATTGCCGCTGTGATTAAGCAGATTGCAGATGATTATGCAGCACCTGCTGTTTTAGTTAATAATGCGGGTATCACTAGGGATAACTTATTGATGCGAATGAAGGATGACGAATGGGATGATATTATCACGACCAACCTGACGTCTATTTTTCGTATGAGCAAAGCAGTTTTACGCGGCATGATGAAAGCAAAAACAGGCAGAATTATTAATATTTCTTCTGTGGTTGGCGCAACGGGTAATGCCGGACAGACAAACTATGCAGCATCAAAGGCTGGTATGATTGGCTTTGCTAAATCTATGGCTAAAGAGGTTGGTTCGCGGAATATTACTGTCAATACGGTAGCGCCGGGTTTTATTGATACTGATATGACTAAAGAGTTGGCTGATGAGCATAAAGAGGCTTTAATGAGTTCTATTGCATTAGGTCGCTTAGGAGATCCGAAAGAAATAGCACATGCGGTTTCTTTTTTGGCTTCTGAAGGGGCTTCTTATATCACTGGCGAAACGATTCACGTGAATGGTGGCATGTTTATGCCCTAGGTAACTTGCAACAAAAACCACCCAGATTGCTTGCCTTTTTGTCTCTGAGTAATTCATCTCAATCGTTACGTAGCTTGCTATGCGCCTCTTGAGATGACTTAATCAGAAACAAAAATTCGGCGCAATCTGGATGGCTTGTTTATTGTGACGTACCTTAGTATTGTGACTTTGTTGCAATATAAAGTATAATTCCACTCGGTTTGCTGGATAGTCAGCGACGGGTTTTTAATAACATTAATAAAAAATATAGTAAGCGGCTTAAAAAAGTCCCTTACAACATCTGAGGAAAACAAAATGAGTAACATTGAAGAACGCGTAAAAAAGATTGTTGCAGAACAGTTAGGTGTTAAAGATGATATCGCGAATGATTCATCTTTCGTTGATGATCTTGGTGCTGATTCTTTAGATACAGTAGAACTTGTCATGGCGCTAGAAGAAGAATTTGAATGTGAGATTCCAGATGAAGAAGCTGAAAAAATCACTACAGTTCAGTTAGCAATTGATTATATTAATACAAATCTATAACTAGCTGGTTAACTACTCTAGTGGATGAATTCTCATCCGCTAGTATAGTTCTTGAATTTTTTTAAGAACACCTTTCAAATCATGCATTTTTATATTTCAAACAGGTCATTACTTTGAGCACACGTCGAGTTGTAATTACTGGTTTAGGCGCAGTTACGCCTTTAGCTAATAATGTCGCTGATACCTGGGACGGTATTCTTAAAGGCAAAAGTGGTATTAGTCCTATTGATTCTTTTGATATCTCTACCTTTGCAACAACATTTGGTGGTGTTATCAGGGATTTTGATATTAGTGAATATATCCCCGCAAAAGATGCAAAAAGAATGGATGGATTCATTCATTATGGAATTGCGGCTGGTTGTCAGGCAATTGAAGATTCAGGCATAGAAGTCACTGAAGAAAATGCTGAGCGTATCGGTGTTGCCATTGGTGCTGGAATTGGTGGTATTACAGGTATTGAAGACTGTCGTGTCACGTATGAAAAAAGCGGAGCGCGTAGAATATCTCCTTTCTTTGTTCCGGGTAATATTATTAATATGATTTCAGGGAACTTATCCATTAAATATGGTTTAAAGGGTCCTAATTTCGCCATTGTTACTGCTTGTACAACGGGTACTCATAATATTGGCGATGCATCACGCTTAATCAAGTACGGTGATGCAGATGTGATGATTGCAGGTGGTGCAGAGCGATGTACGACTTCAAGAACTGCCATGGGTGGTTTCGCATCAGCAAAAGCATTATCTCGCAGAAATGATGATCCACAAGCGGCAAGTCGTCCTTGGGATTTAGACCGTGATGGTTTTGTATTAAGTGACGGTTCAGGAGTTGTTGTTCTTGAAGAATTAGAACATGCTAAAGCTCGTGGTGCTAAAATCTATGCAGAAGTGGTAGGTTATGGAATGAGTGGTGATGCTTATCACATGACTACACCATCAGTTGGAGGCGAGGGTGCTGCACGTTGCATGAAAAATGCATTAAGAGATGCAGGCTTGAATGCTGAACAGGTTGATTATATTAATGCTCATGGCACATCGACACCAGCAGGCGATGTAGGCGAAACACAAGCAATGAAAGCCGCTTTAGGTGATCATGCTTATAAAATTGCGGTTAGTTCAACTAAATCAATGATTGGGCACTTATTAGGTGCTGCGGGTGGTATCGAAGCGGTTCTTTCTGCTTTGGCCATAAAAGACCAGGTTGCGCCACCAACAATTAATCTTGAAACACCTGACCCTGAATGTGATTTGGATTATGTGCCTAATACAGCTAGAGAAATGAAAATTGATGTTGCCATTTCCAACTCCTTTGGTTTTGGTGGAACTAATGGTTCATTAGTCTTTAAAAAATACGAATAGCACTGATTTTTACTGATGTACCTGCTTAATGGTGAAAGTAAAGACAGTATCAGTTTTTCAGACAGGGGTTTCCAATATGGTGATGGTTTATTTGAAACCATTGAAGTCATAAATGGAAGCCCTGTCTTTCTAGATCAGCATTTACAACGGCTTTTAAAGGGTTGTGAAAAGCTGTTAATTCCTCCCCCGGCACTAGCGTTACTTCGTCAAGAAGCTTTTGAAGTGTCCAGTCAAGCAAGTTCTGCACAAGCTGTCTTAAAGTTAATAGTGACTCGCGGGTCAGGCGGTCGTGGTTATCGCCAGCCAGAAACTATCAATACAACGCGCCTTTTTTCACTACACCCTTATCCTGAATACTCAGAAAGCTTTAAGCAATTAGGTATCACCGCCCGGTTTTGTCGAACTTCATTGGGTTTAAATCCGGCTTTAGCTGGTATTAAACATATGAATCGTTTGGAGCAGGTTATTGCTCGGTCTGAATGGGATTCCGCAGACATTCAAGAAGGTTTTATGTTGGATGTGATGGGAAATGTCATAGAAGGGACAATGAGTAATATCTTTCTAGTTAAAAATAATTGTTTAATTACGCCAATCATTTCACACTGTGGTGTTGAGGGTATTTTAAGAAATATTGTTATTAACCTGGCTAGCCAGGCGCACATAGACGTTATTGACAAGGTTATTAGCAAAGAAGATGTTTATTCCGCTGATGAGTTATTTATTACCAATTCAATTATTGGTATTTGGCCTGTTAAGCAAATTGAGGATAAGCAATTTTTGATAGGGCAGCTAACTAGGCAATTGCAGCAGCTTTTTTTATCATTCAAACAAAGGGAATGTGATGATTGTTAGAGCCTTATCCGTATTGATTTTATTAGTAACGGTTTCATCGGTATGGTTGTGGACTGAATATACACAGGCTTTATCCATGCCCGTTGTTATTGAACAATCTGAAATTGTCGAAATACAAAAGGGTGATAGTTTTAATAAAATTACCGCCAGGTTAGTTGCTCAAGGAATACAAATTAAACCTTTGTGGTTTAAAGTGCTGGCCTATAAAGATAAGCTGACCAATAAGCTAAAGGCGGGGGAGTACGAATTAAAGCCAGGGCTGACTATGCCAGAGGTTTTAGCTGTTTTTGTAAATGGTAAAGCACGGCAATATTCGATAACTTTTCCTGAAGGCTGGAGTTTTAAGCAAATTTTGCAAGAAATTAGCAAAAACCCTTATCTGAAAAAAACCATAGGTAGTATGTCTTATCAAGACATCATGGTAAAACTGGGTTCAGAATATTCACACCCTGAGGGTTTGTTTTTTCCTGACACTTATTTCTTTGATAAAAATGCCACAGATATTTCTATTTTAAAAACAGCCTATCAAAAGATGCAGCTGACTTTGCAATCTGAATGGTTAAAGAAAGAACATAATCTACCCATAGATACGTCGTATCAAGCTTTGATTTTAGCTTCTATTGTTGAAAAAGAAACGGGTGCTGCTATTGAGCGCCCGCAAATTGCAGGTGTCTTTACCCGTAGGTTAAGAAAAGGTATGTTACTGCAAACAGACCCTACTGTTATTTATGGTATGGGGGAGCGCTATAAAGGTAATATTCGGCGCAAAGACTTAAGGCAAGCCACGGCTTACAATACTTATGTTATTAAGGGCTTGCCGCCGACTCCCATTGCTATGCCAGGTAAAGAAGCTATTCATGCCGTATTGCATCCACAGCAAGGAAAAAGCCTGTATTTTGTTGCAAAAGGGAAGGGTACAGGAACGCATGTCTTTTCTGCAACACTGAGGGAACATAATAATGCGGTTAATAAGTATCAAAAAAGACAATAAAGATATAAAAGAACAAGGCATGCTTAGTAGGTGTGTTTCCTCAAAAAAGACTGCAATTTTTATGTAGACTGATCTGGCCACCTTATAGAATCAGGCAATATTTATGTGTACGATATTAAGATGCGTTATATTTTTTATTTCCTTTACTGTTCAAGCGGATATTTATCAATGGACGGATGATGAAGGTAATAAGCACTTCTCTGATAAACCTCATCAAGGTGCTAAAACATTACAAGTACAGGCGGGTTACAGTTATTATCAGGTAAAAAAGGTTTACGATGGCGATACTGTTTTATTAAAAAATGGACAAAAAATTCGTTTTTTAGGTATCAATACACCGGAAGTTGAGGGGCGAAATAAAACGGCACAAGCGGGTGGGGAAGAGGCAAAACGCTGGTTGCAGAAAAAATTAAAAAACAAAAAAATTAGATTAGAAAGGGATGTTGAAAAACAAGATAAATATGGACGTTTTCTGGCTCATATTTTTACAGAAGATAAGCAGCATATTAATCTTGAATTGGTTAAAAAAGGCTATGCCAGCGTTAATATTTACCCGCCTAATCTAAAATATACAGAGCAATTATTAACGGCTGAAAGTCAGGCGAATAAATCGAGACTGGGACTATGGAAATATCCAGAATACAAAAGAAAGCCTGTGAGCCAAATTACCCAAGGGCGATTTAAAGGCTGGCAAAGAGTGACTGGCAAAATCAATACTATTCGACATACGCGAAAATACAGTTATTTGAGTTTATCGGACACGTTTTCTTTGAAAATAGAAAAAAAGGCTCAAAAATATTTCCCTAAGCTAGATTCTTACCTTGGTAAGCGGGTTGAGGTGCGGGGTTGGATCAACCAACGTAAAGGACGGTATAGTATGTTTTTACGTCATTCTAGTGCTCTACAAATTCAAGAATAATGTTGAAAATAATCAATCAGTAATGTTTTTAGTAAGTCTGAGTGCTGCCAGGATGATGGAGTGAAAAACATGTTTTTTCACTCCACGTGGTTTTGGTATTATTTCAATAATTCTGAGAAAGGTTTCAATGTTTTTGTATTATGTTGTTTGCATACAATTAATTGATAGGTTTTATCATCTATTGTTAAACTGGTTTCATTCAGGTTTGAGGTGCGTTTGCAGCGGGTTCCTTTTGCCGTACCTGCTTGGCATTGTTTTACACCATCTGTTAAATCAATATTATGTTCGTTAGCGGCTGGGCTTGGGCTGTTTGTTATTTCTGGTTCTTCTGTTGGTGTGGTTTGTTTTTCTTCTAAATTGTCGGGTGGGATGCAGTTTAATTGTTTTCTAAAGATAACGACAAAAATAATAAAGGCGATTAAAGGCCAGATAGGTATTGAGCTGGTCAGAGAATCTCCTGCAGAGGCAATAGTGGAATTAAAAACAATGAATAGTGTGCTAAGCACAATTGCTACGCTTTTGTTGTTGAACATTATTAAATCCCCTGGTTAATATTTATTGACAGTTAAATGCTTATTTATTAAGTGGTAATGTTAAGGAGCGAGAATTCAATAATACCCGGGCCTGACTTGTCTTTTGCCTCCACAGACGTGCTAGAAAAGCAGTTGCGTAGCCTGCTATGCGAGTGTTTTCCTAGCACGCCTGTGAAGCCAAAATCCGGCGTCATACTTTCGGGTATTATTGAATTATCGATCCTAAAAATAACACGTTATAAATAATTAGCCAATTTTTTATTGATTGAATAATTCCAAAGCGCCCGGCAGAAAAAATTCACTCACCAGCATTTTTTGTTTTTGTATGGCATAAACGGTTCTTCGTCCCCAAACATGTGGTTCAATATTGATCCTTTTAGTGAGTGCTGGTGTCCAGGTCGACTTAGGGATGCAGCAGGTGTTGAGTTCCAATCGTTCTAGTTTGGGGTAGGAAAAAATTACTTCGCCTAAAGGGCGAGTGCCCAAATGAGATAAGTTGCGTTTTGCAACTTTTATCGTTTGTTCTGGCAAAATGGTTCTGGCCAGTATTAAGGGTTTGCCATCGGCGTGCAAAAGCACTTCTCTGATTAAGTTAAACTGTTGGTGTGGGAGTTGTAATAAATCGCGTTCACTGAGAAAAGGTGGTTTCCAGCGGTGAAATAAAATCTCGACAGCAAAAGAATGACCATAAAATTGACGTAAACGCTGAGTTAAAGAGCCTTTCTCATGTACCCAGGAATGCACATCGGCAGGCATGGCTTGATTTATACCTGGATGTTTTGTTTTCCAGCGAGGTTCCTGGCTAAATAAGAAACTGTTTTTATGCACGATTTATTAAACCTCAGAATAGAGTGATGATTGACCTAGCCAGCGGTCAATTATAGGCTGAATTGCGTCTGGGTGCTCAGCGCAAAGAGTGTTAGCGGTTTCTTGAACATGATCAAGTAAGTTCATATCTCTATTGAGGTCAGCAATTTTAAGTTGCATGAGTCCTGTTTGCCGGGTGCCCATTACATCGCCAGGTCCTCGTATTTGCAGGTCTTTTTCGGCGATAATAAAGCCATCGTTACTTTCTCTGAGTATGCCAAGTCTTTGTCGCCCTGTCGTAGATAAGGGGGATTGATACATTAATAAACAGAAACTTTCTTGCTCGCCTCGCCCTACACGGCCTCGTAACTGGTGTAATTGGGAAAGCCCTAATCGTTCGGCATTTTCAATCACCATTAAACTGGCATTGGGTACATCAACACCGACTTCTATTACTGTGGTTGCAACTAATAAATCATAATCATGAGCTTTAAAGCCTTGCATAACCGCATCTTTTTCAGAGGATTTCATCCTGCCATGTACCAAAGCAATGCGAACATCCGGTAACACTTCAGTCAGGTATTCCGCAGTTTTTTCAGCCGCTTCACATTGTAAAACTTCTGACTCTTCAATTAGTGTACAAACCCAATAGGTTTGATGCTGGTTATCGGTCCACTGTTGTACTTTTGTGATGATCTGTTCTCGTCGCTCTGAAGGAATGACGCGAGTAATAACTGGTTTTCTGCCGGGAGGCAGTTCATCTATTATGGAAATATCCAAATCTGAATATTGCAACATGGCCAATGTTCTGGGAATGGGGGTGGCTGTCATGACTAATTGGTGAGGGCGACTGTTAGCTGTTTGTCCCTTTTGTCTCAAAGCAAGCCGTTGGTGTACGCCAAAACGGTGTTGTTCATCAATAATGATTAAGCCGAGTTGATTAAATATCACACTCTCCTGAAACAGAGCGTGGGTGCCGATAATAATATTCGCTGAGCCATCGGCTACATCGCTTAATGCCTGTTTCCTGGCTTTACCTTTAAGTTGTCCCGTTAAATAGGTGATATTTGTATTGCTGTCCTTAAACCATTGATTAAAATTACGCTTGTGCTGTTCTGCTAATAATTCAGTCGGAGCCATAATGGCCACTTGAAAATGACTGGATAAAGCAAGTAAGGCTGCATATGCTGCCACAACTGTTTTTCCTGAGCCGACATCTCCTTGAATAAGCCTAAGCATGGGGTGATTAGATTGGCAGTCTTCAGTGACTTGTTTAATGACGCGTTGTTGAGCATTGGTTAGCTTAAAGGGGAGAGCGTTTAAGAACTGTTCAGATTGATTTTTACTGGCTTTGAAGCGAGGTGCTTGCCATTTTTTTACGGCATTTTTATTTCGTAAAAGAATGAGGTGATGAGCCAGTAATTCTTCAAATGCGAGCCGTTTTAATGCGGGTAAGTTGCCATGTTGGAGTTGTTCAGCGCTGATTTGTTCTTTGGGCTGGTGTAATAAAAGTAGCGCCTCACTCAGAGTGGGGAATTGGTATTTATTAAGTATTTTTTGTGGTAACCAGTCGCTAAGTTGTTGAGGGTTGCTCAGGTAGAGTGCTAGGGCTTGTTGTGCTGCTTTTTTAACAGTGGATTGGCGTAAGCCTTCTGTTAATGGGTAAATGGGGCTAAGACAGGGTTCGGTGATGTTGTCAGTTGATGAAATAACTTTGTATTCAGGGTGAGCAATTTCCAGTCCTTGATAGCCTTGTCTGATTTCGCCAAAACAGCTGATTAATGTACCTGGGCTGAGGCTTGTTTGTTGCTTTGCCGTAAAATGAAAGAACCTGAGTGAAAGAGTGCCCGTTTCATCGCTGATCCGGCAAATTAAACTGCGTCTGCCTTTTAATAAAACATCAGTGAAGTCGACAGTTCCACAGGTTAGTACCGACATGCCAGTATGTAATGAATTAATCGGATAGATTCGGGTGCGGTCCTGGTAGCGATGAGGTAGATGAAACAGCAAATCCTGAATAGTCAAAACCCCCAGTTTTTCCAGTCTTTGTGCTGACTGAGGGCCTATGCCTGATAATGAAGCCACTGGTTGTGCCAGTGATTCATGGCTTGTCATATTAGCTGCTTGTGTATTGAGCTCGTATATTCATAATGGCATCCATTTCAACACTGACACCTTTAGGTAATGCGGCTACGCCTACCGCTGCACGCGCTGGGTATGGCTGAGTGAAATATTCACTCATGATTTCATTGACTAGGGGAAAGTCAGCTAAATCAGTTAAAAAGACATTCAGTTTTACAATATCAAAGAAATCGCCGCCGGCAGCTTCTGCTACGGCTTTAAGGTTGTCAAAAACTTGTCGTATTTGTACTGAAATATCACCTTCGATAATTTGCATTGTTTCAGGGACTAAAGGGATTTGTCCCGATAGGTAAACTGTATCGCCAACTTTAACCGCTTGTGAGTAAGTTCCGATGGCTCGAGGTGCTTTATCAGTTTCAATGATTATTTTAGTCATCTTGATTGTATTGTAGGGCAGGTTTTAGATCGTTAGGGTGATTGTTTTTTTTAGAGTAAAAAGCATTATTTTAATGGCATCAAAGGATGCTTTTTTTGTAAAAAAATTAAGCTTTAACTCGTGTAATTTTTAAAATAATAAACAGTTTTTTTAGTTTACGAATGATGTTAGCCAAGTGTACTCTGTCTTTAACCGTTATGGTGATTAGATCAATGGATACTTTATCATCTTGGTCGGCAATGCTAACGGCTTCTATGTTTGAGTCCGTGGCAGAAATTGTAGAGGCTATGGTTGCTAATGTACCACGTTGGTTAAGTAATTCAATTCTAAGTTCGACAGAAAATTCACCAGAAAGATCCTGACTCCATTCGACATCAATCGAGCTGGTTTGTTTTTTTCTGGCTTCATTGCTATTTCGACATTCATGGTGGTGGATAACAATCCCTTTTCCGGGATTAAAAAAGCCAACAATATGGTCTCCAGGGATAGGGTGGCAACATTTGGCAAGTGTAAGTACCATGCCTTCAGTCCCTTTGATCATTAAAGGGGTGTGCTCAGCGTTGCTGTCTTCTAATTTGATGGCGGCGTGAATGTCGTCCTGAGTGAGTCTTTTAGCAATTAGAATAGGCATTTTATTACCTAGACCAATTTCTTCCATTAATTCATCTGCTGATTGTAAATTTAATATTTCCAGTAACTGGGTGATTTTAGATTCTTCAATTTCAGCTAATTTGAGGCCAAGCGCTTCCAGCTCTTTTTTGAGTAACCGTGTCCCTAAGTCGATAGCTTCTTTTTGTTTAAAGTTTTTTAAATAGTTTCTAATACCGCTTCTGGCCTTGGCTGTGATAATGCTGTTTAACCAAAGAGGATTGGGTCTGGCCCAAGATGCAGTGATAACTTCAACGGTCATTCCATTTTCGAGTTGCGTTTGAAGTGGAATTAGTTTGTTGTCCATTCGTGCCGAGATGCAGGCGTTGCCAATGTCTGTATGCACAGCATAAGCGAAATCGATAATGGTTGCGCCCCTGGGTAGTTTGATGATATTTCCTTGCGGGGTAAATACAAAGACTTCCTGAGGAAATAAATCTACTTTTAGGTTATCAATAAACTCCAGTGAGTCACCGGCTGTTTTTTGCATTTCTAATAATTCTCTAAGCCACTCATTGGCTTTGGTTTGAACGCTTTCGCCGCCGGCCATGTCTTTTGATTTATACTGCCAATGGGCAGCAATGCCTGATTCGGCCATGCGGTGCATATCATGTGTTCTAATTTGAATCTCAATAGGCACGCCGTAGTGACCAATTAGAATAGTATGCAGGGATTGATAGCCGTTGGCTTTGGGGAGGGCTATATAATCTTTAAATTTTCCAGGAATGGGCTTAAATAAATTATGTACACAACCTAAGATACGATAACAGTCGTCAACCTGGTCGCAATAGATACGGAAAGCATATACGTCATATACGTTTGAGAAGGAGATTTTTTGACGGCGCATTTTTTTATAAATGCTGGCAATGTTTTTTTCCCTACCCACAACATCATAAATAAGCCCTAGTTGTCCTAGTCTGTTTTTGATGGAGTTTTCAATGGTATTTACGATTTCACGTCTGTTTCCACGTGCTTTTCTGACAGCCTCGTAGATAGTTTTATAGCGATGGGGATAAATTGCTTCCAGGCAAAGCGCTTCCAGTTCGTGTCGAATGCTATTCATGCTGAGCCGGTTAGCTAAAGGAACGTAGATTTCCTGAGTTTCCTTAGCAATGCGCCGTTTTTTCTCGGTGGGCATGGAGCCGAGTGTTTGCATGTTATGAAGGCGGTCGGCTAATTTAACAATAATGACACGTAAGTCTTTTGCCATTGCCAGTAGCATTTTTCTAACATTTTCAGCTTGGGCTTCTGCGTGGGATTTGTTGTCTAGTTTTGTTAGCTTGGTGACTCCGTCAACCAAGTCGGCAACTTCGGCGCTAAATGCCTCTGCTAGTTGGGTTTTGCTAACGGGTGTGTCTTCAATGACATCGTGTAATATGGCGGAGATAATGCCTCGCGTATCCATACGCATTTCAGCCAGTGTTATCGCAACGGAGAGGGGGTGGCAGATATAGGCTTCGCCACTTTTTCTAAATTGCCCGGAATGGGCGTCCGCACCAAAATGATAGGCGCGGACAATGGATTCGACTTGGTCTTGTTGTAAATAACCATCGACAATGCTACATAATTGCCGAAGTAGTTTTTCTTCGGGGGAATCAACTTCAGGTAATAATTCTGTAGAGGCTGTCCCTGGCATGGTATTAGATTACATCGGTAGGGATGATTTCTGGACGCTCGCCAACGTGGTGTAGCATGTCAATATTATCTTCTGTTACATGGCCTTCAGCAATTTCACGTAAAGCAAGAACGGTATCCTTGTCGTTGTCGCGAGGAATGAATTCATCAGCACCTTTGGAAAGTTGACGTGCTCTTTTGCTAGCTAGTAACACTAGTTTAAAGCGATTTTCAACATTTTCTAGACAATCTTCAATAGTAACTCGAGCCATTATAAAACCTTAATTGTTGGGTGGTGTGAATCTCAATAGATCAAAAAATAAAAGAGAACCGACCATTGTATAAACAAATGACATTTTAATCAAATTTTTAGCTTGAATTGGGTGTGATTAAAAGTGAAGTAATTGTATTCAGAAATATTGTAGAGCGGACTTCAGTCCGCAAATCATGCTGAAATATAGCGGACTGAAGTCCGCTCTACGATAATACAATTCATATTTACTTCACTTTAAATCACACCCGGTTGAATTACAAAGAGAAGGGATTTTCACACTAAGCCACGGAGACACTAAGTGAAGTGCTTGCTCTTCTTTGTGTCTCTGTGGCTTTGCGTGCAATAGCGTTTTTTTTAAGCCCCTAAATGACCTTTAGGGGGTATAAGCCAGTACCTAATTATTGACTGCGCTCTTCAAGGATAGCAACTGCTGGCAACACTTTGCCTTCTAGAAACTCAAGGAAAGCACCGCCACCTGTTGATGTGTAAGACACTTTATCTTTGATGTTGTATTTATCAATTGCAGCCAATGTATCACCACCACCGGCAATAGAAAATGCAGAGCTGTCAGCAATCGCTATAGACATAGACTTTGTACCTTCGGCAAATTGATCGATTTCAAAAACGCCAACCGGACCATTCCAGACGATAGTGCCAGCAGATTCAAGAATGTTGGCATAAACTTTAGCTGTTTCTGGACCTATATCCAAAATCAAATCATCTTCATCAACATCAGCAACATTTTTAATGGTTGCGACTGCTGTATCTGAAAACTCTTTGGCACAAACAACATCAGTAGGTACCGGAATATCAGAACCTGATGCTTTAGCGGCAGCCATTAAGCGTTTTGCTTCATCAATTAAATCAGCTTCATAAAGTGATTTTCCAACAGAATAACCTGCTGCAGCGATAAATGTATTGGCAATACCACCACCGACAATCAGTTGGTCTACTTTTGTGGACAAAGACTCTAAAACAGTTAGTTTAGTAGAAACTTTAGAACCACCAACAACTGCAACTAGCGGCTGTGCAGGTTGGTTTAATGCTTTTCCTAGCGCATCCAGTTCATTAGCTAATAAAGGACCTGCACAAGCAGTTGGAGCATATTTTGCAACACTGTGTGTAGAAGCTTGTGCTCTATGTGCAGTACCAAAAGCATCCATCACAAAAATATCACATAATGCGGCCATTTTCTTGCCAAGTTCATCGTTGTTTTTCTTTTCGCCGATATTAAAGCGAACATTTTCACAAAGAACAACTTCGCCTTCAGCAACTGTAATGCCATCTAACCAGTTTTTTTCTAAGCGAACAGGTTTGCCAAGCAACTTAGCCATCTGTTCAGCAACTGGTTTTAAGCTGGATGCTTCATCAAACTCACCTTCTGTAGGACGGCCTAAATGAGACATCACCATTACAGCAGCACCTGCTGCTAATGCTTTTTCAATGGTTGGGATGCTGGCTTGAATACGAAGGTCACTAGTGACTTTGCCATCTTTGACAGGTACGTTTAAATCTTGACGAATTAACACACGTTTGCCAGATAAATCCAGGTCAACCATTTTTTGTACAGACATTTTATTCCTCTGATGTTTTAAATTAAGTATTGGTATTATAAAGGCGAAAGGCGAAAGGCGAAAGGCGAAAGGCGAAAGGCGAAAGGCGAAAGGCGAAAGGCGAAAGGCGAAAGGCG
>ENA-ORXI01000502-ORXI01000502.1-sediment-metagenome-genome-assembly--contig:-NODE-502-length-32325-cov-15.089494_pt1 | contig 32325 bp, 31 predicted proteins | sample MGYA00237861_ERZ511468 | MGnify/ENA primary metagenome ERZ511468 (study PRJEB26299, sample SAMN06266213) | sediment metagenome | isolation source: Hudson Canyon methane seep mesocosm | place... | reverse complement strand
CCCAGATATTTTGTATCTGGGTTTTTTTTTGCCTAAAACTTTTAATACGCACAACAACTAAACTTGTTGTATGATGATTTTCATCCAGTTATCTCCTTTTCACCTTTTTTTCTATTGATGCTTATGACTGATAATTCTCCCTTTCTCCGTGCCCAACAAGTTATCCCAGGCGGTGTTAATTCGCCAGTTAGAGCCTTTAAAGGGGTGGGTGGAGACCCTGTGTTTATTGACCATGCGGCAGGTCCTTATATTTTTGATACTAACGACAAGCGTTATATAGATTATGTTGGTTCATGGGGTCCGATGATCGCAGGACACGCCCATCCAGACGTTATTGCGGCGGTGACTGATGCAGCCTCTAAAGGTTTGAGTTTTGGAGCACCGACTGAAATTGAAACCACCTTAGCTACTAAAGTCTGTGCGTTAATTCCTTCTATGGATTTGGTTCGTATGGTTAGTTCAGGTACCGAGGCAACGATGAGCGCGATCCGTTTAGCGAGAGGCTATACCGGTAGAGATAAAATTGTAAAATTTGAAGGCTGTTATCATGGCCATTCAGATTCATTATTAGTGAAAGCAGGTTCCGGCGCACTCACCTTAGGTGTCCCCAGTTCCCCGGGTGTCCCTGATGCTTTGGCTGCTGAAACTATCACCTTGAGTTACAATGATCTTGAGGGTGTTGAGGCTGTTTTTAATGCCATGGGTGCTGAGATTGCGGCCATAATTGTTGAACCGGTTGCGGGCAATATGAATTGTATTCCGCCAGTTACAGATTTTTTAGCAGGTCTTCGCCGCGTTTGTGATGATAGTGGTGCAGTGCTTATTTTTGACGAAGTGATGACCGGGTTTCGGGTCAGTTTATCCGGAGCGCAAGGTCATTATGGTGTCAGACCTGACTTGACCACCTTAGGCAAAATTCTTGGGGGTGGCATGCCGGTAGGTGCTTTTGGCGGCCGACGTGAAATAATGGCAGTCGTTGCACCCTTGGGGCCGGTGTATCAGGCCGGTACCTTATCGGGGAACCCAGTAGCGATGGCGGCGGGTTTGGCTACCCTTGAATTGATTTCGCAGCCTGATTTTTATCATCAGCTGAGCGCAGCGACAGTTTATTTAGTAGAAGGCATAGCAGCAGTTGCTAAAGCGAACAAAATAGCGATGACGACTAATTCGGTGGGCGCTATGTTTGGATTATTTTTTACCGAACAGGAAACAGTAACGCAATTTTCGCAAGTCATGGCTTGTGACCAAGATCAATTTAAACGTTTTTTTCATGGTATGCTTGATCAAGGTGTCTATTTAGCGCCTTCGGCATTTGAGGCGGGTTTTGTTTCATCTGCGCATCGCCAAGAAGATTTAGATGAAACCATTCGTGCAGCACAGCGGGTATTTGAATCTTGGGCCTAATGACTTAAATCAGGTGAATTCTTGGATATTTTTTCTTATCTTATCGAGAACACAAATATATTAACAGCGCTGGGTTTGGGCGTTGTGCTCGGACTGTTCATTATGGGCTTGTGGTCGCAGCGTGGTCAGCGTGAACTTGAACAACGCCTGTTAATAGCTAAAGAAAAATTAGTTATTCTTGATGAACGTAATCAACTGTGTGAGGCGCTACAAGAGCAACTTACCCAAGCCCATATATTAACTGCGCAATTACAAGCACGGCTTGAAGAACAGCAAAAGCATGGTTCGGAAAAGTTAAAATTACTCCAAGATGCAGAAGCACAATTAAAGCTTCAATTTGAGAGTTTGGCTAATCAGATTTTTGAGACTAAGTCTAAACAGTTTAAAGAACAAAACAACCAGAGCTTGAATGAAATTGTTTCGCCGCTTAAGGATCAGTTGGGGGACTTTAAAAAAAGAATCGAACATGTTTACGAACATGAGACACGGGATCGTGTCACTTTACGAGAAGAAATAAGCCAACTTCGACAAGATACTCAAAAGATGAACCAAGAGGCGTTAAATTTAACGCGTGCTTTAAAAGGGGATAATAAAACCCAAGGTAATTGGGGTGAAATGATCTTAGAAAAAGTGTTGGAAGAGTCGGGGCTTCGTAAAGGCATCGAATATGACCCGCAAGGCGCTTTTCGAGATGAGGATAATAGTTTATTTAAACCCGATGTCATTATACGTTTGCCCGGTGATAAAGATGTCGTGGTTGATTCCAAAGTGTCATTGGTCGCTTATGAGCGTTATTGCTCGACCGAAGATGATGGTGAACGCATTAAGGCCTTAAAAGAACATTCGCTAGCGGTTCGACAACATATTAAAGGGTTGAGTGAAAAGGATTACAGCAGTCTGAAAGGATTACGGTCGCTGGATTTTGTCTTATTGTTTATTCCGATTGAATCGGCTTTTATGGCCGCCTTTCAGGCCGATGAAAAAGTATTTGCCGATGCTTTTGAGCATAAGATTGTGGTGGTCACGCCGACGACATTACTGGCCACGTTGAGAACCATTGAAAATATTTGGCGTTATGAGCGGCGTAATGAAAATGCGCGGATTATTGCGGATAAAGCCGGTGCTTTGTATGACAAAATTCGTGGTTTTGTTGAGGACCTTGATAAGCTCGGTACGCAATTGAGTACCGTTAACAAGACCTATGAGGGGGTCATGAATAAACTCACGTTGGGTCAAGGGAACTTAATACGACAAGCCAGCAGTTTTGTAGAATTAGGGGTTAAAGTTAAAAAGACTATTCCCAAAAAAATCTCCGAGCAAGCAACACTTGAGGATGAAGAGGGTTGATGTTTTTTCTGTGTTGAGAAGCGGTTATGCGTTAATGACAGTGCCTGATTTAATAACCTGAGTGGTTTTCCCTTGCAGGGTCTGACCCCAAAAGGGCGTGTTTCGACCTTGGCTTAGCCAGTTTTGTTCATTTACAGTCCAGCGTTGTTCCGGGTTAAAAATACAAATGTCAGCGATACTGCCGATGGCTAAGTTGCCTTCCTGAATATTGAGAATCGCCGCTGCATTCTGTGTGATAAAAGCGAGTCCTTGGCTTAAGGATAAATCGTGTTCAGTAACCAATTTGAGTACTAACGGTAAAAGCGTTTCTAAACTAGAAATACCGGGTTCTGTCGAGGGAAAAGCGCCTAATTTGGCATCAGCATCATGCGGTTGGTGTGCCGAACAGATTGCATCAATAACACCGGTCTTTAACCCTTCTATTAAGCCTTGTCTATCGTATTTAGTTCGAAAAGGAGGGCGTACATGGAGCGTGCTATCAAAGGTATTGAGTGCATCCTCGGTGAAAAACAAGTGGTGCATAGCGACATCGGCTGTCACGGGTAATTTTTTTTGTTTGGCCGCCTTGATCAAGGCAACAGATTCGTGACAACTGAGTTGGGTAAAGTGTATTCGACAACCGGTGAGTTCACACAACGTGAGACTTTGTTGTATGGCAATGATTTCAGAAGCTTTTGGAATACCCTGAAGGCCAAAGCGTGAGGCCTGAAAGCCTTCGTGGATACAGCCTTGATTTTGCAGCCAAGGGTCTTCAGGGCGAATAATGACGCAAAGATCGTGGCTCGCGGCATACTCTAAAGCGCGGCGTAAAACTAATGTATTTTTTATCGGGTTTGGGTCGTTGCTAAAGGCAATGCAACCGGCTTTCTGTAAAGCAACCATCGCACTGAGTTTTACGCCTTCAAGACCTTGAGTTAAAGCGCCAATCGGTAACACGGTTGCAGCATTGGCATGTTCAACTTTATCCAATATAAATTCAGTAACCGCAGGGGTGTCATTGATCGGCAGGCTATCAGGCGGGCAACACAGTGTGGTTATACCACTGTTAAGTGCGGCTGTTGTTTCAGAGAGAATAGTTGCTTTTTGTGTTTGACCGGGTTCACGTAAATGAGCGCTCAAATCAATAAAGCCTGGGCAGACAATGTGGTCTTTTGCATCAATAGTGTGTTCTGCTGAGAAGTCGCTGGGGCGATTAAAGCGTGAAATGATGCGGCGATCTTTAATATAGAGGTCGCCTACTTGATCGATATTGTTAGCAGGATCAATCAGGCGCCCGCCAGTAATTACTAAGGTGCTCATGAAGGTTGTCGGTCAGAAGCTTGCATAATGAGGGACATGATGGCCATGCGAACGGCAATGCCGTAGCTAACTTGTTGCAAGATAACAGATTGCGGTCCATCAGCAACTTCAGAAGCAATTTCAACGCCGCGATTAATGGGGCCGGGATGCATAACAATCGCATCGGGTTTGGCGATAGCGAGTTTTTCTGGAGTCAGTCCAAAGTTACTAAAATATTCACTTTCACTGGGCAGTAGGGCGCCGGACATGCGTTCTTTTTGTAAACGCAACATAATCACGACATCGATGTCTTGTAGGCCCTCTTCTAGGTTGTGAGAGACCGTGACACCTAAGGACGTAACTTCAACGGGAAGTAATGTTTTGGGGGCAATAACGCGAATTTCTTTAGCACCTAAAATAGACAGGGCTTGAATTTGTGAGCGGGCAACGCGAGAGTGAAGGATATCGCCAATGATGGCGACACGTAATGAGGCGAAATCCTTTTTGTGTCGCCGAATAGTAAACATATCTAGCAGGGCTTGTGTGGGGTGGGCATGGTTGCCATCACCGGCATTAATAACACTGATTCCCGGGGCAACATTCTGGGCGATAAAGTGGGCCGCACCACTTAATGCATGGCGGATTACAAACATATCAACATGCATGGCCTCTAGGTTACGGATAGTATCTAAAAGGCTTTCTCCTTTAGAGGTGGCGGAAGTAGCGATGTTCATATTAATGACATCGGCAGATAAGCGTTTAGCCGCTAATTCGAATGTTGTTCGGGTACGGGTACTGTTTTCGAAAAAAAGATTAACAATGGTTTTGCCGCGTAGGATGGGGTATTTTTTAACCGGTTGATTAGCAAGGCTCGCAAATGATTCGGCATTATCCATAATTTCGGTTAATAGCGCTTGGTTAAGGCCTTCTATGGACAACAGATGTTGTAATTGATGGTTTGAGTTAAATTGCAGGGAGTCGGGTTTAGTCATAATGGTTAAGCGGCTGCGGAGTCATCGGTATGCTGTATGGTGATAGCCAGTGGACTGGGGCCGGTTAGTTTAATGCGTTCGCCAGCAGGAAGATTAATGTTAATGCCAATGCAATCGGGTTTAACGGGTATTTGTTGGCCATTGCGTTCTATTAAAACGCCTAAGATGACTTTGTTAGGGCGGCCATAATCGAAAATTTCATTCAGCGCTGCTCTAATGGTTCGACCGGTATAAAAGACATCATCGATAAGAATAATATCGCGGGATTCAATGTTTTTGGGGAGTTGGCTGGGTTTGACAAAGGGGTTAATGCCTATTTGTGAGAAGTCATCACGATAAAAAGAAATATCCAGTAGACCTAACGGATTGGACAAGCCTAAGCGTTGGTGCATTTGTTCTGCGACCCAGACGCCACCACTATGAATACCGATCATTAGGGGGTCATTGAGCTTTCGATTAAGGAGGGTTTCGCGTAATTGCTTTTCTAAGGCGTCAAGTAGTTTGGGGACGGAAAGCGTATTAGGGGTCATGGGGTTGCTGTTGCTCATTTATCCAGGTGAGTAGTATGCGTTGTGCAGCGAGTTGGTCTTGTACTTTCCAGAGTTTTTTGGCAGAAACATTAAGGTCATTATATAACATTTGTTTGGCTTCAAATGTGGTTAATGTTTCATCGACTTGATAGACCGGTAAGTTAAATCGACCGTGAAGTTGGCGACAGAATTTTATAATTCTAGGCGTCACTAGATTATCAGAGCCGTCTTGTTTGATCGATTGTCCGACGACTAAGCCTTGAGGTTGCCAGGTCTCAATCAGTAATTTTAATTGTGGCCAGTTGGGTTGTTGGTTAATAGCAGGAAGGGTTGTTAGTGGGCTAGCGATAGCCGTTTCCATATGGGCGATGGCAACGCCTATTTTTTTATGGCCAAAATCAAAACCTAAAAAAGTGTCGTGCGGATTGATGACGTATGGGTTTGTGGCGGGCATGTGGGTTATTTAACCGTGTCCTGCAGAGGCGGTCAGTAGGTTAATGTCAATACCAATTTGAGCGGCAGCACTTTGCCAGCGTTGATTAATAGGGGTGTCAAAGAGCAGTGCTTGAGTGGACGGTGTATTCAGCCAAGCATTGGCACTCATTTCTTGTTCGAGTTGGTTTTCACCCCAGCCGGAATAGCCTAAAGCAATGAGGGCTTTTTCAGGTCCTTCATCTATAGCAATAGCTTCTAGAATATCGCGGGAGGTTGTGAGGGCGATATGGTCTGAAATAATCAGCGAAGAATCCCAGTCGGTACAAGGTGTATGCAGAACAAAGCCACGATCAGGCTGAACAGGGCCGCCCGAGTAAACTGGAATGTTGGCTGAAAAATCATCGGGGATGTTAATCTCCATTTGATCAAATATTTCTTCAGTCTTAATGTCGGCAGGACGATTAATAATGATGCCCAAGGCACCTTCTTGGTCGTGTTGGCAAAGCAGTGTGACTGTTTGATGAAAGTTAGGGTCAACCATGTGAGGCATGGCGACCAGGAGTTGATTACTAAATGATTGTGATAGTTTCATGGTAGCACCTATCTCCTTTTTTTTGTGAGGACACAATTACTGACTGGTAGATATACCAGTTTCATCTGAAAATTGCCAGACTCGGCTAATAACTAATACATCAATTTCGTCTAGAAGTTCTTCAGGGAGTGGTGAATAGGGGGCGCCCATGCGAACAATTTTCAAGGCGGCCTCATCTAGGGCTTTGTTACCTGACGACTGCCTAACTCTAATGCTGTAGAGGCTGCCGTCGGGGTTGATGCCCGCATCGATTAATAACGTTCCTCGAAATCCTGGCGTTTGCGCAATGGCTGGGTAGTTGAGGTTGCCAATGCGTTCTACCTTGGCCTGCCATTGTTTAATATAGTAGAGGGCTTTATATTGGTGAGAGGAGGAAATTGAATTTGAGAATTTAATGCGATTGTTTTTGGGGTTGATCGATTGGTTGCTTATGTTGCGACCCATCTCGCTAATTTGTTGGACTAAGGTGTTGACTGAAAGATTCTTGGGGGTCTTTTGCAAGGTGGGTTTAAGTGCGGTCTTAGTACGTGGTTTTGGTGGCGGGGTTTTTAAGCGGGGAGACGGAGAGTTTTGTTTAAGGGGTGTGTTTAATGAGCCGTTGTTTTGAGTGGTTTTACTCGCTGTCGTAATGAGGTTTTTAATGGGTTGCGAAGGGGTAATGGGTTTATAAGGCTGTGATGTGGTTTTGTTTAAGGTAATGCGGATGGGCGGTGGCAATAATTTACTTGGTGTTGTAATAGGGTTTCTAAGTGGTGTTAGGATGACTAGGTGTATCAATAATGATAAGGCTAGCGCCAGTAAAAGCTTATGGTTTGTTATTTCTCGGGGTATTGTTAGTGGCATAGTGGCGGTTAACAATTCCTTAGTTGAGTTGTGTTTCGATATGGTCCATAAGCATGGCGCTAATATTAATATTAAATTGACGGTCTAATTCTTGGACACAGGTTGGGCTGGTGACATTGATTTCAGTTAGGTAGTCGCCAATAATATCTAAGCCGACAAAGACTAAGCCTTTGGCTCTTAATGTCGGACCAACTTGCTCTGCAATCCACCGGTCTCTCTTCGTGAGTTCACGTCCTTCGGCCAAGCCACCGGCGGCTAAATTACCGCGCGTTTCACCTGGAGCCGGAATTCTGGCCAAGGTGTAAGGCACCGGTTCGCCATTGATCATGAGTAAGCGTTTATCGCCGTCTTTGATTTGGGGCAGGTACTTTTGCGCCATAATAAATTCGCTGTTATTGCGTGTGATCGTTTCAAGGATAACACTTAGGTTTGGGTCGTCTTGTTGAACGCGGAAAATAGAGGTTCCACCCATACCATCAAGGGGTTTTAGAATAATATCGCGATGCTCTTGAAGAAACGTACGAATGCGCGGTGCTTCTTTGGTAACGAGCATCTCAGTGCAGCAATGAGGAAACCATGCAGTATAGAGTTTCTCATTGGCATCACGAAGTGATTGGGGCTTGTTGACAATATAGCTGCCACTTTTTTCAGCTAATTCTAATAAATAAGTGCTATAGATATAGTCTTGATTAAAAGGAGGGTCTTTGCGCATTAAGATGACATTAAGGTCTGCTAAGGGTATTTCTTGATCATCACTGAGGCGGTACCAACATTGAGGGTCAGCGATAACCTCTAGAGAGCGGGTGCGGGCAAAGGCTTGGCCATTTCTTAAAAACAGGTCCTTTATTTCCATGTAGAATAGCGACCATGATCGAGACTGGGCCTCCAGTAACATCGCAAAGCTGGTGTCTTTTTTTATATTGATCAGACTAATGTCGTCCATGACGATGCCAAGTTTAATTTTCACGTGGATAGAGCCTTTGGGTTGTAAGTGATTAGAAGGTGTATTTTATCAGACTAAAACTCATTAGGTCTTTACGATTAATTGATAATTTGGTATAAAGGTCGGCTAATTTAGAAAATTTAAGTGATTGAGGGAAGTCATGTCGAGAGAATGTCAAGTAACGGGTAAACGTCCTGTTACAGGAAATAATGTTTCGCACGCAAACAATAAAACAAAAAGACGTTTTAATCCAAATTTGCATATGCATAAGTTTTGGGTTGAAACAGAGCGTCGTTGGGTGCGTTTGAAGGTTTCAAGCAAAGGTATGCGTATTATAGATAAGAACGGCATTGATTCGGTTCTTGCAGATATACGTAAACGTGGCGATAAGGTTTAAGGATACTAGCGATGAGAGATTTAATTAAATTAGTTTCCAGTGCGGGAACAGGTCATTTTTATACAACGACTAAAAACAAGCGGACCATGCCTGAGAAAATGGAAATAAAGAAGTTTGATCCGGTTGTTCGTAAATACGTTAATTATAAAGAAGCTAAAATAAAGTAAGTTCTTTCCTCAGGTTGTTTTGAGGCGTTTTTTTTGCATTCTTGATGACAGATTGAGATTGCTTTTTGATCGGTGATGATTGAAAAGCATTCTTGAATGTGTTTTTTTTGATGGGTATTCAGTTTTTCTTAGCAGTACCCGTTATCTTGTTTTTACCTACCTTATATTGCCCAGATAGCTTTCTGATAACAGGCCGTTAATTTTTTGTTGGGCCTGAGGCAAGTGGGTGTATCTCTTTAAATACGCGCGTTTTTTGTTTTATGTGATAAATTAATAATAATGGCTTTGAACCACTGTGTTGAAAGTGCTATCTACTGTTTGCTTGGAACTTTACAGAGGAATAGGGTTTATTATGATCGCTTTAGCCGTTCATCAAAAATACGTTGTTAGCTGTTTTATTTTAGTTTTTTTAGGGTTTTTTGGGGTTCTTAAACCGGTATCAGCGGCATTTCCTTTGGCGATTGCGGGTGAGTCATTACCCTCGTTGGCGCCTATATTAGATAAGAGTATGCCGGCGGTTGTAAATATATCGACGTTAAAAAATATTCGGGTTAATGATAACCCCTTGATGCAAGACCCCTTCTTTAGACACTTTTATCAGCAACAAAAACAGCAGCGTCAGCAAAATAGCAGTCTAGGCTCGGGTGTTATTATTGATAAGCGCATAGGCTTAGTGCTAACCAATAATCATGTGATTGATCAGGCTGACGAGATTTTGGTGACCTTGAGTGATAAGCGACAATTCAAGGCAAAATTAATTGGGTCGGATCCAGAAGCTGATGTTGCCGTCATTCAAATCCCAGCAGATAATCTTGTTGAACTCCCTATTGCTGACTCCTCGCAGCTACGTGTGGGAGACTTTGTTATTGCTATAGGCAATCCGTATGGCTTAGGGCAGACGGTTACCTCTGGAATTGTGAGTGCTTTAGGGCGCACGGGTTTGGGCATTGAGGGTTATGAGGATTTTATTCAGACCGATGCTTCAATTAACCCCGGGAATTCAGGGGGGGCATTAATTAATCTTAGAGGTGAATTAATTGGCATTAATACGGCTATTTTGGCGCCGAATGGTGGTAATGTCGGTATTGGATTCGCCATACCTTCTAATATGGCGATAACGCTGAAAAATGCATTAGTACAGTACGGTGAAGTTCGCAGAGGTCTTTTAGGTATTTCAACACAGGATTTAACGCCAGATTTGGTGAAGGCTTTTGGGATATCGGAAAATTACGGGGCGGTTATTAGTCGTGTACAAGCCGGGTCATCTGCCGAAAGAGCGGGCTTAGAGGCGGGTGATATCATTCGTGTCGTTAATAACCTTAAAATTGAGAACAGTCATCAAATACGTAATATTGTAGGTTTATTACAAGTGGGTGATCAGGTTGATGTCACTATCTTGAGAAATGGTCGGTTAAAAAATATTCAAGCGACCGTCGGAAAGCCTGCCTCCTTAGTGATTAAGGGGCGTGATATTCACAAAACGTTGACCGGTGTTGTGTTGAGTGCGGCTTCTAAAGATCGTGTGCCCGGGATTTTAATTAGTCAGGTTGATTCTAGTTCTTATGCCTGGCAGGCCGGGTTACGTCCGGGTGATACCATTTTATCGGTTAATCGTTATCGGGTTCAGACTGTGCAGGATTTTAAGAAGGTCGTAGGCACCAGAAAACGACTGTTATTGAATATTCAGCGTAATCGAGATGCTTTTTTTATTGTTTTGCAGTAATTGAGCGATGTATTTTTGCAGTTTAAAATAATTGTTTATTAATTGAAGTGATTGAACAAGATGAGTCATGAAAGAGAATTTAAGCCCCTAGGGGTGGCGGTGTTGGTGATTTCCGATACGCGTACAGAAACAGATGATGTTTCGGGAAAGGCACTTGTTGAGCGTTTAGAAGCGGCGGGACACACGTTGCATGAAAAGCAAATTGTGCCGGATGATATTTATCAAATTCGTTCGGTGGTATCGCAATGGATAGCAAGCTTAGGTGTCGATGTCGTATTGACAACAGGCGGAACCGGTGTCACAGGGCGTGATGGAACACCAGAAGCTATTCAACCATTATTAGATAAAAAGTTAGATGGGTTTGGTGAGATGTTCAGGGCCATTTCATATCAAACCATTAAGACCTCAACCATTCAGTCTCGAGCCATTGCCGGTGTCGCCAATGGAACGTATATCTTTTGTTTGCCGGGGTCATCAGGGGCGTGCCGGACCGCTTGGGATGACTTAATCAAAGAGCAGTTAGATTACCGTACTCGGCCTTGTAATCTGGTGCAATTGATGCCACGGTTAAAGGAGAGTTAGGTGAAGATTAATTTTTTGTTAGCGGCAGCGCTGGCCGGTTTAACCGGGGTGCTATTAGGTGCTTTTGGTGCGCACGGATTGCGTGATATATTGTCGCCGGCGATGTTATCGGTTTATAAAACTGGCGTGGATTATCAGATGTGGCATGCGTTGGCTTTAATGGGCGTGGCGGTATTAATGAGGCATTATTCAGAGGTGAAGTTGTTAAGGTACGCAGCGTGGTTCTTTTTATCGGGGATAGTTATTTTCTCGGGGAGTTTGTATTTGCTCGCGTGTTTAAATATGACAGGGTTAGGTATGATCACGCCGTTAGGCGGTGTGTCATTAATAGCCGGATGGGCTATGTTGGCATTGTTTGCGCTAAAACATAAGGAGATCGTGAATGGGTGTAATGAAAAAACGGAGTCTGAATAACGATGCAAGGTAATTCTCCGAAAACGATTTATTTAAAGGACTATCTGCCACCGGCTTATCTCATCCAGACGGTTGATTTGAATTTTATTTTAGATGCAACGGAAACACGTGTTATTTCAACGCTTAAAGTCGAGGCGAACCCGGCGCATAAGGCGGGTTCGCCGTTAGTCTTGTCGGGTGAGCAACTGTGCTTAAAGTCAGTGGCATTAAAAGGTCAGGTTTTGACAGCGGCTGATTATGTGCTTGATGATGAGACTCTAACCTTATCAGCCTTACCGCGTGACGGTGTTTTTGAATTAATTATTGAGACCACGTTAAACCCCAGTGTCAATACGGCTCTTGAAGGGTTGTATATGAGTAATGGCTTATTTTGCACACAGTGTGAGGCAGAAGGCTTCAGGAAAATTACTTATTTTCTAGACCGGCCAGATGTGATGTCTTGTTATACAACAACAATCATTGGGGATAAAACGCTTTATCCGGTTTTATTATCGAATGGTAATCAGGTGGCTCACGGTGAGTTAAGTGATGGTCGTCATTGGGTAACATGGGAGGATCCTTTTCCAAAACCCTGTTATCTTTTTGCGTTGGTTGCAGGGCCCTTAGTCAACATTGAAGATCGTTTTACGACGATGACTGGGCGTGAAATAGCGTTACAGGTCTTTGTGGAACCGAATGATCTGGATAAGTGTGGTCATGCCATGCGGTCGTTAAAACATGCCATGACATGGGATGAGAGGGTCTATGGTAGAGAATATGATTTAGATCTTTATATGATTGTTGCGGTCAGTCATTTTAATATGGGAGCCATGGAAAATAAGGGACTTAATGTTTTTAATACCAAGTTTGTTTTGGCACGTCCGGATACCGCGACAGATACGGATTATGAACATATTGAAGGCGTTATTGGGCACGAATATTTTCACAACTGGACCGGCAATCGAGTCACGTGCAGGGATTGGTTTCAGTTAAGCCTTAAAGAAGGTTTGACGGTATTTCGGGATCAGGAATTTACAGCAGATCACACATCAAAAGCAGTGAAGCGTATTGAAGATGTCAATATGCTTAGGACGCGTCAATTTGCCGAAGATGCGGGGCCTTTGGCTCATCCGATTCGTCCCGATTCTTACATCGAGATTAATAATTTTTATACCCTGACAATTTATGAAAAAGGGGCTGAGGTTGTGCGCATGCTACATACCTTGGTTGGGGCAGAGGGTTTTCGCTTAGGTACGGATTTATACTTTCAGCGCCATGATGGACAAGCGGTGACCTGTTATGATTTTGTTAAGGCCATGGAAGATGCCAATCAGGTTGATTTGTCGCAGTTTAACTTGTGGTATCAGCAAGCTGGGACGCCAGAAGTCAGTGTCACGGTTGATTATCAACAGGATGCGCAGAAGTTGTTATTAACCTGCCATCAATCTTGTCGAGAGACACCCGGTTATGAGAATAAGTTGCCGTTACATATTCCGATTCGTTTCGGGATGTTAGGCCCGGAGGGTCAAGTCTTAGAACTGCAACAAGCCGGGGCGACCAAAGCGCATCATGAAATTGTTTTGGCGTTAACCGAGGTCACCCAGACTTTTGAATTTATAGGTGTTAAGCATTTGCCAGCACTTTCTTTGTTGCGTGGGTTTTCGGCCCCGGTTAAATTAATTATTGAGCAGGATCTTGAACAGTTAGCTTTTTTAAGTAGCTATGATGTTGATACGTTTAATCGATGGGAGGCGGGGCAAAAATTAGCGTGCAGTATTATTCTTGATTTAGTTCAAGATTACTGTGCGGGCAGACCCTTGGTGTTAAATAAAATTCTTATTGAGGTCTATGACAATATTCTAAGTCAACCTTGGGATGATCTATCTTATTTAACCTTGTTGTTAACCTTGCCGAGTGAGATTTATTTACATGAACAGGTCGAGGTTATTAATGTTGAGGCGATTCATACCGCACGACAGTTTGTAAAAACAACATTGGCGGAGCAGTTACATGAAAAATTTGAGCAGTTGTATATAGACCATCATATTGATGAGTCTGGGCAATTTAATTCCGGTGCGATTGGACGTCGACGAGTAAAAAATACCGCATTGGCCTATTTGTCAATTGTTGAGGGTGAAACCAGTTATCAGCGATCTGAGGCACAATTTAAGGGGGCCAAGAATATGACGGATCAATTGTCGGCTTTGCAGGCTATTGTTAACAGTCAGCATCATGCCCGTGCGCAACTATTAGCTCAGTTTTATGCGCAGTGGCACGGTGATGCCTTAGTCATTGATAAGTGGTTTAGTTTGCAGGCGACCAGTTATCTGCCTGAGGCGTTTGATGTGGTCAGCACTTTAGCCGAGCACGCCGCTTTTGATATTAAAAACCCTAATCGAGTGCGGGCGTTGGTGGGTGCTTTTAGTCAAGCTAATCCATTGCATTTTCATCGCGTCGATGGGGCTGGTTATCTGTTTTTGGCTGATCAGGTTGTTAAATTAAATAACATAAACCCACAAGTGGCGGCGCGAATGGTTGTACCGTTAACGCACTGGCAACGTTTTGACATGGCACGGCAGCAACAGATGAAAGGACAATTGGAAAGAATTGTGGTGACACCCGGGATTTGTAAAGATGTGTATGAAATCGTCAGTAAAAGTTTAAAAGGAGCGGGTGATGACTGATAAGCGTGGAATGGGTAATCTTCGTAAATTAATTTGGAATTGTCGTTTTTTAGGCGATAAAAAACGAATTGAATGGTATCCCAACTTTTGGTTGATGCGCGTTAAGGTTATTGAATTAGCACCCGATTGGCGTACGGTTAGAATTAAATTACCCCATACGTGGTTATCGACGAATCCCGGTGGCGGATTATTTGGTGGTTTTCAGGCTTGTTTGGCCGACCCTATTGCAGCGATGGTTTGTTTGAAGCTTTTCCCTGAATATTCAGTCTGGACGCGTTCGTTGCAGTTGGATTTTAGGCGGGAGACATTAACGGCGACTGAACTGAGGTTTTCAATAACCCCAGAGGATGAGTTACGTATTCAACAAGAGCTAGATGCGAAAGGGCGTAGTACGCCCAGTTTTGAGTATGGCTTTTATCAGGAGGACGGTTCGTTGTGTACAGGAATAAAAGCAACGGTAGCACTACGGTCTAAAGATTATAAAAAACAAGGGATTCGCAGACTTAAATAATCCCTTACCAACCAATTATGAGAGGATTGCGGTGTTTGGATTAAGTAATTTTTATCCCTTTATGGTTAGCAAGGTGTGATGTCTGTAGCCGTTATTATTCCAAGTTTCAACCGGAGTGTTGTACTTAAGCGTGCACTCGCGTCGGTTTTTAATCAGGACTGTCCTGCCGATGAGGTGATTGTTGTTGATGATGGGTCAACGGACGATACCGAGTGTATGATTAGGCGTTGTTTTCCCAAGGTTGTTTATATTTATCAGGAAAATGCAGGGGTGAGTTCTGCTCGTAATAAAGGTATTGCCGCGAGTAACGCTGATTGGATAACTTTTTTGGATTCTGATGATGAATGGCTGCCGAGTAAATTAGCGCTGCAGCGAGATTTTATCAATAGGCATGACGGTTATTGGGTTTGTCATACCGAAGAGATATGGATACGAGATGGCCGCCGGGTAAACCCCATGAAAAAACATGCTAAGACAGGGGGCTGGATTTTTCAGCATTGTTTACCACTTTGTGCGATGTCGCCGTCATCGATTATGATACATCGCCATATTTTTTCAGAGCTGGGTGTTTTCGATGAAGACTTGCCGGCCTGTGAGGATTATGATTTATGGTTAAGGATTACTGCCCGCTACCCGGTTTTATTTATTACCGATCCGTTGATACTCAAATACGGTGGCCATAGTGACCAGTTATCGAGGCATTTTTGGGGTATGGATCGATTCAGGATTAAGGCGTTAGAAAAAATAATTGCAGAACCTCGGTTGTCTGAGGAAAACAGAGTGGCTGCGATTAACACCTTACAAGAAAAGGCGAGGGTTTATCTGCAGGGTGCGCAAAAACGCGGCAAAACAGATGAGGTGGCGCGTTATCAGTTATTAATTAATCAGTACTCATCGTAGGTTATTATCCGTGTCTCCGCATATTTTTATTTTTACGGCACTACCGAGTGAAGCCAAGGGTCTTATTGCAGATTTGAACTTAAAGCGTTGGCAAGGTAGCTCAGTTTATGGGTTATTTGTTAATGAGACTTATTGCTTGACGGTAACGGGAATGGGTAAGGCGGCTATGGCTGCGGGTATGGGTTATACCTTTGGAACATTTTCTAAGGTTGTTAACCCAGTCATTATCAATGTGGGTATAGGCGGGCATGGTCACTTTGCTTTGGGTACGGTATTAGCGGCTCAAAAAATTATTGATATGGATAGTCGGCGGTGTTTTTATCCGCAGTTGGTTGGTTCGATTCCGATAGGAACTGAAATTATTGCGAGCGTTTCGATACCTGAGACGGCTTATCAACAACCTTATGTGTATGAGATGGAAGCCGCTGCTTTTTATGAGGTCGCATTAAGTTTTTCAACTGCTGAGTTGGTTCAGGTGGTTAAAGTTATTTCTGATAATAGTGCGTCACCGGTTGAGAAAATAACGCCGCAGTGGGTTACGGCGTTAATGATTCCAGCGTTAGGGTCTATACGAGCGGTGATAGATGAATTGTCGGTGCTTAGAGGCCGGTTGCCCGCGGGAGAACCGGTAGATTATCAGCGTGTCACGGAACAATGGAAGTTTACCGTGAGTCAGAAAAGTCAGTTGAAAAAGTTATTGTGGCGTTTTCAGGTATTGAGTGATCAGTCTTTGCCGGAGGACTTTGAGACAGGTTCTTTTTTGTTGCGTTGGCTAGAGCAAGAAGTTGATCAATTAGCGGTCAAGACTACGCTCTTGTAAGGTGTGATCGAATGGTTTTGTTACTTTTATCTAGGCCGTTAATAAGCCTGTTTTATAAAGGAAAAAATAAATGAAAAATGTAAGTGTTGGAAAAATAATAGCATTTGGACTGTTGATGATAGTTAATAGTAGTCTTTGGGCTTGCGTAGATAATGCTCTGGATAATGAGGCTAATTTTGAAAATTGTAAACAGCAGGCGCTTACCGGTGATGCTGATGCCTATTTTCAGTTGGGTAAATTTTTTAGTCAGGGTCGAGTCGTTGCACAGGATTATAGCCGTGCATTAGAAAATTTTCAGACAGCGGCAGAAAAAGGCAGTCCTGAAGCGCCTTATTTTTTAAGTAATTTCTATTTGTTTGCAAAGGGTGTTAAGAAGGATTATCGCCAAGTGTATGGGTGGCGTCATATTGCGGGCGTTAATGGTTATTCGTTTGGTTATATGTCTCGAGACCAGATCGCTAAGAAAATGAAGGGGGCCGAAATTTCGCAGGCAAAACAGTGGGTGCAAGATTGGTTGGCAGAATATAGAAAACCTAAGCCCGTTAAGGTGATTAAGCCGGTTATAAAAAAGCCGGTAGCGGTGGTTGTTGACGTTGAAGTGGCTAAGGCTCCTTTTGAGAATATAGAGCTGGTACTCATGTTTATTTTAGGTGTTGTCTTGGTGGGTGTAGCGAGGTCTTCAGGGGCAAGGGAGGTTGTCGGGTCGACATCGGCAACCGGAGTCGAGCGTTATATTCAAGAGCAAGCGGGTAAGACACGAGTAGAGCGTTATCTAGATATTCAAAAGTCACTAGCGCGTTAGATTTAGAGTGCTTGTGCTGTTGGGTTTGTGAGTGATATGAATAATGTCAAAACGGGTCATCAGTAAGACAGCCCGTTTTGACACATTAACGTTAAAGTATGACAGTGGTTTTGTTATTTTTTAGGTGTTGTTTCTTTCAAGATTTGACCGGCACCATCCATCGCAACATGGTAGCTAGGATCTTCAATAACATTAACCTCGACAAGATCACCTGCTTTTTTTAGTAAATAATGACACTCGTCACTGAGATGTTTTAAATGTAAGGTTTTTCCTGCGCGAAGGTAGCGTTCAGCAATATTGTCAATCGCTTCAAGTCCTGAATGATCATAAACGCGGGCATTAGCAAAATCGATAATGATGTCATCAGGGTCGTTTGCTGGGGTAAATAAATCTGAGAAAGTTTGTACGGAAGCGAAAAATAACGGGCCGCTTAAGGTGTATATTTTAGAGCCATTTTCGTCAATGTGGGTTTCAGCATACATGTGTTTAGCGTGTTCCCAAGCAAAAACCAGCGCCGAAACAATAACGCCCACCAGAACGGCAATGGCAAGATCAAACCAAACAGTCACACAGGTTACCAATAAGGTCACTAGGACGTCGCTCATGGGCACGCGGCCAATGAGTTTTAAGCTAGTCCACTCAAAGGTGCCTAATACGACGATAAACATGACACCGACTAATGCGGCTACAGGAATGATTTCAATGAATGTTGCGCCAAATAAAATAAAGGCTAATAAGAAAAGTGCGGCAGAAATACCGGAGAGTCGTCCGCGACCACCCGAGTTAATATTAATAAGGCTTTGACCGATCATGGCACAGCCGCCCATGCCCCCAAAAAATCCATTGACGGAATTAGCAATGCCCTGACCAATACACTCCTGGTTGCCGTGGCCACGAGTATCGGTAAGTTCATCAATCAACGTCAGTGTTAATAAAGATTCAATCAATCCGACGGCAGCCAGAATAACAGCGTAAGGCAAAATGACTTGTAGGGCTTCAAGGGTTAACGGCAAGGTTGGAATGTGAAAAGTCGGCAGTGTGCCGGCAATGGTGGCTTCAGGGTTGCCTGACATATCTCGGAGTACGTCTTGGACGGTCCGCGCATCTAGGTCAAAATAAATAACGACAAAGGTAGTCAGGCCAATGGCTGCCAGTGAGCTGGGTATCGCTTGGGTTAGTTTGGGTAAAAAATGAATGACTAACATGGTGGCAAAAACCAGTCCCAACATAATCGATAAAGGTTCACCGGTAATCCAGCTATAGCCACCGACGCCATCGGCGGTTTGAAATTGTTGAAATTGAGCGATAAAAATAACAATAGCCAAACCGTTAACAAAGCCCAGCATCACGGGGTGAGGAACCAAGCGAATTAATTTTCCAAGGCGGAAAACACCGGCCAATATTTGGATAATACCTGCCAAAATTAAGGCGCCAAAAAGATATTCAATACCGTGAGAGGTGACTAATGCAACCATCACGACGGCCGTAGCGCCAGTTGCGCCGGATATCATGCCGGGGCGTCCGCCAATTAACGCGGTGATCAGGCCCATCATAAAAGCGCCGTACAGGCCGACAATAGGTTCAAGCCCTGCAACAAAGGCAAAGGCAATAGCTTCAGGAACAAGGGCAAGAGAGACAGTAAGACCTGAGAGGATATCGTTTTTGATGCCTTGTTTGCCAAGGCCGGTAAGTTGAAACATTGAGGGCTCTTTAGTTGAAAAAAACCCCTCATTATACCTTTGTTTTCCTTTTAAATGGTTTCTTTGTTTTTAACACAATGACTTAACGCCTGAGTTAAAGGGTTTTTTAATAGCCTTGTACCGGAGCGTTCTGGAACATTGAGGCGCACCATTATTGTTAGTTGTTGCACCACAAATGCGTAAAAAGTGACAGGGAAGGGGCAACATTATTCAAGTTGTTAACGAGAAGGCCGTAAAACAAGGCTTTATTATTATGGCACGGTATGTGCTTATTATTTTATCGATAACCCGTAATAACAATCAAGCAGTGGAGTAAACATGACTTCTTTACCTAATCATCTCGTGAATCAAAAAACCATTAAAAGCCGAAATTTTGACATTTTTATGTCGGTTGTTCGCAATCAAGGTGGCTTCAAGTTCACCAAAGCAACAGTGACACAAACAACATTAAAAAGCGTTACATCGGATGGTTTTAAAAATCTTGAATTTAAGATTGAAAATGATGATAATTCTTATGCTTTTAGCATGCCAGCAGGTTCTCGATTAGGTACTGGTTCAGAGATTGAATTTAGATATGATAATGTGACTAAGGATGTTGTCTTTTGTAATAAATTGAGCGCGGCGTAGTTATTTAAGCCTGCTTAAAAGGGCACATTATGACAGCATGATTGTTTTTTCCCATTAGAGAGCGTCATGCAGTTGGTTTTAAAGTGAGAAGCCTTGTTACTTGTTTTGTTATTGAGTTAGGATGATATAACCGTATAGTTTTATACGGTTAATACGTATTGTTAGACCCATAGGCGAGGTGAATAATGAGCTGGCGTGAAAAGAATGATGATAGCGTTTTTAGTGATGAAGCCATTAATTCTCGGTTAGTAGAAGAATTACCGACGTGGCATCTTGAAAAAGGGTGGATTCGAAGAACGTATAAAACCAGTGGCTGGAAGAGTACCTTGATGGTGGTTAATACGGTTGGGCATCTTGCAGAGGCGGCGTTTCACCACCCTGATTTAGTGGTTTCTTATGCTTTTGTGACCGTTAAACTGATGAATCATGCCGCTAAAGGGATCACTGAGAAGGATTTTGCATTAGCCAAAAAAATTGAAGAAGTGGTGATGTGGCAGCCTGGTTTGGAAACGGGGCCGTTGACGGGTATACCCGATGATCCACGATTTAAGTATATTAAGTACAACTAGTTTTGGGCTGTTCTTGGCTCTGGCGTACTATTCAGTGTCAAATTGTTGGTTGATGAAGTTGGAGAGTGCCTGAATTTCATCAGTACAAACAGAATGTTCCATCGGATAGTCGTGCCACTCTACCGGATAGTTAAGGTTCTTAAGTGTTTTAAACGCTGATTGGGCAGCCGTTATGTTGACGACCGGGTCCATAGTGCCGTGGGCCATAAATATAGGGGTGTGCTGATTGCTCTCGCTACGGTTGGCTAATAATGATTCGGGCTCGGGTAAGTAAGTTGATAAAGCGATAATTCCGCCTAGTTTTTCTGGGAAATTTAAGCCCGCATGTAACGCAATGACACCGCCTTGGGAAAATCCGGCCAGAAGAATATTTTGAGGTGCAACGCCTCGGGACATTTCTTGATGAATGAGCCGGTTAATTAATATTGAAGACGTTTCAATCCCTTTGAGGTCTACTTTCCTTTCAAAAGACATTTCAAGTATGTCGTACCAGGCAGGCATAACCATGCCGTTATTAATGGTGACCGCTAAACTCGGCGCATTAGGAAATACGAAATGGGTGTGCGCGACTTGGTTACAATTAAGTTGCGGCACAATCGCTTCAAAATCATGCCCATCGGCGCCAAGACCGTGTAACCAGATGACCGAAAATTGATGCGTTGCTGCTGTGGGTAAGATGTTAACAGTCGTTAATGACTTCACCATAGTGTATAAAATAAGGTAGCGGAAAAAGTGTCATTATAGATGACTTGTTGTGCTGGGGTCATTAGCCGCGTAGCACTGAGTGTATTAATTAATAGGTCAAACAGGACTTTGATGAGAAAGAGGCGTGGGTGAAAGGACATTGGCGAAAAGCGGTATTGGTTTATCCCAAGTTTGATACTGCCGATACCTTTTGGAGTTATGAATCCAGTTTAAAGATGTATTCGCCGAGCAACGAGTTTGGGTTGCCTAAGCGTTTGTTGCCCCCGTTAGGCTTGTTGGGGTTGTACCGGTACTTAAAACCTTATTATGACGCTGTCGTTTTAATTGATAGAAATGTTGATCCTAGAGCGTTAGCAGAACAATTACATGGCGGTGATCACGTTTACCTGGGCGGCATGGCGGCACAAGAAAAGGGTTTGTTAGCCGATGCCACGTTAGCTAAGAAACAGGGTTGTGTTGTTATTGTTGGCGGAACGGCTATTTCTAAGCAATCACCCTTGAAGGGTATTGCGGATCATTTAATTGAGAACGAAGCGGAAGCGGTGATCGGTGAATTATTAGCCGGTCTGAGGGATGGGCGTGCGAAAAGTTATTATCAAGGAAGTCCTGTTGAGCCAGAGAATTTCTTTAAGCCAGATTATTCGGCGTTAAATCTTGATAATTATGTACACATGGCGATGCAAATTAGTCGAGGGTGTCCGGAAAAATGTGAGTTCTGTGATATTCCTGCGCGTTTTGGTAAAAGTTTTCGAGTGACACCGTTGCAAGATACCGAGGCTTCTTTTAAACAATTAGCCGAATTAGGGTGGACGGGGCCCGTTTTTATTGTTGACGACAATTTTATTGGTAATCCCAGGCGTGCCTTGGAAACCCTGAAGAATCTTTATGCTATGGGTGAATCAATTGGCGTTCACCTGCCAAAATACACCGAGTTGACGCTCAGAATCGCTGATCAAACGCCGATTATGGCGGAGTTGCGTAGTTGGTTTCGTAAAACAAATTTCACCACGAGTTTTTATGGTGTGGAAACGCCGAATAAGGCAGCGCTTGAGGAAACCGATAAGCAACAAAATTTGCGCGGTGATTTAACAATTACTCAGAAACTTCGACTTATTTCAGAGCAAACGGGATCTGGCGTGTTGATGGGAATGATTTTTGGTTTTGATAGTGATAGCGATGAGACGGTCGATGAATTTATAACCTTCATTAATGAGACTCATGTGCCGATCGTCATGGTGGGGCTATTAAATGCTTTGCCTGAAACCAAGTTAATGGCGCGCTTGTTGAAAGACGGACGTTTAATACAGAGTAGTAGTTGTAATAATTCTGATGGGGTCATTAACTTTATACCGATGACTTTTTCTATTCAGCAGGCAGAAACCAATTACCTTAGAATTTTACGCGGTATTTATGAGCCGGAGGCTTATTTTCAACGTGTGATGGCGCATTTAGAGTTGTTTACCAGTGATTATGTGCATAAAGGGCGTAGTCGTCTGGAAAATGGAGTGACAGTTGTAAAAATATTGACCGGTCAACATCGAAGGGTTTTCTGGCGCTATTTACCGGTAGCGCATCAAATTGCGAGGAAACGTCAGGCTAGCGATTCCGCAAGTTATGCGCGGTTAATAGCAGAATTTTTTTCTTTATGTGCTCAGTACAGTCATTTCAGCATTCAGACTGAAAATTTGGCAAAGCAGTTAGAACAACGGCATTATGAGTCGTGGCAACAGTTTTCATGGCAAGAGATGCTGGGTTTACCGATTATTGCTGTGGTGCTTGAAAAACAAGACAGTCAATCTGAATTATCGGCCCAAATTACCGTAGAGTTAGCCAGTGGGTATAAAGTGAGCGGCACTCGCATCGATGTTTTGCGTGTTTTTTCAATGTTTTATCTGGAATCGATAGTCATCGATAATAAGATTGAACCATCATTAACGTTGCCTGAGGCGATAGATCTGGAAATTAAGGCAGTGCTACAGGTGGCTGATAATAGGTCGGAAATAGTGGGGGATTCGGATTTAAGCGCAGTAGCGACTCGAGTCCGAGAGGTTTGGGCAAAAGAACCGGGCTATTTGCAGCAACTACGCCGGATTATTAAGGGTATTCAAGAAAAAGTGGGTGAGTTTACAGATCATTAAGGCGTTTTTTGTCTATCGGCGTAAAAGGGAGATAGACATTGAGAGGCTTAAATTCAATGAGGCATGAGCAGGTCAGTAGTTGCAATTCAAAGGACTGGGCCCAAATAAGCTTAAAGCCAAAAAGAGGGCTGGAGAGATAGGTGAGCGGCCCCGTGTGTCTAAAATAGAGTAGGCCGTGATAATCTTTGCCAATTCCTTGTGGGCTAAGTTGGACAGAGCTATGGGCTTGATTTAAAACCCATTGCGCGTAAGTATTGCTGTTAGGACCGGGCCAGTACCGATAACAATTTTGGTTGGCGTAGTTTGCCGGTGAGCGCTCAATAATAGTCGCTAGCGTTTGCGCGCGTTGACCGTGCCAGATGGCCTCAATCCAACTGTCGCCATGACCCACTCCGGCGTTTATGGGCATAAGGTTTTTGTGGAGATGGCCCCAGCTGTGTTCGCTTTTAGTAGGGTGTTGCCAAATTTCCCAACGGTCAGCAGCGGAATCTTGTTGGATTACAAACCAGTAATGTACTGCTATATGGCCGATAATACCGGGAATTTTGGCGGCGCGTAGTTGGACAGTGAGTGGCATGAGTGGTGAGATATTTTAGGTTAAGATAATTAAGGGAAGCTGAAATGTTCATACCTGTTGGTAGACTTGTTGGGAAGATCTGTAGGCGGGGTTAGTAGAAATGATACTATGACTGCTATTGTTTTGTTAGGGGGGGTTATGGGAAAGGTCTGTGATATCCAAAAAAGGGCAGGTTGTTTTTTAATGTTAGCGATTGTTCTCGTTTTACCTGCGCAGGCTAAAACAATTGCCCAAGAAGAGGTCCCCGCGGCGGTGTTAGCAGGATTAAAAAAGCATCATCATGACGCGGGGGCGATTACGGTGGATAAAGAAACGCATTTTGGCCTGACCTTGTATGAGGTTAAGTTTGAGACCCACGGTAATCAGCACCAAGCGTTATTTGATCAACAGGGGCGTTCTTTTGCGCATGAGGAGGCCATTAATATTCAGCAATTACCCGCGCCATTGCGATTAGCCGTTAAGAAATTATTTAACCAATCCACTGTTAAAGATGCGGAATCGATTCAGCATCCAGACGGTCGTGTTGAGTATGAAATAGATGTTTTGGGCGATGGCGTAGCTTGGGAATTAATTTTAGATAATCAAGCCCAATTATTGTCAAAGGAACGTGACTAAGAAGGGGCGTTGTTTTTAATTAAGCGGCGGTGATCGTTAGTTGTTTTTGGGTTGCGTTAGAGGCGAGGGATGAAAAAATATACCATCGGATTATCGGTGACCTACCATGATTCGGCGCTTGCTATTGTTGATGAGCAAGGGCGAGTCTTGTTTGCAGAAGCCACCGAACGCTTTTTGCAGAACAAGCGGGCGCTAAATTGTGAGCCTGATCAACTGGCACTCATACCGAGTTTACTGGAACAGTATTGTCCTGACCCTGATGAAATCACGATCGCTATTAATTGGCAAAAAAAACGTCCTCTTTATGAAACCGTCGTCAATCAACTCGGTTGTTTATCCGCCCCAGGGTTATTAAGGCAAGGTATTAAACGGCTCCGTTCTTTATTAGAGAATTATAAGTTACACCACATGATTGCCTGTCAGCGACAATCTATTCATCTAGCGGGTATTAATGTGGTCCGTACGGTACGGCAATACTACCCGGCGTGTCGATTGTCTTTTGTCGATTTTGATCACCACTTAACCCATGCGGCAACAGCGTGTTTTACCAGTCCGTATCAGCAAGCCGCTTGTGCGGTGATTGATTCATTTGGTGAAAATGGGTCGATGGCTTTTTACCGTTACGAGCGCGGTCAACTTCAGCGTATTCATGAAACGCGCGGAACGGGCAGTATCGGTTTTTATTATATGAAGATCACCGAGTTGTGTGGTTTTGATTGGCTGAAAGGTGAAGAGTGGAAAGTCATGGGCTTAGCACCTTATGGGCGATTAAATCCGGTGTTGTATGACTTGTTAAAAGCAACTGTGACGGTGGAAGGTTTTCAGTGTCGTCACCGTGGGGCTGAGTTGTTCAAAGTCGTTGATCAGTTGCAAGCGTTTAAGCGTGGTGTCGATGAGCCGATAGAAACAGCCGCTGATCTGGCCTTTACCGGGCAGTTCTTTTTTGCGGAGTTGATGACCCAGTTATTAGAACATCTGCATCAAGAGACCGGTTTAGAAAATCTAGCGTTAGCAGGGGGGTGCGGATTGAATTCAGCCTTTAATGGCCATATTGTCCAAAGGACGGGGTTTAAATCGGTTCATATCCCATCGGCACCGGCGGATGATGGGACTGCGTTAGGCGCAGCTTTACTGGGGTGCTATGGTAAAAAACCGGCACCTATTCTGAAGGAAGCGTTAAGTCCTTATTTAGGGTCAGTCATAACCGATCAGGCGGTAGAGCGTTTTAGAGAAATTAATCAGACTTTTATCATTGAACACCTTCCGGGACGGATTGTGGTTGAAACCGCTCGACGGTTATCCCAGGGGGCGTTAATTGCTTGGGTTCAAGGGCGTTCTGAGTTTGGCCCCAGAGCTTTAGGGAATCGCAGTATTTTGGCAGATCCACGGTATGCTAAGACACAGGATGCAATTAATCAGCGTATTAAGTTTCGAGAAAAGTACCGTCCTTTTGCACCGGCTATTTTGGCGGAATATGGTTCGGCGTATTTTGAACAGTATCAAGATTCGCCTTACATGGATAAAACCCTAACGATAAGACCCGATAAACGTTCACAATTGGGTGCGGTTTGTCATGTTGATGGAACCGGTCGATTGCAATCGGTCACAGAGCAGCGTAATGCTCGTTTTTATGCTTTGCTCACAGCATTTTATGATTTAACGGATGTGCCGGTGTTATTGAATACCAGTTTTAATGTGATGGGTAAGCCGTTAGTCCATTCGTTAGAAGATTGCTTAACCGTATTGATGTCAACGGGTCTTGATGCCTTAGTGGTTAATGATTATTTGATTACTAAAAATAAAGATGAAAGCGCGTAACGGCTTTGATTTAAATGCCGAGCCTTTGTCGGTGAGTGAGTCTTTTTATCAACGCTCTTGTGGCTATCAAGCGAATGGCCGTCATTTATTTTATAACCTGATTCATCTTTCAGATCACCGTGCGGTTTTGCCGGCGGCGTATCAATTTATAAAAGATCATTTAGCGTTAACGCCAGCGCAATCTTATCCGTCAAGACAGTATCTGGACAACGATGAGTCGGTGGTCTTATGGGGCGAATCTTCACGGTTATCTTTTTCAGAAGAAATTGATTTAAAAACCTGCCTTGAACAGGTCGCACCGTTGTTACAAACAGCGCCTCGGTGGTTGGATAATATATCTACAGCGGCAACCGGTGAGAATGAAATGGCGATGGGCTTATTTGAAATCAGTGAGCATTTAAATCAGCGCGATGGTATCTTGAATAATCAGGAACCGGTTATGGTTTCAAAGGCGTATAGCCAAAATCCAGAGCGGGTTTCTTCTGTTTTTGATCTAGCCGCGGTGCAATTAGGACTGGCGCAATTTCCTGGGATTCTGTTGCCTGAGCTTTTAGGGTTTACCTTAGCGTATTGCCAGCAACCGTCAGCGCTGGAGCTTTTGACTTCTGGCCTTGCGGATAAGACTGGTCAAGGTTCAGGTGTTTCTTTACCCAGGGAGGCGGCGATAAGAGCGGGGCAAGTGAGCGCGCTTCAGGGGATTATTAACCGTTATGAAACAGATGTTCAATCGCAGGGCGGTACGGCGATTTGGCCTCGTATTCAACAAGGCTATGGGTTGTATCAACACCTTACAGAAGGTGTTGTTAAAGCGATTAGTGAGCGTTGGGGTCGGCCGCAAACGGATGAGCAATTAGTCGAGAATTTATTCCAAAAAATAGCGGCATCGGCACAGGGTCATCACGGTCAGGCCCTGTTGGCCGGTAAAAAGATCGATCAGTGGTTTGGCGAGCAGCCTTTCAAGAGTCGAGCGTTTATGGCCGCTATCAGGGGCTCTTCTTATGTGAACTTAAAGGCTGTTGAGCACAGTCCGTTATTGGCGCTATTTGCGTTTAAAGGACCTATGTTTGGTGTTTTAAATGATCAGGAAATAACACTTTTAAAATGTTGGCTTGCACAGGACGTGAAGCAAAAACCTGTTTCTGCTTTAAGCAGGACATCGGGCAAAGATTCGATGTCCTGCTATCCTCAGGCGTTGTGTCGTCCTGCGATTGATTTTAGTTGTTTATCGAATCGGCATTTTTTTTATTATTTAGTGAATAGCGAACAGTATCCGGAAGTGATCGACAGCGCTAGCCGTCGTGTTAATCGGGTGCTTCGGCTGGCGCGTTGCTTGAATAAAGCGCCTTTTAAAAGTTATCAGCAGGGTAAATTGGAGCAGTTTATTGAGACGATCTATCAGCGCGGAATAAAAGGGTATCAGGAATTTAAGGCGCCGGCACGGTTATCACAGGCAACTTATGTGTGGGGTATTGAACAATTAGCACCGACTATTTTAGTGGATGGCTGTTGGCTTCAAGGCGTTAGCCAGTTACAGTTTTCACCTTATCAGGCTGTTGGTGATGTGTTGCAAAAGATTTATAGCGACGAAATGGGTAACGGTGATGTGCTTAAGAATCATCCCTGTATTTATCGGCGCTTATTGGCCAGTTTAACGATCGAGCTACCGCTTGTGCAGAGTCGTGAATTTTGTGAACACCGTGATTTTTTGAACAGTGCTTTTGATATACCGGTTTTTTTAACGGCGCTTTCATTGTGTGGGAATCGTTTTTTACCGGAATTGTTAGGCGTTAATCTGGCGATAGAGTTGAGCGGGCTGGGTAAGCAATATATGACGCTACGCGATGAATTAAAGTATTGGCAGATTGATTCAACGATTGTTGATGTTCATATTTCAATTGATAATGTAGCGACCGGTCACACCGCTCTGGCGCGCGAAGCGATTACGCTTTATTTAGATCAGGTTCAGATGATGCAGGGTTCTGAGGTTATGAACCAGCATTGGCGCCGTATTTATCAGGGCTATTGTGCGTTAAATATAGCCAGTGCTCGCTTTAAGGCGGCGTTGTTTTTTCAGTATATCAAGAAACAATTTTAGTGGATAAAGCTGTGATTAATGAGGCGTAATACTCATCACAGAGCGTTACTATAAGTGGGGTAGCCAGTGATAACGATTAAAAGGGGGGCAAGGTTGTGATTCGTTTTTTAAGTGCTTTAGTGTGCTTTGTTTACCCCGGTGCGGTGTTGATTTTTTTGTTGCAAGGGCCGCATGCTATTTTGCAGGCAGTGGCTTGGACGTTTGCGCTCTGGGCGATGGTTTTTGCTGATTGGCTAAGTTCACGGTTGACGAAAAAGCCGCCGCCGGTCTTATCAGAGCAGTTTCCAGCGCCAGTTCATGACGGTATTTTAGGCTTGTTAGCCTTGATTCAGTTTGCCAATGTAGGCTTTTTACTGGTTTACGCCAGTCAATTGCGTTGGGGTTCGGGCTTTGAAATCCTGACCAGTCTGGTTAATTTAGTGGTCTTGCGTATTTTGGTGGGCACCAGTTCAGGCAGTTCAGGGATTATTGTTGCCCATGAACTGATTCACCGCCCCCAGTTACGCTATCAATGGGTGGGGCGGTTGTTGATGTGTTCAGTGTGTTATGAGCACTTTATTATTGTCCATAAGCGCAGTCATCATGTCCATGTGGCGCAACCGGTCGACGGGACCACGGCACGGCGTGGCGAAGGGTATGAGGGCTATTGTAAGCGCGTTTACCGTGAGCATTTTGTTGCGTCCTGGAATTTTGAGTGTCAGCGTTTAGGGCTTTCAACGGCTTTATTTCAAGTTAAAATGATAAAAAATCGGGTGTTACACGGCGTTTTAATCGAGGCGCTAGTAGTGCTTTGGGCAGCGATAACCTTTGGTTGGGTGGCGCTAGCGATCTATCTTTATCATTGTTATTCGGCCGTCAGGCTATTAGAAGCGATTAATTATTTTCAGCATTGGGGCTTGAGTGAGCAAAGCGAACACCGCGCGGTAGCATGGGTCAATGACTCTTGGGTGACGCGTTATGCGTTGCTGGGTTTATCTAATCATATCGATCACCATGAAAATGCCAGTAAGCCCTATTCAGAAATACATTATTCAGCCAACGGGCCTAAAATGCCGTACGGTTATTTTGTGACCAATTTGTGGGTCAAGGTTAATAATGGCTCTTATCAGCGCCGGGCTTTGCAGGAACTGGCACAATTTGAAAAGACCCAACCCTAATACCCTCCGTTTGAGGAGGCCACAAGGGCCCGATTGTTTGTTTTCTTTTAAACAACCGGTTTTTGGGTTTATCTTCGCTCGTAACCGAATTTTAGGATTACGGTATCGCCTTGATTAAAAATGGTCACTTCCTTGTCGAATATGTCGCCGGCCGGTTCTGTGACCTCCGTTTGAATCGATGCGGGTGCCGTGGCCTCCTCTGTTTTAACCGATGAAGGCTCTGTGACCGCCTCCGTTTTAACCGATGAAGGCGCCGCTGTAAGGGGGTGGTGATGGGTTGGGGTTTCAGTGGCGGTGTGTGGGTGGCTATGGCCGCTGAGCTGTTCTTTATTTTGTGGGTTAGCGGTTTTGTTTCGTTTGATATATTTGGTTTCAACGCGGATAGCGGGCATAAAAGGTTCAGCACTTGGCGTATCTGAAGAGGCTTTCGAATCGCTGCTCTGGCGAGTGGTCTTAGGGGTAATGCCGAGTCGTTTTAACAGGTTGTGGCAGGTCGAGCCAATATTTTCGGTATAAAATTGTTGTAGTTTTTGTTGTTTCCCGGCGGCCGTTAAATGAACCGTATCCAATTGCGTTTGGATGGATTTTAATTCTTTAAGCGAAATGGGCGGTGTTTCGTTGTTCAATGATCTCAGTGTGCAGGTGATGGGTGCGGACAGGGTTTTTTGAAAATTTGCCGCGCGTGGGTTAGAGCCGCCAAAATCAAGGGTGACGCCGACTTGGGTGTCAGTCATTCGAGGGTTTTCAACCACCGCTTCCAGAAGGTGGTTGTGTTGCATTGAATTTTTTGTTGTACCACGACCGATCAGGTGAATAGGATAGCCGGCTTTGGCGAAGCGGTGGCTGATTTCGGTTGCCATGATGGTTGTGGTGGCGGCGTTGGTTTGGTAGTCCCCCTGTGTGGGCGTCTTCAGAGTAAACCCGATGGTGTTAATGTCGGCCGTCTGAAAGTGTTGGATATTGTCGATCACCGGGATTTGTGAGCAACCGCTTAAAAGGAATAACAACGCTAAATATCGCATGTGGACAGCCGTATTGGTTTAAAAAGCCTGAGTATAACAAGTTTGTCTTGATAACGTCGTGGCTAAAAATGAGCGGGGTTACTGTAAAGCCAAGGGGATGCTGGTTTTCAGTAAGCCTCTGGAGGGATCGATATTGGTGCGAAATGTTGTTTAAAACTAACAAAAAGCACTACATTAGCGCATACTAAACAATGGGTTAAGAGGTTTAGCTAATGTGTCGTTTAAATGTGTTGCGTAACTTGAAAAATAGTGGTAGAAATGAGACATCATCTTGATAGTGTCTTTAAATTGAGACTAACACTAATCGGGGGGATTTAGCGATAATTTTTTTTCTAGCTTAAATTAGGAGGATGGGGTAATGAAGCAATTTAGTTTAAAAAAAGGGCTGGTACTGGGTACCGCTTTATCGGCAGGGTTACTGACTGTCGGTAGTGCGCAAGCCGGGGCGACCTTTAAAATAGATGACACCAAATGGCTGAGTATAGGGGCGGGGATACGGTCTAGTTTTTCTGCCGTTGAAGCAGGGGCACCGGAGGCTGGTTCTAAATGGTCGAATGATTTTGCCTTGGACAATGCGCGGATTTATTTAAACGGTCAACTTCATGAAAACATTAAGTTTGAGTTTAATACTGAGTCAATCATGAATAGTACGGGCAATGACTTTTTTGTCTTAGATGCGATTGCTAAGTTTGAATTTAATGATATGTTTAATGTTTGGGTAGGTCGCCAATTGGTGCCTTCAGATCGTGCTGAATTGGATGGGCCTTTCTATCAAAACACTTTTGAATTTAACAAAACGCCATTCTTTCCGAATGATCAGGGCAGTTATACCGCCGGTAAATACGGCCGGGATGACGGGATTAATATCTGGGGTGCCTTGACTGCCGATAAAAAACTGACCTATGTGGTTGGGGTATTCAACGGTACGGTCGGTGGTCCTGATCAGGATGATAACCTCCTTTATGCGGGACGAGTCAGTTATAACTTTTTAAATGTAGAGAAAAATCCCGGTTACTACACCAGCAGTACCTACTACGGTAACGCCGGTGATATTTTAACCCTCGCCTTTGCCGCCCAATGGGAAGAAGATGCGGTGGGAACTGCTGGTAGTGCGGGTGATTTTTTTGGTTACAGTGTTGATTTGTTAGGCGAAACCACCTTAGGCAATGGTGCAGTCGTGACCGTTGAAGGGCAATTTAAGAAATTTGAATTAACGGGTGGGCAAACTGCTATAGGAACTGCTGAAATCTATGAAGGTGAAGCTTATACCGGTACGGCGTTATATTTAATGCCGGGTAAAGTGGGTATTGGCCAACTGCAACCGTATGTGCGCTATACAGCGAATGAAGCAGAAGGCACGACGACTAATCGTGATGAATATGAGGCAGGCCTTAACTACATTATCGATGGCCACAATGCGCGGATATCCTTAATGTATCAATACGGCGATATTGCCACTAAAGGGCGTACATATAATGCTGCAACAGCAGGCGATGATGTGCATGCCATTAAAATTGGTTTTCAAATGCAAATCTAGTCTGATGACATAAGTACTTTAATTAAAAACCCCTGCTAAGGCTCTTGGCAGGGGTTTTTTTATGTCTGGATCTTTTCTTTCAGTATTCAGGGGCTCGTTGGCTCAAGGTGAGCTGTGGGTCAGTTAGGTCACTAAAGCATACTCATTAGGAGCGAGGGTGGTGAAAAGAGAGTCACTCATCATAAGGCGCACCTTTTTGGTTCAGTTTTTTTGAGTCTTTAATGTTTATTCGTTTGTTTCAGAGTTTGAAATCGATTGTTGGGTCGAGCAATTACCCTTTTTGTTCCCTAATAAGGCACAGGTCTTTTTTAAGAGGGTCTATAACAGCGTTGTTTTTAGTTAAGCGCCGTGCTAAAGCCGTGCGTGTCACTGAGGTTGTTCTATTTCGGTGCGCCTCTTGATTTAAATGATCTGATACGGTG
>ENA-ORXI01000501-ORXI01000501.1-sediment-metagenome-genome-assembly--contig:-NODE-501-length-32372-cov-25.069918_pt1 | contig 32372 bp, 30 predicted proteins | sample MGYA00237861_ERZ511468 | MGnify/ENA primary metagenome ERZ511468 (study PRJEB26299, sample SAMN06266213) | sediment metagenome | isolation source: Hudson Canyon methane seep mesocosm | place... | reverse complement strand
ACAATCATTTGTCCACCACGGGCTTTGACTTCTTGAATATTGGATTTTAATTTCTCAAGTAAATCGTTTAGCGGGGCAATGGCAATGACCGGCATATCTTCATCAATCAAGGCTAACGGGCCGTGTTTTAATTCACCTGCGGGATAGGCTTCGGCGTGAATATAACTAATTTCTTTAAGTTTTAAAGCCCCTTCTAAGGCAATAGGGTACATAGTACCGCGCCCTAAAAATAAGGCATGATGCTTATCGGCAAAACCTTTAGCAATAACTTTAATGGTCTCTTCATGACTTAATGCGGCTTGAATCAGGCTAGGCAATTTTTTCAAGCCTTTAATAATACGTTGTTCTTGGCTTTGCGGCATTAAATTTTGGGTTTTGCCTAAACTGGTCATTAATAATGCTAACACCACTAATTGTGTGGTAAAAGCTTTGGTTGAGGCAACACCAATTTCAACACCGGCATGGGTGAGGCACGTTAAATCAGATTCGCGAGTCAGGCTAGATTCAGGGACATTACAAATACTGAGTGTGGTAATAGCGAGTGATTTTTTTAAGTCATTAATTTTTTGTAAAGCCGCCAAGGTATCAGCGGTTTCACCTGACTGACTAATGGTGACGAATAAGGTATTTTCTAAAATGACCGGATGACGATAACGAAACTCACTGGCAACTTCGACCTGGCAAGGCATGTTTAAAATATCTTCAAACCAATATTTGGCAACTAATCCGGCATGATAGCTGGTACCGCAGGCAATAATTTGTACTTGTTTAATAGTTTTAAACAGGGTTTCAGCTTGATGACCAAACGTAGAGACTAAAACAGCATCTTGGGTAATACGACCTTCTATGGTATTGATGACGGCTTGCGGCTGTTCAAATATTTCTTTGTGCATATAGTGTTTATGCGTGCCCAGCTCAACAGAGGCTGCAGAAATAGTAGATTGTTTAATCGGGCGTGTAACTTCGTCCCCTTGAGCATTAAAAATAATAACTTGTTCGCGGGTAATTTTAGCAATATCACCTTCTTCAAGAAACATAAAACGCTGTGTAACCGGTAATAAAGCTGACACATCTGAAGCAATAAAATGCTCTCCAATACCGATGCCGATAACTAAAGGGCTGCCTTGACGGGCTGCAATTAAGGTATTCGGGTCTTGCTGGCTAATTACGCCAATCGCATAAGCCCCTTCAAATTCGAGAGTCGCATTTTTAACCGCTGTATAAAGGTCAGGTGTTTGTTTTAATTGATGGTGTACAGCATGAGCAATGACTTCAGTATCGGTTTCGGATTCAAATTGATAGCCTTGAGCTTGTTGTTTTGCTTGTAAGTCTTGGTAATTTTCAATAATGCCATTATGCACAACCGCTACGGTTTGTTCGCTAATATGCGGATGGGCATTATTTTCAGAGGGAACACCGTGAGTTGCCCAGCGAGTATGAGCAATCGCTAGATAACCTTTTAATTTGGGTTGTTCTGCGGTTATTTTCTGTTCTAAATTAATAATTTTACCAATAGAACGCACGCGAGCAAGTTGCTGATGTTTATCTAATACCGCGATGCCTGATGAATCATAGCCTCTATATTCAAGGCGACGTAAGCCCTCTAATAAAATAGGCACCAAATTACGTTCTGTAATACCACCGACAATTCCACACATAATGCTAATGTATCCATTCAAAATAAAATTTAAGCTTGAATTATACGGTTGTTTTTATATTTTGGGGAATAGTCAGTGGTTTTTGGGGGTTAATTTTAGCGTCAAAAAAGTAACGATTATAAGAATATTATTTTATATAGGGGATATGAAAAATTAGGTTTAACAATTAGTTACAATATTTTTTAAATAAAAAACGTGAGCTTTAGGAAAATAGATTGACAAAATATGCTGATACAGCGATATTAGCCACTTGTTAAATAATTTGGAGAATAGCGTGAGTGACTCAGTCCTTCATGTAACGGATAGTAATTTTGATGAGCTTGTTTTAAAAGCAGCTAAGCCTGTTTTGGTTGATTATTGGGCAGAATGGTGTGGTCCTTGCAAAATGATAGCACCGGTTTTAGATGAAATAGCTCAAGAATACGCTGATAAAATTATTGTTGTAAAGCTAAACATTGATGACAATTCTGAAACACCAGCACATTATGGTGTGCGTGGTATTCCAACACTTATGCTGTTTAAAGAGGGAGATGTTGAAGCCACTAAAGTCGGTGCTTTAACCAAATCTCAATTAGCTCAATTTATTGATGATAATATTTAGAAATTAATGAAACGACTTAATTTTTAAAGTCGTTTTATAATTTAGTTACATATTATTTTAGTGTACCCAAGAAATGCAGTAGTTGTGATTTCTTGGGTTTACGCGTATACTCAAACCCTGATGCTTAGGTCTTAAGCGTCGTTTTTTTACCTCACAAACCTAATCCTTGCTAACACTTAGTGTGTCTTCGATACGCCTAGAGTGCTTTCCATTTTTTAAAACGCCTTGTATGAATCTAACTGAATTAAAATTAAAATCTATCACAGATATTATTGCGCTTGCAGAAGAGCTTAATATTGAAAATATCTCACGCTCTAAAAAGCAAGATGTTATTTTTTCAATCCTCAAAAAACAAGCCAAAAGTGGTGAAGATATTTATGGCGATGGCGTCATTGAAATTTTACAAGATGGTTTTGGCTTTTTACGAACCCCTGGTAGCTCTTATTTAGCAGGCCCTGATGATATTTATGTTTCGCCTAGTCAAATTAGACGTTTTAGTTTGCGTACCGGTGATACCGTCAGTGGAAAAATTAGACCCCCCAAAGATAGTGAGCGTTATTTTGCAATGCTCAAAGTGGAACAAATTAATTTTGAAGCCCCTGAAAATGCAAAAAATAAAATATTATTTTCTAACTTAACGCCGTTATTTCCTACTAAGCGGTTTATTTTAGAAAAAGGCGATGGTACCAGCGAAGATTTAACCGGACGGGTGATTGATTTGGTTGCTCCGATTGGTAAAGGCCAGCGGGGATTGATTGTTTCGCCGCCTAAGGCTGGTAAAACCATGATTTTACAAAGTCTTGCTCATGCGATTGCCGAAAATAACCCTGAATGTTATTTAATTGTATTATTAATTGATGAGCGTCCGGAAGAAGTGACCGAAATGCAGCGTAGTATTCGCGGTGAAGTGGTCTCAAGTACTTTTGATGAACCGGCTACGCGTCATGTACAAGTCGCAGACATGGTGATTGAAAAAGCCCGTCGTTTAGTTGAACATAAGCATGATGTGGTTATTTTATTAGATTCTTTAACGCGTTTAGCCCGTGCTTATAATATTGTCGCTCCGTCATCAGGTAAATTATTATCCGGTGGGGTCGATGCCAATGCCTTAGAAAAACCGAAACGTTTTTTTGGTGCTGCACGTAATATTGAAGAGGGTGGCAGTTTAACCATTATTGCAACCGCATTAGTGGATACAGGCTCACGTATGGATGAAGTAATTTACGAAGAGTTTAAAGGGACCGGTAATATGGAATTACACCTTGAACGTAAAATTGCTGAAAAACGGATTTATCCGGCGATTAATATTAATCGTTCAGGCACACGTCGTGAAGATTATTTAGTGAATCCTGATGAGTTACAAAAAACATGGATTTTACGCAAAATATTACAGCCTATGGATGAAATGGCGGCCTCAGAATTTGTACTCGGCAAATTAAAGGATTTTAAGACTAATGTTGAATTTTTTGATTCAATGCGTCGTTAAATAATCATAAGAAAAAGCCTTCTCCAGAGGGAGAAGGTTGGATGAGGGGGTGTTATTTATTACCTTCCAAATAACCTTCGGGCATTTGAAAATCATTACCAAATAAAAACTTCTCTCTTTCCTCAGCAATTAATTTTTTTGCACTGGGCTCAAAGCTCGCTAACCGGTGTTCATTAATTAAGATAGTTTGCATGGAAATCCATTCCTGCCACGCTTGTTGAGAAATATTATCGTAAATATATTGTCCTTTACTTCCTGGAAAGGGCAGGCTATCTAAGCCAGCGGCATCAGTGCCTAGTTTTAAGCAATTGACTAATCGTGTCATGTTAATCCTCTATTAAGTTATTAAATAATTGTGTAATCGGTGCGGGTAATGCAATATTTTTATCCTGATGATGTTTATACCAGCGTTTTTTTTCTGACTCCATCACATTATTATTAAGGTTATCGGCTGAAATAATAATTGGCGTGTAATCTAAATGGTAATGCGAGAAAGTATGTCGTTTTGTCTCTAATATTTCCTGACTGGTGATAGTGAGGTTATTTTGTAGACACCATAAGGCTAAGTCTTGTTCGGCATCAATTTCAGGTACACTCCATAACCCACCCCAAATACCCACCGCAGCTCGTTTTTCTATCAATATTTGCTGATGTTGATTGCGAGCAATAATAAAATAAAGCTGTTTTATGGGTAAGATTTTTTTAGGTTTAGGCGTGGGTAATAAATGTACTTTATTCTCTGCTAAGGCTAAACAATCCGATTTTAAAGGGCATTGCTGACACTGCGGCTTAGAACGTGTACATAAGGTCGCTCCTAAATCCATCATCGCCTGCGTATAATCGGCAACCCGTTTTTGCGGCGTATAATCACGACTTACTTGCCATAGCGTTTGGCTGACTTCTCGTTTGCCCACCCAGCCTTCGATGGCTTTAAAGCGGGCTAATACTCTGCGTACATTGCCATCTAAAATCGGTGCGGATTTGTTAAAGGCAATACTTAAAATAGCCCCTGCGGTGGATTCACCGACACCTGATAAAGCCATTAAATCATCGAGAGTATTAGGAAATTCTGCGGCATGATAAATAGTATCTGCCGCTTTATGCAAATTACGTGCACGAGCATAATAACCTAAGCCTGCCCACAGGCTTAAAACCTCATCTAAAGGTGCTTTAGCAAGGCTTTCTACGTCGGGGAAATGGTGCATAAAGCGATTAAAATAAGGAATAACGGTCACGACTTGGGTTTGTTGCAACATTACCTCAGATACCCAAACTCGGTAGGGTGTTACGGGCTGTTGCCACGGTAAATCTTTACGCCCGTGTTGGTCGAACCACCTTAATACCTTGCCTTGAAAAATTGAAGCTCGCATTAAAAGAAGTGTTTAAACAATTCATTAACTGCTTTACCCGTATCTTTACCCAAGGCTTTATTTAAGGCTTTACTAGTATCCTTGCCTAAGGCTTTACTTAAGGCTTTATCAATAGCCTTATTGATTTTCTTTTTTTCGTGGTCAGTTATCATTGCCATAATATCTAAATTATAAGTCGGTTTGCTGATGGTGCCTTTGACATTAATGGCGATAGGACGACCTTTAATCAGCACTTTTTTATTATTTGGATTTTTCTTGAGTTTGGCTTGTATTTTATAAGCAAGTGCTTCGCTATTAAGGTTAATCGTACCCGCTCCTTTGACATCTAAGCTTGAAGAGTCTAATAGTAAATCAGGGTTATGCACGATGCCTTTTTTAATATCGGCACTGCCTTTTAATGCAGAAAATAAGGTTTGTTCGTTTTTATAGCCTTGTCGCATTTTTTTACCATCAATTGCTAACTTGCCGGTATCAATTATTTTTTGAATATTAATGCCTACCACAGCACCTTGATTAACTGAAAATTTAACTTTACCGTTTAAATTGCGTTTAAAAGCCGGAATACTGTTACCGCGTAAGCTTAATTGAGCATCAATGTTAGCCGCTCCTTTAATTTTTGCAGGTGCATCAGGCTGTAATGCATTTAATAATGGTTCAAGTTGTACCTGCTTAAGATGTTCATTAAGGCTGATAGACGGTGTTTTTCCTTGGGCATTAACGGTTATTTTGCCGTTATAACTGCCTTTATATAAAGTTTTAATACTTTGTTTAGTCTGCAAAATACCTTTTTTAGCCCGAATATTGAGAGCGAAACCTTGCATATTAAGTCCTGATACTTTTAGTTTTTTAATGGCTAAATCACCATTAATATTTAAACCACGTAGCGTTTCAACAGGAATTAAACCTGTACTTGCTGCCACAGCAGTCGCAGGCGTTGCGATGACTTTTTTCGATGCTGTTGCTGTTTTTGGCGGGCTATAACGGTCAATATCTATATTGTCGATGGCGAGTTTAAACTGAATCGCAGGTTGGCTAAAATTTGTAATTTTAGTAGACGCGGTGATTGCAGTTTCATCAAGTTGAATGTTGATATTAGTGAGATTTAAACTATCTTGTGTGCCTTGTAAATCAAGTTGTAACGCCAGTGCTTGTAATGCTTTGACATCACTGGTTTTGGGTGCTTGAAGTTTTAGGGATTGCATTAGCTGCTTAGGATTAAAGCGGGAAATATTCAGCTTACCTACTAGGGTAGGGGCTGATTTAAAATGCTCAATGGTTAGTTGTGAACTTATATTAAGCGGTGTGCTTTGAATATTTAAATCATTGAGTACTAATTTTTCTAAGCTTAAATCAATATCAATATTAGAGGATAAGGCAAGTTCTAAACGCCCATTAGGCACCATTTTTCCTTCGGTGATGCTGTTAATTTTTAATTGAGCTAATTGGATTTTTTGTAGGTTTTCAGTGAGGGTTAAATCAGTGGACAGGCTTAATTGTTCGCTTAGTTGCGGACTGCTATTTTCAACTAATAGCTCTAATTTGATAGGGATAGCCTGATTAAATTGAATGGCTCCGATATGCAGATTTAAATCTTTAATATTAATTTTTTGCTGTGCTTGTTGGTCGTTCCAGCTGATATTGGCTTGTTCAATTTGAATGCCACCAATAGCAAATGCAGCTAATGCCGCTAGCGGTGTTTCATCATTGGTATCAGTATTATCCGTTGTATTATCATCATCAGCTGTGGGGCTTGCTATTGCTTCGGTGGGTTGACTTAAATCTGCCCAATTACTGATACCTTGTTTATTTTTGGCGGCATTTAAGGTTAAGCCCTTTAAAATTAAGGTGCTGACTTCAACTTCTTTGGATAATAACGGTATTAATTTTATTTTAATATCACTGGCGGCGATTTCAGCAAAGATAGGTTCTGCAAAGCCTTCAGCGTTACTGAGGGATATTTTTCCTGTACTCACGCCGAGCCACGGAAAAAAAGATAAATCAAGCTCACCGATAATGCTTAATGTACGGCCTGTTTTTTCTTTAACGGCGGCTTCTATTTCAGGTTTATAATCATTTAAATCAACGATTAAAGGTATAATAACAACCGCTGCAACGAGTAAGGCTATGCTTGAAGAAAATAGCATTAGTAAAAATTTAATCAGTTTTTTCATGGTTTTCTCCAAAAATAAAAAACATAACCCAGCAGTGAAAAAGTAGGTTAAAGTATTATTATAAGTGCTGTAAGCACATTTTTAATTCAATATTATAGGTTGATTTTTATCAGCCATGGACTTAAATAGGTTTTAACGATGTTAATTTTAATTAAACTCACCTTTATTATTGTGCTGGTTATTTTTTTTCGTAGTGGTAAAAAAGTCGGTGAAAATGGCATACGCTGGGCGGTCATAGGTGCAGTGGGTTATATGCTGGTGTTTGCTCTGACTATGACCATTATTGGTGAAACCTTTATTGCGATTACTTTAAGTTGTCTGGCGGTGTATTTTGTCCGTGCTAGATTGTTGATTCCACATCAAACATTAGATTAAAAATCTTTAAAGCGTATATGTTGGCGATAGGGTGAGCCGTGCTTCCAAGTAAAGGCTTCGGTGTAATAATGCATTAATGAAAAATAGCCAATAAGCCCTAAGCTGATGGCTTTTTTAATATCTATATCGAAGAAAAACTGCCCCAGACTATTAACCCATTGGTCGCCATAAACATGCAGTAAATAGGTTAATAGAAATGAAAGCAACGGCAGCACGATAAAGGTGTTTAATTTTATTTTATGTGCGTAGCGGTATAGCCAATTTTGCGGCTGTGAAGCGTGTTTATTGACATCATGCACCACATAAAAAATATAGGCAGTGGCATCGTGAATCAGTCGAGGAATGAGAATGGCGAAGAAATAATATTCTTGACTGTAAAAGTAAAAGCTCGCAAAAATTAAGCTTGAATTTGCCCATAAAAATAAGGTGCCCATGCGGTTATTGACATAACGTTGGCATAATACGGTGGTCAGCAATAAGCAAATCACCAAACTTGCTGCGATATATTTTAGCCATTGAGCTTGCATTAGGCTGAGGGTATCTTTTAAAAAAATGCCCATATAAATACCGATACCTGAACTAATACTGAGCCATAACAGGATATAAAATAACCAATCTGGTAATTTATATAAGGCTCTACCCACGCCAAGCTGTTGTTTTAATACATGATAGACTGTCCACGATGACACCATAATATATAGGGTGTAATAAGATAGCACTTGATTGGCTATGCTGAAAAAAAGTGCAATAGCTAGCGTCATAAAGATGATTTTCTTTTGGTAAAAACTGAAATAATCTTTATTGGTGGTCAATAATAAGGTGCTGGCTATAATATGCGGAGTACCAAATAGCACTTGAAATAATAAAAAATGACTAGGGCTGTTAGGTAAGTAATTGAGTAAGGTGCCTGAAAATAAGGTGGTATCAGACAATTGCAAGACGATACACAGAGGAATGATGAGATATAAAGCCAGTAATAATTTGAAGGATACTGCGAGTGGCTGAGTGTTTTGGGTTTGATTGGGCATTGGCAGGGCGTTATTTTATTGTTATTCTTATTGGCTAACGGTACACTGTTTTATCTTTTAGTTTCAAGCCTTAAATGAATTATGTCTTTTACCTTACATGCTAATTTAGCCAAAGATTGTATAGAACTGGGACAATTGGAACTTTGTCGGGTTTTATTGATGAATGATTGCCAATTTCCATGGCTGATTTTAGTGCCGGAACGTGAAAATATAAGCGAAATACATGAATTATCCGCTGATGACCAGTTACAATTGATGCGTGAATCATGTTATATCAGTGAAAAACTCGCTGAGGTTTTTCAGGCTGACAAGATGAATGTCGCCGCGTTAGGTAATATTGTGCCGCAATTACATCTACATCATGTTGTTAGGTACAAGACCGATAAAGCATGGCCGGCACCTATTTGGGGTAAATTTGAAGCGATGCCATATTCGGCTGCGGCGTTAGATAAAGTGTTAATAAAAATCAATAATTTTGTCATGCCCTCGATTAAGCTAAATTAGTATCATATAATGGAGCTTTTTTTGATGAAATGAATTTAATCGTCAATATACTTTAGTAAGCAAAAATCAATCATATGGAAATTCAAGATAATCAAGAGCTATACCATGATGCGGATATAGAAAGGGCTGCCCGCTGCTTAAAAGCAATGTCTCATCCCTTGCGGTTAAAAATATTATGTGTGTTGGGTGTTGAGGCGATTAGCGTACAGGATATTGTTGAAAAAGTAGGCACAAGTCAAAGTAATATTTCACAGCATCTTGCTATTTTGCGTGAAAAAGATATTTTAAATTTCAAAAAAGAAGCAAACCGTGTCTATTATTATATTGACGACCCCAGAATGCTCAAATTAATTGAGATGATGCGGCAAATTTTTTGTAAGCAATGTTAATTAATCACCTTTTATTTATAGGATTATAATGGATCAATATATTGAATTCGCAGGCAATCATTGGATGCTGGTAACAGCCTTTTTTGCCGTTACTTATTTTTTAATTCAAGATATTATTGAATCAAGTATGCGTAAATATGACGTGATTTCCCCCATGCTCACCGTGACTAAATTAAATTCGGACGCCTCTTGTATTATTTTAGATGTACGCGGAGGCGATGAGTTTAAAAAAGGTCATATCACCGATGCAATTCATATTACTTTAAGTAATCTTGATAAACACATTAAGAAGCTTGAATTGTATAAAGAAGATGATTTAATTGTTACTTGTCAAACCGGTATGCGTTCTGCATCTGCGTGTGATAAATTGACTAAATTAGGCTTTAAAAAAATTCATTCAATGTCGGGTGGCATGCAGTCTTGGGAAGAAAATAAATTACCTGTTGTGAAAGGCAGTAAATAAATTTAAGCTACTCCGTTCTTTTAAACTTTTAAACAATATAATTATTAATTATGGCTGAAGAAACACAAGCAGAAGAAAAACAATTTTCAATTCAAAAAATTCACACTAAAGACATTTCGTTTGAAACGCCTAATTCTCCGCAAATCTTTACCAAAAAATGGGAACCAAATGTTGATTTTAATTTAGCAACTAATGCGTCACCATTAGAAGATAATATGTATGAAATTACCTTAACAGTTACCGTGACCGTGAAAACAGAAGACACATTAGCGTATTTAGTTGAAGTAACCCAAGCGGGTATCTTTTCATTAAATGGTTTTGGCGAAGAAGAAATGGGGCCAATGGTGGGTAGTTTTTGTCCTAATATTTTATTTCCTTATGCCCGTGAAGTGGTATCGGATTTAGTTGCAAAAGGTGGATTTCCACAATTACTTTTAGCTCCTGTTAATTTTGATGCGTTGTATGCACAGCATTTGCAACAAGCACAGCAAGCATCTGCTAAATTAAACTAGTTTAATTATAAACTTATGACCCGTAAAATTAGTGTACTCGGAGCAGGTTCTTGGGGAACAGCCCTAGCAATACAAGCGGCTAGAAATGGCTGTGAAACTATGTTGTGGGGGCATAATCCCACGCATATTGCTCAACTTGCCACTGAAAAACAAAATACACGTTATCTTGCGGGGCTAAGTTTTCCTAATTTATTGCAGGTCACCGATTCTTTAAAAGCGGCGGCAGATTTTAGCTCGATTATTTTAGTCGCCGTTCCGAGTCATGCTTTTAAGCAAACGTTAATTGATCTTAAGCCGTTTGTTAATGACAAGGTAAAAATTGCTTGGGCAACCAAGGGTTTTGACGCTGAAACCGGCGAGCTATTGGCAGAAACAGTGGCGGATATTTTTAGTCTGCATACGCCAGCTGCGATTATTTCAGGGCCTTCATTTGCTCGTGAAGTAGCGGCTGATTTGCCGACTGCAGTGACGATTGCTGCGAATCAAGCTCAGTTTGCACAAACCTTAGCTAGTATCATGCATAGCACCCATTTTCGCACCTATACCACTGAGGATATGATTAGTGTGCAGGTTGGTGGGGCCGTGAAAAATGTACTCGCGATTGCTGCTGGTATTGCTGATGGTATAGGTTTTGGTGCAAATACCCGTGCCGCGTTAGTCACCCGAGGTATTGCCGAAGTGATGCGTTTAAATACCGCATTAGGCGGAGAGCAAGAAACCTTAATGGGCTTATCGGGCTTGGGTGATTTAATTTTAACCTGTACCGATAATCAATCACGTAATCGTCGTTTTGGTTTGGCCTTAGGGCAGGGAAAAGATAGGGATGCTGCGATTGCAGAAATCGGTCAAGAAGTAGAAGGGATTTCTGCTGCTCGTGAAACCTATAAATTGGCAAAACACTATAATATTGAAATGCCGATTACAGAACAAATCTACCGCGTACTCTACGATGGTTTAGCCCCTTTAACAGCGGTGCAAAATTTATTACAACGCGATCAAAAAGCGGAATAACTGTTTTCATTCAGCATTTAGTTTCCATTCCAAAGCATATAATCATTCGATAAACACGTCTAAGTTACCTTTTTCACTGTAGGGATTTTTAATGAATATTCATGAATTTCAGGCAAAACAATTATTTAAAGAGTATCAAATTCCTGTGCCAGTGAGCTTAGTGGCTAAAACCGCTGATGAAGCGTTTGCTGCTGCTCATGCCTTAAATGCAAATAGTTGGGCGGTTAAAGCTCAAGTTCATGCAGGGGGACGCGGTAAAGTCGGTGGGGTTAAAATTGCGAAAACCGCTGATGAATGTCGTTTGTATGCTGCAGAAATGTTACAAACACAGTTAATCACTAAACAAACAGGCAATGAAGGCTTGCCGATTAATGAGGTGCTGATTGAAGCCACTTCGGTAATTAAGCGTGAATTTTATTTAAGTTTATTAATTGACCGTCATCAAGAATGTTTATGTTTTATTGCTTCGGCAATGGGCGGCACGGATATTGAAGCGGTTGCTGAACAATCGCCTGAAAAAATTATCAGTATTCCCATCCATTCAGCAGCAGGCTTACAGCCTTTTCATTGTCGGCAAGTGGCGAGTATTTTAGGGATTAAAGGCAAGCAAATTGATGGCTTATATGCGGTGATGATGGGCATGTTACAGTTATTTTTAAGCCATGATGCCAGCCAAATTGAAATTAATCCTCTGGTTGAAATAGAAGATGGTAGTTTGTTGGCTTTAGATGCAAAAATTAATTTTGATGATAATGCCCTAGCGTTACAGCCTGATATTACCGCATTACAAGACCCGCGTCAGGAAGATGCGAATGAAAATACCGCGAAACAATTTGACCTTAACTATATTACTTTAGAAGGTAATATTGCTTGTATGGTGAATGGGGCAGGACTCGCGATGGCAACCATGGATTTAATTAAATTAAAAGGTGGCTCACCGGCTAATTTTTTAGATGTGGGTGGCGGGACTAGCGTTGAAAAGGTGAAAGAAGCCTTTAAAATTATTAGTGCGGATAAGCATGTCAAAGCAGTTTTAGTGAATATTTTTGGCGGTATTGTACAGTGCGATATTATTGCTGAAGGAATTTTAACCGCGTTAAAACAGATTGAGACAAATTTACCGATTATTGTGCGTTTGGAAGGCACGCATGCCACGGAAGGGCGGCAGTTATTAGAAGATGCCAAGGTAGATAATATTATTAGCGTCAATGACTTAGATAAAGCCGCAGAACAAATTGTACGTCTTGCAGGAGCGAGTACATGAGTATTTTAATTGATAAACAGACGAAAGTTATTTGCCAAGGTTTTACCGGTAAACAAGGCACGTTTCACGCGAAACATGCACTGGATTATGGTACCAAATTATTAGCGGGGGTCACGCCGAATCGGGGCGGCTCAGAGCATTTAGGCCTCCCTGTTTTTGATACCGTTAAACAAGCCTACGAAGTGACTCAAGCAGATGCAAGTGTGATTTATGTGCCGCCATTTTATGCAGCAGATGCGATTTTAGAAGCGGTTGATGCGGGCATTAAGTTGATTGTCTGTATTACTGAAGGTATTCCGGTATTGCAAATGCTCAGTGTTAAAGCTGTTTTGAAAAATAGTGAGTCATTATTAATCGGGCCTAATTGTCCGGGCATTATTACCCCTGATGAATGCAAAATAGGCATTATGCCAGCAAATATTCATCAAGCGGGTGAGATTGGTATTGTGTCGCGTTCGGGGACTTTGACCTATGAGGCTGTGCATCAAACCACGCAGCAAGGTTTAGGGCAAAGTACTTGTGTAGGCATTGGTGGTGATCCAATTCATGGCATGACCTTTATTGATGTCTTAAAACGTTTTCAAGCTGACCCTAAAACCAAAGGCATTATCATGGTGGGCGAAATTGGCGGCAGTGAAGAAGAGGAAGCGGCAGATTATATTAAACAGTCTGTGACTAAACCTGTGGTAGCTTACATTACAGGTTTAACCGCTCCAGCAGGCAAACGTATGGGACATGCGGGTGCGATTGTCACCGGTGGTAAAGGCACGGCAAGTAGTAAAGTGGATAGTTTAAAAGCAGCGGGAGTTGAAGTCGTTAGTTCACCTTCGATGATGGGTGCTGCAATGAAACAACAGTTAAGTGTGAAGTGAGAGAGGGATTTTGAAAAATATTAATATTGAAAAAACCGCCAGTTCACCTGCGGTGATATTAGATGAAAAATTAGGTTTAATTGAACTCAGAGGGAAATGTTATCCGGAGAATACATTTGAATTTTATAAACCGATACAAAGCTGGGTTGAAGAATATATAGATCATGCAGGACATAATGGCACGACTATTAATATTGGTTTAACCTACTTTAATTCTGCAACGTCGCAATGTATTTTCGAGTTATTAGAAGTTTTTAGTAAGGCTACATTAACGGATGTGGCGGTTAATTGGTTGTATCATGAAGATAATGACCATAGTTATGATAATTATGAAGATTATACGGAAGATTTCCCTAATTTAAATATTCAGGCGATTGTCATAGAACATTAGCAGCATGCCTTATCATCAAATAAGGCATGATAAATTTTATCAGTCTGCCGCTTAAGTAATCCCTAAACTCTCCCACAGTTCATCGACTTTTTGTACCACTTCATCGGTCATTTTGATGGTTCTTCCCCATTCGCGGGTGGTTTCACCTTCCCATTTATTAGTGGCATCAAAACCGACTTTAGACCCTAACCCAGATACCGGTGAAGCAAAGTCTAAATAATCGATCGGGGTATTTTCTAAAATCGTCAAATCTCTAGCAGGATCCATACGGGTGGTAATTGCCCAAATCACTTCTTGCCAGTTATGCACATCAATATCGTCATCAACCACAATCACAAATTTCGTATACATAAATTGTCGTAAATACGACCATGTACCGAGCATCACTCGTTTAGCATGACCTGCATATTGTTTTTTCATGCTGATGACTGCCATACGATAGGAACAGCCTTCGGGGGGTAAATAAAAATCGGTGATTTCAGGGAATTGTTTTTGTAATATCGGCACAAAGACTTCATTGAGTGCCACGCCTAAAATCGCAGGTTCATCAGGCGGCTTACCGGTAAACGTGCTGTGATAAATCGGTGCTTGGCGTTGGGTGATACATTCAATGGTAAACACAGGGAAACTACCGACTTCATTATAATAACCCGTATGGTCGCCAAAAGGGCCTTCATCCGCCATTTCATCAGGGTAGATAAAGCCTTCTAAAACAATTTCAGCACTCGCAGGCACTTGTAAGTCATTAATGATTGATTTTGCTACCTCAGTTTTTGAGCCGCGTAATAAACCTGCAAACGCATATTCAGATAAGGTATCAGGGACAGGTGTCACGGCGGCTAAAATCGTAGCAGGGTCTGCGCCTAAAGCGACTGAAACCGGAAAAGGTTCACCAGGGTGTGTTTCTTGCCACTCTTTAAAGTCCAATGCCCCGCCGCGATGGGCTAACCAACGCATAATGACTTTATTTTTTGCAATGACCTGTAAACGATAGATGCCTAAATTTTGGCGTTCTTTATACGGGCCTTTAGTAATCACTAACGGCCAGGTAATTAAGGGGCTAACATCGTCAGGCCAGCAAGTTTGGATAGGATATTGACTTAAATCGATTTCATCACCTTTGCGGATTAATTCTTGGCAAGGTGGATTTTTAACCACTTTCGGTGCCATATGCAGCACATTTTTAAATACGGGGATTTTATCCATCGCATCTTTCATGCCTTTAGGCGGTTCAGGTTCTTTGAGTTGCGATAATAATTCACCAACACCACGCAAAGCTTTTACTGATTCAGCTCCCATGCCCATTGCAACGCGATCAGGCGTGCCAAATAAATTGGCAAGTACAGGAATATTATAGCCTTTCGGATTTTCAAATAATAACGCGGGTCCGCCTTGTTTTAAGGTGCGATCACAAATTTCAGTCATTTCTAAAACAGGATCAATTTCTTGGCTAATACGTTTGAGTTGTCCCTGTTTTTCGAGTTGATCGATAAAATCTCTTAAATCTTTGTATTTCATGTTTTTCTTATGATTATTTTTTTAAATTCAGGTGACGATAAATTGTCTCATCGTGCCATTATCTTCATGTTATAAAATATAAAAATTACAAGCAGGAGGTAATTAAAAAATTTGGTCTATTCATGGATAAGCTGTCCTTTATTTAAAATTTGATCCAAGTGGAAATCATATTGTTCATTCCAATAAACACGTTTATTTTTAAATTTTACCTTATTAAATAAAGCCTTATTATAAAGCGGCTGATAACATGGAATCTGTTCTATTTCTGTTTTGACATTAAAATCAATAATAGAATTATCATCTAAAAAAACACGTAAAATATAATGTTCTTTAGGTTCTACTTTAATTAATCGCATTATTATCGTAATGGTTCAATTTTTAAAGGTTCTTGACCTGATATGGCAAGGTTCCAGTCAATGATTAACGATTCCTGATGTAATTCAATCCAAGCTTGTACTAATCTTTTTTGTTTACGTGGTAAATTTCCTGAAATAATATTGGCATCTTAAATTGAAAATACAGCTTCATCATCTTGATATTCGACATGAATATGTGGCAAGTTATGTTTTCCTGAATCATAAAAATACATCATAATTCGGATACCATAAAAAATTGCAATGGTTGGCATATTAAAGTTCCTTAATGTGAAATACCACAATGCCTTAATAAGGCATCAATATTGGGTTCACGTCCGCGAAAATTAATAAATAATTCCATCGCATCGGCACTGCCACCGGTTTCAAGGATATTGCTTAAAAAGGCATGCCCCGTGGTTTGATTAAAAATGCCTTGCTCTTCAAATAATGAAAAGGCATCGCTGGATAAGACTTCAGCCCATTTATAACTGTAATAACCCGCCGCATAACCGCCTGCAAAAATATGCGAAAAGCTATGCGGGAAGCGATTAAACGCTGGTGGAATCATCACGGAAACTTGTTCGCGAATAGTACTTAAAATGTCATAAATACAGGCGCCTTTTTCAGGGGTGTATTGTTGGTGAATAGCAAAATCAAATAGGCTAAATTCAAGTTGTCTGACCATCAACATACCTGCTTGAAAATTCTTTGCAGCGAGCATTTTTTCAAATAAGGCATCAGGCAAGGCTTCACCGGTTTCATAATGGCTGGAAAATAAATCTAAGGCTGGTTTTTCCCAGCACCAGTTTTCCATAAATTGACTCGGTAATTCGACCGCGTCCCACTCTACGCCATTAATCCCTGAAACACCCAAATAATCTACTTTAGTCAGCATATGCTGCAAGCCATGACCAAATTCATGAAATAGGGTCAATACTTCATCGTGGGTGAGTAGAGCAGGTTTATTATCAATAGGGGCGGTAAAATTACAGGTTAAATAGGCAACAGGAATTTGAATGCCAGCGGCTGTTTTTTTACGGCCCACACAATCATCCATCCATGCACCGCCGCGTTTATGTGGGCGTGCATATAAATCAATATAGAATTTACCGCGTACTTGATTATCTTTATCGTTGATTTGAAAAAAACGCACATCATCATGCCAAGTATCAACATCGGTGATTTCGTTGATTTGCAAGCCATATAATTTTTCGACCACTGCAAATAAGCCGGATAAAACCTGTGGAGCAGGAAAATATTGTTTCACTTCTTCCTGTGATAAATCATAGGCATGTTGCCGCATTTTTTCTGAATAATAGCCAATATCCCAAGGTTGTAAATTTTTAATGGCATGATGAGTTTCTGCAAAGGCTTGTAATTCAGTTAAATCTTGCTTGGCTTGAGGGAGTGATTTTTCGGCGAGCTGTTCTAGAAAATCAGTGACATCTTGAGGTGTTTTGGCCATTTTGGTTGCCAGAGACAGTTCAGCATAATTTTTAAAACCGAGCAATTGGGCTTTTTCATGGCGTAAGGCTAAGGTGTCTTCCATGATTTGGCTATTATCCCAATCTGGATTTTCACCGAGTTCAGAGCCGCGTGTGGAAAAGGCTTTGTACATATCAGCCCGTAGTTGACGATTATCGGCATAGGTCATGACTGCAATATAGCAGGGAAATTGCAAACTCAGTAACCAGCCTTGTTTTCCTTCTTGTTCAGCGGTTTGTTTGGCCTGTTGCAAAGCGGCATCGGGTAAGCCGTCTAAATTACTTTTTTTACTAATTAGTTTTTGCCAAGCATTGGTCGCATCTAAAACATTTTCTTCGTAATGACTAGCGAGTGATGATAGTTCTAAACTAATTTCTTTATAGCGGGACTGTTGCTCGGGTGCTAAATCAATCCCTGATAAACGAAAGCTGCGTAATGAATTTTGGATGATTTTTTGTTGGGCAGTGCTTAAGTCTTGATAGGCTGGACTTGTTGCAATCGCTTGATAGGCGTTAAACAGTGCTTTATTTTGTCCCATTTCAGTTGAATATTCACTGAGTTTAGGCAAACAAGCATTATACGCATCACGTAGCTCATCATTATTAACCACTGAATTCATGTGACTGACAGGCGACCATGCTTTATTTATTTTATCTTCGAGGTCATCAATCGGGTCAATGAGATTGTCCCATGTATAGTCGGTATTATTATCCAGTAGCTGCTCAACGCCATGACGGGCTTCTGCTAATAATGACTCAATAGCGGGTTCAATATGTTCAGGTTTTATGGCTGAAAATAAGGGTAATTCAGCGGAACTTAATAGCGGATTAGTCATAGTTATGATTTTATGTGAGAAATGTGGGTGAGCGGTATAAAGCGTGTTTAAGAAAATTCGCCCATAATTTGTCTAACACGCTGTTTTGCTTTATGTAAAAGGTCTAAGGATAAATCAGCGGTTAGATTGGTATGTTTTAATTTAGCAAACGCGGGAATTTTATGAATAACGGGCAGGCTATCTGCTTTAGGCGTGCCAAAATAACTGTGCAACTTAGCTAATATCACAATATCAATTAAGCCCATTTCTTTTTTACCATCATCATAATACCAATCTTCTGCATAGTAAGGAATAGTTGTTAGTTCCTCTGAAAAGCCTAGTGATTGCAATAGCAATTGTCCGACAGGGGCACGAAAATGCGGAAAAGAATCTTGTAGGGTGGCTAATTCAGGTAAGGGTGCTTCAGTGTATTCTGAGGCAAAGTTGATTAAAGGAATAAAACCAATATCACACATTAAGCCAGCGAGTAGGGCATCGTCAGGGTTAATATCAGTGCCTTCAGCAAGAATGAAGCTTAAACTGGAGACATATAAGCTATTTTTCCATAACTGCGTCATGAGCGACATGAGTTGTTTATTTGGGCTATGAAAGAGTTCTTTTAAGGCTAAACTCATCACTAAATTACGCGTAGCAGATAAACCTAGGCGGGTAATGGCATCGTGACAGCTATTAATCGAGGTGAGTGGTGAATAAAGCGGGCTATTGGAGACTTTAACCAGTTTAGCGGTGATGACGTTATCTGTTTGGATGATATCAACGGCTTCATGGGTGCCAATTTCATCTTTCATTGCTGCACGTAATTTTAATGCCACGCCCGGTAAGGTGGGTAATTTTAATTGGTTATGGTAATAGCATTCCGTAAAGTTGAGAAAAAAAGCATCTTGCACGAAGGGAGGGGGAAGATTAATATCAACGATTTCTAAATTATGTAATTTATCTTCATTTTTTTCTGTCCACAGACGGGTGAGATTACTGGCAATCTCTAAAATTAAAACAGGGGTGTCGGCAATAGCAGTGGCACTGTATCGAGGGCCACTATTTAAAGGGAAGGTCGCTTGTAGAGAACCGGCTTTAATATAAGTATCTTTACAATCTTTGACTTTTAATTTTACGGCTCCACGTACGATATAATAGGTATATTCAACGGAGTCATTGGCGATAAAAATGGTATCACCTGTTTCGTAACTTAAAAAGCGTTGAGCAAGGTAGTCAAAAAATTCAGGATCTAAATTACGTAAAGGGATTAAGCCTTGTATTTTATCAAATTTTAATTTACCTTTTTTTATTGAGCTGGGCTTAGATAAGACTAAGGGGGCTTCTTTATTGGGTGTTTTTTTAGTCGTTCGTTTTTTCTGTGATTCTTTTTTGGGCGGAAAGAATTTTGTAACAATATTATTAAACCAACTCATAAAAATAGACTCTCAAGCATTGAAACATTATAAAAATAGCGATTGGTAGTATTTATCATGATAACTCGGACATAATACTATTAATACGTAGTTTTGCCCGTCGTAATAGTGTTAGCGATAAATCAGAACTCAGTTTATTTTTTTCAAGTTTGGCATAGGCAGGGATAGTATTGATACATGGTAAAGAATCAGCTTCTTTTTGCCCAAAATAACTGTGTAATTTCGCTAAAATAACCACATCAATTAAATTAATATCTTTTTGAGGATTATCATAATACCAATCTTCGGCATAACGTGGAATTTGTACCAGTTGTTGCGGCAGCTCTAAATTATTGAGTAATAACTCGCCGATAGGTTGTCTGAAATAGGGTATTGCTATTTTTAATTCTCGGGCGCTGGGTTTGCGTCCTTGATAATTTGAGGCAAAGGTAAGCAGTGGAATAATGCCAATATCACACATAAGGCCTGCCACTAACGCATCATCTGGGTCTACGGTTTTAGTTTCTTCTGCGAGAATAAACGCCAAACTGGAAATATATAAACTATTTTTCCAGAGTTGTTTCATCATATCCATAATGAATTTATCATCACTTTCAAAGAGTTGTTTTAAGCTTAAACTAACTACGATATTACGGGTGGCATCCAGTCCCAGCATTGAAATAGCATCATGACAATTATTAATAGGACTGATTGGCATATACAGCGGGCTATTTGAAATTTGAATCAGTTTTGCGGTCATGGCGTGATCGACTTGGATAATATCAACGGCCTTTTCAATTGAAATTTCTTCCTGCATCGCCGAGCGGAGTTTCATGGCAATGTGCGGTAACGATGGTAGTTTTAACTGATTATGTAAATAGGTTTCAATAAAGTCTTGAAAAAATTCTAGATTATTAATTTCATTGGGCAATTCAATATTAAAAAATTCAAAACTTTCTTCTTCATCCGTATTTTTTTCTGTTAACAGTCGTGTCACATCAGGTGATATAGCAAGAATGAGTGATTCAGACTGTGTGACCGCGGTTGCTCCATATTTTGAACCGCTGCTTAATGGATAGGTCGCTCGTGTTGTGGAGCCATGAATAAGCAGGCCTTCATTACCTTCGGTGCTTAGATTAATACTGCCTTTTAGGAGGTAATAAATATATTTTGAGGGTTTATTGCGAATAAAAACAATAGATTGAGAAGGGTAAGTCAGGAATTTATGCGGTAGATAAGAAAAGGTATCAAAGTCTAAATTGCGTAATGGAATCAGTTTACGAATTTGTTCATTATCTAAATTGCCTGTTTTTTCTGAGCTAGGTTTGGTACATTTTAACGAGTCTATTTTTTTTGAAAGTGCTTTTATATTAATAGGCGCAGAACGACTAGGTTCATCTCCTGAAGAGGTAACTTTTTTTAAAAGATTAATAGACCAGCTCATAATTCGATTATTTTAAAGGATTAAGACAGGTAATGCTGAATAACATTACAGCTGTAAGTAAGATTAAGGTGAACTAATACCTATTAGGAAAGCTCAGCCATCAACATTTTAATACGTTTATTTGCTTGACGTAAAATACTGAGGGATAAATCAGAGCTTAGTTGATTATCCGGTAGTTTTGAATAAGCGGGAATAGTATTGATGCAAGGAAGGTTATCAGCTTCTTTTAGCCCAAAATAACTATGTAATTTAGCTAGAATAACAATTTCAATTAAATTAAGTTGCGAGTCTTCGTGTTGATAATACCAGTTTTCAGATTGAAAGGGCATTTGAGTTAATTCTTCAGCAAAGCCTAATTGACTTAATAATAATTGCCCTAATGGAGCTCTAAAATAAGGTATGGCTTGTTTTATATCGGTTAAGCTAGGTTGTTCGCCCTGATAGTCTGCTGCAAAACTGAGTAAGGGGACGATACCAATATCACAGAGCAGGCCTGCTAATAGAGCATCATCTGGATTTATAGAACCTACTTCTTCAGCTAAGATAGTACTTAAGCTGGATATATATAAACTGCGTTTCCATACTTTATGCATGGCGGCACTAATCTTTGCATCCTGACATTTAAAAAGCTGTTTTAAGCCTAGGCTCATTACTAAATTTCGGGTGGTTGATAAACCCAACCGAGAAACGGCATCCTGACAGTTAGTAATAGGATTAATCGGTGAGTACAGCGGGCTATTAGCAATTTGAATGAGTTTCGCCGTCATCGCAGGGTCAAGTTGAATGATTTTGACTGCACTATCAACGCCGATCTCATTTTTCATTGCCTGACGCAATTTCAGTGCGATATCAGGTAATGACGGAAGTGTCAGTGTATTTTCTTGATAGTTATGAATAAAATCTTTGAAAAAGGCTTGTTGTTTGAGGTTTTTAGGTAGGTTAATGTCTATATCAAAATTTTCAATATCTTGCTGCTCTGCAATTAACTGAGGAACATTTTTTGAAACAGTTAAAATCAAGGTATTAGACAGGGTAGTTGCGGTGGTGCCATATAATTCACCGCTACTTAATGGAAAGTTAGAGCGCACATTTTTATCGTCAATAAGAATATCATCATGGCCTTCATTTTTTAAGGCAATAGAGCCTTGCCACAAATAATATAAATAATCAGAGGGTTGATCTTTGATAAAAACAGTTGATTCAGCAGGATAACTAAGAAATTTATGCGGTAAATACGAGAAAGTTTCTGACTCTAAATTTCGCAAGGGAATTAATGTTTGTATTTTTGCATTATTTTCTAAATGACCTGTTTTTTCAGAGCTTGGCTGAGTCGGTGTCGGTGCCAATTGATCGTCTGATGTTTCCTTTGAAGTGCTATTCGCTGTTGTTTCTGTTTTGTCTGATGAGGTGAATTTATCCAAAATATTTTGAGGCCAGCTCATAACTTTGTTCCTTAAAGGTATATATTAGGGGAGATTTTACACTAATTCTTATCAATCGACTTAATGGTTGATGATATATTTAATATAAATCAATAGGATCTATATCTAATGACCAACGTAATTTATAGGATTTTTTTAAGCTATGAATATAAGGGATTAATTGATGTAATAATTGATGTAATGCGGGACGTTGTGTGTGCTGTAATAATAGTTGATAGTGAAATTGTGCTGCCCGTTTTGCCATAGGGGCAGGGACAGGGCCTAACACAAGAATATCGGTATTTAAGGGTTGAATAAAAGCGACGATTTGATTTAGCAAATCCTGAGCGAGTTGAGCATCATGGCAATGGGCTCTAAAGAAAGCTTGGTAACTGTAAGGCGGAAGTTGTGCGGCTTGGCGTTCTTGTAAGGCTTGTTGTGCAAAAATAGCATAACTTTGATGGATTAAGGTATTTAATAGTGGATGTTCGGGTTGTCGGGTTTGCATCAGTACGCGGCCTTTTTTTTCTGCCCGTCCTGCTCGCCCTGCGACTTGAATAATTAATTGGGCTAATTTTTCAGCGGCATGAAAATCAATACTAAATAAGCCTTGGTCAATTTCTAATAGAACTACTAAGGTGACATTAGGAAAATGATGGCCTTTAGCCAACATTTGCGTGCCTAAAATAATATCAACTTGCCCGCTATTAATAGCGTGTAAATGTTGCTCTAAACTGCCTTTTCTTTGCGTAGTATCACGGTCGAGACGAATAATCGTATGTTCTGAAAATAACTGTTGCAGGGTTTGCTCAACTCGTTCAGTTCCTAGCCCTAACGGTTTTAATTCATAGCTTTGGCAAGGGGGGCATTGATGCGGTAAGGCTTGTTCATGTTCACAGTGATGACAGCGTAACTTTTTCAAATGTTGATGAATCACTAAATTGCTATCGCAGTTTTCACAACGTGCTATCCAACCACAATCATGACAAATAAGCGTAGGGGCAAAGCCACGCCGATTGAGAAAGATTAACACTTGTTCTTGTTTTGCTAGGGTTTGTTTGATGTATTTAATCAGTTGCGGAGAGAGTCCTTCCTGTAATTTGGTGCCGCGAATATCAAGTAATGCTAAATCAGGCGGAATGGCGACACCGGTACGATAGGGGAGTTTTAAATGTTGATAGCGTTGCTGTTGAACATTGTAAAGACTTTCTAAAGAAGGGGTTGCAGAGCCTAAAATAACCGGAATATTGAGCATTTTAGCTCTGACAATCGCCACATCACGCGCAGAAAAACGGAAGCCTTCTTGCTGTTTAAAAGAACTATCATGTTCTTCATCTAAAATAATCAGGGCAAGTTTAGGTATCGGAGTAAATAAAGCGGAACGTGTGCCTAATAATATTTGACTGTGCTGGCTTTGCATATTGAGCCATGCCGTTTGCCGCTGGTTGTCGGTATGTCGAGAATGGTAGGTTTCTATATTGACTTGAAAGCGTTGTTGAAAACGGGCTTGTAATTGCGGCGTTAAGGTGATTTCAGGTAGCAGAACCAGCACTTGGCCTTGATTAAGCAGTACATGATAAATAAGTTGTAAATAGACTTCGGTTTTACCACTGCCGGTGACACCATCAAGCAAATAGGGATTAAAGCCTTTTTTAAGCTGACCTAGAATAGTGTCAATGGCGTGTTGTTGTTCAGTATTCGCGGTTAAACAGTTTTCGCGGGTGATGTTATTTGCATGAAATTTTGTAGGCGGTGGTGCTGGGCTTTCAATAACAAGCTGTTTACTGATTAAGGCGTTTAAGCTACTTTTAAAGGCACTGGGGATAACTATGCCTTGTGGATGTTGTTTTAATAAATCAAACAATTCCCGTTGTTTTTTTGCACGTTTTAATAAGTTTATATCAAAATCGTTAGCGGCATCACTTAGCGTATAGTGCGGTATGGTTTTAAGGATACTGCTTTTACCTTTGCGTAATGACGCAGGAAAAGCGGTCATAAACACTTGCCCAATAGGATGATGATAATAACGCTGCACCCAATGCAGCAGTTTGATATCTTGTGCGGATAACAGCGGTTGCTTATCAATTATTTCGACAATGGCTTTTAACTTTTTGGGTTGAGTGGGCGAGGTTTCTATGGCTAATAAAATAGCGGTTCTGGTTTGTTTACCAAAGGGCACGCTGAGACGTTGACCGATATGAAATTGATCGACAGTTTGATTCTCGGCAGGGAGATAATCAAAGGTTTTATCAATAGGAATATTAAGGGCAACACGTAGCAGCGTATTCAAGGTTAATGGTTTGTGCGAGAGCGTTTAAAGAAGGCTTAATGCGACTTCGACAAATTTCTGTTGCTGTAGTTGGTAGCCACGCACTTCTAAAACGCCTTTTATATTGAGTGAAATAATAAAATACAGGGCATCTGGGTAGTTGGCATTGTCTAAGTCAGTGCTAGAAGGGATAGCCGGTGCAGTAGGGTGTGAATGATAAATAGCAAATAAATGTTGCTTATTTTCACGCATAGTGGCGACCGCTTGAATATGTTGCTGCGGTTCTAAATTAAAAAAATGACTGGGTTGGGCGGCATTATTTTCAATCGGGTAGCTTTGATAATGTTGCTGTTCATCACAACTAATTAAGCCACAGACTTCCTGTTCTGGATTTTGTTGGGCGTGATGGAGTAAGTTTTGGAGAATTTTTTTAGGCAGTTGAATTTCACGCATAATAGTTTGAATGGGGTTAAAGTTTTTGAGCATAGCTCACACGAGGATGACCGGCTAAGTCATGTACACAGTGAATATTTTGATAAGCGTATTGTTGTAATATTTTCGCAACGGCTACCTGTTGATCATAACCATGTTCGAGTATTAAATAACCTTGCGAGACAAGATGTTGTTGGCTGTTTTCTGCAATAAGCATAATATCTTGTAAACCTTGTTGTGGCGCGGAGAGAGCACTGTCGGGTTCAAAACGTACATCGCCCTGTAATAAGTGTGGGTCAGCTGGGTCAATATAAGGCGGATTGCTGACGATAAAATCAAATGAGCGTGTCGCTAATTTTTCAAACCAGTTGCTGTGTATAAAATTGATAGCCGTTTGATGTTGTGAGGCATTTTTTTTAGCAATGTTGAGAGCGGCAAGGCTGTTATCAACGGCGGTAATGTTTAAACTGGGTTGTTCAGCGGCAAGCGTGACCGCAATCGCACCTGAACCGGTGCCTAAATCAATTAAATTTCCTTGGGGTTGGTGTTTAATTAATTCAAGACAGACTTCAATTAAGGTTTCGGTATCAGGGCGAGGAATCAGCACATCAGGCGTGACGATAAAATCCCGTGACCAAAATTCTCGCACACCGGTTAAGTAAGCGATAGGCTGCCCTTGCTGCCGTTGTTGCAGTAGGCTCTGGAAAACTTGATATTGCTGAACCGTTAATGTTTTTTCAGGCCAAGTGCGTAAATAACTGTGAGGTTTTTTAAGTACATGGCAAAGCAATACTTCAGCATCGAGTTGGGCACTGTCAGAGAGTGATAATAAACGTTGCGTTGCCGTTTTTAATAAAGACTCAATACTATGAATCGTCATCGCCTAATTGCGTGAGTAATTCGGCTTGATGTTCATTAATTAAAGGCTGAATCACGTGTTGTAATCCACCTTGCATAATTTCATCCAGTTTATAAAGCGTTAAATTAATACGATGATCCGTCATCCGCCCTTGAGGATAGTTATAAGTTCTAATACGTTCAGAACGGTCACCACTACCGACTTGTGTTTTGCGATTTTCAGAGTTTTCTGCATCTTGTTTATCTTGTTGTGCTGAGAGCAAACGAGATTGTAAAACTGCCATCGCACGGGCTTTATTTTTATGTTGTGAGCGTTGATCTTGGCATTCCACCACGGTGCCTGTTGGCAAATGGGTTAAACGTACCGCAGAATCGGTTTTATTAACATGCTGTCCGCCTGAGCCTGAAGCACGAAAGGTATCAACGCGTAAATCACTAGGATTAATGTCAATATTATCCAGTTCTTCTGCTTCTGGCATGATAGCAACGGTGCAGGCTGAAGTATGGACGCGTCCTTGAGATTCAGTTTCAGGCACCCGTTGTACACGATGAGCACCGGCTTCAAATTTAAGTTGTGAATACACATCTTGCCCGGCAATACGCAGAATAATCTCACGATAACCGCCGTGTTCACCACGCGATTCACTGGTTGTTTCAACGCTCCAGCCTTCTGTCTCGGCATAACGCATATACATGCGCGCTAAATCACCTGAAAAGATAGCGGCTTCATCGCCACCTGTGCCTGCACGTATTTCCATATAGATATTACGATTATCGTTAGGATCGCGGGGCAGTAATAAAATTTGTAGACGCTGTTCAAGTTCCGCTTGAATGGTTTTTGCTTCTGCAATTTCTTCTTTTGCCATCGCTTGCATGTCTGCATCGTCTTCATTGAGCATTTCTTCCGCAGCAACGATGGTGGCTTCAGCGTCAATAAAGGCTTGGTAACAATCGACGAGCGGTCTTATTTGGGCATATTCTTGGCTGAGGGCACGAAATTTATTTTGATCACTTTGTGTTTCGGGTTCAGAGAGTAAGGCACTAATATCATTAAAGCGGTCGTCAAGATTTTCTAATTTGGTACGAATGGTTTTTTTCATTATTTAGTCGTGTAGTTGAAAAATTTCACGGGCAGCGGCAATAAGCTCGTATCGCTCATTTTCACTCGCTTTTCTGAGTTGGCTGCAAGGGGTATGAAGTAATTTATTGGTCAGGGTATGAGCCAGTTGCTGCATGACCTCTTCAGCTGTTTTTCCTTTATTTAATGCGGTGAGTGCTTTATTTAATGCGGTTTGTTGTATGGCTTCGGCTTGTTGACGGTATTCAATAATGGTGGATTGCACTGATTGTGCTTTCATTTCGGTTAAAAAATGTTCAACATGCGTTTCAATGATTTCTTCAGCTTGTTCCGCCGCTTGTTTACGTGAATTAATATTCTCAGTGATGATATTTTGTAAGTCATCAACGGTATACAAATAAACATCATTAAGTTTGGCAACTTCAGGCTCAATATCACGCGGTACCGCTAAATCAACCATGAATATAGGCTTATGTTTGCGTTTTTTAATGGCACTTTCAACCAAGCCCTTACCGAGTATAGGTAGCTGGCTAGCGGTTGATGACACGATAATATCGGCTTCTGCAATATGCAACGGTAGTTCAGATAAGGCGATTGCGTAGCCATCAAATTGCTGGGCAAGCATATGAGCGTTATCGTAAGTGCGATTGGCGATAATAATACGACGAATGCCATTTTGGTATAGGTGGCGAGCGGTGAGTTCTATGGTTTCACCCGCACCAATTAGAATAGCAGTTTGTTCGCTGAGTTTATCAAAAATTTGTTTGCTGAGTTGTACTGCGGCAAAGGCAACTGAGACAGAACTAGAACCGATGGCGGTATCGGTGCGAACTTTTTTTGCTGTCGAAAATGTATGCTGAAAGAGTTGATTTAAATCTTTACCGAGCGTACCCGCTTGTTGTGCAGTTTGATAAGCCGTTTTCATTTGCCCTAAAATTTGTGGCTCACCGAGTACCATGGATTCTAAGCCACTTGCCACGCGAAACATATGCCTGATAAGCGCATTATCGGTATGGGCGTATAAATAGGGTTTAAAATCCGCATTTTTTAATTGCCGATGAGAGCCGAGCCAATCAATAACGGTTTCTATATCGCTATTTTGTACGTGACAATAAATTTCAGTACGATTACAGGTAGATAAGATGGCGGCTTCTGAAATATGCTGTTGTCGCCATAAATTTTTAACGGCATCAGTTAATATTTCAGTAGGAAATGCAAGCCGTTCTCGGATTGAGACAGGGGCTGTTGTATAATTAATTCCTAAGGCAATGAGTGTCATTAAATGTGTTTTATGATGAAAGTGGCTAGAGTACTTGAAATAATAAGTTAATCGTTTATTTTAAGAGACTTTCTAAGTTTAGCCAAATAGATTACATTATTTGCACTTATGTTATGTGTATTACTGTTCATTTTTAAAAGGAAATTTGAGTGTTGCTGTTTAAAGTTATCGTTGTTGTAAGTACATTATTAACCACTGCTTGTGGGCTTAAATTTTCTGATGTCGTAGAGGACGCTCCTGATGAAGTTGAGACAGAAATGCCTATTGCGGCAGAGCCTATTTCGCATTTAGAACCTGTTAAAGTTAAAAAAACCGCTATTTCATCTGAAGTACTATTTTTATTGATGACGGCTGAGATTGCAGGACAGCGCGGTCAATTTGGTATTGCATTAGATGGCTATTTAAGAGCGGCTAAACGTTCACACGATTTATCCGTAGTTAAACGGGCTGCAAAAATGGCGTTATTTTTAAAAGATGATAAACGCTTAACGGAGTCCTTGGATATTTGGTCAGCACTGGAAGCTGACAGTGTGGAATTAAAAACACTGATGGCGATAGCGGCGTTGAAGCTTGATGATCACGATGTTGCATTAGAAAGTTTACGTTATATTTTAATGCATGATGCGGGGAGCTTTAAGGCAAAAGTATTGGCGATTATGAAGTCATTAGTCGATGATGATGGTCGTGCATTGGCGTATGCGGTATTGGATCATTTAAGTACTGACAATCCAGAGAATGCGGAGATCTATTTTATTCAGGCATTATTAGACGCACAAAAAAAACAGTTTGTATTAGCTCAAGAAAATTTAACAGCGGCACTTCGCTATCAGCCTAAATGGATAGATGCTTTGTTATTGCAAGCACAAATTTATATTAGCCAAGGGAAGCTTGAGCAAGCAGAGCGTGTTCTAAAAGATGCACTGGCTGAAGAGAATAATATTAAGATTAAAGAGCAACTCGCACAATTATTAATACAGCAGGCTAAATTTAATCAAGCGGCTGATATGCTAGAAGTGATGGTGGCTGAAACTGAAAAAAATGGGGAAATAAAGTTTAAATTAGCCTTAGTTTATTTGCAGTTAGAGAAGTCAGAGGCTGCTCAGGTTATTTTAGAACAGCTGGTTAATCGTAAAGCGTTTCAAGGACGAGCGGCTTTTTATTTAGGCCGTTTGGAATTAAGACGTAAAAATTTTCCTCAAGCATTAATCTGGTTTGATACCGTTAATATTAAACCTTATCGTTTTGAAGCACGTTTTCAATCGGTATTAGTCTTATTAAGTGAGTTAAATTACAACGCGTCATTGACTCGACTAGAGGATTTAAAAAATACCTACCCTAATAAATTAAGTAAGTTGGTTTTGTTGGAATCGGAAGTTTATAACCAAATGAATCAGCCTCAAGCGTCTTTTGACGTATTAACGAAAGCGTTGTTGGTTAAGGCGGATGATGTTGATATTTTGTATGCCCGTGCATTAGTTGCTGAAAAATTACAGTTACTGGATGTATTAGAAGGGGATTTAAAATATATTATTGAAAAACAACCTAATAATGCGAATGCATTAAATTCATTAGGTTATACCTTAGCGGATAAAACAACACGTTATGCTGAAGCAAAGTCGTTGCTGGAAAGGGCGTTAAGTATTAAGCCGAATGAAGCGACTATTCAGGATAGTTATGGTTGGTTGTTGTTTAAGATGGGTGATTTTAAACAAGCATTAGTGTATTTGAAAAAGGCATTTAAGCAAGCGGCAGAAGCGGAAATTGCGGCTCATTTAGTGGATGTGCTGTGGGCGTTGCAAGATTATGATAATGCGAAGGAATTTTTAAAACAGGCATCAGAAAAATTTCCTGATGATGCATTATTATTAGAAGTTGAGCAGCGTTTATTGAAGTGAGTAAATTAGGCTGGGGAATTATTTTTTTATGTTTAAGCGGGTGTGCAGAAAATCCTAAAGTTAGTTTATTAAAGCCTGCCAGTTTTGAATCTGCTAATTTACTGCAAGCTTGGCAGTTTCAAGGTCGGTTATTAATCAGAGATACTGAAGCGTTAACGGCTAATATTGATTGGCAGCATACTGTGGATAAGGATATTTTGAAATTATCGGGGACTTTAGGGTTAGGCGCGATTAAATTAGAATTAACTAAAGACTGTATTGTTATTGAACGAGGTTTTAATGATGTGCAATCCTCTTGTGATATTGATGCCTTTGTTGCTCAATCGGTAGGCTTTGTCGTGCCGGTGACCGCGTTGCGTGCATGGGTTGTGGGTAATTATTTACAGGGCGTGCCTGTTTTATTGGCAGAAAAAGGTTTTCAGCAATTAAATTGGCATATTGTGTATAAAGACTATATGCAAAGCAGTAGTGGGACATTAATGCCAAGAAAGTTAACAGTGAAAAAAAATAACATTATTTTAAAATTAGTGATCGATAAATGGGATGTAAAGCAATGAATAAATTGGATGCTGATTTAGGCTGGGGTATTGCATGGCCAGCTCCTGCAAAATTAAATTTAATGTTAAAAATTGTCGGGCAACGCGCGGATGGTTATCATTTGTTGCAAACTGTTTTTCAAATGACCGATTTAATAGATAGCTTAATTTTTACTAAAGTCGATGATTCACGCGTGTATTTGGCTCAGGAAATAGCAGGCGTTAAAGAAAGTGATGATTTAACGATTAGAGCGGCGAATTTATTAAAAAAAACTACAGGCTATCAAGGTGGCGTTTGTATTTCAATCGATAAGCAGTTACCTATGGGCGGCGGTCTCGGCGGAGGAAGTTCTGATGCAGCAACAGTATTAGTAGTGCTAAATAGACTATGGCAATTGAATTTAACAGAGCAGGCGTTGATGGCTTTAGGACTACAGTTAGGAGCCGATGTGCCTGTTTTTGTTAAGGGTGCAAGTGTTTGGGCGGAAGGTGTAGGCGAACAATTAACAGTAATTACATTGCCTAAAGCATGGTTTGTGATTGTTAAACCAAGCTGTCATGTTGATACAGGAAAAATATTTTCGGCAAAAGGATTGACACGAAATAGTAAATCCATCACAATAGCTGACTTTAAAGCAGGTGACGTTAGTAATGATTGTCTACCGGTTGTAAAAGAACTTCATACGCAAGTTAACGAAACGCTTAATAGCTTATCTGATTATGGTGAAGCAAGACTGACAGGCACGGGAGCATGTGTTTTTGTCGAATTTGATAATGAAGAATCTGCAAAGAGTATGTATAATGCACTCGATTTGCAAAAGGATGTTTACATTACGCAAGGATTAGCTATTTCACCATTGCATAAAAAAATGGATGAAGTGTTTAAGTTCTAAAAAAATATTGGGCTGTCGCCAAGCGGTAAGGCACGGGGTTTTGATCTCCGCATGCCCAGGTTCGAATCCTGGCAGCCCAGCCATTTTCTTTTCTGTTTTAAATCCATCCGTTATAAATATATAAGGTTCTCTGCAATGAGTGATACTTCCATGATGATTTTTTCTGGGAATGCAAATTTAACCTTATCGAAGAGCATTGCTCGTCGTTTAAGTATGCGGTTAGGTATGGCTACTGTTGGCCGTTTTAGTGACGGTGAAGTGACAGTTGAAATTGAAGAAAATGTAAGAGATAGAGATGTTTTTATTATTCAGCCAACATGTGCCCCGACAAATGAGAATTTGATGGAGCTATTGGTAATGATTGATGCACTAAAACGTGCTTCAGCGGCGAGAATAACAGCGGTTATGCCTTATTATGGTTATGCAAGACAAGATAGGCGTTCGCGTTCAGCACGTGTAGCGATTAGTGCAAAACTTGTTGCCAAAATGGTCGGTGAAGCTGGAGCAGATCGCGTTTTAACAGTTGATTTACATGCTGATCAAATACAGGGATTTTTTGATATACCTGTTGATAATGTATACGCCTCCCC
>ENA-ORXI01000500-ORXI01000500.1-sediment-metagenome-genome-assembly--contig:-NODE-500-length-32387-cov-11.631445_pt1 | contig 32387 bp, 32 predicted proteins | sample MGYA00237861_ERZ511468 | MGnify/ENA primary metagenome ERZ511468 (study PRJEB26299, sample SAMN06266213) | sediment metagenome | isolation source: Hudson Canyon methane seep mesocosm | place... | reverse complement strand
TATATTTTAAAAAAAATGGATAAAAAAATTAGAGAGGATGTGAGGTTTGAATACTTTCACAGTCTCTAAAGCCTCACATCCTTTTTGTAAATTATTTAAGGTATTTTTAACCTAATCACAACTCAACCTATTGCTTGTTCATAATCATATATTTAGTTGGTTCCAGCTATTTTTATCCATCAAAATAAAGGGTATAAAAACCAAATCAATGCTACAAATACAACCACGCCTTTAGCCTTTAGCCTTTAGCCCGTTCTTAACAAGCTTCTTATAATTAATAGAAATCTTTAGCCCGATAAATCGCCCTGACATTTTAACCAGCTCATTAGTACTGTTATCAAAAGTTAACTTAACAACACTTAGCGCCCTATCCTCATATCCTTCTTTTATATTTGGGGTTTCTAATTGAAAATGGTAGTTATACACATCCTGAGCTTCCTGGTGCTCTATTTCCAAAGGTGACCCAAGCTGAGCAATGACTTGTTTTCTTTGCGGCAACTCTGCATCAATCTTTTCAATTAAATCAGTATTTGCTCTTAACTGCCTTTTACCTTGATTAATTTCAGCACCACCCAGGGATCTAATAGAAACTTCTAGAAACTCTGCTGGTGCCATTTGCAAAAACAAATTAGAAAAAGACCAAAGCGTTAATCTTTGCTCTTGATTAAAATTTAAATCAAAATAAAACTTAACTTCTGGCTGAACAATCTCACCTTGCTGACCCACCTTGCGAAACCAATAGCGCCAGCTTTCACCATTATCTACCGTGGTTTTTATACTAGGGTGAAGCTTTGACAGAGAAATAAAGTCTTCGTTATAAAGTATCGGCTCTCTAAAAGAAACGGTAAACTCATCGGCTGCAGTAATGGAAAAATGCTGATCGAAATCATCCATCTGTAAATAAGTTTGATAAGCCCTTACCCAGTAAAAACAACCTGTCAAAGTACTTACTAAAAATAAGATCACAAACCAACGCCAAAATTTAACCATTCTTCCTCACCCTTTTCAATTAGTGCTTAGTATCTGATATATTTTCCTTCGACTGGCCTGAGAATAAACTTTCTACATCCACCTTATCGAAGAGATATTGTTCACCACAAAATTCACAATCAACTTCAATGTTTCCACGCTCTTCAAGAAGAGAATTCAATTCATCTTTACCCAAAGTAAGCAAAGCTGTTTCTATCTTCTGTACAGAGCAGCCGCATTCAAACTCAATGGCTTCCGGCTCATACACTCTAACCTTTTCTTCATTAAACAATCTAAACAGCATTTCTTCACAGCCCAAAGTTAACATTTCCTCCTTTGTTACCGTGCTGGCTAAGGTAGAAATTCTCTCCCAGTCTGCTTCATAACTTTCTTGCGCTGGCAACTCTTGTAAAAACAAACCTGCGGCATGAGTTCCATTTGAAAATAGCCAAACGCGGGTTTCTAATTGTTCAGATTGTAGAAAATAGCGGGTAATAACATCGGCTAATGCCTTACCTTCTAACGAGACAACACCCTGATACGGCTCACCTTGCTTAGGTTCAACAGTAATCACTAATCGCCCATCCCCCATCATTTCAGACAAAGTACCCGCTGCCGCTTGTTTATCGCCTCGAGCTAAACCGCGTATTTTACGATCATGAGTTGCTTGAGCGACCAGTGCCTTTAATCCACCCGTTCCTTCAGCTTGTAAAATCATAGCACCCTCAAACTTAATGGTTGCTGACAATAAAACAGTTGCCGCTAAAGCTTCACCTAATTTTTCTTCCACCCCACCTGATAACTGTTGATATTGCTTCGTCTGCTGCCAACTGGTCTGCAGGCGTACCCACTCTCCTCTTACACCGAGTTCTTCAAATAAAAAGCGTCGTAAACAATCTTGTTCTTTCATTTATAGTTCAATTAGTTTAATAATAGGTTTAATTATAGCTCTATGGCATAAGGATTCCATAATATCCTGACGCAAAATTAAATCATTATGCCTGCACCCAAAAACCAAACAAATACCCCATCTCCGTCTAAAATGCTTCCTGGACATGAAACCGCTATGACTATCACAAAAAATCACTTTGTCACCAACAATCCAATAACACCTCCTTTTCCAACAGCTCTAGAGCAAGCCTTATTTGGTTTAGGCTGTTATTGGGGTGCTGAGAGAAAATTCTGGCAACAATCCGGGGTATTTTCGACTGCTGTTGGTTTTGCTGGTGGTTTAACACCCAACCCAAGCTATAAGGAGGTTTGTAGTGGGTTAACGGGGCACAATGAAGTCGTGCTGATTATATTTGATCCCTCAGTCATTTCTTACCAACAACTGCTTATGCTCTTTTGGGAGTCACATAACCCAACCCAGGGCATGAGACAAGGAAATGATATAGGCACTCAATATCGCTCAGGAATTTATACTTTCAATAACCTCCAGCAACAACAAGCTTTACAATCAAAAAACCACTATCAAGAAAAACTAGTATCGTCAGGGCTAGATGAGATAACCACAGAAATCATCACTGCACCAACCTTTTATTACGCTGAAGAATATCATCAACAATATTTAGCCAAAAACCCTCAAGGCTATTGTGGCTTAGGAGGCGTTGGTGTTTTATTTGAATAAAGTTTCAGGCAAAAAAAAAGCAGTTAATAAAATTAACTGCTTAAAAGTGTATTTTAGGAATAACATAACGCAACTTTCGCTGTTTAGCTACTAGAGCTTTAAAAGTTAGGCTAATAATAACAAGACTTTTGTCAAGTTAAAATGTGACATATTGTCGCACTAGCAAAACCCCCTGTTTTTTGCAAGGCTTTCACCCACAAAACACTATCTCTTATTCACAGCTCATTTACAAAAACCATCCAATTAAGTCTATAATCGAAGGCTGATGTCTTAATAATGAATGTTCATCTCATACTCAAGACCGTTCGCAAAACAAACCTAAATTTTCATAAATATGCTTGAAGAAGTTTTACCAAAATCAGACATTTCAATAAGAGACAACTTGAAATGGCTTTATATCCTCAGAAACCTGATGCTTATAGGTGAGTCATTCCTTATTCTTGTTTCCATATATGGTCTAAATATACGACTACCTCAAGAAGAACTTTGGTTAGTTATTTTTTCTATTTGTGCAGTAAACCTATACACCTGGTTACGTCTTCAGACAGATGAACCCATTAGTGAACTGGAGATTTTTTCACAAATTTCTATTGACGTTTTTGCTATAGGTTCATTACTTTATTTAACGGGTGGGGCTTCAAATCCAATTATTTGGGTGTTCCTGCTACCTTTAATTCTTACAGCTATTATGCTACCCCAGGCCTATGCCTGGAACATGGTGATCCTTACTTGCACTACATATACTTTATTAATTGGTTACAACATCCCCTTACCAGCCATTGAACCTCACTTACCTGACCCAAACTTAGTCAGTCCCGAAATGCAACACTACTTGCATGATATGCAAGATAAACAGTTCTTTAATTTACATATTTTTGGTATGTGGTTTGGCTTTGTCTTTAGTGCAGGTCTTGTTGCTTTTTTTGTTGTTCAATTATCAAAAACTCTCAAAGAACGCGAACGCAGTCTTGCCGATGCCAGAGAAAATGCCTTAAGAGATGAACGCGTTGTTTCTTTAGGTACCTTGGCAGCCAGCGCAGCGCATGATATGGGGACCCCACTAGGGACAATGGCAATTCTGGCACACGAAATACAGTCAGATTACCCTGAGCACCGTTTTCCTGGCTTACATCTGCAACTGAAAATCATGGATGAACAAATTGGCCGTTGCAAAGAAGCTCTTTCTCTACTCTCGGCTTCCTCTGGCGAAATGCGTGCGGAATCGGGCAAACCCATGACACTGTTAAACTATATGGATGAAGTACTTAATCAATGGCGAGCCCATAATACAACCAGTAAAATCAATCTGGATATAGCTCCTGAGATAGATGTTACTGCCAAAATTATTGCAGACAGAACGCTGACCCATTCAATTATTAATATTTTAAACAATGCTGCTGAAGTTTCACCAGTCGCTCAAGGAATCAACCTTTCTGCTACTTGGGATAGTCATTTGTTACAGTTAAAAATCAGTGATTCTGGCCCTGGCTTTCCAGCAGAATTTTTTAAATATGCAGGAAAACAACCAGTTATCAGCAGCAAACAAGGCCTTGGGGTTGGTTTATTCCTAACTTATTCCACAATTACCCGTTTAGGCGGTAAAATAGAGTTTTCCAACATGGATTCAGGGGGAGCCTGTGTTGAAATTAAACTTCCTTTATTAATAATCGAGACAGATAATGACGACAACGGTAATGGACAAGCCGAACCTGCTATTAGTTGACGATGACGAAACCTTTTGTTCCGTGCTTAAGCCTGCACTGGAAAAAAGAAATTTTCAAGTATCTGTAGCCAATGATGTTAAACATGGCATAACCTTAGCAGAACAAACTGAACCTGAATATGCAGTTATTGATTTACGTATTGGACATGACTCAGGTCTAGAAATGGTTAAAAAGCTAATCTCTCTAGATGACAATACGCAAATTGTCATGCTAACGGGGTTTGCAAGTATTGCAACAGCGGTTGAAGCAATTAAATTAGGTGCAATACACTATTTAACCAAGCCCGCTAATGCTGATGAAATTGTCAATGCGCTATATAAAAATGAAGGCGACTCATCTGTCCAAATCAATCAAAACCCATTATCAGTTAAACGCCTGGAATGGGAGCATTTGCAAAAAGTATTAATGCAACATGATGGCAATATCTCAGCCGCAGCTCGCGCTTTGAATATGCATAGGCGAACTTTACAACGAAAATTAGATAAACGGCCTGTAAAAGAATAACCTTATCTATCAACGAATTGAATTGTAATCGAATCTTAACGCTTTAAACTCTATATCTTATAGTAAGGACGGTAGCGATGACATTCCAAAATCATAGATTTTCATCTCTTTCTAGCTTTTTCCTACTACTCCTTTTCTCGATTGGTATATCAACCGACCTCACTGCTGAACCGATAGACTGGGCTCGTTTTAAAGAAATAAAACTAAAAATGCGCAAGGGTATAGAAGTACCCACCATCACAGGAGAGTCTGAAAAAAAACCTCTTATACAGGAACCCAGAACCATCATTCGCCGAGAGAAAACAGCAGGTAACCTGGAACCAGTTCCACCCAAAAACGTTAGCCCTCCCATTGCTCATCGAAAATTTGCTGTCGTTTACACTCGTATTCCGCGTACCCACGGGCAACATATTGTAAAACTAAAAGATGGTAGTAACTATACCCTAGAGAGCCCAGACATTTGGGATACCTTACCCGATGTTTCCCGGAAATATTCGGGCTTTAATGCCCCAGGTCAGCTTGTATACTTGCTTCCGGATGGTACTGAGAAAATTTTATATGATTGCTTTTTAATAAAACAACCGTGCGTTCCTCTTGACCCAATGGTTTCATTTGATGGTGAGAAAATAATATTTTCCGTTTACCGCGCGTCCAAATTTGGAAGAGGCTGGTGGAATAGTGTGACACTCCCCAATAAAATATTGGCAGGAAAGAGCGATGCGCAATTACATATTATCGATATTGCGAGTGGCAAGATAAAGCGTTTAGCGCATACTCTGGGAGTTCACGATGTGAGTCCAGTCTGGTTACCTGATGGACGTATTATGTTCGCCTCTGACCGCAAAAAAAGTTTCCGTCCCTGGCTACATATGATTAAACCAACAAAAATAAACGGGCCACAATTATATATAGCAGATGCTGATGGTCACAATGCCAAAAGTATTACTCCCCATGAAGTGGTCTCAGCTCTACACCCCTATGTTTTAAAAAGCGGTCGCATTGCTTATAGCTCACACTGGATGAGCCATAATCTTGCCTATATTAAAAACAATGGCAGTATCAACTGGCCAACCACCATAGATAATATGTGGATGGTGACAGATATTGATCGTGAAGGTGGTGATATGACTGCATTACTGGGTGCCCATAGACCATCAATTACAGATGCTGGGAGACGGACAAAAACAATGAAGGCGCTGCATTTTTTGGGACAGCGAGCAAATAATGATATCTGTGTAGATAACTATTACAGATCTAACAACCTTGGATTGGGGGATGTTTTTTGTTTCTCGCCAGAAGCCAAAGGTGTCGAGGGAAGACTACCTGGCTTTATCCCTCGCAATATCTATAGTGTTGCAAACTGGTCTAGATCCAATGATGAACCCAGCCGGATGATTGGTGGTATTTTTCAAGGAAAAATTGGCTACCCTGAAGGAATTGAAGATAATCAGTTAATGCTTACTGTTGGGCGAGGATATTGTACCCAGGTATCTGGCACAATTGATCGCTTCCAAAAAGCAGTGGCAGGGCAACCTGGCAAACTGGGGTGCGACACTGGAATTTATCAGACCACTCAAATTCCATCCAGATCGATGAACGACATTGTAAAAATTACTGATCAACCAGAATGGCATGAATTTGGGGCCAGGATGGTCAGAGCAAGAAGCGTAGAGATGCCTGCACTGATAAAATCTGGCGATGGCAGTTGCCTGCTAACAAGCTCTGATGCTGGCGTGGCCGAGGCAAAACCACATTTCCCTTATAAATTTAACAACAACTATAAAACTTCTGCAAACCATGGCGGAGAGATCGATGGTTTGCCTCACAGTGAAATGACTGCAATTCGGTTCTGGGAAGTGGTTCCAAACAAAAGTAAACAAGCCTTTAAAAATTCCATTGGCAATAAACTTAACCTGCTTGGGGATGTCGCACTGCTAGCTGACAAATCTTTTGTGGTTGAGCTGCCTTGTGACACGCCTTATATCATGGCTGGAATTGATAAATTAGGAAGAGTTATAAAACGTGACCAGATACCTCAGTCCCTACGCCCAGGAGAGAAACGCGTTTGTACTGGTTGTCATCTCCATTCGAGGGCAGGAAGACCCTACGAACAATCAATGGCATTTAATGCCCCCCCCGTAAAATTAACCAGGCCAAAACCACTCCCTGCATTTGAGAAGGATATAAAACCCATATTAAAAAGACGCTGCTCAAGCTGTCATAGTACTGACGTCCCCATATTGGACTACAACAAATTAGTGTGGGATTTTTTACAAAAATTTGTACCCGACGAGCGGAAGATACTGCTTAGCTCAGCAACTAACGCAAACAAACGCTATGGCTTGCAACGACCTTACACCAGCAAGTATGTAAACAATATGTTTGCACGAGAGAGCTTGCTGTATTGGAAAGCATCAAACAAGCGCTCAGATGGCCGCACCGACTCAAGCTATGATAATGATATAGACTATGGAACAGATCATCCTACACAGATGACGACGGAGGAACTCAGAATTCTTGCTGCCTGGCTTGATGGGGGAGCTCCTAAGTAGAGTTTTTCAATGGTTTGTATATTAGTTTTGAGTTTAACGGGTAACGAGGCGCTTAATATTTATAACTTAATCAACTGTCCTTAAGCCAGAACATGCTTTCTCTGGCATGCGCATGTAAGATTGAAGCGATTAAATCAGTCTAGGCCTGTTATAATTGAATGCAAAACAACCATACAAAATAACAGCACTCACTCTGCCTGGATATGGAAATTGGTTTGACCTTGGAAGATGAGCAAATAAGCTTATTAAAATAGTACGGGGAAATAAATTTTATGATGATTATAGGAAGAAATTGAAAACACAAACAAAATGCACTTTATTCTTCTTAGGTATGCTAATAATAGAAATTCTTCCAATTCCATTAACTTCAATTTTTAGTCTATATGTGATTCGTAAAAGACCTAAGTGGTTGCCAAGTGTGGTCGAACGGCTTTATGCAGAAAAAGATATAAAACACGAGACTGCCCAACCCCAGTTTGATAAGAAAAAATCAGTTGTGACCCGCAAAAGATGCACTATAAGCTTATCTATAATGATTCTTTTTGACTTTCTTGTTCCATTTACGATCCTAATCGGACTATTTATTACCCGAAGGCGACCGGTATGGTTTAAAAATCTTGTCTCTCGGCTTTATGCTGATTTACTTGTTAAGAATGAAAATATTGATAGCTTAGATAGAAACCCTGTTGATTATGAAGCTTTAGAAAATAGATTTATTGAATTGCAGAAAAGCAATAATGAATTTGCTCTTAATATAGCGCACAAGAACAAAAAGAACTATACAACTGCATTGTAAAAAGCAAATAAATTCAAAAATTCTGCGTCTAGGTTTATATCTCACATCCCAACCTCGATGCCTGCTCTTTTTGCTACTTTAAACTTAGCAAAAAAGAGCAAACGAATTGCTCGATAGCCTAGCTAAAATTTAAACAGGAAGGCAATTACGAGTTTGGGTCAATAGTACTCATTAAAAGAGATTGTTTATTCGCATCAAACTTTCTTTAGAAGAGAATGCTTACTTTCAGCCAACAGTAGACCTAAATAAAACATTTAATCTTCTTTGCCCAAAGGTAAGATTAATTTGATTCTACCTAATTTGAAACGTATATTTTTTGCATCAATGGAGAAGCTTAAAGTTTATGAACTTATCCAGACCTGCTTATCTTGTATAGAAAACATGTTAACTCGTTTAGAGTTAGTGACTTCTAGGGTATTTATTGACATAGAGTGGGAGCTAGAGTGTATAATAACAAGATCGAGACAATAACTGGTTCAAGCTGTAGGAAAACCTCCGAGTACAAAATGACAAGTAAAAATTGCAGCGGAGAGTACTCTCAAATGGAATGGGTAGAGCTTGACCATGCTAGAATTCAGGTAGAAACGCGTTTTTTAGGTGGTTTTTTCATTCAAAAAAATGGCTGGAGGTTTTCCTACAGCCTCGTTATGCATTGCTCTTGAGCTCAGAGTAATGCAATCTGTTTGCCAAGGGACTACTCACACTTTATTTTACCAAGGAGATTACTCATGCGTCATTCTAGGCTGTTTTTCTTATTAATATTGCTTCTCAGCACCGCTACCCCATCCTTTGCCGAAACAGTTGAGTGGTCTTCAGTTGCCATGGCCTGTGTTCCAACCGCAAGTACACTTGCAGAAGGTCGATACGTTACGACGGCTGGTAGGGTGAAATTTAAAAAGGGTAAATTAGGTAGTATTTCCTTTATTTGTCCAATATCCAATAAACTAAGAAGTGGGTCATATATTCTCAAAGGCTATACCACTCATTCTAGTGATGTGGCTAGAACTGATGGGCAGGCACGAATCACCCTACGGAAATCAAAAAAGGATGCCTATTTAATTTCCAACGTGTTGGGTTCGGATGTTTTTCGCTTAATTCTAGGCACTAAATACAGGACTCAAGAAAGTTTCCCCAAACAACTAACATTTGACACCAATAGTTTTTACTATTGGGTGCAATTAACTTTAGAGAGGAATGGTGTCCGTGGTGAGGCGGCCATCCATGGGGTGGAATTAATAAGGCAGTAGCGTTGGTATAATAACCTATGGGGCTGTAAAAGCTGGTTGAATGTAATTAAAAAGCATAACAAAACGCTGTTGTTGGAATCACTCGCTGCGCTCGCTCTCCGCAAAGCGCGGCGTTATTTTTTTGTAAAAGTGATTTATCGCTTGACCATTGTGAGTCAATGACGGCCTTTCAATGCTTGATTCGAGCGGCACTTGTCAGTGTCACATCTAAATCAATAAACAGCTCAAATTTATTAGAAAAGTATCTCGTTTTAATCTTTTGCTTTAAGTACTTTTTTAGCTTCATCCCAAAGAGCATCGAGCTCTGCTAACTCACAATCTCTTAAGCTTCTTTTTGATGCTTCAACTTGTTGTTCAATATAGTTAAAGCGATTAGTGAATTTTTTTGTTGCCTGTTTTAGCGCTATTTCAGGGTTTACCTTTAAATGTCTGGCCAGATTAACCACGACCAGTAATAAGTCACCCACCTCTTCCTGGATATGCGGCTGATCCTGTTCTTCCCAGGCCTCTTTTACTTCTTCCAGTTCTTCCATTACCTTATCAAACACGGGCTCGACTTCTGGCCAATCAAAACCATGACTGGCGGCTTTGTTTTGTATTTTTTCACACTGAACTAATGCGGGAAGGTTGATAGCAACACCGGAGAGTACACTGTTATTTTCTTCTTGCTTACCTTTTTCTAGCCTTTCTTTTACTTTCGCATCATCCCATGCTTTTTGGCGTTCTTCGTCATTCTTATAAGTCACACCCTCGAACACATGAGGGTGTCGACTCACCAGTTTTTCCGAGATTGCTTCGGCAACTTGTTCAAAATTAAACAAACCTTTTTCTTCTGCTATCTGAGAATGAAACACGACTTGCAACAAAAGATCGCCTAACTCTAATCGTAAATCTTCCAGGTCATTTCGCTCAATAGCATCAGCCACTTCGTAGGCTTCTTCTATGGTATAAGGAATCAGGCTGTTAAAGTCCTGCTTTACATCCCATGGACAGCCTTTTTCTGGGTCACGCAAGCGCGCCATAATAGCCAGTAGTTTTTCGGTATTTGTTAAATTCAAGATTTAGAACCAAAAGTAGAGCAGACTTCTGTCCGCTATATAGAAATGTTTGAAGGCACTTTGGCAGACGACCGAGCGCTTTCAAACATCAATTGACGTAAGTAGCGGACTGAAGTCTGCTCTACAGTACTTATTAAATAGATTAGAACGAACTACCAAAACTGGCAGCATAACGCTCTTTAAAAGAATCCATGGTAAAACTATGGTTTTGTGTACCATGATGCTCAATTTTTATTGAACCTAACAATGATGCAATTCGTCCTGTTGTTTCCCAGTCCATCTCATTCATCAGGCCATATAATAAGCCTGCTCTATAAGCATCTCCACACCCCGTTGGATCAGCAAGTTCTTTTGCTTTTGCCGAAGGTATTTCTATACACTGACCCTCAGTAAAAATTTTAGAGCCATTACCCCCCATAGTCACAATTAAAGCTTCAACTCTTTCTGCAATTTGTTCCAGAGATAATCCTGTACGTTCCTGCATCAGCTCTGATTCATAATCATTAAAGGTTGCATATGTTGCCAAGTCCAGAAGCTCAAGTAATTCATCCCCATCAAACATGGGCATACCCTGGCCTGGGTCAAAAATAAATGGAATATCTAGAGCTGCAAATTCTTTTGCATGTTGCTGCATTCCTTCTTTACCATCTGGAGAGACAATACCTATACTAATCTCCTGACTATCAGGAACATAGTTTTCATGTGAAAAACTCATCGCTCCCGGATGGAATGCGGTGATCTGATTATCATCTTCATCCGTAGTGATGTATGCCTGCCCGGTATATTGACTGTCGATAGTTTTAATCAACTTGGTCGAAATCTGGCAATTATTTAACCATTGCGCATAAGGTTCAAAATCATGTCCAACGGTGGCCATAATTATTGGCTGCTCCTCTAACAACTTTAAGTTGTAAGCAATATTACCTGCACAGCCACCAAATTCTCGACGAATCATTGGCACTAAAAAAGAAACATTTAGCATGTGAACCTTTTCTGGCAAGATATGATTTTTAAATTTATCATGGAAAACCATAATAGTATCGTAAGCCATGGACCCACAAATTAATGCACTCATTTTGTTCCTCTTAAATTAAAATTAATAACCATGTCGCTATTGCTAACATGATTGATAGCATAACAGCAGCCGAGCCAATATCTTTAGCTCTCCCTGCCAGCTCATGATACTCTACGCCGACCCTATCTACCACTGCTTCTACAGCAGAATTTATCAGTTCGACAATCATCACCAACACAACTGAAGCAATCAACAATATTCTTTCTATATTATTGTCTGTTAGCCAAAATGCCAAGGGCACTGAGACAATAAAAGTAACAACCTCTTGTCTAAACGCTTCTTCATGTATCCATGCAGCCTTGAATCCCTTGATAGAAAAGAGGATTGCATTGATAAACCGTTTTAGCCCTTTTTCGTTATAGTAAGTCATCCTAACGCTACCCTTTCTATTCCTCAGTCATCACCTGATAAGCAGTGGCATCCATTAAAGCGTCCAGTTCAGCTGGGTCATCTGCCTTAATACAAAACAGCCAGGTATCATAAGGTTCATCATTCACTTGTTCTGGTGCATCCAGAATCCCCTCATTAACAGCAACAACAGTTCCTGTCACTGGACTAAATAAATCGGAGGCTGTTTTTACCGATTCAACCACGGCACACTGCGTTCCTGCATTAAACTGTTTACCCACTTCTGGTAATTCAATAAAAACCAAATCACCCAATTCTTCCTGGGCAAAATCAGTGATGCCAATCCGGACGACATTATCTTCCTCTAATTTTGACCATTCATGAGTCTTTGCATATTTCAAGTTTTCTGGCAGTTTGCTCATTTTATTCTTCCTTTACGCTAATATATAGCTTAAGGATAACCTGCTATTTTTTAAAAACAACAAAAATATTTATTTCCAGTAAAAACACATCGTATAATCCCTGTAATTGCCCGCTATTATTCTATTTATGAACCATTACCCAGTCATTTTATTACTTTGTTTTTTATCGACTTTCAGTCTTACTATTCAAGCCTCTGAGGATGATGACGATAACGAAGACCAACAAACTGTTCAATTAGTTAATGGCCAGGTAGTTATTCAGTTAGATGAACAATCTCAACGGGTCTCTGGGCTTGAAACACGACAGATTGAACAAACTGAATTTCAAGCTGAGTTTATTTGTTATGGAAAAGCAATAAGTGCAAAGCCATTACTTGCGGCACAAAACCAGTACCAATCAACATTAGCTAAACTTGCTGGCGCAAAAGCACGACTATCGGAAGCAGAAAAAAACATTGCCCGGTTACGTAATTTACATAAAAAAGAAGCGGTTTCTACTAGAAAATTACAAAACCAGCAATCATTATGGCAATCTGAAAAATCAATTGTTGATGAACTGGTATATAAAACCAGTCTGATTATTAACGACAGTCGATTGCAATGGGGTCAGCAATTAACACAATGGCTGACAGATAAAAACTCACCTCAATTTAAAAAACTACTCACTGGGCAATCAACTTTACTCAAGTTGTCTCTACCCACAGCAAAACCTGCTTTATCTGTCCAAAAAAAGCTGTTTATCAATCCAGTAGCCAACAGGGAAGAAGCTTTTGAGTCGACAGTTGTTAGTTTATTGCCTGCTGTCGATAGCTTTTCTCAGGGACTGCAATATATTTTAATCACTGATAACCCAAATATAATGACAGGAATGAATTTTACTGCCTGGGTTCCACAGCAAAAATCGACTGAAACAGGCTTGATTATTCCTGAAACATCTTTAGTCTGGCACCTTGGACAATCCTTTATTTTTATTAAAATTGCGGATGAACAGTTTATACACCGAAACGTCAGCAACCCTATTCGGGTCGCTAATGGCTATTTTATTGCTGAACAGCTTGCTGATAATGAAGAGGTCGTTATTAAAGGCTCTCAAATGCTGTTATCTCATGAGTTTAGGTCTCAAATTCCTGATGAAGATGATGATTAAATATACTGAAAAGCATCCCTATCTAGTCAAACTTTTTTAATCACTCTTCGCATCGTATCGACAACTCAATAATATTAATATGCTATCAGCCCTGGTCCGTTTTTCAATTAGATTTTATGCTGTTGTTATTGCACTGGCTGTGATCCTGTTTTTCTATGGTAGTTACCGTTTTTCATCTGCCGGCTTAGATATCTTCCCAGAGTTTTCTCCCAAGCAAGTGATTATTCAAACCGAATCACCTGGCTTATCCTCTGAGCAAGTCGAAATATTAGTTACCCAGCAAATCGAAACCAGCATTAGCGGTTTAATTGGTTTGCAATCTATCCGTTCAGAATCGATACAGGGCTTGTCCATCGTCACCGCGCTATTTGAAGAAAGCAGTGATGTTTATCGAAACAGGCAATTAGTCAGCGAGCGCTTAAGCAGCTTAGCAAGTCGTTTACCCAAGGGCGTGGAAATACCTGTCGCTGTACCCTTGTCATCATCATCAGCCACCGTACTCACGATTGGTTTAAATTCTGATAGTAAAACCTTAATGGAACTACGCAGTCTGGTGGACTGGACTATCGTGCCACGCTTATTAGCGGTTCCTGGCGTTGCTGATGTGAATATTTTTGGTGGTGAAATTCAGCAATTACAGATCCAGATAAAACCCTCTCAATTACATCGCTTTAATTTGGCGGTTGAAGATATTGTTGCTGCCGCAACACAGGCGGGAAATATTCAGGGCGGTGGGTTTATTGAAAATGAAAACCAACGTTTTACTATTCAAATTTCAGGTCAAGCAAGCACGCCAGAGCAATTTAAGAAAATCATCATCAAACGTCATCAGGGACATAATATTCCCTTAGGCGATGTGGCAACTGTCACTTATGGCGCTGAACCGCCAATAGGTGCAGCTCAAATTAAAGGGCAACCTGGCATAGTCATGATGATTATTGGTCAATTTGGCGCCAATACCTTATCTGTCTCCAGACAAGTGGAGGCAACCCTCACGGAATTTGATGCTATCTTCGAAAAACAGGGGATTAATTTTTACCCACACTTATTTCGCCCCGCTGATTACATTGAAACCTCCCTCTCCAATTTATCGGGGCATTTATTAATCGGCGGCTGTTTTGTTGTTATTATCCTTTATCTTTTTTTGTTCAACCTGCGTACGGCTCTGATTTCTGCCACTGCCATTCCCTTATCGTTGATTACCGCTATTATCGTATTGTTAGAAAGTGGCATTAATTTAAATATTATGGTGCTGGGCGGATTAGCTATTGCACTGGGCGAGGTGGTTGATGATGCCATTATTGATACTGAAAATATTTTCCGCCGATTACGAGAAAACCGTTTTCTAGCCCAACCAAAATCTATTGCGACCGTGGTTTATGATGCTTCAATGGAAGTACGCAGCTCTGTGGTTTATGCCAGCTTCATTGTTGCTATGGCCTTTATTCCGCTTTTAACCTTATCTGGTGTTGCCGGGCGTTTATTTTCACCTTTGGGTCTTTCCTATATTCTTGCCATCTTAATGTCTCTTATTGTGGCATTAACCCTGACCCCAGCCTTATGCTATTTATTTTTAGGGAAAAACCAGAACGCTCTAAAAGATGAACAAGAACCTCCCTTAATCAACTGGATTAAACCCCGTTACAAAAACACTTTGGTCTGGATAAACCAGCATTTTAAAACAGCAATCAGTCTCAGTATTATTCTATTTTTGGCCGGCTTATTGGCCTCCTTCAATCTGGATAATAAATTTTTACCTGAATTGCGTGAAGGCCATTATATCGTTCATACCACCAGCATTCCTGGCACCTCTTTACATGAATCCATCCGTATAGGTTCAGAATTAACCGAGCAATTCTTGACTATTCCAGGTATTGAATCCGTATCACAATGGGCAGGTAGAGCTGAACGTGGTGCAGATACTTTTGGCAGCCATTACAGTGAATACGAAGTGCGACTTACCCCTCTCTCAGGCGCTGAGCAACAACTGGTTCTGGATAATTTAAGACAAATTCTGGATGATTTCCCGGGTATTTTATATGAAGCCAATACCTTCCTGACTGAACGCGTTGATGAAACCATTTCGGGCTACACCTCACCTGTGGTCGTTAATATTTATGGTAATGATTTAAATGAACTGGATAAAAAAGCCCAGTCAGTCGCTCAAATTATGCGGAGTATATCGGGGGCTTCCGATGTACAACTTAGGTCACCACCTGGCACCCCGCTACTTCAGGTGCATTTAAATCTGGATAAACTGCAATTATGGGGGCTCAACCCTGAACAAGTCATTACCACCCTACAAACCGCCTATGAAAGCCACATCACCGGAAAAAACATTTTGGGCAACCGTATTTATAATGTTGCCGTAGCATTAGCGCCTGAATTAAGAAATCAACCAGAAGCCATTGCCGACCTCCCTATACGCACAAAAGATGGGCGTTTGATCCGCTTATCTCAAGTGGCCGATATTCGACATGCAGAAGGCCGTTACAATATTCTTCATCAAGGCGCTCAAAGAAAACAGACCATTACCAGCAATGTTTTAGATAGGGATATGGACTCATTTATGCAAGAGCTAAAAAACCGAGTGTTGAATGAAATTCCCTTTTCTGCCAATAGCTATCCTGAATTTACAGGCGCTGCAGTAGAACAAGCCAAAGCCAAGGAAGATCTGTTATTACATTCATTAATGGCGGGTGCAGGGGTGCTTATTTTTATTTACATTGCCATAGGTAATAGTCGCCATGTATTAATTACATTAGCTAACCTGCCCTTCTCATTAATTGGTGGTGTTGCTGCGGTTATTTTAACGGGCGCTACTTTATCTATAGGTTCAGTCGTTGGTTTTATTACCCTGTTTGGTATTACCGTGCGTAACAGTATTATGCTTCTATCTCATTATCAGCATTTGATTGATGTAGAGAATAAACAATGGACCATGGAAACGGTTATTTTAGGCGCTCAGCAACGTTTACCGTCTATTTTAATGACTGCATTAGTCACTGCATTAGCCATGCTCCCCATTGCCTTTAATAGTGATAATCCGGGTAGAGAAATTATGGGCCCCATGGCGGCTATTATTATTGGCGGTCTAGCCTCTTCCACTATTTTGAATTTATTATTATTGCCTGCATTACTGTTTCGTTATGGAAAATTTAGCAAACAAACTTCAACAGATTGATCTGAATACTGAATGTATTATTTTGATACACGGCTTAGTAAGAAGCAGTCGCAGTATGAATAAGGCCGCCTCACTATTTGAAAAGTACGGGTATCGCACCATCAATATTAATTACCCTTCAAGATCAAAAGGCATTAATCAATTAGTAAAGCAGTACATACAACCTATTATAGAAAATTGTGAATCCAGGAATTATCAGCAAATCCATTTTCTGACTCACTCTTTGGGCGGCATACTGCTACGCGCCTACCTAGCAAAGCATACGATAAAAAACTTAGGCAAAACAGTGATGCTAGCCCCACCAAACCAGGGCAGCGAAATAGTAGATAAGCTAGGCCACTTAACTTTATATTCTATATTGAATGGCCCCGCGGGTAGTGAGCTCGGTACGAATCAGCACAGTATACCTAAACAATTAGGGGAGATAAATTTTGAAACAGGCATTATGACTGGCGATAAATCTATCAACCCTCTGTTATCTCTGCTTATTCCAGGAAAAAATGATGGCAAAGTCTCCGTTAAACGGGCACAGATTGACGGGATGAAAGACTTTTTAATTGTTCCACACACGCATACATTTATCATGCAAAGAACGGGGGTTATTCAGCAGGCTTTATTTTTTATACAAAACTGCTGTTTTTATAAAAAATAACCAGACTGTGGAAAGGTGGGCACTGCCCACCCTACAGATATGATTTTATGTGGCTATTAGAAATAGCGGCATCAATCAAACCGAAAAACTTTCCCCACAACCACATTCGCCCGTTGCATTAGGGTTATTGAATTTAAACGCAGCATTCAGCCCATTTCTAACGTAATCAAGCTCTAAACCATCCAGCTTATCCATGTCATCATTTTCGACAACAATCTTGACACCAAACTGTTCAAAAATAGTTTCCGTTTCCGATTGCGCCTCTGCGTAATCAATCGTATAGGCAAAGCCTGAGCAGCCTGATACTTTAGTTCCAAGCTTTAACCCTATTCCAGATCCACGCTGTTGTATTTGTTTTTCAATTTGCTTTGCTGCACTTTCAGTGACTGTAATTGACATATTTCTCTCTTATTCTTTCGTTACAAAAGATTTTAATACTGTGATAAATTGTTTAATTTCTGCTTTGGTATTATCTTTGCCTAGACTAATACGTATGGCACTTTTAGCCAATACCTCATCGACTCCCATAGCCGTTAATACCGAGCTTGCCTTGCCACCACCCGATGCACAGGCCGATCCACTTGAAACCGCTATGTTTTTTTGATCCAGTCGCATCAACAGCATTTCGCCATCCATTCCCTGAACGCCAAACTGCACGGTATTGGGCAATCTTGTTACTTGTTCAGAAAAAATAAAGACACTGGGAATGGTTTTTAGTTCCCTCTCCAACAATTGTCTTAAGCTCAGACAATATTCTGCACGCTGTTCTAACTCTACTAATGCCAGTTCCGCCGCTTTACCAAAACCAACAATTGACGCCACATTTTCTGTACCTGCACGCCAATTTCGTTCTTGTCCACCACCCACTAACAGAGGATTTAGTGCGATACTTTTATTGACAACCAAGGCGCCACAACCTTTTGGTCCATATACTTTATGGCTAGACAAGCTCATTAAATCAACACCTAATTGAGTAAAAGAAACAGGTATTTTCCCTATCGCTTGAACGGCATCAGTATGCATTATAGCTCGCCCTGCATGAACACACTCTGTTATGACTTTAATATCCTGAATAACACCTGATTCATTATTTGCCATCATCACTGACACTAATTCAGCTCTTGTTGACTGTTGAAAAATCGACTCTAAAGCAGATAGATGTACCAAGCCTTGACTATCAACAGGGATAGAAAAGTTATTCCTGTCGAATTTATTTGCGGGTTCAATAATTGATGGGTGCTCAATGGCTGAGACAGCTATATGCTCAGCATTTAAAGCCAGGTTATTCGCCTCAGTGCCCCCACTAGTAAAAATTATTTGAGCAGGAGATACCGCAACCAGATTAGCCACTTGCTCCCGTGCCGTATCAATAGCGCTACGAACAATACGCCCCAACTTATACAAACTGGATGGGTTACCGTAAAAAGTCGTTATATACGGTAACATAGCCTCAACCACCCGCTCATCTATCGGCGTGGTGGCATTATGATCAAAATAGATCACGATCTACTATCACTAAATAAACTTTAAGCAGAAATTTTTTCTTGAGTCTGAATTTTAACAACTTGCTCAATTTTATGCTCTTGCCTTTTAGCAACGTCAGAAACTGGCTCTCTTTCCAGTAACTCACCTAAACTAATCCCTTGCAAGTAGGATCGGATTTGATCACTTAACCCCATCCAAAGATCATGCGTTAAGCAAGGAAGACCATCTTGACAATTACCTTCTCCTCCACACTTGGTAGAATCTAAAGGCTCATCAACAGCACAAATAATCTCTGAAATATTAATATCCGCCGCAGCCCGGCTTAACTTATACCCGCCGCCAGGACCTCTAACACCAATCACCATTCCAGCTTTACGCAAGCGTGAAAAAAGTTGTTCAAGGTACGATAAAGAAATCGTTTGTCTAGTAGCAATATCCGTCAAAGTGACGGGTTTATTTTGGCTATGAAATGCCAAGTCAAGCATTGCAGTCACTGCGTAACGCCCTTTTGTTGTTAATCGCATGAAGAATCCTTATAAACTTTAATGAAGTAGGTTTAATTCTAAATTAACCCAGTAATTTAGTCAAGTATTTAAAAGAAACCATACTCCCCTCTCTTCACACCCCTAATAAATACAGCTATTCTTTAATTTCACAATCATCCAGTGACGGCATATCCTGCTCTTTATATTCAATCCCCGACTCATGTAACACTTTATTCATTTTGCCTAACTGCTTATCCATCGCATGAATATGGTCCAGCATATGATTAATTGCATGTGCAACAGGGTCAGGCATATCAGAGGTTGCACCATAGGCATTAAAGCCCATTTTTGAGGCAATCTCTTCCCGCTCTTTAGTCATTTTGTTTTTATTTCGATCAATAATATGCCCTGGAATCCCAACAACTGTTGCTCCTGAAGGCACCTCCTTAACAACAACAGAATTAGAGCCAATCCGTGCTCCCTTTCCGATATCAATAGGCCCCAAAACTTTTGCACCTGCGCCGACCACCACGCCATCATGTAAAGTAGGATGTCGTTTGCCTTTATTCCAGGATGTTCCACCTAAAGTGACCCCATGATATAAAGTGCAATCATCACCTATAACGGCGGTTTCACCAATCACCACCCCCATGCCATGGTCAATAAAAAAACGTCGACCAATTTGTGCACCTGGATGTATCTCAATCCCCGTCAACCACCGACTTATATGCGAAATAAACCGCCCCAGCCAGCGAAACCCTTTGCTCCAGCATAAATGAGCCAGACGATGTATCATCAAAGCATGAAAACCGGGATAGGTAGTAATCACTTCAAAAACCGACTGTGCAGCAGGATCTCTGTCAAAAACACAATCAATATCTTCTTTAATCAAACTAATCATAAGCTTTACTTATTATTATGGTTTTGGGAAAACCTTAGTATACCTCTAAGAATATCAACCTCTTTAGTATCCAAAGCGACTCTATTATAAATTCTACGTAAACGACGCATAATAGACTGAGACTTATCAACATGTAAAAAACCAATATCAGCCAGTGTTTGTTGCAAATGCTCATAAAACAATTCCATCTGTTTAGCACTTGCCAAAGACTCTTCATCTTTATCGCCGATGGAACTCTCAATCTGCTGACCCGATGCAACAAACAATTCGTAACAAACGACTTGTACTGCTGCGGCCAAATTTAAGGAGCTATAATCTGAATTACATGGGATACGTAACAAATAGTGGCACAAATCAAGTTCATGATTTTTTAAGCCTGAATTTTCCCGACCAAAAACAATAGCGATCTTATCTTTTTTATCCCCTTTGCTTGCTGTAACAAATTTTTCAGCACACTCTCTGGCTGTAACTTCTGGCCAACTGATCGTTCTATCTCTTGCGCTTGCACCGAGTACAACCTGACAATCTGATATAGCCTCTTGTAGAGATTCATAAACAACAGCCGAACTCAATATATCATCAGACCCTGCTGCTCTGGATGTTGCATCTGCACTTGGGAAAATTTTTGGAGAAACCAGACAAAGCTCGCTCACTGTCATATTCTTCATAGCACGGGCAACACCGCCTATATTTCCAGGATGAGAGGTTTCTACCAAAACAATTTTAAAATTTGAAAGCATTTGCAGCACACATCTAGATAAAAAAGAACACTATACCAAAAGTTTTGTTATATTAGAGGGTTTTCTCACTGCCTATTACTAATTCGACTATGCACCCAATGCTTAATATTGCCATCCGTGCCGCAAGGAATGCTGGGGACTTAATTCAACGTTCATCAGAAAATGTTGGTCAACTAACCATTAACACAAAAAGTAAAAATGATTTTGTTAGTGAAGTTGATCGCACAGCCGAACAAGAAATAATCCAGGTTATAAAACACTTTTACCCTGATCACTCTATTCTTGCGGAGGAAAGTGGTGAGCATAAAGGTAACGAGTACACCTGGGTTATAGATCCTTTAGACGGCACGACAAACTACTTGCACGGCTATCCTCAATACGCCGTTTCAATTGCCTTAAAACATAAAGGAAAAACAGAAGTGGGCGTTGTTTACGACCCATTAAGAGACGAACTATTTACTGCTGAAAAAGGCGGTGGCGCTATGCTGAACAATCGTCGCATTCGAGTTAGCAAACAAACCAGCCTTGACAGTGCACTGATAGGCACTGGCTTCCCTTTTAAATATCCGCAACATCTAGACGCTTATTTGAGCATGTTTAAAACATTAACACCAAAAACAGCAGGCATTAGACGCGCCGGCTCTGCCGCACTTGATCTGGCTTATCTTGCCGCCGGAAGGCTAGATGGTTTTTGGGAGATAGGCCTTAAAGAATGGGATTTTGCTGCAGGCATTTTATTAGTTCAAGAAGCTGGTGGTGTAGTCACCGACTTTTCTTTTAATGATGATTTTGTAAAGTCAGGCAATATTATTACTGGAAACCCTAAAATGCACCAGGCACTTTATCAATCTATTGAGCCTTTTGTGACCGAACAACTAAAGTAACTATATAGTAGAGACGTTGCATGCAACGTCTCTACACACCCACTATCTTGGTCTAATTGTAAAGACAGACAACGCGAAGCCCAAATCCACTCCACGCCCTTTCCCTGACAAGACTAAAGAAACCTCCCCCTTAGTCATTGCCTGCCCCTCAACAGAATTTACAACCCCTGCATGCCCCGCCATAGAAACATAGGACCCAAAAATTTCATTGATATCATAGATACCAGAAAACACACCTTTGCCACTATCAATTTTTGACTTTCCAACTGTAAAGCCTCCACCCCTGGACAGGATAGATACATTTGCACGCTGACCATTACTGCATGTTATATCACCGCCTCCTTTATATTCTTTATAAAAGAACGACCAACCCTCAATACTATAAGTAACTTTACATGAAGCTAAATCTGCATTTACTGGAAATGAGAATAACATCAAAACTGCCAAAACAAACCGTAAGATTATTTTATATAGCATCTTTTAATTCCCCTTAATATTCAACCCACGCGCAGCCTCTATACCTTTAACTTTATTAAAGATCGCCCCTTTCAACTTAGCTTTATTAAACTTCGCATTATTTACATTAGCATAAGTTAAATCTGCGCCAGTTAAATCTGCCCCTGTAAAATCAGCGCCTTCCAGACTGGCCGAATACAATGATGCTTTTTGCAAATTGGCATTAGTTAGATCAGCATGCTTTAACATGGCTCGTCCCAAGTCAGCATTTGAAAGGTTAGCGCCAGATAAGTTAGCTTTTTTTAAGCTTGCCCTCATTAAGCCCATAGACTGATTTTTCATATCAGCCCCCCATCTAATATTTGATAGATTTGCATGACTCAAATCAGCATTATCCAATATAGCGATTACTCGACTACCACTCAAATTTGCATTTTTTAAATTTGAACGCATCATGCTCACACCAAATATACTCACATTACTTAAGTCTGCACCTTCAAGGTTAACAGCCACCATAACGGTTAAGTCTAATACCAACCCAGAAAAGTTACTTTTACTCAGATTAGCACCTCTTAAATCAGCCCCCCATAAATCAGCATGACGAAAATCCAAACCAGATAAATCAAGCTTGGTTAAGTCCTTCCTTCTCAAGTTAGCCAGGTTTTCTTTATCAGCCTTCTTTAACATTGCTACGACATCACTCCGCTGCAAGTCAGCTGAAAAACTAGTATTACTCAATAAAACACACAATAGACCAGCGATAACTTTTACGCCTAATTTCATGCCCTCTCCCCCTTAGAATTTATAATACGGCTTGCTCAGCAGCCTTGGCTTTATAGTGATTAAAAAATAACAGAATACCAACAATATATGCGGTATTCGCATGCGTATCAAGATTATTAACTGTCATAAAAAAGAAAAGCTATTCACAATAAGCTGTGGATAACTCTGTTAATAAATCGCGTCAGCCCTTCCCTAATCCACATAGATGCTCCTTTGTACCCTTTTTTCTTATTGGTTATACAAAACAACATTTACAATAAAAATCAATCATATAGACCTAACAGCTTACATGCGCGCCGCATTATCTAAACACAATACAACATCCCTTTCTGACAATGTGTATAAACCTCAGAGAATCATATCAACCACAAAAAATTCTTACTTTAAAATAAACAAGGCTAAAAACAAAAAAACCGACAACAGTCGGTTTTTTATAGAGCTTTAAATTTTAAAAAATCTTCTACTGCTGATGAATTGGCCAGCCTTTAGATTTTTCTTTTGTTCTCGCTATATCTGCTCCAGAAATAACGCCATCACGATTTCTATCTATCTTTCTAAACTGTTTTTTCTGATAAGCTAATAACTCATCAGGTTCAACTAAATGATCACCATCCGCATCCATTTTCTTAAGAATTTTAGCTGCATCAGCTTCTACAGAATTAAGCTCACTCCTAACGGTCTTTTTAATGTTTTTCTCAGAAACCCCAAATTTTCTCAGCTGTTTAATTGTTGCTGCAATATCTTCCTTTATATCAATAACAACTTCGCCTTCAGAAATATACCCATCTTTATTTACATCAAGAGAGCTATCATTATAAGTCACTTTATCTTCATAAAATTCTTGAAAATTAACTGATCTATTTCCATTGTCATCCATTTCATAAATCATATCATTAACTTTCTCGCCAGAATAACTCTGTGCATTTACACCTGCAGTAGTAATAACTAAAGCACTTGCAATCAAAGATTTTACTAATATTTTCATTTTGTCCTCTTTATTTAAGCCAATTCGTCACTAATCATGTAATTCCTGTTAAGGATAAGGAAAACAACACTACAAATCAATAGTATCTTGCAAATATACTAAAAAACACCGTAAAAAGTCTAGTTAGTTTGCATTAAGCCATCCAATGTTAAGCCACAACTCGGCACAAAATGCGTCATAAAGAAAATCACTTCTGGTTGTTCCGAACCATCCAACAGACTAACCAGCTGTTCAGCAGCCATTTCAAACTCCTTATTCCCGGCTTTCAGCTCAGCCTGGCATTTCAAATAAGCTGAAATTTTATCTGCTGCTTTAATTATATCCTGATAACCTGCTGGCATTTTTTCATGCCGAATCAACTCTGCAAAATCTGCCTGTAATTTATCCGGCAACAGCCCTATCAGCTCACTTTCTGCTTGCTGCTCTATTTGTTTATATGCAGCTGTAATCTTACTGGAATGGTATTTTATCGGTGTCGGTAAATCTCCAGTTATCACCTCTGTCACATCATGGTACAAAGCGGCTGTAGCAATTGCATTGGCATCAACTTTACCATCAAAGTATCGATTTTTAATCAACGCCAGAGTATGAGCAATGACTGAAACTTCCCAACTATGCTCCATAACATTTTCTTCATAAGCATTACGCTTCAAGCCCCATCGTTTTATCCAACGTAATCGAGATAAATACGCGTAAAAACTGGTTTTCATACACACCTCTTAATCATAAACATCCCATAATTATAAAGTAACATGGCTATTAGCAACCCACTTTCCAGACAGCTATTTTTTAATTAATCACTTTGCAACTAAATCCATTTTTATTCGTCTCACTAAATAAGGATGTTAGGAGGTTAATATGAACACATTATCGACACACCGCAAACATGAAGATCATAGTTCGGATTATGAAGGCTTGGCCAATTTAATCTACTTGCTTCAGACCCTAGCGTTATTTCTGGGGGGAGTTACTTTCATAATCGCCGTTGTTCTTGGATATCTCAATCAACATCATGTAAAAGGCACCTGGTTAGAGTCCCATTATAAATGGCAAATTGATACTTTCTGGGGCGCACTGCTCGCCATTACAATTGGAACACTGACACTGCCTTACGTTATCGGCATCGTAATATTGATTGCAGCGGCCATCTGGATAACACACAGGATTTTTTATGGCTGGACAAGGCTGAACAAATCTTTAACCATTAGAAAGCCTTCAAAATTCCCTTTAATTTGAAAGATGTCCAGTAATAAGACTTGTATGAATCATTTTTGTGAGGGGAAATAGCAAGTACCTGATCAGCATTTAATTTTAAATATGATTGCAGTACCAAGGTCTTGCTTTATTCAAATTTAAAACCTGTTTTTCTCCATGCTCTTGCTCCGCCCTGAAGATTAATCAAGTTGTTATATCCTAACTCATGCAATGACCTTGCAGCAGCATTTCCCATTGGCCCCCCTTCACAATACAAATAAATAGCTGTATTTTTATCCTGAGGAAATTTATCTTTATATCTCTCAATTTCGTTATAAGGAACAAAAAGGTCCGTCCCTTTTATATGTTGTTGCTTAGGCGTATGAACATCAACCAAAAACACATCCTCACTTTGCATAACCTTATTTAAGTCGGATGAAGTGATCACTTTCAAATAGTCTGGCTGTAGAAATCCACAAGCTGAAACTGTAATAATAAAAGCAACAATAAGTGTAATTTTATGTAATTTCATTATATTCAATGCCATAAAAAGAAATAGATAAACCAGATGTTTTTACAAGAACAGCCGAACAATAAAAGCTGGCAGATTTAAGACATAAAAAAAGGCCTGTAACCCAATGGTTACAGGCCTTCCTTAATTTGGTGCCTCGGGCCGGAATCGAACCGGCACGGTGTTGCCACCGCGGGATTTTAAGTCCCGTGCGTCTACCAGTTTCGCCACCGAGGCCTTGCTGATGTGCTAGCAGAGCGGCATATTATATGCACACTAATTAAAAATATCTAGTACTATCTTTAATTATTTATTAAAACCAATAAAAACAATAACAAATCAGTCACTTAATAGCACAAACACTTTAAACTACGATCACCTTGTATGGTTTTTTCTTTTTTTAACTGCTTTACACCTAATAAAACTCCACTGAACATCAAAATGAAATATCTAAATTTAGCTGTTATTTTAATTATTTTTACCTTTTCCCCTACTAAAACCTTGGCCAAAGATGACAATTTGAATTTAATTGGTCATTTTTCAGCAGGTAAGCTGACTAACTGGAACAATAAAACATTTTCTGGTTTAACCCAATATCAGATAGTACAACTCGAAGGCTCTCAAGTTTTAAAAGCTGAAAGTCACTCTGGCGCTTCAGGCCTTTTTAAAGAACAACGCATTGATTTACACAAAACACCTTTTTTAAATTGGCGCTGGCGAATCAACAACCGATTGGGCAATCTAAACGAACAAAGTAAATCTGGCGATGATTACAGTGCCAGGGTTTATGTTGTAATAAGTGGCGGCTGGACATTTTGGAAAACCAAAGCCATTAATTATGTCTGGGCAAGTAGTACGGCCAAAGGTTCAGTCTGGCCAAATGCTTTTGCTGGTAAAAATGCCATGATGATTGCTCTGCGTTCTAATAATGATAAACCCCATACCTGGTATCAGGAAAAACGTAATATTTTGCAAGATTTAAAGGCTCAATTTGGGGATGATATTCGTTATATTGATGCTATCGCCCTGATGACTGATACCGACAATGCTCATGGTGATGCAATTGCCTATTATGGCGATATTTATTTTAGTGAAAAATAGCACACACATTAATTTTCCTACAACCAAATCATAGTAAAATACTTTCTATTTAATAGCTCGCTATTCACTAACAACAAATAACCTTAATGATCAAACATAAGAGGATTCTTCAATCTGATATCCGTCATGCCTGTGGTGACACCTTTTTCTCTCGAGGTAAACGTTATTTTGAGGACGGCCGGGTATTGGACTTATATATTGAACAAGAGGAAACCTTTTTCACTATTTTCAAGTCCTCAATTGAAGGTAGCAGAAGCAATTACTACGAGCAATCCATCAGAATAGACTGGCAAAAAGATTATAGCTCTGTGGCTATTGATGGTGATTGCAGTTGTCCAATGGAATTTAATTGTAAGCACATTGCTGCTGCCTGTTTAGAGTTTATGCACTTATCCTCTCAGGCAATGCAATCCCCTGAATCGATGCCTTCTTGCCTGGAATGGTTAAACAGCTTTGATGAATCAGAAGCCATTCACGATAAAAATGAAGAGTTTATTGCTTATATATTACAACCAGGAAAAACACCTTATGCTTTCACTTTAGAGTTATTTATCACCAAAGAAAATAAAAAGGGCGGACTTAATAAGGGTCGAAAAACCACCCTGAATAACCTGCGTTATAGCTATAGTTACACCAAATACATACAGGCCGTTGACGAAGAAATAGCCTTATTGTTGTCGTCCTTAAAAATCACTTATCAAAGTACCCCGGAAGTTACTGGAAACACTGGGTTTATTGCATTATCCAAGATATTACATACAGGCCGTCTATTTTGGCAGTCACACCAATCACCTTCAATACAAGCAGGTGACGAACGTACTGTTGATTTTTTATGGCAACAACAAGATAACAAAGAGTATAAACTGAATTTAACCATAGAACCCAATGCATTCTTAATACCGACAGATCCTCCCCTGTATATTGATGATAGCCAATATTTAATGGGTGCCATCAAGTCATTAAACATATCCAGCGCTCAACTGGAAAAAATACTTTCTATTCCTCAAGTACCCGAACAATATGTTGATGAATTTAGCCAGCGTTTAACGATAGAGTTTCCATCCATTCCTTTGCCTGCACCCAAAAAGATAGATGTTATAGAGCTTGCTAACCATACTGCCATCCCAAAACTCACCTTGTTTGGGAAACAATTAAATACAACTCAATATGCACATTTCATTCAGTTAAATTTTAATTACGACGATAAAACTATTTCTGCATATAAGCCCGAGCAATTTTGCATTTTAACAACTGAGCAAGGTCTATTTCGCATTCAAAGAGATATTAAATCGGAAACCCAGACCTTTGATAAAATATTAGAATTTGGCTTCACACAAGCCGAACTTAATGATTTCAACGAACTTATCTTTTTTAGTCCTGCCGACGGATCTACACTTAATAGTGCAAACCGCTGGGCCGATTTTATAGAAAACACTATCCCACAATTAATGGAACAAGGCTGGTTAATTGAAATACAAGATAGTTTTAAGCTTAATTTCCAAACGGCTGAAGATTGGCAAACGGATATTGAAGAAAGTAATAGTGATTGGTTTGAAATGAATTTTAAGGTTAATGTCAACGGTAAAACAATGCCATTATTACCTTTGATCATGCCCGCTTTAAAGGAATATGATAGAGGTGATCTACCTGAAACCCTTAACATTTCGACTGGCAACCATACTTATATCAACATCCCCTCAAGTCAGTTAAAACCATTTATTGATATTGTTTACGAGCTTTTTGATAGCGCCTCAGTCAATGAAAACGGCTCACTCACTTTATCCCGATTTAATGCCGCGGCTCTGGCGGATATTGACTCTGGAAATTATGGTATTTTTAGTATTAATGGTGGTAAAAAATTACTTGAAACAGGTAAAAAACTAAAGAACTTTAAAGGTATCGCTAATGTCGCCACTCCCTCTGGACTCAACGCATCATTAAGAGAATATCAGCAACAAGGGCTTAACTGGTTACAATTTCTACGTGAATATAATTTTGCCGGTATTCTGGCTGATGATATGGGGCTGGGGAAAACGGTTCAAACACTCGCCCATTTATTATTAGAAAAAGAGGCTGGCAGGATGAGAAAACCCTGCCTGGTCATAGCACCCACTAGCTTGATGGGCAATTGGCGCAGAGAATCTGAGCGATTTACTCCCGACTTAAAGGTACTGACATTACAAGGATCGGAACGCAAACAACATTTTGATAAAATCAAAGACTACGATTTAATTTTAACCACCTATCCTTTATTGCCCAGAGATAAAGAGACGCTGCTTGCTCATGATTATCACTTTTTGATTCTGGACGAAGCACAAGTTATTAAAAACCCTAAATCTCAGGCTGCAATGACCGTTAGAGAAATTAAAACCAGCCACCGCCTATGCCTGACAGGCACACCAATGGAAAATCACTTAGGTGAGTTATGGGCGCAATTTGATTTTCTGATGCCTGGTTTTCTAGGTAACAATGCTTTTTTTAAGAAAACCTACCGCACTCCAATTGAGGTACATGGAGACCCTGAACAAAGAGAACGCCTGGCCAAGCGATTACAGCCATTTATGTTACGCAGAACCAAGCAGGAAGTTGCCACCGAATTACCCCCTAAAACAGAAATAATACGTTCGGTTCCTCTTTATGATAAACAAGCAGCACTGTATGAAAGTATCCGCATTACCATGGAGAAAAAAGTCCGTGATGCCATTGCAGATAAAGGGTTATCTCGCAGCCATATCACTATTCTTGATGCACTGTTAAAATTACGCCAAACCTGTTGTGACCCACGCACTTTATCCTTAAAAGAAGCTCAAAAAGTAACTGAATCAGCCAAGCTGGACTTGCTAATGGAGATGCTGCCCGAACAATTAGAAGAAGGCCGACGTATTCTGGTTTTCTCGCAGTTTACCAAGATGATCTCGCTCATTGAGAAAGAACTCAAGTCGCAAAAAATTGCATACAGTAAACTGACGGGGCAAACAAAAAAAAGAGATGAAGCCATCGAACAATTTAAAAGTGGTAAAACCAATGTTTTTCTGATTAGCATAAAAGCCGGAGGGGTTGGCTTAAATCTAACAGAAGCCGACACCGTGATTATCTATGACCCTTGGTGGAATCCTGCAGTAGAAAGCCAGGCCGCAGATAGAGCACACCGTATTGGTCAGGATAAACCTGTGTTTGTTTATAAATTAATGACAGAAAATACAGTTGAAGAAAAAATTCTGGCCATGCAAGAGAAAAAACGCGCCTTAGCTGACAGTATCTACAATGGCGGGAAAAAAGATCAGTCGCTAAAGCTGACATCAGATGATTTAAGCGATCTATTTAAACCTTTATCATGAATTTTTCCATCATCATCCCGACTCTTGACGAGTCCTCAAAAATTGAGCACTGCCTGTTAGCTTTACAACCTCTAAGGCCTGAAAGTGAGATCATTATTGTTGATGGTGGAAGCAAGGACAATACGGTTGAATTATCTCAAGCACTTGCAGATAAAGTGATTACATCGACTAAAGGTCGCGCCAGACAAATGAATGCCGGTGCACAACAAGCTACGGGGAAAATGCTTGTTTTTTTACATGCCGATACCTTGCTTCCAGATAATGCTTTAGATTTAATCAATCAAGCGGGCAATAACTGGGGACGCTTTGATATAAAACTGCTTGGCAAACCCTTTATGCTAAAAGTGGTTGCCAGTTTTATGAATTGGCGCTCTCGCCTAACAGGTATTGCCACAGGTGATCAGGTTATTTTTATCAGCAAACAATTGTTTGATAAAGTAGGAGGCTATCCTGACATTGCCTTAATGGAAGATATAAGTCTTTGCTCAACCCTTAAAAAAATATCCGCTCCCAGCTGCCTTAAAGCTAAAGTAGAAAGCTCTGGTCGTCGATGGGAAGAGTTTGGTGTATTTAAAACAATACTACTGATGTGGAGTATCCGACTGCGGTATTTTTTTGGAGAAAAACCAGAAGTGCTCGCTAAACTTTATTCAAGAGGTCTATTTTGGAAACCGTAATACGTCTAACTGTTGCCTTAGGTATTTTTACAATAATGATCTGCTGGGAATACTTTAGTCCCAGAAGACAACAACAAACACCACGAACAACACGCTGGCCTATCAATATTGGTCTCGCATTATTTAATATGTTGCTGATGCGCGTCACAGTGGGAGGCATTGCCTATTTAAGTGCAGTGAATGCCGTTAATCAATCCTGGGGCTTATTAAACCAATTTCCAGTAGCTGATTGGCTAAGCATTGTTATTACCCTTCTATTTCTTGATTTTGCCATTTACTGTCAGCATATTATTTCGCATAAATGGAAGTTACTCTGGCGTCTGCATCAGATTCATCATACAGATATAGAAATTGATGCCAGCACTGCGGTACGCTTTCATCCTCTGGAAATTATGATTTCTATGGCTTATAAAATTGGCTGCATCTATATAATAGGAGCCAACCCTTTGGCCGTTATTGCTTTTGAAGTTCTTCTCAATGCGACGGCAACCTTCAACCATAGCAATATTAATCTTCCGCTAAAAATAGACAAAATGTTGCGCTGGATTTTAATTACTCCAGACGTTCACCGTATCCACCACTCTACAGTTCAATCAGAAACGGACAGCAATTATGGTTTCTCTATTTCATTATGGGACAGACTGTTTAGAACCTATACAGCCGAACCTGAAAAAACTCAAACCACTTTGGACATTGGTTTGCCAGAATATAGAAAACAACAGGATTTGAGTTTTATAAAGTTATTACTGCTGCCTTTTAAGCCTTTTTTAACTGAAACAAAAAAATAATACTTATTAATATCAGCAATAAAACAGAAATTCCGACTAAAACCTGAGCAAATGGAACCCCTACAAAAAAGGAAAACTGCTGCTCAGTTATCGTTCCATCCACGGCATGCAATCGTAACTTAATGGCATAAATATCTCGAGCTTGAATATCACTGTCAATTGACACTACCTGCTTTGAAAAAAACTGTATCGGCAATTCTTTAACAACAGAAAAAGCATTCTCAGAATTTAAAACAAGCTCTAGCCACGAGCTTCGTTTTAATAATTGCAACTCCACGCCCATCCCCGTCAAATCAGTTGTTGCTGAATCAATTTTAATAATAGTCTGGCCTAAATGCGGATAATGACGACAATAATGCTTATCCGGGTTTCTGCCTTTAAACTGATAGCCATTTAACCTTAACTCCACATCGCCAACAGACACCAGACACTCATCATTACCATGCGAACCTTGATGAGAAAAAACCACTCCAGAAAAAAACATCATAAAAAAACTAACACACAATACTTTCAACACGCCAACTCTTCTCATCTTTATATATCAGGGAAACATCAAATTGTTGCGTATTATACTCGCATAATGGCTTATATATAGTAGGGCGGTATAACAACGCAGTGATGTAATACCAATCCCAATATATTTATACTTGAGCTGAGGGATCGTCATTCCTGCCGGCTCTTAGCAGGAATCTATCTGTGAGGATGGATTCCCGATTAAAGATTTCGGGAATGACGGTTATTAGCGTGATTA
>ENA-ORXI01000497-ORXI01000497.1-sediment-metagenome-genome-assembly--contig:-NODE-497-length-32490-cov-6.976429_pt1 | contig 32490 bp, 40 predicted proteins | sample MGYA00237861_ERZ511468 | MGnify/ENA primary metagenome ERZ511468 (study PRJEB26299, sample SAMN06266213) | sediment metagenome | isolation source: Hudson Canyon methane seep mesocosm | place: USA:Hudson... | reverse complement strand
AAATTTCAGAAATTAGGATTAAGGATTATAATTTGGCATCTATATCTGGTGGCTCAACTGCATTATGTGAAGTGACGGTTAAGTTAGAAGATGCTATGCAAAACACTATTTCATCAAAATCCATCGGAGAGGATATTGTCATAACTAGTGTACAAGCTGTTATTGATGGTATGAATAGACTCTTGCTAAAAAAAATACTTAAGCAAAAAAAAGCATAGTTGTGATATAGAAAAATGAGCGATAAGTATAACATTTCATTAGTTACAGGTGATGGGATAGGTCCAGAAATATCCGAGTCTGCACTTAGTATTTTGGAAACAATTAATGATAATTTTTCACTTCAATTAGAAATAAAAAAACTTGAAGCGGGTGATACTGTTTTAAAAAATACCGGAAAGGCATTACCAGACGAAACTTTTGAAGCAATAAAAAATTCTGATGCATGCTTAAAGGCACCAGTAGGTGAAAGTGCTAAAGATGTAATAGTGTATTTAAGACGCATGTTAGATCTTTATGCAAACATCAGACCTGCAAAGTCATATCCAAACATGCCAGCATTACGTGACGACGTAGATTTAGTAATTGTTAGGGAAAACACTGAGGATTTGTATACTGGTGAAGAATTTGATATTGGCGATGCAGCTGTAGCAATGAGAATTATCTCTGAGAAAGCATCAAGAAGGATTGCAAATCATGCTTTTACCATTGCGAGTAAAAGAAAAATGAAGAAAGTTACATGTGTTCATAAATCTAATGTGATGAAAAAAACTGATGGTTTGTTTGCTAGTACATGCTCAAAAGTTGCTGAGAATTTTCCTGATGTTAAATTTGAAGAAATGTATGTTGATGCATGTGCGATGAATTTAATTCGTCAACCTCAATTATTTGATGTGATTGTAACTACCAATTTGTTTGGAGATATACTTTCTGATGAATCAGCTCAAGTTATTGGTGGTTTAGGTATGGCACCTGCTGCAAATATTGGAGATGATTTTGGTTTGTTTGAACCAGTACATGGAGCAGCATTTGACATTGCAGGAAAACAGATTGCAAATCCTACATCATTCATACTTTCAATCAAAATGATGTTAGAATGGCTTGGGCATAAACACAATGACCAAAAATGCATTGATGCCGGAAAAAAATTAGAGAGTGCTGTGTATGATGTTGTAAAAAATAATATTAAAACAAAAGATACTGGTGGAGATAAAACAACTATAGAATTTACTAAGGAAATTATCTCAAGGCTTTAATCTTTCTGGGTCCCTTGGATACAAGATAACTTCTCTTACATTATCTATTCCTAGAATTACTGTTAGCAATCTTTCTAATCCCAACCCCCAACCTGCATGCGGTGGCATTCCCCATCCAAATGCTTGTAGGTGTTCAGAAAATTTTGTAGGATCAAGATTTTGCTCACTTAACCTTGCTTTGATCTTTTCTGTGTTGTGAAGTCTAGTTCCACCTGATGACAATTCAAGATAACCATATTGCAAATCAAACGATTCAGAAAGATTAGGATCGTCTTCTTTTTCCATAATGTAAAATGGTTTAAGCTTGAGTGGCCAGTCAGTTATAAAATAAAATTCAGGATGGCTCTCACCTAATATTCTTAAGTGAGAATCCAAAAGATCATTCCCAAATTCTAGCTTAGCATCTTTTCCATTTAATTCATCTAAAGCCTGTGAATATGTGATTTTCTTGAATGGATTATTTGGAACAACAATCTCATTTCCGATAATTTTCTGCTCTTTAGTACAGTTTTCGGAAACATATTTGAAAGTATTAAGAACGAGATTTTCTAAAACATTCATCACATCAGTGTAGTCCATAAATGCAGCCTCCAGATCCACACTAGTGAATTCACTCAAATGTCTTCCAGTGTGCGATTTTTCTGCTCTATAAAACGATGCTATTTCAAACACTCTTTCTAAACCAATTGTCATTTGTTCCTTATAGAGCTGTGGGCTTTGTGCCAAGTATGCTTGTTTTCCAAAATAATCCAACGAGAATAGATTTGCACCTCCCTCACTAGCACTGCCAATAATTTTTGGTGTGGTGATTTCAGTAAATTTATTTTCTATGAATGTTTTTCTTAATGATGTTAAAACATGATGTCTGATTTTAAAAATTGAGGCTGTTTTTTGGTTACGCATATCTAATGCCCTAGAATTTAGCCTGTTGTCAATATGACTTTCAAGCCTGCCAATAGGATCAATAGGTAATGGATGAACAGCTTTTGCCAAGATGTTAATTTCATCGGCTTTAATTTCACATTCAAAATCCCTAGCCCTTGTATCCTGTATTTTACCAATAACTCTAACAACACTTTGTCTTGTAATATCACCAATCGATTTCATAACATCACTCGTAAGTATGATTTGAGTAATACCTGTGGCATCACGTAAAGTAAGAAATGTCATTTTACCCATTTTTCTTAAATCTTCGACCCAGCCACCAAGAATAACCTCTTGACCTATCATATCTCGATTAATATTCTCAATATAGTGGGTTCGATCAGATTTCACGGAAATCATCTTAAATGATGATCCATTGAATATATCCTTTCTTGAAAAAATAATATGTAGTGTTCTTATTCTTATTATGCCAAATATCAAAATATCTGATCTATCTGTTGACTACAAAACTTCGTATGGGAATATTCATGCATTAGAAAACATTGAGCTAGAATTGAAAGATGGTGAATCAGTTGGAATAGCTGGTGAGAGTGCCTGTGGAAAGAGTACTTTGGGCTTAACGATCATCAAAATGCTTCAGGGAGGAAAAATCATTTCGGGAAAAATTTTGTTTAATGGAAAATCAATACTAGATATGTCTGAATCTGAATTTGACGGTACCCTACGTTGGAAAGAGATTTCAATGATTTTTCAAGGTGCTATGAATTCATTGGATCCAGTTTTTACAATAAAACAGCAATTTGATGAGATACTCAAGCAACATGGCTGTGATGACAAGTCAGACAAAATCATAGATGATGTCATTTGTTCTGTAAATTTGGATCACTCTGTTTTGGAAAAATATCCGCATGAGCTTAGTGGTGGAATGAAACAAAGAATTATCATTGCAATGGCATTATTACTAAAACCAAAATTTGTTATAGCTGATGAACCAACAACCGCCTTAGATGTACTTGTACAAGCACAAATAATTAATTTACTAAAAAACCTAAAAAAGAATGGACTATCTCTTATGATAATTTCACATGATCTAGCAATATTATCTGAAATAGCAGAAAAAATTGGTATAATGTACGCTGGAAAGATAATTGAGTTTGGAACAGCATCAGAAATATATCGTAATCCTAAACATCCATACACACAGGGATTATTGAATTCAATTCCAACCTTACACAATGAAAATAAATTAAAATTCATTCCTGGTACACCTCCTGATTTATCTACTACAAGACAAGGCTGTAGATTTTTTGATAGGTGTCCTGAGGCAATGGATAAATGTAAAACTGATCCACCAAAAATAAAAACAAAATCAGGACATGTTTTATGTTGGCTTTATGAATAATTAATTACAGTTGTAATATTTCACTAGTTTGCTTTTTCCTCGCATTCATCAGAACAATATTTAGCCTCTGGTCTTGTTACTAATCTACCACATTGTGAACATGTTGAATACATGGTTATAGTACGAGTCGATCATAAAAAAACATATTTTGATCGCAATTGACGACCAGCAATTATTTTTTTAGAGTTAAATAATGCGCAATGATGATCGACATGTGGATCTTTGGGAATTATTTCCTTTTACTCCCGAAGTTGGTTATCTTGGTTTAGCTATTGTAAGTTTTTTTGGTTCACTTATACCATTTGTACCAATCCCTTCATTTGTTTTGGTAGCTACGATGGCAGTCGGCGAACAATTTGATATTCATGTTTTGGTTATAATTGCCGCATTAACATCTACTGCAGCTAAGCAAATAATATTTTACATTAGCTATGGTGGCAGAAAAATTATTTCCGAAAAAACCAAAAAACGAATGAAACCATTTCAGAAATTAGTCAAACGATATGGTGGTTCAGCAGCTTTTGTTGCTGCTGCAACTCCTATTCCTGATGATTTAGTTTACATTCCATTAGGATTAGCAAAATATAACCCAAAAAGATTTTTTGTTGCTACGTTATTGGGGAAGATCGTCTTGTACTATGTTATCGTATTAATCTCACATTACATGGGGTTATCACTTTTAGAACCAATACTACAGGATATTGAAGACCCATTACCAGTTTACATTGGTATTATCATCTTAGGTCTAGCAATGACAATCACTGTAATTCTTTTACTACGATTAAATTGGGAAAGGATACTCAGCAGAGTTGCCCCATGGACACTAGAAGACGATGACGATAATCAAAACTAGATCTTATAACTAAAATTCCATAGCTTGTCAACGCCTATTTTTATTCCTACTCTAGGCTTTGCAATAATTTTATTTGGTTTTTCACTATCAATAATAAACAATGATGATTTTTTCGTTAGGTCGTGATTATATTGTTTTAGTGTAATCTGCATTGCTTGAGTTAGTTTTCCAGGTCCATTTGTCAAATTAGAAATAATATCAGTTTTTCTATTTTTTATCATATGATTAATTCCTTGCTGTGGTTGAATCGCACGTATCAGAACAGCTCCAGCTTTATCATTCTTTTTTTTTGCAACTACGTTAAAACAATAATGCATGCCATATGTAAAATATACATATGCAACCCCAACTTCACCAAACATGATTTTATTTCGTTCAGTCTTTTTTCTTGATGCATGACTAGCTGGATCATTTTTTCCTTTGTATGCTTCAGTTTCTGTTATTACACCAGATAGTACTTGCGTTCCAATTTTTCTTATCAATGTTTTTCCTAATAGATCTTTTGCTACTTGTTTAGTGTCATTCATGTAAAACTTTTTTAGCAATATTTTTATTTCAATCACCAGATTTTGTTTTTAATTTTTTTAATTCATCTACAAGTTTTTTCATATCATTTTTGAATACTTTTTTAAGTTTCTGATTATAGATTATTGCAGCAGGATGAAATGAGATAAAATATAGATAATCATCCTTGGAAACAAATTTTCCATGATTCTTTGAAATTTCATTACCACCTAAAATTGAGTGATATGATGTATTTCCAAGGAGACAAATTATTTTTGGTTTAATAATTGCCAGCTCATTTTCTAGATAATTACTGCACATCATTTTCTCAACATCATTTGGAATTCTATTTTTAGGAGGTCTACATTTTACAATATTTGTGATGTATACATCACTTCTTTCTAACCCTGCATTTTTTAGTGCATCGTTAAGCTTTTTTCCCGCAGTACCTATGAATGGTTCACCACATTCATCTTCATTTTTTCCAGGTGCCTCGCCGATGAAAACTATGTCTGCATTATGATTTCCTTTTCCAGGAACTGCATTTTTTCTACTAGTGCACAAATCGCACTTTTTACAATTTTTGACTTTTTCTTGAATTATTTTGAGGGATAAAGTTCCTTTCATAGTTATAATCATTAAAGCTGATTGATTAGTTTTACAAAATCAAATTCAACAAAAACCTTTAGGTATTGTAATCTAACACATGAATCATGGGACTTGTCCATACAACGCAGTATCTAGATTTTCCTTCTGAATCTTGGAAAATACTATCCAACAATCCTACTATTTTTGAGGCGTTGGATGATAATCTGACTTTGAATATTCGTGATGTATCACACAGAGAACATAAACTAGTATTCAAAAAAGGTGGTAGAATAGAATACATACGTTCTGTTGGAAAGTACAGACTGAAATGGGATGATGTAGATCTAATAAACTAGTTTTTACGCCACAAATTTAAACTCAATTTTATTAGCTGAATCATCTTGTTTTACTTTTAATGTATAGACACCTCCATTTTCCCATCCGCCACCACCAGCTATAACAAGTGTTGAAAACTCACCATGCATCGGATTGATGATTTCATTCCATATTTTTATGCCATTAGTATTTTCTATCGATAATTCAACTGGTTCAGCGTTTGATGATGAAACACCTGATATGGAAATTATATCTGCCTTTTGGTATGTAGATTGATCAACATTCACCGATATTGGTTCAGTTGTTGTACTTGGTACAAAATCTATCGTATTAGTTTGGTTAGTTACAGTAAATCCCGCAATTACAATTATAGCTATTGCAGCAGCTACACCGCCGAACATAGCAATTTTTTTATTGGATGAAAAATTAGACGCAGAATCACTTTTTGAACTTGAACTAGTGGTAGGTTTTGCTTGTAATTTTATTTTGGTATCCGATTGTTTGGGAGATGAGGACATATCAAGAGGTTGGTTTTTTAGATGTGTAGTAATTAATGATTCAACATAGTTCTTGTCATCTGTAGTAATGAAATTATCATGTCTAACTGTATCTCTAATTTCCCTTAGCTTTTTTACATCCCCATGTCTATATCTAATCAAATCATCAAGATCGGTTATGAATGTCAATTAATCACCATATTTTCTCCGTATAATTAAAACTCACTGCTGATCCGTTGCATAATTAAACTCAAAATTAATCTCATGTTAAAACTCACGAAATTGCTTTATGATTTTTGGGTTTGATTTCAAAAATGTAATGAATTTTCTTAACTGTCTTATTGTTTTGTCATTTAAATGATGTTCAAGTCCTTCTGTATCTTGATTTGCAATACCTTTTCCAACATTCAAAATCTCAAAAAATTCTAATAATGTGCTATGTTTCCGACGAATTGTATCCGCAACCTGTTTACCAATGTCAGTTAAATTAATACCGTGATACTTTTCATATTCAAGATATTTTTTTTCATCCAATTTTTGAAGCATTTTTGTAACACTTGGTGGGCTGACATTCATAAATCTAGAAATATCTAATGTAGTTGCATATCCTTTTAATTCTACTAATTCAGCAATTACTTCCAGATAATCTTCCTCACTTGTTGTGCTTGATGTTTTTTTAGTTTTATGCGCAGCTTTGATAGATTCTAATCTTTTACTGTTTTTCAACATAATTATTAGTTAATTCTAGTATAATTAGTGTCTTTCATCAACTGATGAAATTCTATATCAGGTTATGTTTGTAATAGTTTTTTGACTATTGATTGACAGAATTTTACATTCGTATTTATCTAATTTTACTTCATTATCAAATATGCAGGATCCATTACAAGAGCGTATTGAGAAATTGAAAATAATGAGGGAGTCAGCTAAGAGACGCAGTGGATTATATTCAGATATTATGAAATTAGATGATAAAAGCACAACACGTTCTTTGAGAGCTTTAACCAAGGCACCAGCTCCTGGCAAAAAAATACAAAAAATCGGATTTATCATGCTATGGATTCCTGAGCCAACTGGAATTACATGCGCTGTTGGCGGTCCAATGATATTAGCTGGTAGGTATCTTGAGAAAGTTTACAATGGTGCAAAGATATCAGATGTTAGTAATCATACTAAGGATTCCTTTTCTACCATTCATGATTTCAAAAACTCTGTTTTATGATATTCTTTTAGTTTTTAACTAGTTGTCAAGAATTTTCACATAGTTAGCCCTTTTTTTTACTCTGTTCCGATCATCGGTCAATGCTAATCAAGGTGGTTTGTGTATAATCTAGTGCTGATGATTAAAAGCGAGGTTCTCTCTGACTTCCGAAGAGGTTGATGAGTTACAGTTCATGGTTAGTCTGTGAACACCGAATTATGAAGCACTTTTTAAGATAATGTTAGTTGATACTTCTTGTCTATGGAAAATGAATGGTTTAGTTATCACAAAAGAAATATCGGCTTGGGTATTACGTTAGGTGTTATAACTATAGGATTTTTGTTCTTACGATTTGTAATATTTCCTTAAGGAAGTATATTTTTTGAGTAAAAACTAATTATTCTAAGGTTTTTTTAATTGCCTCTAGCATTATTCTCACCTTCTGTGCGTTTGCTTTGTAATGTTTCGCCGATCCAGAGTTCTCAAACTCTCGAATTAATTGTAAAACTCTACTGATTCTTTCCTTATCAGTTTTCGTCCATGCTGGCTGTGTCATTCTTCTAAGATTCTTTTAACTGCCAACTTATCTGTTTGTTGCTCCTGCCTTACTGCATGGTCAGAAGTAAAGCCATTCATAGAGAATTGTCATATTTATTATCTTTTTTCGAACTGGATAATTGAAGTTAGAGAGTGTGTGACCCTCTAACTTCTGTTGGCGTACAAACCATGACTTGTTTAATTAATGAGAATAAAAGCGTAACAAAAATGAAGTTAGAGGGAAGAGACCCTCAAACTTCACATTTCGGTTTTTGGAATCAACCAATGAACCATAAAAAATATCATGATTTTAGTCTTGTGTTAAGGTGAAAAAGAATATAGATTATATGTGTAGAATTTTGAATTTTCCCAATGGCAAAGACCTGGAAAGATTCTGATATTAATCTAGACCCAATTAAAGATCAAACAATCGCAATCATTGGATATGGTATACAGGGCGATGCACAAGCAAATAATCTCAAAGATTCTGGCCTCAAAGTCATAATTGGGCTTAAGGAAGGTGGATCTAGTTGGAACAAAGCGAATAATGATGGACATGAAGTGATGTCCGTATCTGAAGCTTGCAAAAAAGCTGACATTATACATGTGTTAATTCCTGATATGGTTCAGTCAAAAGTTTACAAAGATGAAATTGAACCAAATATTTCTGAGGGTAATGCATTAGCATTTTCACATGCCGCTGCAATTTACTGGGGATGGATAAAGGCACCTGACAATGTTGATGTTATTATGGTTGCACCGAAAGGTCCAGGCTCTAAGGTAAGAGAAACATATCTTGATGGATTTGGAACACCTTCAATTGTTGCAGTTGAACAAGACAAGACTGGAACAGCTTGGGATAGAACACTTGGGATTGCCAAAGGAATTGGAAGTGCACGTGCTGGCTTGATTAAAACCACATTCAAAGAAGAAGTTGAAACTGACTGGTTTGGTGAACAAGCTGATCTTTGTGGTGGATCTGCATCTATGGTTGTTAATGCATTTGAAACATTGGTTGAAGCTGGCTATCAACCTGAAATTGCATATTTTGAAGTTTTACATGAATTAAAACTCATTGTTGATATGATTCAGAAATATGGAATCAATGGAATGTGGAGACGTGTAAGTGAAACTGCAAGATATGGAGGTCTTACTCGTGGCCCAATGATTATGAATAAGCAGACCAAAGAAGAGATGAAAAAGGTTCTGCAGCAAATACAAGATGGTACATTCAATAAAGAATGGTTAAGTGAATATGAAAAAAGTGGAAAAAATGCATTTGATAAATACATGAAACAGTTAGATTCCCATCAAATAGAGCAGGTTGGAAAGCAAATGCGAAAAATGATGTGGCCTGATTCTACAGAATGATTATAGTTTTCTTAGTTTTGATACACCATTTCTAATATGACTGATAACATCCACAAGTGATGTTCCTGGTCCAAAGTTTCCAGTGACACCAGATTTTTCAAGCGACTTTTTATCTTCCTCTGGAATAGTGCCACCACCTACAACAAGTACATCTTTAATTCCTTTCTTCCTTAATTCTTTAACAACTCTTGGAAATAATGTTCCATGTGCTCCATTTAAGAGACTGAGTGCAACTGCATCAACATCCTCATCTTCAGCAATTTGTGCTACTCTATCTGGTGTTGCAAACAATCCAGAATAAATTACCTCCATCCCAGCATCTCTGAATCCACGGCATAACACTAATGCACCTCTATCATGACCATCCAAGCCCAGTTTTGCAACCAGAATCTTAATCTGGCGAGATGTAGTTTTTTGCTTCATATTATAATATACTCATGTTTCCCTTAAAATCTTTTGAATCTGAATAAACTTACATAACGTTTCAAATTATGCACGGTATGGCAGGCGTAATCCCAATCAACTATGAGATTGTGTTTGAGCCATTATTTCATAATTTCAAGTTTAACGGTGAGGAAATTATCACTCTCAATTTATCAAAACCTACTAATTCAATCATACTAGACGCTGCAGAACTCACCATAAAAGAATCTCATATAACACAAGGAAAGAAAATCATCCATGCAAAATCATCTCTAAATGAAAAAAATGAAAAACTGACAATTAAACTTGCAAAGAAAATAAAAGGGAAAGTAAAACTTTCCATCAAGTTTACTGGAACCTTGAATGATAGACTTTTAGGATTTTACAGAAGCCAGTACAAGGATAAAAAGGGAAAAACAAAGTATCTTGCAACAACACAGTTTGAGGCTGCTGATGCTAGAAGGGCATTTCCCTGTTGGGATGAACCAGCTGTCAAGGCAACATTTGATGTGTCTCTTTTAGTCGATAAGCACTTGGATGCAATCTCAAACATGCCAGTTGCATCTAAAAAAATTGTTGGTTCAAAAATCCTATACAAGTTTGGGCGAACTCCAGTAATGTCAACGTATCTTTTGTATCTTGGTGTAGGCGAGTTTGAATATTTACATGGAAAGTTACGAAATATCAAGATAAGAATTGTTACCACAAAAGGCAATAAGAATAAGGGTAAACTTTCACTAGACTTTACCAAGAAGTTTCTCAGTGAGTATGAAAAATATTTTGGAATAAAGTACCCACTTCCAAAACTTGACATGATAGCTATACCTGATTTTGCTGCTGGTGCAATGGAGAATTGGGGTGCAATTACATTCAGAGAGGCAATTTTACTTTATGATCCAAAGACATCTTCAACTAGGACAAAGCAGTACATTGCGGAAGTAATATCTCATGAGATAGCTCATCAATGGTTTGGCAATCTTGTTACGATGAAATGGTGGAATGATCTTTGGCTGAATGAAAGCTTTGCAACATTTATGGCAACAAAAATCGTGGATAAGTTTTATCCAGAGTGGGATCTTTGGGACCAGTTTTTGGATGATGCAATGTTAGCAGCAATGAGTCTTGACGCATTAAAAAATTCTCACCCAATAAATGTGGACGTAAAACATCCAGCACAAATTAGAGAAATCTTTGACGCAATAAGCTATGATAAGGGTGGGAGTGTTTTACGTATGTTAGAAAATTATGTTGGAATAGAAAACTTTCGTAAAGGACTGAAACATTATCTTACTAAACATAGATATTCAAATGCAGAAGGACTGGATTTATGGAAATCAATTGGGAAAATTGCACACAAACCTGTTGACTCTATGATGAAAACATGGATTGACCAGGTTGGGTATCCAGTTGTGAATGTTAAACGGGATAATTCAAAAATATCATTAACACAGAAACGCTTCTTATCTGATGGGAGTAGAGTTTCTAAAAATAAATGGGCAATTCCAATACAGATTGAAGAGGGAAATCATGAAAACTCAATCTTAATGAAATCACACTCTAGCAGTGTATCTCTGAAAAACAGAGACTCAAATTTTATAATTAATTCAGGTCGCTATGGGTTTTACAGAGTTCAATATGATGATCACAGTTTAGCGAATCTATCATTATTGATTGATGAAAAAATATTGAATCATGTTGATAGATGGAGTTTACAGAATGATTTGTTTTCACAGTGTATATCAGGCACAAAACAACTCCAGGAATATCTTGATTTTACAACATCATATCACGATGAGGATGATTATATCACTCTGCTGAATTTAGCGCAAAATCTTTACTATCTATACAAACTAACCACTAAAGAAAAATTCTCTGATGAAATCCGTACCTATACTGCACAATTTTTGGGAACAATATTTGACCGCCTTGATTGGGATTCCAAAAAAAATGAGAGACACACTGATTCATTGTTACGTAGTTTTGTGATAACCGCACTTGGTAAACTTGGTGATAAGGAAATACTCAGCGAAGCAAACAAACGTTTTAATAAATTTCTTAAAAATAAAAATTCTCTTGCCGCTGATCTGCAGGAACCAGTTTTTGTATTAGCAGCATGGCAAGGAGATAAAAAAACTTACAATAAACTTTTGTCGCTTTACAGAAAGTCTACTTTACAAGAAGAAAAGATTAGATTTCTTATGGCGATGTGTAATTTCAAGCAAAAAAATTTACTGCTTAAAACACTAGCCCTTTCCCTAACCCCAGAAGTACGTTCTCAAAACATCCGTGCTCCAATTATGGGTGTATCAGCTAATATTTACGGCAAGGATGTTCTTTGGCCATGGCTTAAGAATAATTGGAAAGAATTAGTTAGAAAGTTTGGGGTTGGTAATCCACTTGCGAATAGAATTGTTGCTAGCGTTGGTGGTGTAATTGATGATAAACAGGAAAGAGATGTACGTAACTTTTTCAAAAGAAACCCCTTACCTGGAACAGAGCGTGTTATAGAACAAACATTGGAAAGAGTTAGAATTAGATCAAAGTTTTTGCGGCGTATCAAAGCAGAATTTGGATGAGAATGAATAGGAAAATTATTGCTGCTGCGTCAATAATCGCAATTGCAGCTATAGTGATATCAGTCACATCTGATTCAGCATTAGATGAATCTACAATATCTCAGATAATTTTTGTTGATGCAGTGTATGAACCAAAAAATAAGATTGTTAGAATTACGTACAATGATAATTCTGAAATGACAAACCTAATCACTCTTGAGGTTTTGGGCATGGAAAAAACATTCCACAAGGAATTTTCACAGAGCTCGTTTGTAGAAACCATCGAAATTAATTCTGAGCCAAAGTATGGATGGTCAACTACCCCAGTTGTGTTTTCTATAAACCATGATGAATTTGGAAAGATTGGATTAAAAACCGAAATTTATGAGCAGGGTGAGTCAAAACCTAGGATAATTTACAGTAAAATCTAGCAACCAGCAGATCTATATACGATAATTAATTAAATTTTCTAAATGGCACAGGATCTTGATCAATGGTGGAAAGGTCTTGGAAAAGACCTTGAAGAAGACATTGAAGCAAATTCCTGAGTGTACAGTCATTAGTACAACCTAAAGGTCAAAGATAACCAATATTTATCGCAGAAACAAAAGATAATTGCACTTGGACATTACTTCTGATTTGAAAAAAGCAAAGCGTGGAGCAATAGCAAAGGCAATTTCAATTTTTGAAAACGACGAAAAAGAATCAAGAAAATTAATTAAAAAAATATTCAAGACTTCCGGCAAGTCTGTAGTTATAGGCATAACAGGACCAGCGGGAGCAGGAAAGTCATCACTGATAGATAAAACTTCAATTAAATTGAAGAAGTTTGGCTTGAAGCCAGCAGTTTTGGCAATAGATCCAACAAGTCACATATCAGGCGGTGCAATACTTGGTGATAGAGTACGGATGACAGAATCAACAGATTCTGGAACATATATCAGAAGTATAGCGTCAAGAGGTGCTACTGGTGCAATTTCAAAGTCTATACGAAACAGTATACGTGTACTCGAATATGCTGGATTTGACCCCATAATCATAGAAAGTGTTGGAGCAGGACAGACAGAAATAGAAATTTCCAACATAGCTGACATTACAGTGGTCGTATTCAACCCATATACAGGAGATAGCATTCAAACAATAAAAGCAGGAATTACTGAAATTGGCGATATTTACCTTGTGCATAAAAGTGACCTTGAAGGAGCATCACAATTATTTCAATCTGTCCAAGACTTTATTGGAACAGTAGAAAAAAACCCACTGATTCTCAAAGTATCGTCAAAGACGGAAAAGGGAATTTCTGAATTTCTAACAGAATTAAAAAAACTTATGACAAAAAAAAGGAAGGAAAAGAAATTATCAGAAAAGCAAAGGCTTTCCAAAGAACTTGATGATATCATCTTAAATAATATTAACCAAAAAGTTGCAACAATGCTGCAATCAAGCAAGTCATACTCAGGATATCTTAAAAAAGTGCAAGACAGAAAAATGGATCCATTTGAAGCTGCTGACAAAATATCTAATAGCATAATAAAGTGATTACATGACAAAGGACAAGACAAAAACTAAGGAATTTGTAACTGATTCTAACATACCAGTTAAACCAATTTACAACCAATCAAAAAATTCAAAGGAGAGCCCTGGGAAATATCCGTTTACACGAGGAATTCATTCTGGAATGTATCGTGATAGACTTTGGACAATGCGTCAATATTCTGGCTTTGGGGATGCTGCACAGTCAAACAAGCGTTACAAATTCATGCTGGATAGTGGTCAGACTGGTCTTTCAATGGCTTTTGATTTACCTACGCAAATTGGACATGATCCAGATTCGTCACGTGCTGAAGGTGAGGTTGGCAAAGTTGGCGTATCAATCGCATCGCTAAAAGACATGCAAACTGCATTCAACGGAATCAATCTAGGAAAGGCTTCAACCTCTATGACAATTAATGCAACTGCATCAACACTTCTAGCATACTATATTGCCGTGGGAAAGTCACAAGGAATTTCAAGTAAGGAACTTAGGGGTACAACTCAAAATGACATATTGAAAGAGTATGTTGCTCGGAATACCTACATCTACCCTCCACAACCATCTATGAGGATAATAGGTGATATGATTGGTTACTGTGCAAAAAATGTACCACAATGGTATCCAATTTCAATCTCAGGTTATCACATGCGTGAAGCAGGTTCAACTGCAGTACAGGAAATTGCATTTACAATCGCAAATGGAATTGAATATATTCAAACATGTATAGACCGCGGATTGAAAATTGATGACTTTGCACCAAGGCTTTCATTTTTCTTTTGTTGTACGATAGAATTTTTTGAAGAAGTTGCAAAGTTTAGAACTGCAAGAAAAATATACGCAAAAATTCTAAAGGAAAGATTTCATGCAAAAAATCCTAAATCTTTGCAGCTTAGATTTCATACTCAGACAAGTGGCGAATCATTAACAGCACAGCAGCCTGACAATAACATCGTTCGTGTGGCAGTACAAGCAATGGCTGCAGTTCTTGGTGGAACACAATCACTCCATACAAATTCAAGAGATGAAGCATTAGCACTTCCTTCACAAGAGGCGGCAAAGATTGCATTACGGACACAACAAATTATTGGATATGAGAGTGGGGTAACAAAGACTGTTGATCCTATGGCTGGTTCATATTACATGGAATCACTTTGTGATGATATTGAGGAACAAACATTGAGTTATCTCAAAAAAATTGATAAGATGGGTGGTGCACTTAAGGCAATTGAGAAGGGATATTTCCAATCAGAAATTAGACAAAACGCGTATCGACTCAAGAAAGAAGTAGATGATGATCAACGCATACTAGTGGGTGTCAACAAATTTAGTGAAAAATCTGAAAAGAAACAGAACCTACTTCGAATAGATGATTCACTAGGAAAAAAACAGGAGAAAGCAATAAAACAACTTAGAAATTCACGCGATAATAAAAAAACAGAATACGCTTTATCAAAAATGCAAAAAGCTGCTGAAACTGACAAAAACTTGATGCCATTTATTTTAGATGCTGTGTTGGCATATGCTACAACCGGTGAGATTAGTAATACATTCAGAGAGGTTTTTGGTGAATATAGACCAAAGGATGTATTCTAATGAAAATAAACCATGTTGCTATTGCAGTAGAAAACGTTGAGGATGCAGCTAAGACCTACCAAGATGCGCTTGATATCAAGAGTGTTGAATTTGAAACTGTAGAATCTGAGGGTGTTAAAGTTGCAATACTTCATTTAGAAAATGCTAACATAGAACTTATGGAACCTACAAATGACTCAAGTCCTATAAGGAAGTTTTTAGAAAAGCGTGGAAGTGGGCTACATCATATAGCTCTTGAAACTCAAAATATAGAAGGTGAGGTTTCGAGGATGGAAGGGTGTGGTATACAATTCTTGGGAAAAATTAGAGACGGTTCAGCCGGAACTAAAGTAACATTCATTCATCCGAAATCCCTGAATGGTGTTTTAACAGAGCTCTGTTCTAATGGATAGCTGTGGTAGGGGTACAGAATATCGTCACGGAAAGACATACGAGGAATGCAAACAATTAGCCGAGAATTTTACTACTCAACTAAAGCCAAAAATTGGTGAAGATGGTAAGCTAGCGTGGTCGGTCTTATTAGAAACTGTAAACCATGATGAATTGGTATACAAGCTTACCCTCAAATATCTTAGACGAGATGGATATGATATAGGAAATAGAGAAAACCCAGAAATTAAAAAACTTTGATGTACTTACATCATTTTTAGCAAATCAGATGAGGTAATTATCCCTATAATTTTGGAGTTTTTTTCTACAAGAACACAACCAGAAATTCTAGTTAATTGTGATAGTGCATTTGCAGGGAATTCAAAATCAATTACAGGTGGCTTTGGGTTCATCACATTTTTAATTTTAGTGTCCTTACGCTCTGTGTATTCATTAACAATATCAATGGTAACTAATCCCTTTAGCTCACCTTCATCAAAAACTGGTATCTGATCAATTGTTTTTTCATGCATTTTTTTTCCTGCTTCACGGATGGTGTTACTAGGTACTAGTCTAACTATTTTTTCACTACAGATATCACCTGCTTTACGCGTTGATGTTTGGCCTTCAAGTTTTGCTAAACTTTCAAAAATTTTCTTTGCAGTGTTGTATGATGGCTTGCATCTTCCTGATTCAATTTGATTTATCATGGATGTACTAACGCCAGTCATAGCAGCCAGCTTTTTTTGGGTCATGTTTAGTTTCCTTCTTTCTTCCTTTATCGTTTCCAGGCTTGGTAGCATAATTATCTACTAAACTTTTATTATAAAAATTTTAGTATTACTTAATAGCATTATTTTTTTGATTTTTTAGTTTTCTTTTGTTCAATAACAGCTTGTGCAGCTGCAAGTATTGCTATAGGAATTCTATGTGGTGATGCACTAACATAGGAGACGTCTGCAGAATGACAGAATTTAATTGAATTAGGATCTCCTCCATGTTCGCCACATATGCCTATTTCCAAGTCCTTTTTGATGTCTCTCCCTTGTTTAATTCCGATTCTCATTAGATGGCCTACTCCATTAACATCGATAGATTGGAATGGGCTAGTCTCTAAGAGCTCTTTTTCCATATATTCCGGAAGGAATTTTCCTTCTGCATCTTCTCTACTGAAACTAAACACTGCTTGTGTTAGATCATTTGTTCCAAAGCTGAAAAATTCTGCAGTGTTTGCTAATTCATCTGATGTAAGGCATGCACGAACCACTTCTAACATTGTTCCAAAGTTTATTTTGAATTTCATGTTATATTTTTTCTGCATTTGTTTTTTGACATCATCATAAATTGATTTTATATAATTTAATTCTGCTAAACTTCCTACCTGTGGAATCATTATCTGTGGTTTTGCATTAACCTTAATTTTTGCAAGTTGTGCTGCCGCTTCAAACACTGCAGTAATTTGCATTTTGTATATCTCTGGGTATGTAATTGCCACTCTTACTCCTCTATGTCCCATCATTGGGTTAATTTCAGCTAGTTCACGTGCTCTGTCTAAAACCCGTTTAGTTTTTTCACTGTTATCATTTTCCTTATTCATTTTTTCCTTCAATTCTTCAGGATTTGGTAAAAATTCGTGTAATGGTGGGTCTAGTAGTCTGATTGTAACTTTGTATCCTTCCATTGCCTTTAGAATTTCTATGAAATCACTTTTCTGTAATTCTTGTAATTTTTTGAGTACTTGGTTTCTTTCTTCTGCTGATTGAGCCATAATCATTTCAACAAACAGTCCAATTCTGTCTATCTCGTTAAACATTCTCTCTGTTCTACAAAGTCCAATTCCTTGTGCTCCATATTGTCTTGCAAGTTTTGCTGCATCTGGTGTATCTGCATTTGCACGAATTCCTAATTGTTTTGCATTTTGTGCCCAGCTAAGAATTGTTTGAAAATCTTTAGTGACTTTGGGTTCAACAGTTGGCACTTCTCCAATGAGTATGGTACCTATACTACCGTCAATTGAAATCATATCATTTTCCTTTATTGTAATTCCATTTGCAGTGCATGTATTGTTATCATAATCAATTTTCAGTTCTGCACATCCTACAATACATGGTTTACCCATCCCTCTTGACACGATTGCAGCATGTGATGATTTACCTCCAAGGCTTGTTAGAATCCCCTCTGCTGAGAAAAATGCTGGAACGTCTTCTGGTTTTGTTTCTTTTCTAACTAAAATGACCTTTTTCCCTGCCTCTCCTAGTTCGATTGCCTTTTTTACATCAAAAATTGCAATTCCACTAGCAGCCCCTGGAGACGCTGCAATTCCTTTTGCCAATTGTTTATGCTCTTTAATCTTTGATTCATCCATTGTTCTGTGTAGTAAGGCTTCGAGTTGTTGGGCTGGAATTCTAGTTAATGCCATATTTTTATCAATTAATTTCTCTTTTACCATATCTACTGAGGTTTTTACAAGTGCACCTGCACTCATTTTTGCAGTTCTTGTTTGTAATAGATAGAATTTTCCTTGTTCAATTGTAAACTCTATGTCTTGTGGTTCTCTGAAATGTTTCTCTAATTTTGCACATGCATTACTTAGTTCTTTGTGAGATTTTGGCATTTCTTTTTTTAATAATTCAATATTTTTCCCGGTTCTGACTCCTGCAACAACGTCTTCTCCCTGAGCATTGGTGAGGTACTCTCCTTCAATTTCTCGTTTACCATTATGTCCGTTTCTTGTAAAAACTACTCCTGTTGCACTATCGTCTCCCATGTTTCCAAATACCATTGTTACAACATTTACTGCGGTTCCATTTGCAATGTCTTTTGTGATTCCATTTTTCTCTCTATAAACGACTGCTCTTTCTCCCATCCAGCTTTTGAATACTGCCTCAATTGCTAATCTTAATTGCTCATTAGGTGTATCTGGGAATTTTCTTTTTGTATGTTCTTCACAAATTTTCTTATATTCGGCAACAATTTTCTTGAGTGATTCTACGTTTAGTTTGCTATCGTCAGTCACGCCTTGTTTACTTTTTGCAGAATCTAAAACATGATCAAATTTCTCATCATTTACTCCAAATACGACTTTTCCAAATAATTGAATAAATCTTCTATACGAATCCCATGAAAATCTAGGATTCTTTGTTTGTTCTGCAAATCCTTCTACTGTCTTTTCATTTAATCCTAAATTCAAAATTGTATCCATCATTCCTGGCATAGAAATTGCAGCACCTGATCTAACTGAGACTAGTAATGGATTTTTTATAGAATTCCATTTTTTATTTGTCTTTTTTTCCATTTTAGCAATATTTTTCATTACTAAAGGCATTACATCTTTTGGAAGTTTTTTTCCATTTTCATAGTATTTGTTACAAACTTCTGTAGTAATTGTGAATCCAGGTGGAACAGGAAGTTTCAATCTTGTCATTTCACTTAGACCAGCACCCTTACCACCCAACAACATTCTGTTTTTGCTGTCTGCATCCTCAAACGCATAGATCGGTTTCATTGTTATCGCTAGATTATCAAATCAAATTGAGCCGTTTTTAAAGGATTGCCTTAGCAAACCCTTCAATATCTCTATTCCAATTTCTGGATTTGACAATTCCGCTCGCTACTAGGATGCCACGTGAACCAAGTTCCATTGCACGCTTGACATCCTCAGATGTCACAATTCCTGCGCCACAAAGAAGTTTTGTTGAATTTCTTGCTTTTTTCACGGCAGATAATGATTTTGTAATCAGTCCAGGTCGTTCAGTAGAAATTGCTCTACCAGTGCCGATTAATTCTGGCGGTTCAATTGCAATGTATGTTGGATTTAGTTTTGCATATTTTTCTGCTTCACGCACATTTTTTACGCAAACAACTGTTTTCATTTTTAATTTTTTGAGCCTTTTAACTAGATTCGTAATTTCTTTTGGAGAAATTCTATGCTCACTGTGATTAATCAACGCACCACTAACTTTAGATTTTTTCACTAATTCAGGAATCATATATCCAGTAGTACTACCAACTTTGGCATCATCAAGATGTTGTGCAAATACAAGCAATTTCGACTTCTTTATTGAAGCAAGTAGATGGTGAGGAGGTGCTATAGCAATCTGAATTTTATATTTTTTTGAAATTTTTTCTGCAATCAATGCTAATTTATTAATTTTTTCTCCAGAAATTTCATCATAATTTTTACAGTTAATTATGAACATCTTACTCACTTGCTGACTGTGTAAACCTCTCATATTTTAATTTCATAGATAATACAATCATCGTTAAAACCATCGCAGCTAAATTGACACCCATTATGTAAACATCATCTAAAGCAATTCCATAAATTAGCCATAAAACTGCACCAGCAAAAATTAGGATCATTAGATAGGGTGAAACGTCGTTTAATCTTTTAGTTTTATAGCCTGTAACTATTTGTGGAACCCATCCAGACAAAATCAAGATTCCAGCTAAAATGCCTATTACACCCATAGTTGTTTCGTCTAATTCCATTTTATCTTAATTCCAAAAGAATTGTTCAAGCCCGGTTTGTTTTGGTTTTCCCAATATCACATCAAAATCCAAGTTCATTGATGATGTTAGTTGGTCTAATGTACTTTCCATAAATTCCATATATTTCGATGAATCAATTTCGCTTGCTCGCGCCATTTCAATTGGTTTAACACCTGGCTTGTTCAATATTTTCACATATGATATTATGTCTCCCTTTTTTATTTCTCTAATTGATTCTAATTGTTTTGCTGCACGAACATGCTGTGGTATTGTTTTTACATAATCTGCAGGTGCTTTACTCATCATTACATTAAACGCAAGATCTTTTAATGGTATTTCTTTAGCCTGTACCTTTCTTGCACATTCACTAATTTTGTCAGAAATTCTATTTTTTGCCCTTTCAAATTCATCAACTGTTTTAATTTCTGCTAATATATCAAGCAATTCATAAAATAATGATTTGATGAATGGTGGTGTGTGTGATTTTTTTCCTGTTAGACCCTTAACATCAACTTTACCATTTTTTGTAACACCAAGATAATTTTTCTTTCTGCCACTTAATACCACATATCTATATTCTTTCTCAACTTCTAATTCTACATTATGCTCAACTTTTGCCTTAGTAATTATATCATCAATCTGTTTTGTAGTGGGTTTCTTTACAAATAATGAATCTGTATCACCGTATAGAACGTCGATGCCTAATTTTTTACAATTCTCAATTGTACTTAGAATAATATGCCTACCTGTTGCGGTTGTTGCTTCTGCAGCTGGCAAAAAGTATAAAGGAAAAATTTCGGCACCCATAACCCCATAACTTGCATTAAGTATGACCTTAAGCGCTTGGCTAACTACAGTGAAAAGTTGTTTCTCTTCTACTGTTATTGTATCCTTTTTTGACATATTTTTATAATAATTTACTCTCAAATCCCTCAACGAACCAATTAGTACAGATGTTATACCATTTTTTTTAGTACATACCCAATGATTTGTTTGTGGTATAGAATTTTTCTTGCATTCCTCATGCGAACACCTCACAGTTTCATATGATAGATTTTTTACTTTTATGATACTGGGATACAGACTTGCAAAATCCATGACTGTTACATCAAAATGTATTCCCTCTTCTGGTTCAACTACTAATCCACCACGGAATTTTTTATCTTTGATTATCGCTTCATTTGCAACACCTGATGATTTATTATCAAGTTCTTGTCGTCTAGGAATTAAAATTCCATTATTCCTGTGTTCATAATATAATAAACTACGAATCCATTGAGATACACCCATTCTAGATATGTCATCTATTGGCATTCTTGCAATTCTGCTAATTACAACAAGTAAATTCATCAATAAATCATTGTTAAAGCTAGTTAGATTGTATGTTAACCTAGCATCATTTTGACAATATTTTGCAGTTTGATATAATGTTAAATTGTCAAGGGTAATACCGTAATCAATTTTTTCTTCACCAAGCAATCCCTTTGAAACACTGTTTAATGAAAAATCACTATACTTTTGGCCGAATGCATAAATCTGAAATGCACGATTAGACATAGTTCTATACAGATCTAGGTGTACACCATCAGTAAGTGTAGCTGAATCTCTCATCATGTACAATGGATTTTTTTGTCTGTCAATTCCTAGTCTACCAGCACGGTTATACAAATACGGTAAATCAAATCCATCACCATTGTATGTGATAAGTAATGGATATTTTTTCATAAGTTCAAATGTGTCCAAAATCATTTCTCTCTCTTTTGTTTCATCATAAAATATGATCTTCACGCCTGGCAACAATTCATTTACGCCCTCTTCAACTCCGTTTCTACGTAAAACAAAAATTTGTTTTAATCCATCACTGCCCTCAAAGCCAACAGCTGTAATTTTTTTTTCTGCAACTTTTGGATCAGGGATACGATTGAGGTCTGACTCAACTTCAATGTCTAGGCTCATCCTTTTGATTTTTGGTATGGGTTGGTTGAGAAGATTTGCCCACCTTGATACATGTTCGTCAAATTGTTTTGTGTCAGGTAGATTGGTATCACTCTGCTTGTCCAATAACATATTTTTTAGTGATAATTTGGTTTCATCAGAAATTTCTAAATCATATGGAATTACAGTATTATTTTCTATTTTGTAATATTTCCCAACAATTAACGAGTTATCGTAAAGATAGCTTTCATAATATTTTATGTCAGATTCCCACGTATCAATCAAGTTTCTTATACTCTTGTTTGTCTGTGTGCCACCTATTGCTAATGGATCTTTAACTAGTATTTTTGATACTGTGATTGGTTTATCCTGCAGTACATCCAACAATTCAGTCTGCTTAATTTCGATAACGTCATCACGTTCAGAAATTTCATTTGGTATATCTTCTGGCGCTAGTTTTGTATAACAATATGGTTTGTGTCCAGTCATATCTGTCCACAAAAAAATCCTTTCAGATTCTGGGTCATAAAATTTTAAAACTGCTTTCTGGTTCCTGTATGCAGCTGAAATTAATAGCCCATAGGACATTTTTTCTACTTTATGTTCTTCCTGTTGACTTGACATTTTACAAATTTAGTAGTGTTTTTGCCCAGTATTGGATTTTATCTTTATCAAGCCGTTTTATAGTAACGCCAGATTCCTTAATCAGATCATAATCCGTTTCCGGATAAGTGTCAAGACATATTATTTCTTTAATACCAATGGTAATTGCCATTTTACTACATTCTAAGCATGGAATAAACGTGCTATACAAAATAGCATTCTTCGAACCAGCTTCAATTCCTAAAATCGCACAATGCATTATTGCATTGGCTTCAGCATGGTTACAGAGACATCGATCAAGTGAAGCACCAGATTTTATTTTGCCGTCCATCCTATCTTGGCATCTTTTGCATCCACCTTCAAAACAATTTTTGATTCCTGGAGGAGTTCCATTATAGCCTGTAGCAATTTGTCTATGATCTCTGACTATTACCGCGCCAACCTTCCGTGTCATACAATTTGAACGTAATTTAGCCAATTCAGCCTGTAACATGAAATATTCATCCCAAGATGGCCTTTCAAACTGTGCTGGCATGAATGTATTTTCATATTCTCTAATATAAGATGAGAGAATTTTTGCTATGCCCAAAAAAGTATGATTTGTGATTATGAACAGGTCAAAAATATGTAATTCAAAACTATAAAATCAAAACACTTCATTAATTTCTCATAGATGAGATTTGTCTGCAAAAAATGTTGAGCATAAATTCATTGTTCCAAATTCAGTTGAAATACGTGACTACCAAGTTAATTTAGCAGACCAAGCAAAAAACGAAAATTGTCTGATCATATTGCCAACTGGGTTAGGAAAGACTGTAGTAGCATTACATGTCATAGCTGATTATCTTACTAAGGGAAATGGTGGAGTTTTATTTTTAGCGCCTACTAAGGTATTAGTAAATCAACATTATGAGTTTTTGAAAAACACATTAACAATAGATGATATTGGAATGATAACTGGTGAGGTTTTACTCACAAAAAGAAAAAAACTTTGGATCAATAGTGTAATATGTGCAACACCTGAGATCACCAGAAATGATATAGCAAGGAAAATTGTTGACACCACTCAATTTAACCTGATTATTTTTGATGAAGCACATAGAGCTGTTGGTGATTACGCTTATGTGGAAATAGCAAAACAACTAAACAAATCAAATGTACGATTACTTGGAATGACTGCCACATTGCCTAGTGAAAAAGAAAAGGCAAAAGAAATCTGTGACAATTTACATGTCAGAGGTTTAGCTGAACGAAATGATTCAAGCCCAGATGTAAAACCATACATTCAAGAAACTAAAACAGAATGGGTTACAGTAGATCTTTCACCTGATTTGAAAGTTATTCAACGATACTTGAAACTTGCACTGGATCAGCGTTATACGGAGCTTAGAAGAAATGGACTAAGACTTTCTGATAACAAGTCACTCTCACAATTATTAAACTCGAGACAGTTTGTTTTAAAACGAAATATACGCTCAGCAAAGCCACTATTTACAGCAATTAGAATAACATACGCACTGAATATTTTTGAAGCACATGGTATAACACCATTTCTAAAATTTTGTGATAGAACAAAGAGCAAAAAAGGTGCTGGAATTAAAGAGCTTTTTGAAACTGATCAAAATTTTATGAAAGCAATTGATTTAGCAAAAAATCAGCAGGCTAATGGCATCGAGCATCCTAAAATTGACAAACTGGTAGAAATCTTACGTAATATAGAATCTAAAGTATTAATTTTTTCTAGTTATCGTGATTCAGTTGATGTAATCCAAAAAAAATTAGTTAGTATGGATATTACAGCTGAAATTTTAATTGGAAAATCAGGTCAAACTGGACTCAAACAGGAAAAGCAGATAGAAACTGTACAAAGATTTCGTGATGGGGTAACTAAAGCTCTTGTTGCAACACGAGTTGGTGAAGAAGGGCTTGATATTTCTGAAGTAAATTTAGTGATTTTTTATGATAACGTTCCAAGCTCAATCAGATTTATTCAGAGGAAGGGAAGAACAGGTAGAAAAGATACTGGTCGATTAGTTGTGTTAATTGCAAAAGATACAATTGATGAGGCATACTATTGGATTGGTAAGAGAAAAGTAAAATTAGCGAGCAACATGGCGGATAAGATTACTAAGCATCTTGAAAAAAAGGAACAAGTAATGGACGACTTTTTTTGATTATGATAGTCGTTTGATTAAATGGTATCCAAATTGAGTTTTTACTGGTTCTGACACTTCACCAATTTGTAGTTTGAATGCTACTTCATCAAATTCTTTTACCATCATTCCTTTTGTGAAATATCCTAAATCCCCATCTTTTTTGCTACTTGGACATGTAGAAACTTCTCTAGCAACTGCGCCAAATTTTTTTCCTTTCTTAATATCTTCTAGTAATTGTAAAGCTTGACTTTGCTTTTCTACAAGAATATGTGAGCATTTTATTTTATTTCCCAAAGTTATGATATGTTGATAATGAAAACAATATATATTTTTTAAAAAAGTAAATTAGCCAGGAAGTATTGATTTTATAAAAATATCAACACTATCGTCTGACGTTTCCTCTTCCTGATCTAGTACTTGCTTTTCTTCTGGCAGTTTTCTTATATGATCCTGCAGATGATCTACTAATAGTTCCACGACCAGATCTCATACTTGGTTTTGCCGCTTTTCTTTTAGTAGTCTTACCGCTTGCTGCAATGTATCCTCGTCCGGAGCGTTTTACTTTACCAGATGCTCTGGCAGCCCTCATACCTGTTGCGCGAGATTTGGATCTTCCACCACTTCTGCTAACAGTTCCCCGACCAGATCTTGTACTTGCGGTTGCTCTTCGCTTTTTTCCATATGATCCAGAAGATGACCTACTAACAGTTCCCCGACCAGATCTCATACTTGGTTTTGCTCTCTTAGATTTTGATCTGCCGGATTTTACATTTCTTGTACTAGTTCCTCTGTTTGAACTTACTCTTACCATGATTATGCGAAGTTCTCATGATTTTTAATACTTACTATAGCTACAGAAAATATGATTTAAACAGGGATAATTTGATCCATGCTTTATGAACTCATACTTTTCTGTGAATCAAGCCAACGAAATTCTTCCTACAGTAATTAAGAAATTTGATTATGCAAAAAAAATGAAGGTTGAAGTTATGAAAATGGAGCAACAATTAACTTCTGGCCTTACACCTACAACTTCTTTAGAAGAATATACTACTATCAAAAAGAAACTTAATTCTCTAGTCACAAAATTTTATCAGTCAATAGAAGACCTAGAAAGTACAGGTGTGTTGTTGAAGGGGCTCGATGAAGGCTTACTTGACTTTCCTGCAAAGCGTTTTGATGAAGAAATTTGGCTTTGTTGGAAAGAAGGGGAAACTGAGATTAAATTTTGGCATGAAAAAGATGTTGGTTTTATGGGAAGAAAACCAATTAGTGTAAGTAATGAATCGTTAGTGTAATGATATCTGCGTGGTTACGCGTAATACGCGTTCGTTTTTTACTAGCATCAGTAATAGCTGTATCCGTAGGTTTAGCAATTACTTGGTGGCATACTAGCAGTATCACTATATTTGATGCCATACTTACAATGTGTGGTGTACTAGCCCTTCATGCTAGTGTGGATTTACTTAATGATTATTGGGATTTCAAACGTGGAATAGATACTGCAACAAAAAGAACAAAAATGAGTGGTGGTTCCGGTGTTCTTCCAGAGGGCTTACTAAAGCCTACTCAAGTCTATGCAGCCGGTATTGCTTTTTTGATAATCGGCACTGTAATTGGCATATACTTTGTTGCAACCGATGGTATTATTATAGGAATAATTCTTGCCTTTGCGGTAATATCGATCTACTTTTACTCAACCAAAATTATTGACTGGGGATTAGCAGAAGTTTTTGTTGCAATTAAAGGAAGTATGATTGTAATGGGAACATATTTTGTCCAAACGTCACAAATTACCGAGCAATCAGTGCTAGGTGGAATTGTTATCGGTGTATTATCTTCGCTAGTCTTGTTCATTACATCATTTCCTGATCATGATGCAGATAAAGCAAAAGGAAGAAAAACACTTGTTATCAGTCTGGGAATGCAAAAAGCTTGCTCCATTTTATGGATATTCCCTGCAATTGCTTACGGAATAACTATAATTGCTGTAGTTTTTGAAATTTTTCCAATTTTTTGTTTAATTATTTTAGCAACAATTCCTCTAATAATAAAATCTGGACAAAAATTAAAACAAAATTATGATGAACTAACTAATCTAATTCCAGTTATGAGTTCAACATTGTCATTTAGTAGAATAACCGGCGCATTACTTGTTGTGGGTTTTCTTGTAAGCGTGATTTAAAAAATTCGATAACACACTTATACATTAAATTGAGAATGATATTATGCCAGTCGATCCTGTTTGTGGAATAGAAATGGATGAATCTCTAGCTCTTATTCATGAACATGATGGAGAAAAATATTATTTTTGTTGCAATGGATGCAAAAAGATCTTTATAAAAAAGCCAAAAAAATATAAAAATTAACTTTAGATTGGAAACCTTCCACACATCCCACAAAATTTTGAATTACTAACTATCTCAGCATTACAATCTGAACATTGATTGTTTCCATTCGTACATTCAGGAATTTTAAAATTTTCTTTATAGAATTCATAATAATGTAATGATTCTTTTGTTCTGATTGTTACATTGTCCTCACTTTTTATTTTTTTTGTCTTTTCCTTAAAAATATCATCTGTAATGACCGAATCAAACATCTTAATCAAGCCAACTGTACCTGAACCATCTTGCATCGGTGTTTTTTCTCTCCATATAACGCTGGATGGTAAGTCATTTTCAAATGCCTTTCGTAGAATCCATTTACCAAATTTTATGCCATCATTTTGATTTACTAGCAGATTGACTGGTAAAGTTTCAACAAACTTGATAATGCTTTCATCAATGAACGGCATCTGAACCGATATGCCTAATTCATTGGCAATTTTTTGTGATGTAAAATGCATTATTTTTTTCAGTCTTTTTAATTCCTTTTGCAATTCATCATGATCTTTTTTTACTAAGAAATTGTATCCTGCAAAGATTTCATCCGCACCGTCACCAGTAATAATTTTTGTTATATTTTTTTTCTTTAGTGCATTCAGGTAAATATATGAAACAATTGAGTTTCTAATCTCAATATCGTTAAAGTTTTTTAAGATTTTAATTGTTCCTTTTATCGCATCTAACATCTCGTTAATACTTACATATTTTAATTCTAAAGGAATGCCAATATGTTTTCCTATAATTTGCGAATATGATAAATCAGTTCCAATAAAATCTTTGGCGATAATTGTCAAGGCATTAAGATCTCGATCTTTTTTTATCTGTCCTAGAATACTGCTATCAAGACCACCTGAGAATGCAATCCAATTTGCATCACACTGCATAGTGATCTTTTCTAGTAACGCTCTACAATTTTTTATGAACTCATCCATGCAATATCAAAAATTCTATATGAGTTATGAGTAAATAGTTATAGCTAATTTTAATCGGATTTTTATATCATTGATAATGTGTTTGATTATGTTATTACCTGCAGAAATAGAATCAAAATCACTGATTCCTGCACTACGAGCAATTATAGCAAAAGATCTTGCTAAAAAACATAACATACGCGAAGATAAAATATCACAAATGTTGGGTGTTACTCAAGCTGCAATTAGTAACTACATTCGTGGAATACGTGGCAATCCTGAACTAATTGAGAAACTTCTAGCAGAAAAGCAGGTTGCAAGTATGATTACTGATATATGCGATAGTTTAGCTTCTGATAATGCATATACTCCATCAAGTTTATCAAAATTCATTGGGTTATGTAATTACATAAAATCTAGCTTGCTTATCTGCGACATTCATCATAATCTTGAGTCTAACATTGATGATAAGGTATGTAAGGAATGTGAAAATATGTTACTCAAAGGTCCAGGCAGTGTCTATTAGTTACTAATTTTTGTTATTATAATTTCAATTGTTGAAATCATACGTCCATCATCTGAAATTTCACTGTTTAAAGAAATTTTATCAGTTTTTGTAGTGCCATTTAGCACATTTTGGGTAATTATATTGGCAACAGATACTGTGGCTGGACAAGATTCATCTTTTCCCTTGATTGTTATTTTACCAATTTTATTTAATACTTCTAATACATTCATCGCTAATTCCATCACAGGTTCATTAGTAATTAGAAATTTTTCAACTGTGTAATCAATTGTTTTTTCGATCATTTTGGCATCAAACACTATTTATTAACAAATGAAATCTTAATTGTTTTAAATTTTATAGATGATTGATCTACTCAAATTGATCTATTGGAAGATGCTGATAATCCCCATTTGGTAATGTTCTTTTAATTACAATTGGTATCACTCTTTGTTTTAATTCTTCCATTGCGATTTCAAGTGATGATGTTGCATTTTTTGGAATTTCAATGAATACAGGCGCACCAAGAGATAGTTGAAGTGCCCGTGCACCCATGATTCTAGCCCGTTCAAATCTAGTTAACGTTGGTGGTCCAGTAACAATTTGGCCATTCTTGCCAGTAATTTCTGTCGGTTCGTGTTCTAAGTCTTTAGTTATTACTTCACGATTTCTAATAATCTCACACTCTTTATCAATATCTGCAATTTCTTTTTCAGTAAGATCCACGTTACCGCCTTCACGTATTTTTCTAAAATATTCAATTGCTTTTTCAACAGATTCATCCAATGGTTTAACATCATCTTTCTCAATTGAGTTAGACTGATCTTCTGAATTGATGTCTTTGTTTGTTTTATCCGTATTTGTTTTTGATTTAGACAATCATGAAATAACCTGAAAGCGGTTATATATTCTACGAGCTGGATAACGAGAAATGGACTCTGGAACAGTTTCTAAAGTTGATGCCACTTTAGAAATTAATGGGAATGCAAAAATATCCTGTCAATTAAAACGTCATCTTTCTCCAATTACTGTTGGACTGATTACACGTATGTTACCTTTGAAGGGAAATGCACATCAAATGGGTCAGTCTGTTGTATATTTTGAGACAAAAATTAATTCTGGAGTAGAACGCAAAAGAACAGATTTTAAAAAAGGAGATATTGCATTTTTGCCAACTGAAGGTAGTATTTGCTTTTATCTTGATGATGTATTTGCTGGAAAACAAATGACAGTTATTGGTAAAATGATGGATGGTGTTGACAAATTAAAAACAGTAAAGCCTGGAGATGTTTTATCACTTTCCAGAAACTGATTTGTATAAATGATGGCCGCTAAAACCACCTATTCTTTCGACTGCTCCATCTTTGAGTAATTTTTGCAAGTATGAATTAGCCGCAGAAATTTTAACTTCAGTCTGTCTTGCTAAATCCTGTACAGTGATTACTTTGGCAGCATTAATGTATTTTATTGCCTTAGATTCATCGATAATTACTGAAGTAGTAGTCTTTGTTGCATTACTCTTTTCAGATTTTTTAGACTTTTTTTGATCTGCATCTTTACTTTGTGATTTTTGTTTTTGTGCTGGAGATTTATTTTTTGAGCCACCCATTTAATTCAAAAATAGAATTCCTACTTATAAACGAATAATTAATTAATTATGTAAATATTTTTTATTAATTTATCATTGTAATGATATAATTTATTATCTATAAGAACACAAAAATTTTATGGGAATAATTGCAAAAGGTGCAAAATGTAACGTGTCTGATTGCAACAACGATGGATTTCGTTCTCTTAATACCAAAAAAGTTGAAGAAGCTGGTTTACGTGTATCAGTTAGTGGTAAGAAGGCTGCTCTTTGTAAAGAACATTACAAAGAATGGAAAAAAGAAACTAAAGAAGATAGATCTTTAGATCGTGCAAGATTTGATATTTATTAAAAAATATTAATACAGTGCTTATTTATCATAATATTTTTCAGCATTTTGAAAAAATCCATTTTTCAGATTATCATAATATGAATTAAGTTTTTTGTAAAGACGTTTTGGTTTTCTTGATTTTTGGTTACTAATTACATACAGCGCAAGAATAGGAAACGCTATAGTTGCATCAGCGTAAACAGTTACCATATCATGATGTGCATCTTGTACCTTACCCCAGCTTTTTCCTTCTTCTAATGTGGCACCTGATAATCCACCAGTATCAGGTCTTGCATCTGTGATTTGTATTATGTAGTCTTGACCACCAACGTTTTGCCGAAGTATTTGATCAAGAAGTGGACCTGTCTGCTGAGCAGTATTTTTTGGAACCCCACCACCTAATTCAACTATTCCAGATTTCTTGGAGTTGTATAAAATTGATGCTTGCTCCAAAATTTCTCTTACAAAATCTAGGCTGTATGTCTTATCTCTTAATCTATGAATTGCTAAATTAAGCGCAAGAGAAGAATCCTTTAGTGTTGATATGTAAATTGGTACATCGTAATTATATGCTGCTGTAACAAAACTTTTTTCAGGATACTTTGAGTTCTCACTACTAATTTTGCCTAAAAAATTACAAAACTCAGCAGTAGTGAATGGTTTATCAACAAAATTATTTTTGAATGCCTTTTGAATAATTTGGTCTTGTGCTTCTAACGTTTCATAAAATTTGATAAACACGTCTCTGATCCTAACTATTTCCATATCATATAGTTTCATGTCATCAACCTGAAAATCACCTTGTTTTACTGGTAATCCCCATGCAAAATGATCTTCGTGATATACATTAGCACCTGTTGTGACTATCCAATCTACAAAGCCTCTTTCAATCAAAGTCTTAAAAATTCCACCAAAACCAACTGGAGTCAAAGCTCCAGAGGCTGTTAAGCAAATCGTTGCATCTTCTTTTATCATTTTTGCATAAACCTTTGCAGCCTCACCAAGTTTTCTCCCATTAAATCCTGACTCTGAGTAAATCTTAACCAAGTCTTCTATCGACATGTTAGGATCAAGTTTGATATGCGGAATATCATTGCCTTTAAAATGATGATGATCCATTACATGAAGTTGTATATTGGTGAATAAACCTGTTTTGGCACAACCATTTAAAAAAATCTAAATTCAATGTAGGTTAAGATCTGGTATGAAGTATATTGATATTGTAGACTCGAAAAGAGTAGACCGTCATCCTGATAAAATTATTCAAGTGGTTTCTGACGGAACCACTGTTGAAAAAGGCTATAAAATAAAAAATGTGCAATTACGACTGTACACTGAAAAAAATGATGAAAAACTTGGGCCTTATTCTCTAATTACATCATTGGTTGAAACTGACAAGGGTTCAGTAGAAATGATTTATGATGAGGGATTTCGTGGTAATGATGCATTAGAAACATCTAGCAAATTTTTGACTGAGAATCTGGGAATTTCTAGTTTAATACTTCGTTCATTAATATTTTTAGATGGAAAATGACAAACACTTCATATCATCAAAAACTATCTTCAGATGACAAAAAACCAATTTGTTCCTTGTGTAACGAAGAATCACTTTACTATTGTACAATGAATGATGAATATTACTGCGTTAAACATGTTTTAGGTCATGATGAAAACGAATAACT